>Ga0182744_1000061_pt1 | contig 123772 bp, 102 predicted proteins | sample eDN3rd30CKraftMG_FD_128525 | JGI IMG/M metagenome (GOLD analysis project Ga0182744, IMG submission 128525) | Enriched Miracle-Growth compost microbial communities from Emeryville, California, USA - eDNA 3rd pass 30_C Kraft MG (version 2) (version 2) ... | reverse complement strand
CTGGGCTTCTTTTCAACTTCGTCAATGCCACCGCATTGGCAAAATTGAGCCGAGCTGAAGCCATTGCAGTTTAAACAAGCGGCAGCAACTATATTTGGCATGCGACTACATCGTACAACATGGTATTTGCAAAAGTCTGCCGCCTCACACAAAGGCCTGAGCACAAGGGGCAGACCTTCGCAAATGCCCTTTCCGTTGCCAGCCATTATTTAGACAGACCAAAACATTATGAGAAAATTTATCGAGACCTTATCAGACCCAATCATCTTGACTGTTGTGAGCCTTCAATTGATTTGGATGATTTATGCTATTGTTCAGCTTGCAAAATTGCGGACGGATAAAGGCCGCAAAAAAATTAACTACTACTCATACGAATCCATACCAAGCACTTTTGTAACGATTGGGCTTTTTGGAACTTGCTTAGGTATAGCTGTTGGTCTTTACAAATTTGATATTAACCCTGAAAACATAAAGGGAAGTGTTCAATTGCTCCTGACTGGCCTAAAAAGTGCCTTTTTTGTAACCATTTTAGGTCTGGCTCTTTCTCTTGTATTTAAAAACATTATTAACCATAGCTTAAATAGGTATTCCGACATTCAACCACCAGATTCGCCAGAACTTGAACAGCTAAAGGAAATGAACAAGAATTTGAGGCTTTTGGGTGAAAACATTTCTGAAAGTTTCCGGAGGAAGTTCGATGTATTCTTGGATGACATGAAGATTACAAATGAAAAACTTATCACTAATCTCAACTCTTTTGCTTCAACTCTTGCCGACCAAAACCAGCAAGCTCTAATTGAAGCACTTGAAGGAGTAGTATATGAACTAAACACAGGTTTCAAAGAAATATTAGGCTCTTTGGTGAAACAAAACTTTCAATCATTGACAGATAGCGTCAATAGCCTCAACAACTGGCAAAAGCAGAACAAGGCTCAAGTTGAAACCCTTGTAGATGCCTACACTGAATTAGTTACGAATACTGAAAAGCTTGACAAAACCTTGGCGCAGATAGTAAAGAAAAATGACCAGTTGATTGGTCAAAACAGCAAATTGAATGAAATCATCGAAAGCTTGAGTAAAGTATTAGTAGATGACAAACGATTTGTAGAAATCGTGAATCAGCTAAATGCAGCGAGTAAGAACATTACAGAATCGGCAACAAAATACCAAGAAAATTTTAAGGAAATCAACAATTGGTTTAAGCAAGAACACAATATCAAAGAAAGCATTCTGCTGCTAAACCAACAACTTGCAAAAGTTGAAGACGCTCCTACATTCAATAATAGGTTGTCACAGACATTTGGCACTCTTGATAAGATACTTGGCGAATATCAGAAAGCAATCCCCCGAATCGTTGAAAAAGCCGTTAATGGTAATGCTAAATCAAATGGAGTTGGAGTATGAGCCGGCCAAGAAATAAGACTGACGAAAACTATATTGCATTTTCAGACATCATGACGTGTCTGATGATTATCTTTCTGTTCATAGCGATTTCGTACATAATGGAGGTATTTTCATCAACATTTGTGAAAGATGAAATGTATAATACCATCAATGAGCAGATGATTGGAGAACTTGAAAAGAACAACGTCAAGTTGGGTAAAGATTTATCACTAAAGTTTTTCAATAATGGCAAGAATAATAGCGACACGCTTTTCAACACAGGGGACTACAAAATGACCCAAAGTTTCAAAAACAAAATTGACGTTATATGGCCATTGTATCAAAACATCATTGCCCGAGATAGCTTTCTGAACTACATAAGTGAGATACGGATTGAAGGGCATACTGACACGATGCCGCCCCGAAAATCTTTTTTAGGCAGTTATGAATACAATTTGAACTTATCGGCCCAAAGAGCACAAGAAGTTCTGAATTACATCCGAACCATGCCTTGCTATCTTAACCTTGATGAACAGAAGCGGCAGCGACTTCAATTCTTAATGACAGCAAATGGGATGTCATATAGCAGAGCACTTAATGACTCAAGTGAAGTAGTTTACTTATCCTCAAATAAATCTATCAATCCTGATAAATCACGGAGGGTTGAGTTCCGAATAGTGACGACCAATCAAAAGTTGATTGAAAGCCTCTTAAAAAAGTAAAATGATTTACAACTTCTTTTTAGGGCATACGGCTTCTACATTGAGCAAGTTAATCGGTCGCTCCGTTTCAGATTTTGAGCCGCAAACTTATCCGTTACATGAAGTTGAAGGCCAATCTGATGCTGTTTCTTACGTAAAGATTGATAGTGACGGAAAATTTTGCAGATTAGGCTTTTATCTACGTTATTACAAGAATAAGTATTTGATACTTGGAAAAACTCCGTCGTTACATATTGATTTTTGCGACAACATTGCTGAACTAAAACACATCATGAGAGCCACAAACTCTCCTGTGGTTACATATTATTCAAAAGAAAATGGCAAAGCATATCCTAATCAGAAATTGAAAGTATGCCAAAAATGTCTCTCTCTACTTAAAGAAAAAACATCTATGAGTATAACAGGAAAGACTTTTGAAGATTTTATTCTTTCTGTCGAAGAAAATGATGAAACCAAATGCAAGGTAGCAGACATGGATGGTTACGCTTTGAATTGGCAGCAAATTTCAAGAGCCTATAGGGAGACAAAAAACTACACATGCGAAAAATGTGCGTTTAAGCTGCCAAACTTGTCCTATTCAAGATTTATGCAGACACACCACATTGATTCCTTTGCAAAATTGAATAACAAAAGAAGCAACTTGAAATGTTTATGTGTCAAATGCCATTCAGAAGTTGACGACTATCATACGCAGCAATTCACGACAACAGAAAATCAGCTACTCTTGGCTGAATTTGAAGAGTACAAAAGACAACTATAACGGCAGGCAACATTGGTTTGCTGCTATGGCGGGGCGACAACCAAAACTTCGGCTATGTGCAGGCATCGGCAGCAGTTCCGGCGTGACGAACATCGTTCGACTGTAGTTCTTATCTTCAACACTAAAACATAACCGGGCAGCGGTTCGGGGCTTGACGTTCAACGGATGCCGCCACAGCAGCAAGCCGTGTCCGTTACCGGTCAGTGTAAAAAGACAGCCAACGCACATTCAAGCACATTTGGTTTTTGCCGACTCGCAAAGCCAAAACAAAAAACCAAAAGAGCTTGAATTTTGCCAACGCACGACATAGACGAACAGAAACAGAATAGATAATAAAACGAACAGGAATAAAAACAGTAAATGAAGAACGACAAGATTAAGTTATCCCAATTAGAAAGCTTCCTGATGAAGGCAGCCGACATTTTAAGGGGCAAGATGGATGCCTCAGAATACAAAGAATTCATTTTTGGGATGCTGTTTCTGAAAAGGATGTCAGATGTATTCGACCAGAAAAGGGAATACCTCAAGAAGAGTGACTACAAACACTTAGACATAAAAACCCTCAGCGAAATACTGGAAGACAAACTGACTTATGGTGACACCTTTTTTGTGCCACCAAGAGCCAGATGGAATGAAAAGTTCATTGACGAAAATGGCGTTCAGCAGCCCGAAATAAAGCACCTGCAAAACAATATCGGACAAATGCTGAACAAGGCTTTGGACGCTATTGAAGAAGCCAACCCCGATACGCTTTCAGGTATTTTCAAGGGGCGTATCAACTTCAACAAGGAAGTGGATGGAAAGCAGATTGTAAAGAATGCCGACCTCAAAAAGATGATTGACCACTTCAATGAGTTTCCGAAGCTGGTAAATGAAAACTTTGAGTTCCCCGACCTGTTGGGTGCTGCTTACGAATACCTGCTCAAACACTTTGCAGATGAAAGCGGAAAAAAGGGTGGTCAGTTCTATACGCCCAACCAAGTAGTACGTTTGTTGGTGCAATTGATAAAGCCGGAAGCCGGTATGTCTATCTATGACCCTACTGCCGGTTCGGGTGGTATGCTCATTCAATCGCATCAATACATTGAAGAGCAGGGACAAAATGCCAACGACCTGGAACTGTTCGGACAGGAGAACGACCCTACGGTGGTAGCCATCTGTAAAATGAACATCATTTTGCACAACATCACTAAATACAATATAGAATACGGTGATACACTGGAGGAACCACTGAACGAAAAAGACGGGCAGCTAATTCAGTTCGACAGGGTAATAGCCAATCCGCCATTTTCGCAGAACTACAGCAAAGCCAACATGCAGTACACTGCACGTTTCAGCTATGGTTTTGCTCCTGAAACCGGTAAGAAAGGCGATTTGATGTTTGTGCAACACATGCTGGCAAGCTGCAAACGCACCGGCAAAGTGGTGGTCGTGATGCCGCACGGGGTTTTGTTCCGTGGGGGTAAGGAAAAAGAAATCCGTGAGAATATGCTGAAGGCTGATGTGCTGGAAGGCATCATCAGTTTGCCGCCTCAGTTGTTCTACGGCACGGGCATTCCGGCCTGCATTATGGTGTTCAACAAGAGCAAACCCGACAGCCTGAAAAGCAAGGTGTTTATCATAAATGCCGACAAAGACTTTGCCGAAGGCAAAAAGCAAAACACGCTCCGCCCCGAGGATGTGGAGAAGATTGATTTTGTGTTCACTAACAAAATTGAAGAAGCCAATTATTCTAAATTGGTGGATTTGGAAACCATTGCCGCCAACGACTACACACTCAACATCCGAAGATATGTGGACAATACGCCCCTGCCCGAACCCGAAGATGTGAAAGCCCATTTGATAGGCGGTGTGCCTATTACGGAAATTGAACAAGTACAAAAGACCTTAGCCCCAAAGTTTGATTTTGACGGCTACCAACTCTTCAAAGACAAAAACGAACACTACAAAGAGTTTACGATTACCGAAAAGGCGGCCATCAAACAAATGGTGGAAGATGACCAAAACGTGATTGATACCCTTACTGAGTTGGGCATCCACCTAGCCGATTGGTGGCAATTGGCCAAAGAAGATTTCTCAACGCTTGCCCCACAAAAAGATGAACCACAAGATGGCGTAGTAGCGGAACCAATGGGCGTATATCTCCGATTGGGTGGCGACAGATTCCCAAAAGTGCGCAAAGAACTGTTGGATTCCATCAAAGAAAAATTTGTACCCGTTGGCGTGTTAGATAAATTCCAAGTGGCGGGTGTATTTGTAAACTGGTGGGACAACATCAAGTACGACCTCAAAACCATTATGCAAAATGGTTGGGATGCAGGGTTGATTCCGGACGAATACCTGATTGAAGAATTTTTCAAAACCGAAAAAGCTGAAATTGAAAAGATAGAAATAGAACAGGCCGACTTTGAAAGCCAGCTGGAAGAAGCCGTTGAAGAAGCGCTGAATTTGGTGGAGTTTGAAGCAGATGAAGAAGAAGGTGAAGTGAAACAAACCCCTGCCCTTGCCAAAAGTGAACTGGGCAAAATGATTGACTTCTACACCGAAGAAAAAAAGCAGCCCGAAAAATCCAAACCCTACCAGGAACAGGAAAGCAAAATAAAAGACTTGGAAAAATCCATTAAGGACTGTAAAGCCAAGCTCAAGGAAAAGCAAGCCGAACTGGAGCTAAAAATAGAACTGAAACGCTACGGCAGTGATGATGTGAAAGCCGAAAGCAATGCCCTCCTCACGGCTACCAAAAAGGAAATTACCAAACTGGATACGGACATTGAAAACCTGATACAGCATTTTAAAACCGATTTGAAAGACACAGCCGATTACGACAAAATCAAAAAATCGGTAACGGCACTGGAAAAGGAACTGAAAAAGGTAAACAATGATGCTGCCAAACTCAATTTGGTGCTGGAAGCCCTAAAGCAGTTTAAAGAAATTACCAAAGCCTACAATGCAAGGCTAAAAGACAGTGGCATCCTTCAAAGCAAGTTGGCAAGCATTGATGCCCTTTTGGAAGAAATAGGCGGAATGATTACCACCGAAGAAAGCCAAAAGCTGATTCTGAAAAAGCATTTCGACATCATCAACGACCAACTGCAACGCTACCTTAATGCCGAAAAACGGGCACTGATAGCCGCCTACGAAAACCTCTTTGACAAATACTACACCTCTGCCCAGGCCATAGAGCGAAAGCGGGAAGGCACAATGAAGGAACTCAACGATTTTCTCACCCAATTAAACTATTTGAGCTAATGGAAGAAAATCAAGTGCATATTCCGGATGGGTGGAGATTAAATGAATTAGGGAATCTAATCAAGGAGCAGAAGAAATCATCCTTGAAAGTTTCTGATGCAGCCAATTTTGGTGAATACCCATTCTTCACCAGTGGTGAAGCAATTTTAAAACACACAAGCAAACAGCTTGATGGAAAAAATATCTTTTTAGCAACTGGCGGAGTTGCTAATATCAAATACTATGAGGGTGATGCTGCTTACTCAACAGATACCTATGCGGTAACGACAAAGGATGAACTTGATACCGAGTATTTATACTTTGATTTACTTAATATTTTGTATTACATCAATGCAAACTATTTTCAAGGAAGCGGACTTAAACACCTTCAAAAAAAGGATTTAAAGAAGCATAAAATTGTTTTTCCTGAAAACCCCTCCGAACAAACCACCATCGCCCGCATCCTCTCCAAAGTAGATGAAGCCATTGCCCAAACCGAGCAACTGATAGCCAAATACACCCGCATCAAAACAGGCCTGATGCAGGATTTGCTCACCAAAGGCATAGACGAACACGGCAACCTCCGCAGCGAACAAACCCACGAATTTAAGGACAGTCCGCTGGGCAGGATTCCGAAGGAGTGGGAGTGTGAATTATTGGGAGAAAACAATATTGAACTTCATAACAATAAGCGAAAACCAATTTCTTCTAAGGAAAGAGCTAATATGATTGGCGATTATCCCTACTATGGAGCAACGGGTATAATTGATATGCTTAATGTTTATAAAGTAGATGGCGAGTTTGTTCTTTTTGGAGAAGATGGTGACCACTTTTTAAAATGGGTTTATCAAGAACAAACGATCCTTACAAATGGGAAATTTAATGTGAGCAACCACGCCCATATTGTTAAGGGAACTTCTAAATGTTCAAACAAGTGGATTCACTATTTCTTCTGCCATAGAGATATCACCTATTACTTGACTAGACAAGGTGCCGGAAGATTTAAGCTTAATAAAGCAAGTCTTCTGAGTTTACCAATCCTTATACCGAAATCAAAAACAGAGCAAGAATCCATTATTCTAAGAATTGAACAGCTAAATGAATATTCTGATGAATTAAAGAATAAACTCTCCAAACTCCAATCCCTCAAAACGGGCTTAATGCAGGATTTATTAAGCGGTAAGGTGCGGATAAAGCATCTCATAAAAGAAACAGCCAACGCATGATTCAACATTTATCAATTAGAGTAGCCTGGCACGACAGCAAATGGAACGGAGCGGTTTGTAAACACCCTTCCCAAAATGCTTTTTGCCTCAATTTGCCCCGTATTTATCATGAAAAAGACGATCAGGCCGAAGAAGTATTGGCTGGTAAGCATTGGGGCGATTTACAGGACAATCAGTTGCCGCCCTGTAAAGCCGAAGGCGGCAGTTTTATGAGTGTTCGCAAATACAAGCGTCAGTTCAATCACCCATACAACAAGCCGGGCTGGAAAGATATTCCACACACCAAACTCAGGCCCACCACCATTGAAGTGCCTCCTTACAGTTGTTTTGCTGTGCCTTTTTGGTGGATGCTAAGGGGTAATCAAGCGACCATAAGAGAATGGTATCCGGATATTCCGCATGATGAAAATCCGCCTTTCCCTTCGTCCTGGGTATATACCAACAAAACACAGGAAGCTTTATTAAAACGCTTCTTTGAGCCTATCAAAGAAGAACACTCCTTGGTGATTTTATATGCCAAAGGGGCAAACCCGATAGACGAAGACAGCCGCAGGTTGATTGTGGGAATCGGTTCGATAAAAACCAAATCGAAGATTCTGAAATACGACACCACATCGGATTACACTTATCCGTTATGGGATAGACTAATCACCCATGGCATTCGCCCGAATGATGCAGCCAGCGAAGGGATTTTACTTCCTTACCACGAGTATTTGGAACTACCGGATGACTTTCAGCTTAAAACCAAAGAAGGAAAAAAGAACAAGCAGGATTTGCTCAATGAAATCAAGCTCACGCTGCAGGAGACGGCCAGCAGACAGGAAATCATAGATGAATTCACCTACGGTAGTGAACACGTAAGTGACAGTTCGGTTTTAGTAGTTCTTGGAAAATTGCGCAGCATCGTTGAACGCATCAAGGAACATGGGATTGTCAAGGACGTTTGGGATCAACACATTATTTGGATAGACAAGCAAATTGGCAAGGTAAAGGAAAGCATGGGGCCATTTCCATCCTTTGGCAATGCCTTGTTGGCTTTGGGCTTTCAGTACGGCCATTTGCTGGAAGAAGATTTGCGGGCAGAAAATCACCTTGGTATCAAAGACAATCCCTGGGATGCCTGGGAAGATGCCATTTATGAGCACATCAATCTAGGGCGCAAACCTTATTCTGCGGATTTGCCACATTTCAGAGATATATGGCTCAATGAAAGCACAGAACGCAAGAACCTGTTGATGCTACTTTCCAGATTTGAGCTGACAGACAAACAAATCAAAAACTGGTTTGATGGAAATACCCGCAATAAACTCGGCTATAAATCAACGGATGCTGAACTGCTGCTCAATCCTTATCGGTTAGCAGAACTGGATGAAGGCGACCTTGAAAACTACCCAATAGCTGTAGAAACCATAGATAATGGCTTGTTTGCCGACAAAGCTATTCAAGGCGAGCATGTACCAGAAAAACCGCAATTGATTGATTCTCCACTAGACCAAAGGCGCATCCGGGCCATCATTACGCAGGTATTGAAACGTGCAGCGGAAAACGGTGATACGCTTGTTTCGGTGAACGAAATTACCGAAACCATCAATACACTCAATCTGCAACGCAATACGGTGCTTCCGGCCAACTATGTGGTTACTAATATTGAGTTCATCAAAGAGCAAATCAGTTTCATAGATGGAGAAGCAATTCAGTCACTTCAACTGGCAAAGTATAACGACATTGAATCCTATTTCAGAAAGGTCTTAATTGCCCGGGCTAAAAAAGAATTAGACCCTGTTAGTGAGAACTGGGAGCAATTAATCAAGCAGGTAATTGCCAACAATGGGATAACATTTGAACCAAGCAATCCCAAACATGCTGCTGCACTTACAGATCAGGTTTCAGCCCTAAAGCGTATTACCGGGAGAAAAATTTCCGTGTTGCATGGTCCTGCCGGTACAGGAAAAACTACCGTATTGGGTGCTTTATTCGGCTGCCAATCACTTACCAGCGAAGGCATACTCCTCTTAGCACCAACAGGAAAAGCCCGGGTGAAACTGGGCAAAATGGCGGGGGGTGAAGCGTTCACTATTGCTCAGTTTTTAAACAAGCAGAAGCGTTTTGATTGGAACCGAATGAAACCCCGCTTTTCGGGACCCGATAAGTATAAAGGCGAACAAAACGTAATTGTGGATGAGTGCTCCATGCTTACCGAAGATGATTTGTTCGCCTTGATGCAAGCCTTGGATTTGGGACACATCAAACGACTTATTCTTGTTGGAGACCCTTACCAATTACCGCCTATTGGAGCAGGAAGGCCATTTGCCGATTTCTGTACCTACCTCGACAACCTGGAGACCGAGAATGAAGACTATGACGCTACTAATGCACTGGCAAGGCTGAAAGAAGTAGTAAGAAACGTTGATGGAGCCAATTCAGACACCTTAACCCTTGCATCATGGTATTCAGGATTAAAGCCAAGTAAAGATGCGGATTCCATTTTCCAAAAGTTAGGCGACAATGCATTGCTCAACGACTTGCATGTTGCTACCTGGGAAGATGAGCAGTCATTGGTAAAAACCTTAAATACCTTACTGATTGAAAAACTTGGGCTGAAAGATGAAAAGGACTATGCCAAACTCAATGCCTTTTTAGGTGTAAATGGAAGCAAAATTGATACAGGAAAAATTGAAGCCTTTCAATTGCTCAGTCCGGTGAAAGCTCCTTATTGGGGCTCCTTCAATCTGAACCGCATTTTTCAGCAACAATTCAGAAAAGGACTTAAAGGAACAGTAGCCAATGGCGAATATCAGATTGGCCTTTATGATAAGGTGATCCAAACGGTAAACGAATGGAAAGAAGGATTTCCGGGTGGTGAAAAACATCAATTATCCAATGGGCAGTTGGGTTTGGTAAAAGCGACCAATAAAGGCTTTGCCAATGTGGTATTTGCAGGTGTTGACGACAAAATCACTTTTGGATACAGAGGTCAAGGCCAAGCCGAAAAAGACTCAAGTAATCTAGAACTGGCTTATGCCATTACGGTGCATAAAAGTCAGGGAAGTGATTTTGATTATGTGTTTTTAGTTATACCTAAGACTGGTCGCATTATCTCTCGTGAGCTAATTTATACGGCTTTAACCAGAGCTAAAAGGAAGTTGATTCTTCTTATTGAAGGCGATACACCCCAATGGATCATCAACCTATCCAAACCTCAATATTCCGAAACAGCCAAGCGAAACACACATCTATTTGCTTACTCAGTAAGAGAAGAAAAACACAGTATTCCTTTTGCAGAAGGGCTTATTCATAAAACCAAAAAGGAAGGATTGCTGGTACGAAGCAAGTCAGAAGTGATTATTGCAAATTTGCTGGTGGAAAAAGCAATTGAATTTGAATACGAACGTGAGTTCCTGGGTAAAAACGGCCAAAAGCGTATTCCTGATTTTACATTTATTGATGCAGCGGGTGATATTCTGATTTTGGAGCATTTAGGAATGATGTCATTACCCAGTTACAAAGCAGACTGGGAAAAGAAACTACAATTCTATAGGGACAATGGCTATATTTTGGAACAAAATCTATTCACCACCACCGAAAGCGAAAAAGGCGGTATTGATTCTTTGGCAATAGAAGAAGTGATTGCAAAAATTGAAAAGATGATTTAAATGATATTAAGCAACGATAATAAATACAGGGGCAGCTTGGGAAGCACACTCAAGCTGGATGAATACAGCCATGTAGAGAAACCCTTTTTAGATCAACTGTCGGGTTTGGGCTGGGATGTGCTGGAGCTGCAACTGCAGCAAGAACCAGGGCAGAGTTTTCGCACTTCGTTTTCGGAAGTGGTACTCAAACCTAAACTGAGGGAAGCCTTAGTAAAAATCAACCCTTTTCTCACATCTGCACAGGTAGATGAGCTGGAACGCAAAATCACCACCTTTCAAAAAAACAGCCTGCTCGAAAACAACCAACAGGTGCTGCACTACCTGCTGGAAAACACCACCGTATCGAAAAATGAACTTACGGGCGAGCTCAGCCCTACGGTGCGTTTCATTGATTTCGACAATCTGGAGAACAACAGCTTTGTCGCCATTTCGCAGTTCAAAGTAAGTGTTACGGGAACCGATCACCACATTATTCCCGATATGGTGCTATTTGTAAACGGCTTGCCCTTGGTGGTGGTAGAAGCCAAATCATCCAAAGTAAAAGAACCCATTCCGGAAGCCATAGACCAACTGATGCGCTACTCAGAGCAGCGGGGCGACACAGGCGAAGGCAACAAAGAGCTGTTTTACTACAATCAGATATTGGTAACCACCTGCCGCACCGAAGCGAAGTTTGGCACCATCACCACCCGCATAGAAAAGCACTTTTACCGCTGGACAGACCCCTACCCCAAAACACTCAATGATTTGGCACATGGGCAATCTTCACCCAACGACCAACAGCGATTGGTGGCAGGTATGCTCGACCGAAGGAATTTGCTCGACATTATCCGTGTATTCACCGTATTTGCCACCAACGACAAAGGGCAGAAAATCAAAATCGTAGGCAGATACCAACAATTCCGTGCCGTGAAGATTGCCACCCAACGCCTGATTGAAGGCAAGAACCCTTTGGAACGTGGGGGCATCATCTGGCACACACAAGGTTCGGGCAAATCATTGACAATGATGTTTATGGTGCGGGAAATGAAACTCCGCCCTGAACTAATGTCGTGGAAAATCATTTTCGTAACCGACCGAACACAGTTAGAAGAACAACTTTCTGAAACAGGGCAAAGCATTGGTTTCAATATAAAGTCCGCCAATTTCATCAATCCAAAGAATCCTGCCAACGGGCAAAGTTTAAAGGAGTTGTTGCGCAACGACAATTCTGATTTGGTAATGGCAATGATTCACAAGTTTCAGGAAAACGGAGATTTGACAGGTCTGGAAATCTTTCCCGAACTGAACAGAAGCCACAATATTTTGGTGATGACAGATGAAGCCCACAGGTCGCAGTATTCGCTATTGGCAGCTAACCTCGACCGTGCAATGCCAAATGCAACCTCAATTGGATTTACAGGTACACCTACAGCCAAAACCGAGAAGAAATACAAAGACTACATTGACAAATACACGATGCGTCAAGCCATAGATGATGGCGTTACGCTGGAAATCGTGTACGAAGGCTTTACCCACAATGCCGAAGTAGAAGACAAAAAAGGAATGGACGATAAGTTTGCGGATGTTTTCAACGACTATCAGCTTACTGAGCGATTGCAGATATTGGGCTTTGGCTCCCGTGATGCGTATCTGGACAGTATGAGCACTATAATGGACAAAGCCAAAAGTATGGTGAACCATTATGTGGAGCACATTTTTTCGGGGGGATTCAAAGCACAGATTGTTGCCAATTCACGCATAGCAGCCGTTCGCTACAAAGCCGCCATTGATGCCGCACTCAAAGCAAAAATTGCCGAGTTGGAAGTGGACAATCCAATGCTGGTAAACCTTGATGTGCTGAGAACTTTGGAAACAGCTGTAGTGATTTCGGGCAGCAATAATGACGAACTGGAAATAAAAGCCTACACCAATGGCGACTACCACAAAAAGAGCATCAAACGCTTTAAACTGCCCTTTGGCAAAACAGACGAAGAAGACAAAACACTGAACGGCAATGTAGGTATCGTAATCGTGAACAATATGCTGCTCACAGGTTTTGATGCACCCATAGAGCAAGTAATGTATTTGGATAGGGTGATTGTAGCACACAACCTGTTGCAAACCATTGCAAGGGTAAACCGAGTAGGACCCGAAGGCAAAGACAAAGGCTTTGTGGTGGACTATGTGGGTGTGGGTCATCACCTCAAACGGGCATTGGACGTATATGCAGAAAAAGAATTGCAAGAAATTGTGGATTGCATTTCAGATGATGATGCCGAACTCAACGAGTTGATAAAAGCCCATCAAGATATTTGGAACTTCCTGAAAGTTTACGGACTAGATGACCTTTCGGATTCTGATGCCTTTTTTGATGTTTTTTATGATGAAGACATCCGCTTTGAGTACATCAAGCTTTACAACACGCTCACAAGTTTTTTCAATACTGTTCTGCCACGCAAAGAAGCCCTAGAGTTTTTCAACGACTGGAAAGCCTTTACAGAAATCAATGCATTGGCAAATAAACATTTTCGTGATGGCCGTTTCAGTATGAAAGGCATTCCGCCCAAATTGAGAGCCATTGCAGACGAGTATTTAATCTCCAAAGGCATAGAACAACAAGTTGCACCTATCTCGATTATCGCAGATGACTTTTTCAATAAAGTAGTCGCCACCAAAAAACGGGAAAAGACCAAAGCAGCTGAAGTAGAGCACGCCATTCGTCACTTCATTAATTTGAACATAGATGAAGACCCAGAATTGTTTGCATCCTTTGCACAGGCATTGGAAGAAATTCTGAAAAACTTCAAAGGCAACTGGAAACTGATTTATGAAGAATTGGAAAAGCTTAGGGAGAAAATCAAGAACCGGGAGAAGGAAGAAACCTATGGATTAGACCGCAAAAAGCAAATGCCCTTCTTTCGCATCTTCAAAGCCGAGTTGTTCGACAATCGGGATTTGACCGAAGATGAAATTGCCCGCAATGTGAACCTAACGCAGCATATTTTCAATCTGGTAGCCACCGAAATAAAACTGACAGGATTTTGGGACAGCACCCCAGCCCAATTGAAGTTGAAAGCAGAATTGCAAAAGATGCTATTATCGCCTGAGTTCAAAGACTTACCGAACATCATCATCAAGCGAAATGAAATCATTTCGAGAATAATGGAATTGGCCAAAACCAATCATTTCAAAATCGTGAACGAGTAATGATTATCGAGTATCAGATAAAATATTCCAATCGCAAAACTCTCAACATTTCCGTTGAAAGGAACAGGAATATTATAGTCCGTGCTCCGCATTGCCTTACACCTGAGAAGATTGACAAAATCGTTCAGTCCAAAAGACAATGGATAAAAGAGAAGCTGAACCACGCACAGAAATATCCTTTGGTTTCGGAAAGCAAAGAGTTTGTAAGTGGTGAAACCTTGATGTACTTAGGGAAAAACTATCAGTTGCTTGTAGTAGATGAAGAATTTGACGGTATTGAGTTTGACCAACGCTTCAAAATTTCAAAAGTTAATCAGCCCAAGGCAAATGAACTATTTAAGAAATGGTATTTGAAACAAGCTTTGATTAAGATTGAACCCTTAGCTACCAAATATGCCAAGAGTTTGGGTGTGCAATACAATCAGTTCAAAACCTCAGAAATGAAATACAGATGGGGTTCCTGCACACCGGCCAACAACATCATTTTCAATTGGCGAATAATTAAAGCACCAATGTATGTACTGGAATATTTAGTAGCACACGAATTGGTTCACTTGATAGAGAACAACCACACACCTAGATTTTGGAACATTCTTTCTATTCAAGTACCTAACTACGAAAAAGCAAAGAACTGGCTAAAGAAGAATGGCCAACTTTTAGAATTGGACTTTTAAAGAAAAAACAATGACAGAACAGCCAACGCTTCACAGCCACACACATTGCCAAGCCACTCAAACCCAAGCTGAAACCCAAGCTTGGCAAAGAGTGTGTCTGTCCAACCGCACCACCAAAATGACCGACAAACAAGTGGACGAAAAAGAACACCGAACCGGTAACATGCGTTTGGCGTCATGCGGGGTGAAGTGCTTACATTCAAGTTCAGTTTTTCAAATCAACTTTAGTGCTTGGTTGACAGTTTTGTGCTCCGAAATCCCGCACGAACGCCAAGCGCAAAAACGTAAGCCTCGCTTGTTTTAACCGGAAAAATGGCTGTCCAGAATAAAAGACAAAATAGTCTTTTTATTGTAACTTGCAGCCAAAACCTGCAGCCTCCTTCATGCCAGCTTATCTTCAACCCGCGCTTAAAAGCAAACCCGTTTCTTTTTCTGAAACTATCAAAACAGAGGTGGTGTGCCCCAACGATACCAACCCGATGGGCATCCTGCAGGGCGGTCAGCTGGTGCAATGGATGGACATTGCCGCGGCGGTAACGGCGCAGACCCATGCGGAAAGCATCTGCGTCACGGCTTCTATTGATACCGTGCGCTTTTACAACTCAGCCAAAACCGGCGACATTCTGACCATTAAATCCAAAATCACCCGAGCCTTCAACACATCTATGGAGATTATGGTGGAGGCCTCGGTGCGGCAGGTGCTGGACAATACACCGCGTCCGCTGGGACTGGCTTATTTCACCTTTGTGGCCATTGATGAAAACGCAAACAAGCGGCAGGTGCCGCCTGTGGCTATTCACAGCGAGGAAGACAAAAGGAATTACCAGAAGGCAGGAGCGCGAAGGGAGAAAAACACGGCGCTGTAAGGCGCCGGGCTGCTGCACCGGCACGTTGTTTTTGCCTTTTTTCCCATCATGGAAGATCCCAAAAGAAGCACTTACATCGGCTCGCCGGACAACCCGCGTACCGCCGCGCTGGTAAGCTACATTACTTTTATTGGCTGGCTGCTGGCTTATTTCCTGCTGTACCCTTCCCGCCGGGATGCCTTTACGGCTTTTCACCTGCGGCAAAGCCTGCTAATTCACATCCTTTCCTTTTTGCTGAATGTGCTGTTTAGCTTCACGCTTCCTGTTCAGGCCATGTGGCCGGTGGCAGGCGTGCTGGGACTTATTCTTTTTATTTTCTGGATACTGGGCTTTTGGGATGCCATCAATGGCCGGGAGCGACTGTTGCCGGTAATTGGTTCGCTGGCGCAAAGCTGGTTCCGGGGCATCTGATACGCAGCGGCAGCAGCGGCGCCATGGCTTTCCTTGTATAGCGCCGCGCTGCATCTGCCTGCGAATGATTAATTTGCTGCTTCATTGCTTTTCCTGTTTTCCCGCAAACATTCTTTTCCCATGCCTGCCGCCACTGCCCACGACAACCGCATTGCCTCCCTCACCTTTGCCGCTGTTTATCCGGCCTACCTGGCCAAGGTGCAAAAGAAAGGACGCAGCAAAGAAGAGCTGCACCAGGTCATTTCCTGGCTTACCGGTTTTGATGAAGACCGGCTGGCGCAACTGATAACAGAGCAGGCGACGTTTGAACAGTTTTTTGAGCAGGCGCAACTGCACGCCAATGCCCAGCTTATTACCGGGGTTATCTGCGGCTACCGCGTGGAAGAAATACAAAACCCATTGACCCGCAAGGTGCGCTACCTGGACAAGCTGGTGGATGAACTGGCCAGGGGCAAAGCCATGTCATCGATTTTAAGAAAGTAAAAAGCTGCGCAGCGGTATGAATTTATTGCCGGAAAACTAAAACAGCTTTTATGGAACAACAGGATAAAAACAAAGCAGCGCAGCTTCCCAACGAGGCCTCCTCGGAACTGGTTCAGGAACTTAAAAATAAATATGGCGTGGACGAACAGGAAGCGCTCAATGCCGTGATTGCCGCTAACAACAACCGCAGCGAGGCGGAAGCTTACCTGAAAGAAAGAACCGAAAAGAAATAAAGAGCCGGTCCTTGTGGCTGCCTTTAATCGTGGCAGCACGGTGCGGCTTGTTCTACATTTTCGACTCTATCAAAACTTACAAAACAGGGCCCGGCAACCCGGCCAGGATCACATGGATTTTGCCCGGCCGCCGGGCCTGGCAGCGCCTGCCCCTTTTTTAAAGTAACTGGCGCCGGGCGGCTTTGGTTTGGAATTTGTACGGGAGGACCGGTAAGACCGGTGCCCTGAAATTCCGGACTAATTATTCTATGAAAATAACTTTTGTAATCGGCCTGAGCGTTCTTTTACTTTCCGCCTGCCATACCAGCAGAACCGCGCTTCCGGCGAGCGCAGACCAAAGCATCGTCAATAAATACTGGAAGCTGATTGCGCTGGACGGGCGCCCTATTACCACTGCAGAAAACCAGGAACGCGAGGCCTATATTACCCTGCGTGCAGACAGTACCCTTACCGGCCACACCGGCTGCAACGGCCTGGGCGGCCATTATACCCTGCAGCCCGGTAACCGCATTCGCTTCCGGGATATGCTCAGCACCATGCGCTATTGCGATGCCGTGCCCTGGGAATCCGTATTTACAAAGGCACTGAATGAAGCGGATAATTATACCGTTCACAACGATACCCTCTCTTTGCAGGATAGCCGGCGTGCACCGCTTGCCAGGTTTGTAGCCGTGTACCTGAAATAACCTGCCGGCATTCCCTTTTAATTCTTTTAACAGGAAAGACAGTGGCCTGGCACGCGATTGGCAAATAAGCCTGGTAGAACACAATTTCTAAACACCCTAAAATTTATTTGTCATGAAACGTATCACTTTGTTTTTCGCCATGGCCGGCCTGCTTACTGTTACGGCCTGTCAACATACCACCACTACCACTACAGACAAAGACGCCCAGCTGACTGCCCAGCAGCGCACCATAGACTCTATGCAGGACGCCCTGACCCGCCAGCATATCATTGACTCTATGAATGCCGTGGTGCTGGACCAGAATGCCACCAAAGCGGCAGTTGTGACCACTGCCGTAGCTGCAAAGCCTAAACGTACCACTACCCGCCGCAGCGTTAGCCATAGCTCCAGCAATACCTATGCTGGTAACACCCAGCCTGTTTATACACAACCTGCCGCGCAGCAGCCTGTCGTATATCAGGAGCCTGCAAAACAGAAAAAAGGCTGGAGCGCCAAAGCTAAAGGTGCGGTGATTGGCGCCGGTGTGGGTGCCGTATCCGGTGCCGTTATCAACAAGCGTAACCGTGGCGCGGGTGCTGTGATTGGCGGCGTACTGGGTGCCGGTGTCGGTACCGGTGTGGGCGCTGTGATTGATAAAAAGCAGGGCCGCTAAACCAATTCCCCTTTTCTTTCCAAAGCCACCGCAAGCGGTGGCTTTTTTTTATGGACGGTTTCGTTATGCATTTCCCGAACGAACTTAGCCGCGTTTTTTTGTGCAGCAGGGCACGCACGCTTCCTGCCAATTACCTTTGCACCCCATGCGCATTTTGCTTTCCGGACCCGAACAAGAATTATGTCAGCTTATCGGCAAGGCGGCCGCTCAGTTGCAAACGCCTGCTTATCTGATTGGCGGCTTCGTGCGCGATAAAATCATAGGCCGCCCCAGCAAAGACGCCGATATCGTGTGCCTGGGTGATGGCATTGAACTGGCACATGCAGTTGCCCATCAGCTGAAACCGCGGCCCAAGGTGGCTTTCTTTAAAAATTTCGGTACGGCACAGATTAAATGGCAGGATTTTGAAGTGGAATTTGTGGGCGCCCGCAAAGAATCTTATACGCCGGATTCCCGCAAACCGGATGTAGCGCCCGGCACGCTGGAAGACGACCAGAACCGCCGCGATTTTACCATCAATGCGCTGGCCATTTCTTTGAACGAACCGGATTTTGGCGCCCTGCTCGATCCTTTCGAGGGGCTAAAGGACATAGCGCAAAAAACCATCCGCACCCCGCTGGATCCGGACATAACCTTTAGCGACGATCCCCTGCGCATGATGCGTTGCGTGCGTTTTGCCACGCAGCTGGGGTTTACCATTCACCCCGAAACTTTTGCCGCGCTGGCACGCAATAAAGACCGGCTCAAAATCATTTCGCAGGAACGCATTACCACTGAGCTGAATAAAATTGTAGCGACACCCAAGCCTTCCTTTGGGTTTGATTTGCTGTTTCGCACCGGCTTGCTGCAGCAATTCTTTCCGCAAATGGCAAACCTGTCCGGGGTAGAGTATGTGGATGGCAAAGGGCATAAAGACAACTTTTACCATACCCTGGAAGTATTGGACAATGTAGCGGTCCGCAGCAAGGACCTGTGGCTGCGCTGGGCGGCCATTCTGCACGACATTGCCAAGCCGGCCACCAAGCGTTTTGAAAAAGAACACGGCTGGACGTTTCATGGCCACGATGCGGTGGGCGAGCGCATGGTGCCCAAAATATTCAAACAACTAAAGCTGCCACAGCAGGAAAACATGAAGTATGTGGCCAAGCTGGTGGGCCTGCACCTGCGCCCTATTTCCCTGAGCAAAGAAGACATTACCGACAGTGCCATGCGCCGCCTGCTTTTCGACGCCGGGGAAACCCTCGACGATTTGATGATCCTTTGCGAAAGCGACATTACCAGCAAGAACCCCAACAAGGTGCGTCGCTACCTGCACAATTTTGGCCTGGTAAAAGAACGCCTGCGCGAGGTGGAAGAAAAAGACCAGATGCGCGCCTGGCAGCCACCGGTCAGCGGCGATGAAATCATGCAACTGTTTGGTTTAACACCCAGCCGCGAGGTGGGCCTCCTTAAAACGGCCATCCGCGAAGCTATCCTGGATGGCGATATTCCCAATAACCGCGAGGCTGCCCTGGCATTGCTTTACCAAAAAGCAGCGGAAATGGGTTTGAAGCCGGTAGCATAAAACTTTCTATCAGCACCAGACAAACAAAGGCGCTCCATTTGGAGCGCCTTTGTTTACAAATTCAATGCGTCAGGGAATTAATAAGCTGTTTCTTCCGCGTTGTAGGTTGTCCAACCCAGCGTCCAGTTATTGCTTTCATTAAAGGCGCCCCGGTAACCAACAGCTTCAAAACCACTCAGGCCGGTAAAGTCGGCGCCGGTAAGGGCAGGCGAGCCGGATTTCAGCAGGAAATTGGGCGTACCGGCACTGCCGGAAATGGCCGGTGAAAACTTGTAGGCATCTGTCAGCATCACATGTTGCGCGCTGTCCAGGACGGTGCTGCCGGTAGCGGCAAACCAGGCTGCGCTTTCACTCCAGGAGCTGGCGGCTTTAAAGGGCGTTACGCAGCCCGCGATGATATTGTTGCGAAACAGCAGATTGCCGGCAGCAGCATTGGCGCTCGTAGGCTGGCCTTTGGAATCATCAATGTAAAGGCCAATGGGAAAGCCAATCAATACAGAGTTAAACAGGCTTTGCGAAGAGTTGCGGCGGATTTGCGCGGCGTGCTGGTAGTTGGCATTGATGCCGCTGAGCGGTGAGCCGGGAGCATTGGCGGTTTTAATAGGGCCTACGATGGTCATGTTGCTGAAACGCGCCTTTGTCTGCGGCAGGTTGGCAGAGCCGTTGCCATCGTTGTCGCTTTCAAAACCATTGGAACCGCTTTGGTCGGCAATGGTTGCGGCGCGTTGCGCCAGGCCAAATTGTACACTACCAGAATAGCCGAAGTCTGTGTCAAAGTCATCATCCCAGCTGTAAGTGGCCACCAGGTGGTCGCAGTTTACCGTGCCGCCAAACCATTCAAAAGCATCATCGCCCGAGCGGTACACCTGCACGTGGCTGATGGTGGTACCGGCGCCCACGCCGCCCATAGTCAGGCCGTTGATTTCATTATCCGGCGTATAAGCAATGCCGGCAAATTCAATACGCACATATTTCAGTATGCCGCTGTTGTCATTGGCATCAGCGCCGCCGTAATAAATGTAATCCTGTTCATTGCCGCCGCCGGTAGGAATCAGTCCGCCTTCTATTTTAGCGCTGCCACCCGTAGGGTTAATCGGGGCTTTGCCCAGCAGGATAACGCCGCCCCAGTCGCCTTCGCGGCGGGCGCCGGGCGCCTGTGCAGAGGTGAAAACTACCGGCTTTTCTGCAGTACCGTTTGCTTCAATTTTAGATCCTCGGGTTACAATCAACGTGCCTTTGGTGGCTTTATCGCCCATAAGCACCGTACCTGCCGGAATGGAAAGGGTGGCGCCGTTGGTCACGTACACAAAGCCCTGCAGCATGTATTTTTTGGAAGCATCCAGGCTCATGTTGGCGGAGATATCGCCGGAGAGCACCGTATAGCCGGTGTTGTTTTCCGGGGTGGGCTCATTTTTTTCCTTTTTGCAGGCACTCATGGCAGCCAGTGCTACGAGGCAAAGTGCGGATAATGTTTTTTTCATGGAAATGTTGCTTGTTTATTTCTTTAGCAAAATTCCACTGCCGGTATTACGGGTGTGTTACGCGCCCATGATGCTATTGTTAGCTTGCGATGAAGGAATTGTAAAGAGGAATCACCGAAGCGCTCCGTTGCAGAAAACAACTTCAAAAGCCGTCCTTAGCTATAATAAAAAAGGCCGCCATTCCTGGCGGCCCGTTGTGAAAATTCCACACACACAACGATTTTAAAAACGGTACGTATAGCGCAGGCTAAACACGCTGCCCGGGCGGTAGGTTTGTTGTATCCAGTCTTTATTCGGGTCAATGTTGCCATCCTGAAAACCGGATCCATCCATTTTCTGGTTGTTGTTCTGGTCAAAATAAAAATGGACGGGCGCATTTAAAAGGTCGCGTACCGCAAAGCCCAGTTCATGGTGCTTGCCGGCTTTCCAGCTCAGCTGCACATCCATCAGGTTGCGGCCGGATTCATACACATCGCCGAAGCGGCCCTGTCCTACCAGGAAAAGTCGCTGACCCAGGCGGTTGTAATGGATGTAGGCCTGCCATTTGCCGTTCGTGCTGGCATAGCCCAGGCTGACATTTAACGCATAAGGACTTTGGCCGGTCAGCGGACGGTAATCCCGCAGGATCCCGTTTACATATACGCGGTCTTCGCCTGTCAATTGCACCCGGCTGTGCACGTAAGACGCATTCAGGTAAAATTCCAGCCGCTGCCAGATGCCTGCTTTTCCGATAAAATCAAGCTTTTTGCGCAGCTCCATTTCCACACCGGCGTTATAAGCATTGTTGAAGTTGGCCGGCTTGATTTCATAGCTGCTGTTCTGACCATAAAAGCTGTTTTCAATGGTTTTGTCGAAATGCTTGTAGTTCAGCGAGAGGGAAAAGATTTCACCGCCACCGGGATAATACTCAAAGCGCAAATCCGTGTTGTCTATCAGGCTGCGGTCCAGGTTGTAATTACCCAGGAAATTGGCGTTCAGCTCATAATCATAATAAAGCAGGTCGCCGGCCACTTCGCGCATTTCGGGGCGGGCTACCGATCGGAAATAGGAAGCGCGCAGGTTGTTTTTTTCATTCAGCGCATAAGAAAGGTTCAGCGAAGGCAGCACATCGGTCCAGAGCCGCGCCACTTCTTTACCCTGACCCGGCGTTAGCCGCATTTGATAACGCTCTACACGGGCGCCCCACACCAGGCGCAACGGTTCCGTAAGCGCATGATCCAGCATCAGGAAGCCGGCCGTGTTAGAAACATTTGCCGCATAATTATCGCCCGGCGTCGTCAGATCACTGAGGTAATAAGCACCGGTGTTGATGAGGCTGTGGCTGTACAATTCACCGATGGGCAGTGTCCGCACATCAGATTCGGTGCCGGCCAGGGGATTCAGTACGGCGCCCAGGTAGCGGTTAAAAAAATCGCGGCTGCGCGTATAAGCCTGTAAACCTGCTTTCCAGGAACCCTTTTTCAAGAAAGAAATGGGACGGCTATAGGCAGCGCCTGCGTTCAGCATGTTTTCATTGAGTTGGCCAAACAGCCGGTTGTTGGCACGCCCGAGCGAAGTATTATCTGCGGCAAAAGCATCGCTGCTGCCCAGGGCGCGACTGTAAGCAACCTTGCGCTGATCGGGCTGGTTATTGGTAATAATGCTATAGCCCAGCTGCCAGTCCAGCTTGCCGCCGCCTAAATGGTGATTGCCTTCCAGCGATGTTTTGAACAGGCTTTTTTGAATCAGGTCAAAAGCATAATACTGTACCTCACGAGGCCCGCTGAAATTGGTGCCGCTGCGGTACAAAAACTGGTCTTCAAAGATGCGGTTGTACATTGCTTTAAAAGCAAGGGTGCTGCCTCCCTTCTGAAAGCCGGCATTCAAAAAGCCGCCCAGCCGGCTGCTATACTGCCAGGCATTATCGGTGTAATCATAGTTATCATACTGCCGTTTCACATCCTGCTTTCGGGCCTCTAAATGGCCGTAGCTGATGGCGGCAGTAAGGCCCAGGCGCGAGCCGGACTTCAGCTTATAAGCGCGACCCATGCTACCCTGCAGGCTAAAGTCGGGCAGGGCCTGGCGCGAGCGAATGGTGTAGTCGTTGTTCAGTTGAGACAGGTATTGGATGTTTTGACTTTGCGTCAGTCCGTTTTGAATTTGTTTGGAGGAAGGAAAACCGGCGGGCAGTTGCCGGCTGCCGTCATCAAAACCAAGCAGATCGGTTTTAGACCGGAAACCGCTTTTAAATTCCTGTCCGGTAGTGCCGGCGCGGTAGCCAAGGCTAAGAGAAAGGTTGCCGAAATTATTTTCCGGTATGCCTTTGGTGAAAATGTGAATTAATCCGCCGGTGAAGTCGCCCGGCAGGTCGGGCGTGGCAGCTTTGGTAATCACAATCTGGTCTATGACGCCGGCGGGAATAATATCAAAGGAAAAGGCTTTCCGGTTGGGCTCGGTGCTGGGCAAAACCGCGTTGTCCACCAGGGCGGAATTAAAGCGATCGCCCAGTCCGCGGATGGTAATAAATTTGCCATCCTGCACCGAAGCGCCGCTCACGCGTTGGAGCACCTCGCCGGTATTGCGGTCCGGGCTGCGGCGGATAATGTCTGCAGGAATACCATCGCTGATGGAAGCCCTGTTTTTCTGGGCTATGTAAAGCGACTGGATGTTGTCTTTTTTAAGCGCCCCGCGCACCACCACTTCGTTTAAGGCATGACCGGCGCTGCTTTGCAGGGCGATGAATAATTCCGCGGCTTTGCCGGAAGAAACAGTTACGCCGGAAAGCCCGTAATTTTTGTAACCGGTATACCGGGCCACCAGATCATAGGTACCGGGCGCCACAGGAATCTGAAAATTACCGTCAAAATCAGTCACGCCGCCAAGGCTGGAAGGTTGCAGCGTAATGGTGGCACCGATAAGGGGCTCGCCCGTCTTTGCGTCTGTTACTTTCCCGCTGAGGATACCCTCCTGCGCCTGCGCCGCTGCGACAGGCAAGACGACAAATAATAAAAGGTAAAAAAATCGTTGCATGGTGTGTGGTTTGAATACCGCAAAAGTCACTGTGCGCTGTTACCTCCGGGTTATGCCGGCATTACGCTTCTGTGAGCAAAGGATTAAGAAATTATGAAGCGCAGGAGGGTTCCGCTCTTTTTACTTTTACTACATGAATTACCTGGACAACACCAAAAAGCTGTTCCGGCATTACCGCGAGCTGGGCAGCCGCGCCATGACGCAACTGAATGATGAGCAAATCAGGTTTCAGCCGGATGCAGGCAGCTTAAGCATCGCCCTTATTGTGAAGCACCTGCATGGCAATATGCTGAGCCGTTTTACCAACTTCCTGATCGAGGACGGGGAGAAGCCCTGGCGCCACCGCGACGCGGAATTTTCAGACGAAGGCCATGCCTACGCCCTTGCCGAAGTAGAAAAGCTGTGGCAGAAAGGCTGGGACTGCCTGCTGCACGCGCTGGACCACCTTACCGATGCCAACCTGGATAAAATCGTGTACATCCGCAACGAAGGACACACCGTGCTGGAAGCCGTTAACCGGCAGCTGGCGCATTATGCCTATCATGTGGGTCAAATTGTTTTTCTTGCCAAGATGCAGGTCAGGGAAAACTGGCAAAGCCTGAGCATCGCGCCGGGGAACAGCGAAGCCTTCAATGCAGAAAAGTTCCGTCAGGAAAAATCCGTGAAGCATTTCACGGACAAGTAAGTTTGCCTGCTGCTCAATAAGCCGCTAATAAAGCCAGTTCAAAGGCTTCCATGCTTGGCAGCTTTGCATCCGCAATAGCAAAGCGCGGGTCGTTGTAGTGATGCGCGTCCGGGATGGCAATGACTTTCATGCGGGCCGCTTTGGCGGCAATGACGCCATTGATGGAATCTTCCAGCACCAGGCATTCCAGCGGACTGCTTGCTAAGAGTTCCGCGCAATGCAAAAACACGGCAGGATGTGGCTTGCCCAAAGCCACCGCATCGGCGCTGGTAATGACGTCAAAATAGCCGGTGATGCCAAAATGATCGGTCAGCGCGGTAATCATGCGCAGGGGCGAAGAAGAAGCCAGTCCTACTTTAAAACCTTCCGCTTTCAATAATTGCAAGGCGGCTTCCACGCCGGGCAGCACGCTGCCATTGTGCTGTGCTTCGTGGATGATATCGTCCAGGATTTCTTCGGCAAGACCAGCCGGCGTAATGCCTTGCCAGGGATAACGAATGGCCCAGTAATCAGTGACCTCGCCAATGCGCAAACCCGTGGTTTCACGAAAGCAATCGCCGTCTAAAGGCACTTGATGTTTCTCGGCAGCACGCAGCATGCAACGGCCCCAAAGCGGCTCGGTATCGAGCAGGAGGCCGTCCATATCAAAAATAACGGTGGTTATCACGGCGCGAAAGTAGGACGGATTGGGGCATTGGCCCGTGTTGGTGCCGGGAAAAAGCGGTTGCCGGCCGCTGCGACTGCGTAGAAGGGCTGCCGGATGCGAGCGGAAAGCCCGCAGCCGCCAAGGCAAGGCTTGGAGCGGGCAGCCGGAACCACGGCTCCCTAGCGCAGGGCACGCCGACAGCCCCAAAAACCCGTTATCCACTTGCAAATACCGTGTTGAAAAAGTGCGACAAAATGTCGCATAGCGCTGGGTATCGCCTAACTTTGCCGCTTATTATTATGGAAGTGCCGGTAATTAATAAAGTGATAGATGAAAACGCGCAAGGCACCGCCTACGCGCCTTTCCGGGAAGACCCCAACCAATATGCCAAACGCTTTTACATTGAAAGCTACGGCTGCCAGATGAACTTCAGTGACAGCGAGATTGTAGCGAGCATTTTGGCAGGCGAAGGCTATGGCGCTACGCGCAACGTGGAAGAAGCCGACCTGGTTTTTATCAACACCTGCTCTATTCGCGAGAAGGCCGAAGAAACGGTGCGGCAGCGGCTGCGGTCTTTTAAAAAGGCAAAAAAAGAAAAAAGCGGCATGCTCATCGGCGTGCTGGGCTGCATGGCCGAACGCCTGAAAGCGAAATTCCTGGAAGAAGAAAAACTGGTGGACATTGTGGTAGGGCCGGACGCTTACCGTAGCCTGCCTGCCCTGATTGCCGAAGCCAACGGCGGTCAGAAAAGCGTGAATGTGCTGCTGAGCCGCGAGGAAACCTATGCCGACATTGCGCCGGTGCGCCTGGACAGCAACGGCGTGACTGCTTTTGTGAGCATCATGCGCGGCTGCAACAATATGTGTACGTTTTGCGTGGTGCCTTTTACGCGGGGCCGCGAGCGCAGCCGCAACCATGTGAGCATCCTGGAAGAATGCCGCGACCTTTTTGAAAATGGCTACCGCGAGGTAACACTGCTGGGGCAGAATGTGGACAGCTATTATTACACGCCGGCAAATGGCGGTACACCAGTAACTTTTGCCATGCTGCTGGAAGAAGTGGCAAAGATTTCTCCGCTGCTGCGCGTGCGTTTTTCTACCAGTCACCCCAAAGACATTACCGATGAGGTGCTCTATACGATGGCGAAATACGAGAACATCTGCAAATACATCCACCTGCCGGTGCAAAGCGGCAGCACGCGGTTGTTGCAGCAGATGAACCGCACCTATACCCGCGAATGGTACCTGCACAAAGTGAAGCGCATCCGCGAAATCATGCCCGATTGCGGCCTGAGCACCGATGTGATTTCGGGTTTTTGCGGTGAAACGGAGGAAGAACACCAGGAAACTTTGAGCCTGATGGAAATCTGCCGCTATGATATGGCTTACATGTTTGCTTACAGCGAACGGCCGGGCACCCTGGCCGCGCGCCGCTATGAAGACGACGTGCCGGAAGCCGATAAAAAGCGCCGTCTGCAGGAAATCATTGCCCTGCAAAACCAGCACAGCCGCGAAAGTTATCAGCAGGATATCGGGAAAGTTTTTGAAGTATTAATCGAAAGCAGCAGCAGGCGCAGCGATGCGCACTGGAAAGGCCGCAACAGCCAAAACAAAAAACTGGTATTTCCCAAAGGGGCCTATCACCTGAAGCCGGGCGATTACGTGAAAGTGCGCGTGCAGGAAGCCACACAGGCTACGCTGCTGGGCGAGATTGTGAGCTAATCTCAGGCTAAGGCTTAAAAAGACGCTCCTTCGCCGCTACCCCGCTGCTTCGCTGCGCGCAACCGACGCACCAATAATTAAACAAACTATCGTTTCCCCTCATTACGGCCAAAGCCTATGGACACACAAAGTATTAAAAACCGCTTCGGCATCATTGGCAACGCGCCGGCCCTGAACCACGCGCTGGATGTGGCACAACAGGTAGCGCATACCGACCTGAGCGTATTAATTGTAGGGGAAAGCGGTGTGGGCAAGGAAGCCTTTTCCAACATTATTCATGGCCTGAGCGCCCGCAAGCACAATCCGTTTATTGCGGTCAACTGCGGCGCTATACCCGAAGGAACCATAGACAGCGAATTGTTTGGCCATGAAAAAGGCGCCTTTACCGGTGCGGTAGACAGCCGCAAGGGTTATTTTGAAACCGTAAACGGCGGCACTATTTTTCTGGATGAAATTGGCGAGATGCCGCTGGGCACGCAGGCACGGCTGCTGCGCGTGCTGGAAACGGGTGAATTTATCCGGGTAGGATCTTCCAAGGTACTTAAGACGGACGTGCGGGTGATAGCCGCCACCAACCGCGAGCTGCTGGAGCTTACCCGTCAGAATAAATTCCGCGAAGACCTGTACTACCGGCTCAGCACCGTGCCCATCCGGGTGCCAGCCCTGCGCGACCGGCAGGAAGACATTCTGCTATTGTTCAGGAAATTTACCAGCGATTTCGCGGAGCGCTACCGTACCCGTCCTGTGCAGCTGGACCCTGGCGCGCAGCAACTGATGCTGCAATACAACTGGCCGGGCAATGTGCGCGAACTTAAAAACATAGCAGAACAAATGTCGGTGCTGGCGGCAGACCGTACCCTGAACATGCAGGAAGTGCAGCGTTTCCTGCCCCAAATAGCGCAACCGCAACACAATCAGCATTTCCTGCCCACCCTGAGCCATATGCCCGGCGCCAGCGGCGACACGCCTTTTTCCAATACCGAGCGCGACATTCTTTACAAGCTTTTCTTTGAACTGAAGCGCGACATGCACGAGGTAAAGCAATTGCTTTACGACATGGCCGGCGATGGCCACCTGCGCACAACAGCTGCCCGTACCCTGCCCCAGCAGGCAGGCTATGAAGAAGAGGCCCGTCCGTTTGGGGTACGGCCGGAAAGCGCGCCGCTGACCATAGGGCCTGCAGCACCCGTATTGCTGCATCCCCGTCATGAGCCGCAGCTCTCGGAACATGAAGCGGTGGAAGAAAGCCTGAACCTGGCAGAACGGGAAAAGGAATTCATCGTAAAAGCGCTGAAAAAGCACCGGGGCCGCCGCCGGGATGCCGCGCAGGAACTGGGCATTTCCGAGCGCACGCTATACAGAAAAATAAAAGAGTACGATATCGAAGAGTAGGCACAAGACGGCGCGGAAAATCCGGCCTTCCGGCAAGATAGGTTGCCGCCTTAACGTTCCCTGCCTGCCAATGGCATATTGTTTTTTGTAGGCTTTCTATTGTTTCACCAATTTAAAACAGAAAGCATCATGTCAAAGAATAATGAGGAAGTACGCAAAGAAGTACTGGGCAATGACAGCAGCCATGGCGGCAACAGCGCGTCTAAAACCGAACGTAGTGACCGCCGGGGCGGGGAATCGCTGGCCAGCGAGGTAGGCCACAAAGTAGCGGAAGAAGGCGGTGAGAACCGTACCCGCAAACCAGGCAGCCAAAGCAACAGCAGCGACCAGCACAACAATGGCCGCGGCGGCGGCAAGTAGTTTATTGCGAGCTAAAAATTAGTTTAAAAGGGCGCCGCTTCGCGGCGCCCTTTTAAATGTTGCTAGTTTTCTGGCAAATGGTTTGGCGCAGGCCCTGCTTACTTTTTAACGCCCGGCAAAAACATAAAATACACCGCTGCCAGCACCAGCAGAAAGGCCACCACATAATTCCAGCGCAAGGGCTCTCTTAAAATAAAAAGAGCAAATAAAAAGAACACAGAAACGGAAATCACTTCCTGAATCATTTTTAGCTGGAAAGCAGAAAACCCTTCCTGCCTGCCAAACACGTTGTTGGCCGGCACCATAAACAGGTATTCAAAAAAAGCAATGCCCCAGCTCAGCAGAATTAACTGGTACAGCGGCCAGTCGGTACGGTTGCTTTTTAAATGACCATACCAGGCGAAGGTCATAAAGCAGTTGGAAACAGAAAGACAGATAATGGTACGCATCCGGAAAGCCAGTCATTAAATTTCTTCGCCGGCCCCGATGCGCAGCATCTGATTGTCTATGGTCTGAAAAAAATGCTGCGGCTGAAAGGTGCGCCAGTTGGGCGATTCCAGAAAACGCAGGTAAAGGCCGCTGCTGGAATGATTGAAGTCGTACTGGGTTTGCTCAGGCATATTAACCGCTACAATCCAGCCGCCTTCCTCTTTGATATCCTCCAGCCATTCTTCGTAGTAATCGGCATCGCTGCTGTGAAAATTCAGCACATTTTCCGTAATAAGGATAAACTTATACAGCCCCTTCCGCACCATGTGATCCACAATGGAGCGCTTGAGTTGCATGATGTCGTTTTCTACCGCATCATTCCATTCCCCAATCAACTCCAGGATAACGAAGTTTTGCTCATAATCCGCATACAGCACTTTGAGGTAAAGGGTACGCGAGCCGAACTCATCCCATTGCGGATGAATGTAATAGTTGTAAACCGTGTTACAAAACTCAAATTCACTGTATTCCCTTCCGAAAAAGGGAGATTTCTCGTCTTCTTCCGCGGTGTACAAGTGCCGCCAGTTGAAATAAGGTTCTATCTCGTGCATCTCAAATTCCTTTTACTAAAAACCTGTACCGGCGCCGCTCTTCTTTCAGGGTTGCAGATCCTGCCAGGCCAGTACCCCGCCTTCCAGGTTTTTCACGTTGGTAAAGCCCATTGTTTCCAGCATCATGGCTGCCTGCATAGAGCGCTTTCCGCTACGGCAATATACAACCACTTCTTCATCTTTCCAGGCATCAATGCCCTCTGTTTGCATGCTCATAACCTGGCCCAGCGGCAGAAAATAACCCCCGATATTAAAGGCGGCACGTTCTTCCGGCTCGCGTACATCCAGCAGGTGCACGGCTTCGCCGGCATCCATGCGTTCTTTTAATTGCTGTGCTGAAATATTTTCCATAATTAATTTTTTATCAGTTTTCTGGTGGTCATGGCTCTTTTGTTTTCGCCTGCTTTCAGCAGGTAAATGCCTGCCGGCAGTGCTTTCAGATCAATGCGTTTGTCTTCTAAAAGGCTACCCTGCGCCACTACCCTGCCATAAAGGTCGCAAAGCTCATACACCGTTGCCCGCTCGCCGGAAATGACAATATTATCCCGGGCAGGATTCGGGCCAAACGTCCAGTCTGTGCGGCCTGCCACCTGCGGCACTTTCAAAGGGAAGCCGAAAACAGGCCGCATCATCACGGCGCCGCTTACCCCGCTGCTGTGCCACACGCCTTCTACATTGTAATACAGGTGATTGCCGCCGGTGCGGTTGGCATCCAGGCCAAAGTAAAGCGAATCGCTGCCGCTTGCGGCCGGCTGCATGGTGCTGAAGTAAAAAGTGCCGGCGGGTACAGACACGGGATTGGCCAGCGGGTAATAAGAAAATCCGTTGGCCGTGTCACCGAAATGCGGTTCAAAAAAATCTTCCGAATACAGCGAAACATCACTCAGGCCGCCATTCACACCCGCCAGTTCCGTGTACACGTAAACAGAAAAAAACTTGTTGTAAGCGGTAGGCACCTGCTGCCCAAAATAAATGGCAAAACCGCGCAGGGTATCCGGCTGATAGAGGTAAAATTCCAAAGCAAGCCGGCCCGGCAGTGTGGCAAACAAATTCAGATAGTAACTCTTCTCGGCGCTGCCGTCGTCGTAGGCCAGGTAATTATCAAACACCTGCTGGTGCACCATGCTGTCGTTGGCGCGTGGCGTGGCAGTATGCGGGTCGGTCAGCGTATAGGTGTGGTTGATCACCACCTTTTCATACGGCCCTACGCTAAGTCCGGGATTGTAGGCAGGCGGCGCCACACTCAGGTTTGCATAAGGCGCGAGGGTTGCAGGCGGACTGTCGAAACTGTTCAGTACGCTGCCATCGCGGGTGGCTTCAAAATGGATGGGCGTGGTAGCAGCCGAATTGCTGTTGTTGCGAAAACTATCCGTCAGGTTGAAAGCAAGCACGCCGGTAGCCGCCTGAAACTGGCTGTAAGGCATGGACGTATAATCATTCAGGAGGTTGGCCGGCGGTGTGGTAAAAGCCAGATCGTTGATGGCCGTGTCAAAGAGGTTTCTGCCTGCATTGAAGCGGATGTAATCCACATTCCAGACATCGTCGTTGGTATTAATGCTGGCAATGTTCACGAAGCGGAACCTGAAATCGCTGTGCAGGAAAGAATCATTGGCAACAGCCACCATGGCCTGCTGAAAAGGTTGCAGGGTGCTGCCCGGCACGGCCCATACTTTTTTCCATTGGCTTTGGTTGTTCCAGAAAAAAAGCAGCAGCGAATCCTGGGATTCCGGTGAAAAGCCGTGGCCCTGCGGCTGATAAAAAAAGCTAAGGTAAAGGCTGTCTCCGGGTGCATAGCCGCTCAGGTCAAAGGAGCGGCTCGTCAGGCTGTCGGCATAATAAACAGCAAATACATTGGTCGTGTCATAGGGACGGCCTTTCTGGTTCAGCGCATCAAACGTAGCAACGCCGCGGCTGATTTGCCCGATGGGCATTGTGTTGTTGATATACACCTGGCTATCGGCCCAATTGGCGGCGTCCGGAAACTGGCTGTAACCGGTAAAATCTTCAAAGAAAGGAAGCGTCAGCGCAGCCGGTTTAGCCGCGGTCCTGTTGCCGGCAGCCGGCGCCGGTGAAGGGCGCCAGTTAACAGGTGCCAGCATTTCCTGGGCGCCCGCATAAAGGCTGCAAAGCAGTAAAAACAGGGTTCCGGAAAAACAACGCTTCATCATATGCTAAGGTCTTTGTGGATTGAGCGGTCGGACTGTTTCTTTTTGCAGCGGTTTGCCTCCCGGAACCGGCGGCGCTGCCGGTGTGGCGGTAGGCTTTGACGGAGTGTTCTTCCCGGTTTCAATTGCGCCCGGCCTTGCCGGTGTCAGAGGTTTCACCGGTGCGGGTGCTGCCGGCTGCACCGCAGATTCAGACGGGCCTTCCGGCACATAGCGGTGGCTTTTCTTAATGCTGTCAATATCTTCCTGCAGGGCATCCTGCCGGATGTGAATATCAATAAAATCGCCTTCGCGGATGCGGGTAGGCGCGCCCATTTCATTTACATTTTCCGGAGTTTGCATATAGATAACGGCAGTGCTGCTATCCGAAATAACGCCCTCCCATACCGGCACGTATTGCAAACCGCTGCCGCTCAGGAGCGCCACTGCTTCGGGGTAGCTCATACCTGTAACGTCTGGCACGCCGATTTCCGTATTGCCCAGGCCGCCGCCAATTACTAAATTTATCTTACTGCCCTGCGGCACCATCTGGCCCGGCCTTAAAATAACGCCGTTCAGGCTCATTTCCAGGATTGCGCCTTTGGCAATATCGGGGCGGAAGGTAGTATCGCCCAGTTCCAGCCGGCTGTTTTTCAGGATCAGTACGGCACTGCGAAATGAAAGGTTCAGCAGGTTGGGCATAGGCGTGGTGGGAGGCACCACCTTGGTTACGGTCAGGAAAAGGGTACGGCCCTCCTTTACCAGGTCGCCCGGGTCGGGGCTTTGCCGCACCACCAGTAAGGACTTCTGATCCGGCTCGTACACGCTATCTACCACCACATCAAAGCCGGCGGCTTCCAGCGTATGCATGGCCTGGTCCAGGGATTTCCCGGTTATCTTGGGCACCGTAGCATCCTGCCCGTGGCGAGTTATCCAGCCCAGGCTGCCGAAAAACAAAATGTAAAGGCCCACGCATATCAGCAGGATGAGCAGCAGATGAAACCAGAATTTCTGCCAGATAGCAGGCGTAGCAGCGGTGGTAGCGTTTTTTCTCATGAATACTGCGATACAGGGGTCGATTCCTGGGGTAAAACTTCTTCCAGCAGGCTGTTATAAAATTCACCAAGGTTTAAACCGGCTACGGCCACCTGCTGTGGCACCAGGCTGTTTTCACTTTGGCCGGGCATGGTGTTGACCTCCAGGAAATACAATTGTTCCTGGGGCTGCTGCCAGATAAAATCCATGCGTACAATGCCGCGGCAGTTCAGCAGGCGGTAGATGGCAGCCGCTTTCTGCGATAGTTGCTCACCTACCAAATCTGGTATGGGGGCAGGGGTAATTTCGTCGGTAACACCCGTGGTGTACTTTGCCTCGAAATCAAAAAACTCGTTTTTACTGACAATCTCCGTTGGCGGCAGTGTAAACAGCTTTCCGTTGATGCGGTAAACGCCAATGGTCAGTTCCCGGCCTTCAATAAATTCCTCAATCAATACTTCTTTGTCTTCGAGGAATGCCTTTTCAATGGCCGGCAACAAGTCTTCTACTTTCGAAACCTTGCTAACGCCCAGGCTGCTGCCGCTTTCATTGGGCTTTACAAATACCGGCAGGCGCAACTCGTCCATAATGGCGCCCAGGCTGTAAGGCTCTCCTTTTATAAGGTGGGCCGAATTGGCGATGTGGACCACCCCAAAATCCTTCACCACTTTGTTGCAGAAGCTTTTGTTGAAGGTAAGCGCGGAAACAATGGAGCTGCAGGTAGTATAAGGCAGGCCAATCATATCCAGATAGCCCTGCAGGCGACCATCTTCGCCCGGCGTGCCGTGGATGGCTATAAAAGCAGCTTCAAATAAAATCTTTCCTTCGGGCAGCGACAGCGAAAAGTCATTCAGGTCCACCTGGTAAGGGCGGCCATCCTGCGTATAATGAAATCCCTCACGGGTAACAATAATTTTAAAAACCCGGTAGCGGCTGGCGTCTAAATGCCGCTCTATCGTATCCGCAGATTTAAGGGAGATAACATACTCGCCGGAATACCCGCCGGCCAGCAGCGCAATGTTTTTTTTCATGCCTGTTTGTAAGCTGCCAAAGGTAAGAAGCAGGGTTAATTGGCTCATTAGCTAATTAGCCAATCTCATAATCAACCCACCTGCATCATGCACTCCTTGATATCCGTCATGATTCTTTTGGCAATGTTATTGGCCGTGGTTTCGCTGAGGCTTTCCGCATAAATGCGGATAATAGGCTCTGTGTTGCTGGGGCGCAGGTGCAGCCAGTCCTGGTCAAACTCTATACGCAGGCCGTCTTCTGTATTAATGGGTTGCTTGCGGTATTTGTCTTTGATCTGGTCGAAAATGCGCTCCAGATCCATGCCGGGATTCAGCTCTATTTTATTTTTAGAGATAAAATAGTTGGGATACGTGTTGCGCAGGGCTTTGGCGCTCTTGCCAAAACGTGCCAGCTGGGTCAGGAAAAGGGCAATGCCCACCAGGGCATCGCGGCCAAAATGCAGCTCGGGCAAAATCACGCCGCCGTTGCCTTCCCCGCCGATTACCGCATTGGTATCTTTCATTTTCTGCACCACATTTACCTCGCCTACCGCGCTGGGAGTATAAGAACCCCCATGCTTTTCGGTCACGTCGCGCAGGGCGCGTGTAGAGCTCATATTGCTGACGGTGTTGCCACCGCCTTTCTGGCTCAGCACATAATCTGCCACGGCAACCAGGGTATATTCCTCGCCAAAGAGCGAGCCGTCTTCGCAAACAAAGCAAAGCCGATCCACATCCGGGTCAACGGCAATGCCCAGGTGCGCGTTTTGCTTTTCCACCGTGCGGCAGAGGTCGCGCAGGTTTTCAGGCAGCGGCTCGGGATTGTGGGCAAAATCGCCGGTAACGTCTTCATTGATTAGCTGCACGTCTTTTACGCCCAGGGCTTCCAGCAAGGCAGGCACGAAGATGGCGCCGGTGCTGTTGATGGGATCCACCACAATTTTAAAATTGCGGGCGCGGATGGCGGCGGTATCTACCATAGGCATCGAAATGATCTCGTCTATGTGGCGCTGCATCCAAAGCTGACTGTAGCGCACGGCGCCCATGTTTTTGATATCGGCATACTTCACCTCGTTTCTTTCGGCAAAATCCAGAATCCAGGCGCCATCGCTGGCACTGATAAATTCGCCGCTGCTATTCAGCAGCTTCAGCGCGTTCCATTCTTTTGGGTTGTGACTAGCGGTAAGAATAATGCCGCCGGCCGCCTGCTCGCCTACTACCGCCATTTCAACAGTGGGTGTGGTAGAAAGGCCCAAATCAATCACATTCAGGCCCATGGCCTGCAGCGTGGAAACCACCAGGTTGCGTACCAGCTCGCCGCTGATGCGGCCATCGCGCCCTACCACTACCTCGCGGTTTTTATCCTGTGATAATACCCAGGCGCCGTAAGCGCTGGTATATTTTACGACGTCCTGCGGGGTAAGGCCGGCGCCGGGCGTGCCGCCAATCGTGCCCCGGATACCAGAAATTGATTTGATGAGTGCCATGCTTCTTGAACTGAAATCTTTATGATGCCAAAGGTAAGAAAGGGTAAAATAGCGTTTTGCAAAAAGAGCAGCACGCCTCCTGTTCCTGCCTACGTGCCTGGCTCTAATGGCTGCCCGTACTGAAAATCTTCGTCAGGATAACTGGTTGTTTCCGGACGTGGCGGGTTTTGGGGCGCCATTTTATTTTTCGATAGCGGCAGCGGCACCAGCCCGGACATGTCTCCGATGATGTTCACCAGCTCGGAACCGGTTGGAATCACAATCTTGGCATTGTGCCGCAGCGATGTTTCCAGGGCTTCCAGCTTGCGCAGTAGTTGCGCATTGCCGGTAAAATATTCTTCGGCGGCTTCGTTTACCAGTTTAATGGCTTCGGCCTCGCCTTCCGCATGCAGCACTTTGGCAATTTTGACGCCTTCCGCTTCTTTGATCTTGGAACGCTTCACGCCATCGGCAGCGGTTTCAGCAGCAGTGGCATAGTCAATGGCGGCAATCTTTTCATTTTCCGCTTTCACCACCTTGTTCATGGTTTCCTGTACATCGCGGGGCGGATCAATTTCTTTCAGCTCCGTACGCACGATGACAATGCCCCAACTGGCAGTTTCATTGCGCAGCGTATTGTGCAGCTCGGCATTGATTTTTCCGCGCTCGCTGTTGGCCGAGCGCAGGGTAAGGGTGCCAATGATGTTGCGCAGCGTGGTGCGGGCCAGATTTACAATCTGGTATTTATAGTTGTTGACGTTGTAGAGCGAGCTTTTCACGCTGTCTTCATCTTCCATCACGCGGAAGTACACCTGCGCATCCACACGGGCGTTCAGGTTATCGTTGGTAATGATTTCCTGCGGTTGGGCGTCCACCATTTGCTCGGTTACATTCACTTCATACATCTTGTCTATAAAGGGAATAATCCAGTGAAAACCGGGCGCTGCAAACTGGTGGTAGCGGCCCAGCCGTTCAATAAGCCCGCGGTGGGTAGGACGTACAATTTTGACGCCCATGAAAAATAAAATAAGCAGTACAATGACTGCCCCGAGGATGATTTGGGTTTGCATAATTTCTTTTAGGGGGACGGCGGTCACCGCATTTTTTGTGCCAAATTCATTTGCCACAAAAAATGCCGGTTAGACATAAGTATTACAGCTAATTCCTGAATTCTGGAAGTCGGCTAAAGATAAGGAATTAAAGTTAAAGAGCCTAGTATACTAGTAGTAAGAAGCCGTTACACTGACTCTTCTTTTAGGATAAACCATCAGACTATTTTCCAGATAGGCTCTAAGTTTGCTTCTCGAAGCGGGAAGAAACTGGAGCTAGGAGAGCCACCGACAATTCCAGTAAGAAGTGATAGACCTAGTTTATTATTACTATTCAAATGAAAATCTGAGTTTACCAACCGCAATATCAGGAATTTCTTCTCAGCAAGATATGCATAACCTAATTTTCGGCATCCTTACTGTTATCCTAACCGGCATTGGTTATTTCTATTCATGGAAGTTTCAAAAGCAGGATAATTACAAGACTGCTCTACTACTACTTTTGTGCTGTGGCCTTGTGTTACGTTTCTATACTGCCTGCGATTTTTATTTGCATGAATGGGATGAGCGGTACCATGCGCTGGTTGCAAAGAATTTAATGGAACATCCGTTAAAACCGATGCTCTATGCGCAGCCTCTGCTGCCGTATGATTATAAAAACTGGACGGCCAATCATATCTGGCTACATAAGCAACCTTTGACACTTTGGACCTTGGCGGCCAGTATGAAGTTGTTTGGCATCAATGAAATTGCTTTAAGGCTGCCTTCAATTATATTGACCACTTTGGGTATAGGGCTCACTTATTTTATTGGCAGCTATCTCTTTAGTCGAAAAACCGGCTATCTAGCCGCATTCTTTTACTCTATCAATGGGTTTATTATTGAATTAGCAGCAGGCAGGACGGCTACAGACCATACAGATATATTTTTCTTGTTTTTTGTAGAGCTGGCCATTTTTTTTGTAATAGTTTTTATCCGGAAAAACAATACGGTTTTCAATGTTTTTGCAGGTCTGGCGACCGGTGCGGCCGTCCTATGCAAGTGGTTGCCTGCGCTGATTGTCGTACCAATCTGGATCTTACTAGTAATGGATAAGGGAGAGGTCAATTGGAAATCTATTCTGCTGCAACTACTCCTTTTGTGCTTGTGTTGTGTTTTGGTTTTCCTGCCTTGGCAGTTGTACATCTTCAACACTTTTCCGCAAGAAGCTCATTGGGAATCCGTCTATAATTTAAAGCACATGACAGAGGGCTTGGAAGGCCATGCAGAGCCATTTTATTACTTCTTAGATAAAATAAGAATTCAATATGGTGAACTCATTTACCTGCCGCTACTTTATTTTGGTTGGCGTGTCTGTTCAAATCCAAAAGACAAGAAACGGTTGAGTGTGCTGGTTTGGTTTTTGATTCCTTTGTTTTTTTTCTCTTTCGCGCGTACTAAAATGCCCGCATATATGCTATTTACTACTCCGGCATTGTTTCTTATCACTGCTGATTTTTGGTATCAACTTGCAGCATTCACTGAACGGCAACAGCGGTACCGATGGTTGAGTATTTTAGTTCTTTTCTTATTAATTGCCTTGCCTGTACGCTATTCCATTGAGCGCATAAAGCCTTTTGAAAAGCGGGACCGCAATCCTTTATGGTCGCGACAGCTTAAGGAATTGGGCCATCAAAAAATAAGAAATGGCATCTTGTTTAATTATGAAAAGAATATTGAGGCTATGTTTTACACAAAACTGATAGCTGCTTATCCTTATCTTCCTGACGAAGTAACAATAAAGAATTTGCAGGCAAAAGGTTATGAGGTAATATTAAATGATGCGGGCATCTTGCCTACTAACCTAAAAACAATAAAAGCAGTGAAAATAGTGCAGCTTAGTATCAAGCCCTAACTGCTCCGCCAAAGTTCAGAAAGCTATTGATTAAGCATTGCAATCACCTTTGCCTGCGCTTCAATAATTTCTTTTAATTGCTGAATGGTATTGTCTTTTTCTTTGGAAAGCTGTGTAAACCATTCTTTAAGCTCCTCTGAAATAGCATGGAAGGTGACATTCTCGTGAAACACAACACTGCCAGAACCGTTGTTAGCAGTCTGAATATAAAATGTTTCTGCAGCTGGTAAAAGCTGCGATTAACTGATTTCCCAGCCTTCCGCAATCTGCTCTATGAGGTCTAAATCAATCGTGTGCTTTTCGCCGCTTTCTATGCGTTGGTAGCTGCGCTTATCCATGTGGGCGTGCTGTGCTGCTTCCTCCAGTGTGAAACCTTTACGCAACCGCGCCTGCCTGATTTGTTTGCTAACGGTTTCGCTCAACATAACTGTTGCCAAAAATAGTCACTAAAATGGACAAAAACTGACTATGTGAACAAAAAAAATAAAAGCCCAACTTTGTGAAAGGAAAGTAAACCCAATGATGACGAATAAAAATTACAACAAGAAACTTTTTCAACTAAAAGTTTATAATTAATGTAATGCTGTCGTAACTTAGGTTATTACTTAAAAATTAAAATAACCATGAAAAATCCAGCCATCCTATTGATACTCTGCCTTTTTCTCTTTGCCTGCAACAAAGAAAAAAAGAAGCCTTATTCTTACTGAACGGTGAATGGAGAAGAGTTTAGTTCTAACAAGACCCAAGTTGACTTTCAAAAAGAATACGCAAGTTTCGGCGTGTACGATTTAGAAAACGATCTCCATATGTCGTTTGATTTCCCATATTTACCATTATCTGGATATTTCTTAATAACTAATTCTGGCCTTTCTAATTCTAGCTACGTGCATATGGGCGTTCATTACAATGGGAACTTTTATAATGTAAAAAATGACCTTGCAAATTTTGTAACTGCAGAAAACAATGGTGGGAAATCGAAGATTATTATGGATCCAACCTGGTTCAAAGGCTATTTCGAGCCTAACGATTCGGTACTTGTAAGCTGTGAATTTAATGAACCTTAATGAAAGGGCTGTCGCTACTATTACTGCTTTGCCTTGCACTCTTTGCCTGCAACAAAGAAAAAAAGAAGCCTTATTCTTATTGGACAATAAATGGCGAGGACTTTAAAACCAATGAGACCCAGATATACTACGGGAATGCCGCTATTGAGTTTAGTAGTTCTAATCTTAAGCCCGGCTTCTTTATTTATTTTATGAACAATAGATCGTTTCCTGACCTTGATTCTATACTGATAGACTCAAGTGGCAGTCCTTATACTGTGAGATGCAGTATTATTTATAATGATACTGCGTACTCATCTTATTACGGAATCCCTGCTTATTTGCATCAGTCAAAAGTAAACGGGCACACGCAGTTTGAGCTTAAAGGTAACTGGCTTTACCATAGCTATCGACCAGACGAAGACTCTGTCTGGGCTACAGGGATGTTTGTAGTACCATAAAAAGACTCCTTAACTCCTAAATAAATACAATCATGAAAAGAAATACGACCTAAAAAGCGCCTGCCTGCACAGTATGTCTGGCTTAATCAGGGCAACAAGTCCTTTGGCTTCACTTCCAGCACTTGGGCAATAAGCGACAGGTAAGATACCGTGAAGTTGACCTTGCCCAGCTCTATCCTGTTTATCTGGGAATAGTCTATATCGCCACACGCAAAGGCAAGTTCCATTTGCGTCAGGCCCTTGGCCAAGCGGCGCTCCCTGATTTTTGCGCCCACCTGCCGCAAAAATTCATCGTCCCGGTGATACCTTTTTTTTGTTTTCCTGGTCAGGAGACAAAAAAAAGATTAAAGAATAGTTCGTTATAGGGATAATTATCCCTAAATTTGGTAGCGTTTTGGCGTTGCTTGCATGGTGCAAAGTGTATCACAAATGATGGTTTTGCTTCAGGCAATAAAAAAAATCGTTTACCTTAGAATACTATCTAAAATAAAGAACCATGAAAAAACAATTCATGCTACTATTGCTCCTCTGCTTCAGCTTCTTTGCCTGCAACAAAGAAAAAAAGAAGCCTTATTCTTATTGGACAATAAATGGCGAAGAATTTAAAACCAATGAGACCCAGATATACTACGGGAATGCTGCCATTGAGTTTCGTAGTTCCAATCTTTTCCCCGCAGGATTCTTTATTTATTTCCAAAATAATAGATCATTTCCTGGCCTTGATTCTATTCTAATGGATTCAAGTGGCTACCCAAACACAGTAAGGTTTGATATAATCCACAATGACACTGGTTTTGTACCTTATTACGGTCCGCCCAGCTATTTGTATAAGTCTTACGTAAACGGCCATACACAATTTGAGCTTAAAGGTAACTGGCTTTACCACAGCTACCGGCCGGATGAAGATTCTGTATGGGCTACCGGAACTTTTGTAGTACCATAGAAATAGCTTTTTTTAACCTCCTAAACATATACCTTATGAAAAGGCTTTTACTGGCCTGCAGTGCCTGGGCGCTCTGCAGCAGCCCTTCCCATGCCCAAAGCGGCAGCCTGCCGCCGGTTTATTTCAATGCCGGGAAATACCTATGTGAAGATGGCGACTGGAAACTGGTTTTTCAGGACAACTTTACAGGCAACTCGCTACAGGCGCCCTGGATTACATTTTTATCGTGGAGTGGCATGCCCGGCGATGATAATCCCAATTGGCCGGGTGCACGCACATCGCCTACCGAACACCAGATTTTCCTGGATGATAATATTTATGTAAGCGGCGGTACCGCAAAGCTGATGCTGAAGCGCCAGACAATGTCCGTTGATACGGAAGCCGGGAAGCCGCCCATTACCAAGTTTTATACCGGAAGCATTATTGCGCTGCCTTATACTATAGCAAACGCAGCACATGGCTTTCACTCCGGTAGATTCGAAGCCCGTATCAAGATGCCTACGACTCATAAAGCGCACAGCACTATGTGGCTTTGATACGGAGGCCAGGCAAATGAAATAGACATTGCCGAAGCTTACGGGGTAGGCGACAATGGCTCGCTATTTGGTGATTTTCCGAAATGTAACTATAGCACACATAGCTGGCCACCGCCTGGAGACCCCGGTGATTCAACAAACCCATACGGCCTACAGCACCACGAATGGGGTGCCAACCACTACCCCAACTACTCTTGGTGGGACTGGGTAAAAGGCACCATATTAAAAATAGACGAGTGGCACACCTATGCCTGTGAATGGGACAGCACTTCTGTGAAGTTTTTCCTGGACGGAAACCAGGTGAATGAGATTCGGAAGTATTATAAACCTTTAGTGGCTTTCTTCCATTAATTTAAAATTGCTATAAATTGTGTGGTTCCAGAATCGGGAAGCTACAAAATACTCGAGGGCTATCCCTATGAACCCAACAGCAACAGCCAATTGAGATTCACGGTTGCCATTGATAAGGAGCCTAGCAGCCCGCTGCCGATCCCTCCTCCCGGCGGTACGTTTTTGGGGGAAATGGAAATAGATTATGTAAAAATCTGGCAGCGCAATCCTAACAACGGGTGGGTTGATCTAAACGCGATACCAACGATAACGGTAAACGGGCCGGATATCGTTTGCAGCACGGCTACCTTCACGGCCGTAAACCCAACTACAACAGGGTATTGGGGAGTTAATGGAGCTAACCTTCAGATTCTTTCCAGTAACTCCAGTTCTGTAACCGTCAAAGTGCTGGATCAAAGCCGGACCATAGGCGGGGTTATCTATTACCCCAACAACAGCATATTATACCCACCTTTGGCCGGCGGCATGCCTTATTTTATTTCCAAAACATTTGACGCCGGCGTTTCGGCTGCCAGCAAAGCCATCATTAGCCAGACTATTTTGCCCACTTCCGGGGCTCCCAAGTATAAATACAATTTGTCAGTAAAGGGCGGCTACCCGTTTGGGCCTGGCGGCTACAAGTTTTCAAACTACATGTCTCCGACTACTTTCCACTGGAGCATTGACTACGGCCCTGCACTGGCCTATCACTACGAAGCAGACGGGCAGACCATTTCCACCCCTGCAATTTCTTACACAACAGGCATTACAAACTACATGAACTGGACGGTAACCATTACCAATGCCTGCGGCAGCGTTACGCTGAACGGTTCTGAAACTTTCTTAAATAAGAAAAGTGTTGGCACAAGGTCAGCAAGCAACGGACACGTTGTAGTCGTAGCAGATGTTACAGATGAGGCAGCTTATGAAGCAGCAGTTTCCGCCCGCCTCCAGAATAAATTCTTCCCGGAAGGCTCCGATACACTCACATTACTTACCGGTCTTGAAGAAATAAAACTGGAAGAGCTGGCGCCCTACATCCTCTGGGACTCCACCCAAACGCAACAGCTGCAACAGCGCGGCGTGGCGCCTGGCACTACGCAGGAAGCAGCGCCTGTTGTTCTTGAAACGCAACTGTTTCCCAATCCCGCAAAAGGCACGGTCCGCCTGCTGCCCGGCAGTAATTTCTCAGATACCGAGCCTGTAAGCTTTATACTCACAGATCAATTGGGCAGGACCGTATTTTCCCACGAAGTTTACTACCAATCGGGCACTGCAGCCACTGTGGACATCTCTCAGCTCGCTGGCGGCCTTTATTATGCCACCATGAAGCAAAACAGCACCGAAGAACACACCCGGCTGGTAATTCAGGATAAATAACATTAACCCACTTACCAAAAGCTAAAAGGCTGCTTCCACACAGGAAGCAGCCTTTCCAATGAATAAAATATAAGCTACTAAGCGGTTGCAGCATTTGCCGCGCCTTCATTGCGCACCACCACTACCCCGTCAAACACATCTATCAGTACCGGGCGGCTTTTGTCTATTTCACCGGCAATGATTTTCCGGCTCAAAAGATTAATGATGTCCTTTTGAATCAAACGCTTCAGCGGACGGGCGCCAAACTGCGGGTCGAAACCGCGCTCGGTGAGGTAATCGAGCGCATAATCGCTGAAGCGCAGATCTATACCCTGCTCTGCCAGCATCTTTTTCAGGTTTTCCAGCTGAATGGTAATGATGCCTTTGATTTCGCGGCGCAACAGCGGGTGGAACATAATTACGTCATCCACACGGTTCAAAAACTCAGGCCGCATGATTTGCCGCAGCAACGCCATTACCTGTTCTTTGGTATTGTCCACCACCTCGTCCACGTCCTTACCTTCCAGGTCGGCAAAGTTTTCCTGAATGATGTGGCTGCCCATGTTGCTCGTCATGATGATGAGCGTATTCTTGAAGTTTACCACACGGCCTTTGTTGTCGGTGAGGCGGCCATCGTCCAATACCTGCAGCAGGATGTTGAACGTATCGGGGTGGGCCTTTTCAATTTCATCGAGCAGTACCACGCTGTAGGGTTTGTGGCGCACCGCTTCGGTAAGCTGACCGCCTTCTTCATAACCGATGTAGCCCGGAGGCGCGCCTACCAGGCGGCTTACGGCGTGCTTCTCGCTGTACTCGCTCATGTCTATGCGGGTCATCATGTGCTCGTCGTCAAAGAGCACTTCCGCCAGGGCTTTAGCCAGCTCGGTTTTGCCCACACCCGTGGTGCCCAGGAAGATAAACGAACCAATGGGCCGGCGCGGATCGCTGAGGCCGGCGCGGTTGCGACGGATGGCATCGCTCACAGCGGCAATGGCTTCATCCTGCCCTACCACTCTTTTGTGCAGCTCTGTTTCGAGGTTTAAAAGGCGCTCACGGTCGCTTTGCAGCATCCGGTTCACCGGAATGCCGGTGGCCTTGGCTACGTTTTCGGCAATGTCTTCTGCATCCACTTCTTCTTTCATCAGGCGCTTGTGCTGCTCGCCCTGCTCGGCCAATTGCGCATTCAGCGTTTCAATGCGGCCCTGTTCTTCCTGCAGCCGTCCGTAACGGATTTCTGCCACGCGGCCGTAGTTGCCTTCGCGCTCGGCCTGCTCGGCCTCATGCTTCAGCTGCTCGATGGCGGTACGGGCCTGATTGATTTGGTCTACCACTTCTTTTTCTTCCAGCCACTTTGCCTTCAGCGTATCGCGCTCTACCTGCAGGGTGCTCAGGTCGTGGTTCAGGCGGGTCAGCTTTTCTTCATCATTTTCCCGTTTAATGGCTTCTCGTTCAATTTCCAGCTGACGGATGCGGCGTTCCAGCTCATCCAGTTCTTCGGGCATAGAATTCATTTCCAGCTTTAGCTTGGCGGCGCTTTCATCAATGAGGTCAATGGCCTTATCGGGTAAAAATCGGTCCGTGATATAACGGGTGCTGAGCTGCACGGCAGCAATAATGGCTTCATCTTTGATGCGCACGTTGTGGTGCGTTTCATACCGGTCTTTCAGGCCGCGAAGAATGGAAATAGCATCTTCCATACCCGGCTCGCTTACCATTACTTTCTGGAACCGGCGTTCCAGGGCCTTGTCTTTTTCAAAGTATTTCTGATACTCGTTCAGCGTGGTGGCGCCAATGGCGCGCAGCTCGCCGCGGGCCAGGGCAGGTTTCAAAATATTGGCGGCATCCATAGCGCCTTCACCGCCGCCGGCGCCAATGAGCGTGTGGATTTCATCTATAAACAAGAGAATTTCGCCGTTGCTTTCCGCTACTTCTTTTACCACGCCTTTTAAACGCTCCTCGAACTCGCCCTTGTACTTGGCGCCGGCAATCAGCTGACCCATATCCAGGGCAAAAATGATTTTGCTGCGCAGGTTTTCCGGCACATCACCGTTGATAATGCGGTGCGCCAGTCCTTCTACAATAGCGGTTTTACCCACGCCCGGCTCGCCTACCAGGATAGGGTTGTTTTTGGAACGGCGGGAAAGAATATGCAGGGTGCGGCGTATTTCCTCATCGCGGCCAATAACAGGATCCAACTTGTTTTGGCGCGCCATTTCGTTGAGGTTTTTGGCATAGCGCTGCAGCGCGTTGTACTGCGTTTCGCTTGTTTGCGAGCCTACGGTGCTGCCTTTCCGCAATTCCTTAATAGCAGCCACCAGGCCTTTTTCTGTAAGGCCGGCATCTTTCAACAAAGCGGCAGTGGCATCGTTGCCGGCCAGCAGGCCCAGCAACAGGTGCTCGGGGGTAATAAATTCATCGCCGAACTGCGTCAGGGAAGCGCCGGCTTTCAGCAACACATTATTCAGCTCGCGGCTGATGTTTTGCGCCGGCTGACTGCCTGCGCCCATTTTGGGCATGCGCTCTATTTCCTCGTTGAGCCGGGTTTGCAGGTAATTGATGTTGACGTTGTTTTTCTTCAGAAGGTGACGGATGGGCGAATCTTCATCGGCCAGCAGCGCCAGCAGCAGGTGGGCAGTTTCTATATTGGGACTTTGCGCATTATAGGCCGACTGCTGGGCGGCCTGTATGATTTCCTGCGCTTTAATGGTCATGTTGTTCGGATTCATAGGAGTTTTGTTTTTTGCCCGCAGCGGTTAAAGAAATCTGTTGCTGCCGGCAAAAAGATAATGCCCAAACTCCTTGCCACAGCAGCAGTTATGGCAGGATGGCACAGAGCGTGAAGCGCGCGCGCCAGCTTGTCGGGAATAATTTTTGATACCTGAAATACTTTCAGGCTAAAGGGAAATAAGCGGTACAATTGTCGCAACTATAGTCCGGAAAAAATCTATGCTGCTAAATGGACAATCCTGTTTACTTTTAGCGCACTTACTATTACCCGCTGTTTTACTGCATGCAATACGAAATCAAAACACAAGGCAAATTCAGGTATGTTGCAGAAGGTCAGGGCGAGCCATTGGTGCTGCTGCACGGTTTATTTGGCGCCCTGAGCAATTTCAAGGATTTGGTGGATTATTTCAAGCAAACCAACCGCGTTATTATACCCATGCTGCCTTTGTTTGACCTGGATTTGCTGAACACAACAGTAACCGGGCTGGCGCGCCATGTTCAAAAATTCATGGAAACCATGGACCTGCGGCAGGTGCACCTGCTGGGCAATTCACTGGGCGGCCATGTGGGCCTGGTTTATACCCTTAAAAACCAGTCAAACGTAAAGACAATTACCCTTACCGGCAGCTCCGGCTTGTTTGAAAACGGCATGGGCGAAACCTACCCCAAGCGCGGCGACTACGAATACATCCGCAAGAAAACAGAGCTTACCTTTTACGACCCTTCGGTAGCCACCAAAGAGCTGGTAGACGAGGTTTTTTCCATTACCAACAACCGCATCAAAGTCCTTAAGATCATTGCCCTGGCCAAGAGCGCCATTCGCCAGAACCTGGGCAACGAGCTGGAAGACATAAAAGTGCCCGCCTGCCTGATATGGGGCAGGAACGATACCATTACCCCGCCCATGGTAGCAGAGGAGTTTAAAAAGCTGCTGCCCAATTCTGAACTGCACTGGATAGACAAGTGCGGCCACGCGCCCATGATGGAGGTGCCCCACGAGTTCAATACCATTCTGGACGATTTCCTGAAGCGGCATCAGGGTTAAAAGATAAAATTCTGTTGAAAAGGTCAGGATTTGAGGAATGCTCCACAGTTGGAGCAACTTTTGTTCGTTAATTCAAGCAGCGCAGCGCGCGGCTTTTATTATAATTATGATTATCGACGATTTTGTGAGTGCAGGAGTGCCTGCCCTGTTGCCGGAAAGCAACATCGGGGCAGCGCTGGATATGATGGCCAGTCAGGAACTATCGCAACTGCCGGTGGTGGCCGGCCACACCTACCTGGCGCTGGTGCGCGAAGAAGACCTGGACGCCCTGCCCCATACCCAAAAAATATTGCCCGAAGGCCATCCGCCCACATTTAAACCGGCCATTGCTACCCGCAGCCATCCCGTTCAGGCCTGGCGCCTGGCCATGCAGCACGATCTGGAAATAGTGCCGGTGGTGGGGCAGGATGATTATTATCTGGGCGCAGTGCCCCGGGTGGCGCTCATGCAATACATCAGCGAAAATGCCGGCCTGGATCAGCCCGGCGGCATTATTGTCCTGTCTATGCTGCGCAGCCAATACTCGCTGAGCGCACTGTCACAAATCAGCGAAAGCGAAGACGTCAGCATCACTAGCATGGGTATGTCGGCGCCGGATGACAACGGACGCATTGAGGTTTTACTGAAGACCAACAGCACTGATCTTTCGGCCCTCATAGCTTCACTGGAACGGCACGATTATGAGATATTGCATGTTTTTGGCGCTGAAAGCGGGCAGGATGATTTAATGAACCGCTACCAGCTGCTGATGAATTACATCAACATGTAGATGCTGGGATGAGGAGTTAGGAATCAGGGGTTAGTTGTTTGCTTTTCAACCGTTAGCTTTTAACCAGCCCTTCTTTGTCTGCACCGGTATGATTACGGAACTTTGCATTTCCTAATTTCTAGTTTTGGTAATGATTGCAATTGGCCCGGTATTGATCAGCGATGAAGTGGTAAGCGAACAGTTTGTGTGTGACCTGAACGCCTGCAAGGGCGGCTGCTGCGTGGATGGCGACTGCGGTGCACCGCTTACGGAACAGGAAAAAAACAAGCTGCCGGATATTTACCCGCAGGTGCGGCCATACCTGCCTCAAAGCCATATTGATTCCATTGAAAAGCAGGGTTATTCCGTCTGGGACGATGAGTATGGCCATGTTACCCCCACGCTGCCCGGCTCCGGCATTTGCGTGTATGCGCTGCACGATGAAAACGGTATTGTAAAGTGCGCCATCGAGCAGGCCTGGCGGGATGGAAAAATTGAAGTGCAAAAGCCTATTTCCTGCCACCTGTACCCCATTCGCGTTACCGAACAGCCGGGTTTTGAAGCGCTTAATTACGAGCCCCGGCGAAAGCTGTGCGCGCCGGCCTGCAAGCTGGGCCGCAGGTTGCAGGTGCCTGTGTATCAATTCCTGAAAGCGCCGCTGGTGCGCAAATACGGCGAAGAGTTTTATGAGGCGCTGGAAGCAGTGGCTGTCAAAATGAAAGCCTAATCAGTCGTCGTCTCAGCTGCCCATGGTCATCAGCAGATCCAGATCCGTATATTTCATGTTGAAGCGCTTGGCGATCGGCGCGTTGGTGATGCAGCCTTTATAGACGTACACCCCATTACGAATGCCCGCCTTGGTGGTAATCAGCCCTTCCACACCACCCATTTCCGTGCATTGCTGCAAGATGGGCATCAATACATTGCTGACCGCCCGCGAGGCCGTACGCGACACGGAGCTGGCTATATTGGGCACGCAATAATGTATGACATCGTATTTGCGGAAGGTAGGATTTTCCAGCGTGGTAAGGTGGCTGGTTTCAAAACAGCCGCCACGGTCTATACTTACGTCTATAATGACGGAACCGGCTTTCATGTTCTGCACCATTTCTTCGGTGACCACCAAGGGCGTCATCCCATTTTCCGGTTTCAGGGCGCCCACGGCTACATCCGCGTTCATTAATTCGTTGGCCAGTGTTACGGGTTCTATCACGGAGGTAAACAAACGGTGGCCCACGTTATTTTGCAGGCGCATCAGGCGGTAAATGGAATTATCAAACACCTTTACCGAGGCGCCAAGACCCAGTGCGGTGCGCGCTGCGAATTCGCCCACGATTCCGGCCCCGATAATCACCACCTTGGCCGGCGGCACGCCGCAAATACCGCCCAGCAATACGCCTTTGCCGTTGTGAACATTGCTTAAATACTTGGCCGCGGTGAGTATGGCACTGCTGCCGGCAATCTCGCTCATGGAACGCACAATTGGGAAGTTTCCCGCGTCATCCTTGATGCTTTCCATAGCCAGCGCAATTATTTTTTTCTGCATCAGCTGCTCCAGCATGCTGGCCTTTAGCAGGGGCATATGGATTTGCGAAAAAACCACCTGGCCGGGCTGCAGCCACTGGCATTCTTCTTCGCTGATGGGAGCGCTTTTAATGATGGTGGTGGCTTTGTAAAGCTCTTCCTTGTCATACACGATGCGGGCGCCCGCTTCGCTGTAGTCGTTATCAAAATAAAAAGAACCTTCCCCGGCATTGTGCTCTACCATTACCTGATGCCCGGAGTTGACCAGCACCGCCACGGCTTCGGGCGTCAGCGCCACGCGTTTTTCCATAAAAGCGGTTTCGCGCGGTATGCCAATATAAAGGTCTTTGCGCCGGTGCACGACCTCTAATGTTTCTTCTAACGGTATGTAAGAAAAGGATGGGGATATGTATGGTTTCCTGGACATGGAGCCGCAAATTTCCGTTATGAAAACAAAAAAGAAGAACAATGAGCGCGCTAATAAAATTAAGACTAAAATTTGGCTATTTGCAGCACATTTCCTAAAGAGTCCCCTTGCGCTTTATCGGCTAATTTTGAAAGCTGAAGAAAGGATTCCGTTATGATCAGACAAAGCCAGCAGCAAAAATTATTGCAGAAGTTTTCGCCGCAGCAGATTCAACTTATGAAGCTGCTGCAGATTCCTACCGTGCAGCTCGAGGAACGCATCAAAGAAGAACTGGAAGAAAACCCGGCGTTGGAAATGGGCAGCGAAGAAAATACGGATGATTTTGACAACGATTTTGAAGACGCTGATGCAACAGCTGAAAGCGACAGTCAGGAAGAAGAACTGCAACCCGTGGATGTGGAAGACTTTCTGAACAAAGGCGAAGACGACAGCAGCGATTATTCTTACAGCAGCGACGACTACCGGGAAGAACGCCGCGAAACACCCGTACGCCGGGAAGACAGCTTTCACGAACACCTGGCCGCGCAGGTTGGTTTGCTGGATGCTACCGACGAGCAGAAATTAATTGCCGAACAGGTGATTGGCAGCATTGACGAAGACGGCTACCTGCGCCGCAGCCCGGACGCCCTGGCCGACGACCTGGCTTTCTCGCGCGGCATCGAGGCCACTACCGAGGCAGTGCAGGAAGTGATTCAAAAAATCCAGGAATCTTTTGACCCGCCCGGCATTGCCGCCCGTGATCTGCAGGAATGCCTGCTTATTCAGCTGCAACGCCTGCCCGATGCTACCGACATCCGGCAAATGGCTATCCTTACCATCAGCAAATATTTCAGCGAGTTCTCGAAAAAACATTTTGAACGCGTGCAGCGCGGCATTAAAGCTGATGATGAAACCTTCCGCGAGGTAGTGCAGCTGATTCGCCGCCTGAACCCCAAGCCGGGCGGCAACTTTACCGGCAGCACCCGCATGCAGCAATACATTGTCCCGGACTTTTTTGTTTACAACAACAATGGCATGCTGGAACTGACGCTCAACAGCCGCAACGCACCGGAACTGCGCCTGAGCGATGGTTATAAGGAAATGCTGACCGCCTATGATCGCAGCGATAAGAAAAACCGCGAGCAGCGCGATGCCGTCCTGTTTATCAAACAAAAGCTGGATGCCGCCCGGTGGTTTATTGACGCCATCAAGCAACGGCAGCAAACCCTGCTGATGACCATGCACGCCATCCTGGATTTGCAAAAGGAATTTTTCCTGACAGGCGATGAAGCCAACCTGAAACCAATGATTCTGAAAGACGTAGCCCAAATTACCGGGCAGGATATCAGTACGGTCAGCCGGGTAGCCAGCAGCAAATACGTGCAAACCGAGTTTGGCATTTACAAGCTGAAATTCTTTTTCTCGGAAGGCATGCAGACGGACAGCGGCGAGGAAGTAAGCACGCGCGAAATCAAAAGCATCCTCAGCGACATCATCAATGAAGAAGACAAGCGGCACCCGCTGTCCGATGATCAGCTTACGGAAAAACTGCAGGAAAAAGGGTACAATATTGCCCGCCGCACCGTAGCCAAATACCGCGAGCAACTGGGCATCGGGGTAGCGCGGCTACGCCGGGAAGTATAAGCCAATAATCAGCCGATTACTTTCGCATAAATCAGCACCAAGATAACAGCGCCCGCCAGGATGCGGTACACGCCAAAGGCGCGGAACGAATGCTTTTGCAAAAAGGTAATGAAGCTTTTGATGGCCAGCATAGCTACCACAAAAGCCACAATATTGCCCATGGCCAGCAGCATTAAATTGTGACTGTCGCGCAGCATTTCGGGCTGTTCCTTCATAGCCTGAAGCACCTTATAGCCGGTGGCAGCGCACATGGTAGGCACCGCCAGGAAGAAAGAAAATTCTGCCGCAGCCTTCCGGCTCAGGCGTTGCTGCATGCCGCCGATAATGGTGGCAGCGCTGCGGCTGACGCCCGGAATCATCGCCAGCACCTGCCAGAACCCGATGATAAATCCCTTTTTATACGTCACTTCGCGCTCGTTGTGAATCTCCGCCCTTTTGAACAATTTATCCACGAACAATAAAATAACGCCGCCTGCTATCAGGGCTCCGGCTACCGTAGCCGGACTTTCCAGCAGGGCATCGATCTTGTCTGAAAAAAGATAGCCCAGCACCAGCGCAGGCACCACGGCTACCAGCAGTTTTACATAAAACTGCCAGCGGCTGAAATCAAAAAACTTCTTCCAGTAAAGCACCACCACACTCAGGATGGCGCCCAACTGAATGACGATTTCGAACAACTTTGTGAACGCATCCTCTTCAATACCCAGAAGAGAAGAGGTGATGATCATGTGGCCGGTGGAAGAAACAGGCAGGAATTCGGTGATGCCTTCTACAATGGCAATGATAATGGCCTGGAATACGGTCATGTATAAAAAGATTGCAGCGCGGCCTTAGGGCACGCCGATGTATTTGTGGGTTTGCAGCGAAAGCCGCCAGCGCGGGTGTTGCTGTATGTAATCAATAATGAGTGGCGTCATCCGTTCGCGGCGGCTCCATTCGGCCTGCAAATAAAGGATACAATCTTCAGGCACCAGCCCTTCATGCATTTCTGCCCACTCAAAATCACTTTTGTGATACACCACTACTTTCAGCTCGTTGGCTTTGGCCAGCGCCCCGGGCAGCGGTGCTTTAAATTTCTTGGGCGAAAGCGTGACCCAGTCCAGCGGCGCGCTCAGCAGGTTCGTACCGGAGGTCTCAATGTGCACCCGGAAACCATTTTCGTGCAGGGCAGCTACCAGTCCGCTTAAATCATGCAGCGTGGGCTCGCCACCGGTAATCACCACCAGCCTGCCCGGGTGTGCCAGGGCGTTCTGAACAAGGGTTTCCACCGTTTGCAGCGGGTGGGCCGCTTCATCCCAGCTTTCTTTTACATCGCACCACACACAGCCCACATCGCAACCGCCCAGCCGGATAAAATAGGCAGCCTGCCCCGCGTAGGCGCCTTCGCCCTGCAGGGTATAAAACTGCTCCATCACCGGATATGCCAGCTGCGTTTGTACCATCAAAAAAGAAAAGGCTGCAAGTTACGGGTTTGCGCGTGAGAGCGCCGTTAAGAGCAGAAGGAACAGGCTGCGATTTGAGGCTATAAAATATTTTCTTCATGGGTGGCAGAACAAAATTTACTTTTCGGAAACCGCCGGGCCGGCCAACTTTGCCCTGCTTCCGCTATCCTCTTTATTTTTACAGCTATGACCACTGCGCAATTCATTGAAGCCGCCCTGCAGGAAGATGTGGGTGCCGGCGACTACTCTACCCTCTCCAGCATTCCTGCCAGCGAAAAAGGAGCCGCTGTGTTGCTAATCAAAGAAGATGGCATTCTTGCAGGCCTTTCTCTGGCAGAAGAAATTTTCAATTACCTGGAAGCGGATGTGGTTTTTGAGCCGTTTAAAGCAGATGGCCACAAAGTGGAAAAAGGCGAAAAAGCATTTGAAGTTTCCGCCACGGTGCATACCATTTTAAAAGCAGAGCGGCTGGTGCTGAATTGCATGCAGCGCATGACCGGCATTGCCACCCTTACGCACGAATATGCCGACAAGATAAAAGGCTATAAGGCTAAAATCCTGGATACCCGCAAGACCACACCGCTGTTCCGGAAATTTGAAAAAGAAGCCGTTCGTATTGGCGGCGGCCACAACCACCGCATGGGTCTTTACGACATGGTGATGCTGAAAGACAACCACATTGATTATTGCGGCGGCATTGAAAAAGCCATTGCCCAAACCAACGAATATCTGCGCAGCAACCTCCTGCAGCTGGCTATAGAAATTGAAACCCGCAACCTGGACGATGTGCGCCGGGTGCTGGACGCGGGCGGTGTGCAGCGTATTATGCTGGATAATTTTACACCGGCGGACGTAGAAAAAGCCGTGGAGCTGATAGACGGCAGGTATGAAACAGAAGCTTCCGGCGGCATCAGCCTGCACAATGTGGTGGATTATGCGCGTGCCGGTGTTGATTTCATTTCTGTAGGCGCCATTATTCACCATGCCGTCAGCCACGATTTAAGCCTGAAAGCCACCACCCGTTCATGAGTGATAAAAAACACCTGGTGTTTGTGGTGAACCCGCACAGTGGCACGCTGCGTCGTAAAGACATGCCAGCCACCATTGCACAATACCTGGACACCTCTGTTTTTAGCTTCGATATACAGGAAACAAAGTTTCCACACCACGGCACAGCACTGGCCAAACAGGCAGCAGCAGATGGCGCTTTTGGCGTTGTTGCCGTAGGGGGAGATGGCAGCGTCAACGATGTGGCTGCCGGGCTTGCCGGCACAGGCGCAGCGCTGGGCATCATACCCCTGGGCTCGGGCAATGGCATGGCCCGCACGCTGGGCATTCCCAGGCAGTCGGCAGGCGCCATGCAGGTTTTGAACCGGCAAAATGTGATACAGATAGACATAGGTTATGCCAACGAGAAACCATTTGTCAGCAATGCCGGCATGGGCTTCGACGCAGTTGTTTCCGGTGCATTTGCCAAAAGCCGCAGGCGTGGATTTGCCGCGTATGCCTGGCTGAGTGGAAAGGAATTTTTCCGTTACCGGCCGCGCACCTATCAGCTCACTATTGATGGCGACACTCGGGTGGAACAGGCATTCCTCGTCAATATTGCCAATGGCCGGCAGTTTGGCTACAATTTTCAGATTGCACCCGGCGCCAGTTTTACAGATGGTTTGTTGGATGTGGTTATCCTGCGAGCTTTTCCTAAAATAAAAGGGCTGGCCATCACCTTGCGCGGTTTCCGGGGCAGCCTTTTAAACAGCCGCTATGTGACCCACCTGCAGGGCCGCGAAGTGCGCCTCCAAACCGGTGAACCCATGCCCTTTCAGATTGATGGTGATGCGGTGCCCGGCACCGGAGATGTTTTTTTTCGCGTAGCGCCTGCCGCCTTAAAGATATTTGCTCCCTGATGAACAAGCGATTGCTGTTTCCCATCCTTCTTATCCTGTTGCTGGCTGGCTGCGGACCGAAGCGCGCGTCTGTATCTCCCGGTTTCTATTACTGGAAAACCAAATTCCGCCTTTCTCCCTACGAGCAGCAACGCCTGCAGGATGCCGGCACGCAGGATCTGTATGTCCGCTTTTTTGATGTGGATTGGGATCCTGCCGCCAATGATCCTGCGCCGCAGGCTACCGTCCGCTTTCCTCAGGAAGGCGCAAAAGTGCCGTTTCGTATTACCCCCGTGGTCTTTATTACCAACCGGACCCTGCTGCACCTGGCAGATACCGGCGTAGCGCATACCACAGCGGCCAATATCAGCCGGTTGCTGGCGCACCTGTGCCGGCAGGGCGGCCTGGACGATCAAAAAATAAAGGAAGTGCAGCTGGATTGCGACTGGACGGCACAAACAAAAGACATATACTTTGCGCTGCTGCGCGGGCTGAGGAACGAGCCCTTTTTCCATGGTAAAAAGCTCTCCGCCACGATTCGACTGCACCAGGTAAAATTCAGTGACAAAAGCGGCATTCCGCCTGTAGACAAAGGTTTGCTGATGGTTTATAACATGGGAGACCTGCAACAACCAGGCGAACATAATTCTATCCTGGACGTTTCGGAAGCAAAAAAATACCTGGGGCACCTGGAAGGCTATCCGCTAAAGCTGGATATTGCCCTGCCCCTATTCAGCTGGTGCCTGCTTTTTGAAGCAGGAAAATTTGCAGGTATCCTGCGCGAATTAGACCCCGATGCACTGAAAAACAATCCTGCATTCATACAGCAGGGCCCCAATAGCTACCGCTGCGCCAAAGACACTGTTTTTATGGATTATATCTTTAAACGGCATGTGGTGGTGCGCACCGAATCCGCCCAATTGCAAAACATCCTGGATATCGCACGCTATACCGCGCCGCGACTGAAAAACGATAGTTTACACGTGCTGCTGTATCATGCCGACAGCCTCACCTTATCAAAATTCACCAATGAAAATCTGGAAAAAATTTTTGCTGCTTTCCGTTAGCATTGTCCTTTCGGTACCATTTGCCAAATGGCTGTATGCCTGCGCCGGCGGCGAGGATCCGTATGATTATTTTGCCAGCTTTTTCCTCAACGACGTCAATAAAGATCCGGCGTATCGGCCCTTTCGCTATACCAGCTACCTGACCTATTATGACGACTGGTGGCAACCGGAAGCAGGCAAAGACACCACGCTGCCGGATCAGAATATTTCAGAATGGCATGCCTACACCAGCCGCGCTGTAAAGCCGGCCGATATAGACAGCTTTGTTTATAAATTTTCTTACGAGCAGCTCAAAAATCTTTATTTTCATCTGGAAAAAAATACCACCCTTAGCGTGCCGCCCAAAGTAAAGAACAATGGCATGACGCAATGGTTCCTGAACAACCACGACCTGGAGGCGCTGGGCTACCTGATGTTTGCCAAACAATGCGAGCCGCTGGTGAGCGATAACGGCAATGCCTGGGAGCCCGCAGTGCGCGATAGCGTGAAGATGAGCCGTATGATTAAAAACGGGCTGCAACTGCATGCGGCTGCTAAAAAAGATTTCCTGCAATGGCGCTATGCCTTCCAGGTATTGAGGCTGGCGTATTACTCTGGTCAGAACCAGAAAACACTGGAACTCTACGGGCAACTGATTGGGGATAAAACAAACGAAACTTACATCTACGCCCGGGTGCTTGGGCTGAAAGCCGGCGCGCTTTTCCGGACGGGCCAGAAGCAGCAGGCCGCCTACCTTTATTCGCGCGTCTTTGACCTGAGCGACAACATGAAGCGCAGCGCCCACATCAGCTTTAACTGGGCGGTTAATGCAGACAGCCGGCAGGTAACGGCACTATGCCAAAACAACCACGAAAAAGCCGTAGTGTACATCATGGACGGGCTTTACCAGCACCAGGACGAGCCGCAAAGCAGCCTGCAGCTGCTGGAGCAGGCATATGCGCTGGATCCGCAAATCCGGGGACTGGATATGGTAATGACGCGCGCCATTAACCAAATTGAAGAGCAGTTTCTGGATGAAAAGCTACGTCAGAACCGGAACCTTTACTCGCTGTCTCCCTATGGCTCCGGCGCCTATTACGATGAAGCTGCCGAAGACAAAAAAGCAGCTGAAATGCCGGCATTCCAACAACAAATTTCCGCGCTTGCCGGTTTTGCCGCAACGGTGGCCCAAGCAGGAAATAATGGCACCCCGGCATTCTGGTGGCTTGCCAACAGCTATCTGAACCTTTTAAACCGAAACACAGCAGCCGCCTACACAGCCTTGCAAGCGGCCGAAAAGATGCCCCTCACGCCGCGCCAGAAAGATCAGGCAAACATTATCCGGGCGCTTTACTACGTTTATCAGCAACCTGCCCTCACGCCTGCTTCAGAAAAAGATTTGCTGCCTTTGTTGCAATGGATGGAACAAAACAAAGAGAAAGATGAAAAGCTGGCCAGCGTGTATCGCTATCTTTTAAACGGCGTACTGGCCAGCAGCTACCTGCAGCAGCAAGACACCACCAAAATGGTGCTTTCCCTAAGCAGGCTTTCCCAGCCGGAACCATTTGGCACTACCGATTATGGCGACGGTTATGTAGCGGCTTATGCCGAAGACTTTACAAACGAACCAGGCCGCTATTTGCAAATCATGAGTATGGAGCGGCTGGCACAGCTAAAAAGTTTTGTAAGCAAAAACGGCGCTTCTTCTTTTGACCGGTGGCTGGTGCAAAGCAACCTTTACTCGCCCAGCGTGCTCAGCGAAATGGAAGGCACCCGCTACCTCAGGATGCTGGAATTTGGCGCTGCTGTAAAAGCTTTTCAGGCTGTGAAGCCGGCAGAGCTGCAACAGCGCCTGTTGCCCGATCCTTTTGTGCTGCACATCCGGGATTACCAGGAATGGGACAAGCACGACTCTGCCAACAGCTACACCAAGCTGCGCTTTGCACAGGAAATGGCCAGGCTGCAACAGGAAGCAGCCAGGCAGCCGGGCGATGCCGCCAAAACCTTTCTTTATGGCCTGGGGCTTTACAGCATGACGCATTACGGACGGGCCGCTCATGCCTTTACCTACTACCGCAGCGGCTCTGACGGCTATGCTTATTTTGATACCAAAAAGCGCCAGGCATTACCTGCCAGTTATCAAAACTATTATGGCGCCACTGCTGCCGCGCAGGTGTTTGAGGCCGCCGCCGCAGCAACAACCGACCCCGAGCTGAAAGCCAAATGCTATTATATGCTGGCGCTTTGCTGGCAAAAAAACATCCCGGACCTGCCGCGCGACAAGTACGGCTATGCCGAAAATGAAGAAGTTTATTTTGTAAACAAGGCAATTGCCAATCCCTGGTTTGCCGAATTACGCAGGCTGCAAAGCACTGCATTTTACAAAACCGCTGTAACCCGCTGCAGCTACCTGGGCGACTATGTGCGCAAACAGCGCTAAACCGGCAACTGCTGCGGCAGAAGCTTTTACCTTTGCTGCTAACTATGAAACTGGTAACCTATCAAAAAGACGGCAAAGAGCAACTGGCTTTTTGCGTGAACAACAACCTTTACGATACCAATATGGCTGATGCCAGCCTGCCGGCTACCATGCAGGAAATGCTGCAGGGCTGGGAAGCATTTGCGCCCAAAGCCCAAGCGGTGTATGCCGGCATTCAGTCGGGCAGTGTCAGCACCGTGCCTTATGCCACGCTGGAAAGTGAAACCATCCTGGCGCCGGTACCCCACCCAACCTCCTGCCGCGATGGCTATGCCTTCCGGCAACACGTAGCCGCTGCCCGCCGCAACCGCAAGGTGGAGATGATTAAAGAGTTTGACCAGTATCCGATCTTTTACTTTACCAACCACAACGCCGTGCAGGGCCCCGGCGAAATACGCTGCATGCCCGACCATTTTCACAAGCTGGATTTTGAGCTGGAAGCAGCAGTGGTTATCGGAAAAAAGGGCCGCAACATACGCGCCGAAGAAGCGGATGCGTACATTGCCGGCTACCTGATCATGAACGACATGAGCGCGCGTACACTGCAAATGGAAGAAATGCTTTTAAACCTGGGCCCTGCCAAAGGCAAGGATTTTTCCACCGCCATTGGTCCCATGCTGGTAACGCCGGACGAGCTGGAAGCTTACCGCATTCCTGCCAAGGCCAACCACACGGGCAACAACTACAACCTGGACATGAAATGCTGGGTAAATGGCCAGCTTGTGAGCCAGGGCAATATGGGCGATATGGATTGGACGTTTGCTGAAATCATTGAACGTTGCGCTTATGGCGTGGACGTGCTGCCGGGCGATGTAATTGGCAGCGGCACGGTGGGCACCGGCTGCTTTCTGGAATTAAACGGAACCGGCCTTTTCAATGATCCCAATTACCAGCCGCAGTGGCTGCAGCCGGGCGACGTGGTGGAAATGGAAATTACCGGCCTGGGCCGGTTGAAAAACACCATTGTAAAAGAAGACACCGACTTTAGCATAATGGCCCTGAAAAAAGAAGTGGCGGCCAAATCCTAATCTTTGACATAAGCCTTAAAAATTAAAAGGTGGTGCAGTTACCAGGAAACTGCGCCACCTTTTTTCTTTGCAGCACGTTTTGTACCACCGCGCCCTTATCAAAATCCCTTTAAAGCATTGACCGCTATCCAGCTCATGGCGCCAATGCCGGTGAGCATGGCCGTTTCATCAATATCGAAATGGGCATTGTGCACCGAGGCGGTAAACTGTTCGCCATTTTTATTGGTGCCCAGCCGGAAGTAGCAGCCCGGCACCGCCTGACTGTAATAGGCAAAATCGTCTGCCGTCATGCGCAAATCCAGCGTCTGTATTTTTTCCTGCCCTAAAAATTCACCTGCCCAGGCGCGTGCCTGTCGCGTCAGTGCCGGATTGTTTATCAGCGAAGGATAGCCCTTTGGAATATGCACCATTGCCGTGGCGCCAAATGCAGCAGCGGTCTGGGTGGCAATCTGTGCGATGAGGGTATGCGCCTGTGCCCGCCATGTTTCGTCCATAGTGCGAAAAGTGCCTTCCAGCACCACTTCATCCGGAATCACATTACCCACGTGGCCGCCGGCAATTTTCCCAAAGCTCAGCACACTGGGCACGGCTGCAGGCGCTTTGCGGCTCACTACCTGTTGCAGGGCTACCAGGACTTGGGCTGCGGCAGTTACAGGATCAATCGTCGTGTGCGGCAAGGCAGCATGGCCGCCCTTTCCCTTCACGGTAATATACACCTCGTCGGCACTGGCCATGTACTGGCCTTCCCGGAAACCAACCATACCGGAAGGCAGGTGCGGGTACACGTGCAGTGCCAGCACCGCATCTACCCGCGGGTTTTCCAGCACCCCTTCCGCAAGCATCAGGCTGCCGCCGCCGGGATGTTTTTCTTCGCCGGGCTGAAAAATCAGTTTGATAGTTCCTTCCCACTCCTGCCTTAAATCCTGCAACACTTTGGCGGTGGCCAGCAGGCAGGTAGTGTGTACATCATGCCCGCAGGCATGCATCACGCCTTCATTCAGGCTTTTGTACGGAACCTTGTTTTGCTCGGTAATGGGCAGCGCGTCCAGCTCGCTGCGGATGGCAATGCACCGCTTTCCGGGATTTTTACCTTCCAGCAAAGCCACGATACCGGTGCCGGCAACGCCCTGCTGCTGGGGAATGCACCATTCGGAAAGCCAGGTGGAAACATAAGCGGCCGTTTGCGTTTCTTCAAACGAAAGCTCCGGATGGCTGTGTAGGTACCGGCGGATTTCCTGCCATAGCGGGAAACCTTTTAGGGCAGCTTGTTTAATGGCTTCAATCACGCTCGCGCAGGGTGTTTATCTCTATAATATCCGGAACAATAACGGTGGGCGAGTAATAGCCGCGCACCTGATTGGCAAAGTTTTGGGCTTCGTTGCGGCTGCGGAAATTGCCCACTTTCACGCGGTAAGTTGGCGAGATGTAGGAGAGGTAGCTGCGCACGGCCGGAAACCGGCGGATGAAATCAATCTTTACCTGCGTGGCCTTTTGCCGGTCGCCGCCAGAATAGATTTGCACGCGGTAGCCTCTTGCCGACCGGATGCCGCCCCGGCTGCTGGTGCCTGCTTTTTTAGCTTCTGTAAGAATAGCCAGCCGTTCATCCGCATGTATCACCACGCCCAGGGTATCTGTAAAAGCATCCTGGCAAAAAGCTGTTGCCGGCTTCCATGCCAGCAGAAACAGGGTGATACAGGTAAAAAGGATTCGCGTCATTTGGAATTGTTTTCTTCGGCAACCAGCTGCAGGGTGGCCGAGCAACCCAGGCGGGTGGCACCGGCATCCAGCAGGGCTTTAGCGAATTCAAAAGTACGGATACCGCCGGCAGCTTTTATCTGCACGTTTTCCGGCAGGTGGCTGCGCATTAATGCCACGGCATGTACGCTGGCGCTTTTCTCGGCATAGCCGGTAGAGGTTTTCATAAAATCCACGCCCATATCGCCATAAAGCTGGCAGCAACGGATGATTTCCTCATCGGTCAGCAAACCGCTTTCTATAATCACTTTAATGCTTTTACCGGCTTCGTGGATAACGTTGGTCATCAGGCGGCCTTCTTTACCTAAAGTCAGCCAGTCACCGTTTTTAAGCGCAGCCAGGTTAATGACCATATCCAGCTCATCACAGCCCTGTTCCAGCGCCAGCCGGGCCTCTGCCAGCTTGGCGGCCGAGCAGCTGTAGCCAAAGGGGAACCCGATAACGGTGGCTGTTTTCACAGCACCTTCCTGCAGCAGTTCTTTGGCAAGCGGCACGTAATAAGGCGGCACGCACACAGCGGCGCATTGCAGCGAAAGCGCTTCCGCGCAAAGCTTTTTTACGTCTTCAGCGGTGGTGGTGGGCTTCAGCACCGTATGATCGATGTAGCTGGCGATGCTCATAAATTCTTGATGATTTCCCGGGCAAATTCAGAGGTTTTCAGCAGGGTGGCGTCGTGCATCAGCTGGTAAAAATCAATCGTAACCCGTTTGCGCATGATGGTGGTACTCAGCGCTTCGGTAATAGCATCGGCCGCTTCTTTCCAGCCCATGTATTCCAGCATCATCACGCCGCTCAGCAGCAGTGAGGAAGGGTTCATGGAATCTGTATTGGCAAAGCGCGGCGCTGTGCCGTGGGTGGCTTCAAATACCGCGTAGCCGGTTTTGTAGTTGATATTGGCGCCGGGAGCAATGCCAATGCCGCCAACGGCAGCTGCCAGCGCATCGCTGATATAATCGCCGTTCAGGTTCAGGGTGGCAACAACGGAGTAATCTTTTGGCGCCAGCAGGATTTGCTGTAAAAAGTTGTCGGCAATCACATCTTTGACAATCACCTTGCCGGCGCCCTGTGCCGCTTTCATTTCACTGTTGGCTGCTTCCTCTCCTTTTTCTTTTTTGGTCGCTTCCCACATACCCCAGGTATAAACCTGACCGGCAAATTCACGAGCGGCAAGCTCATAGCCCCAGTTCTTAAAGCCACCTTCGGTAAACTTCATGATGTTGCCTTTATGCACCAGCGTTACAGACGGGCGGCGGTGCTCCAGCGCGTAAAGAATAGCGGCGCGAATCAGTCTTTCAGAACCTTCTTCGGATACCGGCTTGATGCCGAAGGCAGAAGATTCCGGGAAACGCACTTTATCTGCCAGGCCTTCTGCTTCCAGAAAAGCAAGCAGCTTTTTCGCGCCTTCGCTGCCGGCAGGAAATTCAATACCGGCATAAATATCTTCGGTGTTTTCCCGGAAGATCACCATGTCCACATCTTCCGGATGGCATACCGGGCTGGGCACGCCTTTAAACCAATGCACGGGTCGCAGGCACACATAAAGATCCAGTTCCTGACGCAGGGCCACATTCAGGCTGCGGATGCCGCCGCCTACGGGTGTGGTCAGCGGCCCCTTGATGGATACGAGGCAGTCGCGCATCACGTCCATGGTTTCTTTGGGTAGCCATTCGCCGGTTTGGTTGTGCGCCTTTTCGCCGGCCAGTACTTCGCGCCATTCGATCTGGCGCGCGCCTTTATAGATTTTTTCCACAGCGGCATCCAGCACCGCTTTGCTGGCACGCCATACGTCCGGACCAATGCCGTCGCCTTCAATAAATGGAATGATAGGGTTATTGGGCACCAGCAATTTGCCATCTGCGCCCATGGATATCTTCTGTGCAGCCATAGTTTTTAATTGGTGGCGCGAAGATAAGGTTAAGGTGGAGACTGAGACTGAGGTTGAGGTTGCTGATGCTTTTCAAAAAAAGGCGGCGCACCTTAGGTGCGCCGCCGAATAGTAAAGTACCGTAGCGGTTTTTATTTCTTTACCACTTCCACCACTTCCTTTTTCACTTCTTTCTTGCCAAAGCCATCCTGCTGACTGGTTTTAGTGCCGTGCAGGTTGGCAATGGTAGGCGCAATCACCAGCGCCACGATGCTCATCAGCTTAATGAGGATGTTCATGGACGGGCCGGAAGTGTCCTTGAAGGGATCGCCTACGGTATCGCCGGTTACAGCCGCCTTGTGCGGGTCGCTGCCTTTGTGGTAAATGGTACCGTTGATGTCCACGCCTTTTTCAAAGCTCTTCTTGGCATTATCCCAGGCGCCGCCGGCGTTGTTCTGGAACATACCCATCAGCACGCCGCTTACCGTAGCGCCGGCCAGGAAACCACCCAGCGCTTCGGGCCCGATGATGAAACCAATAATCAGCGGAGATACAATGGCAATAGCGCCAGGCAGCATCATTTTCTTAATAGAAGCATCGGTGGAAATAGCCACGCACTTATCGTATTCCGGCTTGCCGGTGCCTTCCATAATGCCGGGAATGGTACGGAACTGACGGCGCACTTCTTCTACCATGGCCATGGCTGCTTCGCCAACCGCACGAATAGCCAGGGAAGAAAAGATAAAGGGAATCATGGCGCCTACAAACAGGCAGGCCAGCACATCGGCTTTGTAAATATCAATGCCGGAAATACCGCTCACGCCTACGAAAGCAGCAAAGAGCGCCAGGGCGGTCAGGGCTGCAGAGGCAATAGCAAAACCTTTACCCGTAGCCGCTGTGGTATTACCTACGGCATCCAGCACGTCGGTTTTTTCACGCACGTCTTTGGGCAGCTCGCTCATCTCGGCAATGCCGCCGGCGTTGTCCGCAATCGGGCCAAAGGCATCAATAGCCAGCTGCATGGCGGTGGTGGCCATCATGCCGGCAGCTGCAATGGCTACGCCATAAAGTCCGGCACAGGCGTAAGAACCCCAGATACCACCGGCCAATACCAGGATAGGCAGGAAAGTGGATTCCATGCCTACGGCCAGTCCGCCAATCACGTTGGTGGCGTGTCCGGTAGATGATTGTTTAATAATGCTCATCACCGGGCGCTTGCCCATAGCGGTGTAAGATTCTGTAATAATGCTCATCAGGGTACCCACCGCGAGGCCCACCAGGATAGCGCCAAACACGCCATTTTTGGTAAACTCATGGCCGCGTAGGGTCATGGTTTCCGGCATTAGCCATTGTACCAGGAAGAAGCTGGCAATGGCCGTCAGGATGATGGAACCCCAGTTGCCCATATTAAGCGCTTTCTGTACCGGCGCGGTGCTGATGCTGGCACTTTCAGAAATGCGCACGAAGAAGGTGCCGATAATGGAAAACACAATACCGATACCGGCAATCAGCATCGGCAGCAGGATGGGAGAAAGTCCGGAGAAAGCGTCATTGGCAAAGGTTTCTGTGCCCAGTACCATCGTAGCCAGTACGGTAGCCACATAAGAGCCAAAAAGGTCGGCGCCCATGCCGGCCACGTCGCCTACGTTATCACCTACGTTATCCGCAATGGTAGCCGGGTTGCGGGGGTCATCTTCGGGGATGCCTGCTTCCACTTTACCTACCAGGTCGGCGCCTACGTCAGCAGCTTTGGTATAAATGCCGCCGCCCACGCGGGCAAACAGGGCAATGCTTTCAGCGCCCAGCGAAAAGCCGGTAAGCACTTCAATGGCACGCGTCATTTCTTCATGATTAAAGCCGGTACCCAGTCCCAGGGAAGGCACAAAAACCTGCAATAAAACAATAAACAATCCGCCCAGGCCCAGCACCGCCAGACCGGCTACGCCCATGCCCATGACGGAACCGCCGGTAAAGCTCACATTCAGCGCTTTGCTAAGCGAGGTACGCGCCGCCTGTGCCGTGCGCACATTGCTTTTGGTGGCAATGTTCATACCGATGTAGCCGGCAGTAGCGCTAAATACAGCGCCTACCAGAAAGGCAATGGCAATGCTCCAGTGACTGTTGCTGTTGCTGGCGCCCATGACACCCAGCAGCAAGGCGGCAATAATGGCGAAATAGGTTAGGATTTTCCACTCCGCGCGCAAAAAGGCCATGGCGCCTTCGGCAATGTAGCGGGAGATTTCTTTCATGCGTTCGTTGCCGGCATCCTGCCGCGATACCCAGCTGCTTTTGGTAAAGGTGAATAGTAGTGCCAGTACACCAAAGGCAGGTACCAGGTAAAGTAAGAATTCTTTACTCATAGAAATGGAAAAAGGGATTTGGCTTTTTAAAAGGTGCGCAAAGATAGCAGAATAGCACGCAATACAGGCTGCAAGAAATTCCTATGCTACAAGGGCTTCCAAAAACAAAAAAGAATATTGGTTCTGGAATAGTTTTTGAGCTGGTTTTTTAACACAACAGTAATTATCTTTAATCCGAAAGCTGCATTGCCTTGAAACAGAAATCTTTACGGTCTTTACCCCAATACCGTCTGCTCTCAGATGAGGAACTGGTGTACCGTTATGGTCATCGCCAGGAAGAGGCCGCCATGCATGCACTGTACGAGCGTTACAGCCATCTGGTGCTGGGCGTATGCCTGCATTACCTGCAGGATGCCGAAGCAGCCAAAGAAGCTACCCGGCAAATTTTCATTAAGCTGCTGAACGATTTGGCCAGGTTTGAAATTCAAACTTTCCGCCCCTGGCTGTTGCAGGTTTGCCGCAATTATTGCCAGATGGCCTTACGTAAAGCCAACCCCAACTTCCTGCCTCCTGTTGCGCTTCATGAAGAAATGGATTTCGAAGGCAGCGTTCCCTCCGGTATCAGCGAAGAAAACCTGCTGGCGCACCTGAACGAAGCAATGGATGCCTTAAGCCCCGAGCAGCACACCTGCATCCGCCTGTTTTATGAGCAGCGCCAAACCTATCAGGAAATAGTAGCCGCTACAGGCTATACCCTGCCCCAGGTAAAAAGCTATCTTCAAAACGGCAAAAAAGCACTGAAAAATAAAATTATCCGCCACGTAAAAGAAAGCGCATCATGAGCCAGGCACTGAATTACATACTGGAGCCAAGCGCCTGCCTTTCCAAAACGCAGCTGACAGATTATGTGCAGGGCCGCCTGATACCCGAAGAGGTTTACGCAGTAGAAACGCACCTAAATGGCTGCCCGCTTTGCAACATGGCCATCGATGGTATGCTGCTACAACCCGATGCCGCACTGGAAGCAGTGGCTACGCTGAATCCAGCTTTCATCAAACAGCATTTTGAAGCTATTGAGCCACGGATTCACCTGAACAGTGTGGCGCCTGCCGTTCCTGCCCGTCATAAGCGGCAGAAAGCTGGCACTATGGTACTGCCCATCCGGTCTATTGCAGCGCTTACCGCAGCCGGCCTGGTAGCTTTTGGGGTATTCTGGCTGCTGAATAAAATAAACGTTGCCAGCCCGGCAGGCAGCATGCAAAAAAGTGAAGTTGCCGCACCGGAACAGCAACAGATCACAGTGGCGACCGGCACTCCGCCAACTGCTGCCCAGCCCCATACCAACGCAACGGCGCCTGCCACAACAGTACCGAAAGAACCTGCCAAGCCCGCTGTTCCTGCGGCTGCCCATGCGCAACCGGATACAGGAAAGGCTACGCCTGCTGCAGCCACCGTACCTGTAACCCTGCCCAAACAGCTTGCGCCGCCGGAGGTAAAAGATACCCCGCCGGCCATTGCAGATACAACTGTTGTAAGTCCGGCAAGTGAAGCAGCCCCCACGCCCCCGAAAAAAGAAGCCACGACACCGAAGGCACAAAGCACTTCGCCTCCGGCAGCGCAGGCGCCGCAAACGGAAACGGATGGGTACCGCCTTGCCATCTCCACCTACAAAAAAGATCTCAACAGCCCGGATATAGCTACAAGAAACCGGGCACGGCTGGCAAGCGCACAAGCATACGAAGGACTCGGCAAGCGGGATAAAGCCCTGCAACTGCTGGATCAGATCATGGAAGAAGGCGGCCCGCATAAAGCGGAAGCACGACGCCTGCGCCGTCAGCTGCGAAACGAAAAGTGACGGAACACCAGGCCGCTGTTACCGCTTTGCTTTAACCAGAAACTTTTTTTTAAGCATTAAACCGGACCGGGTTCCGGCATCGTGACTCTATTGCCTGGCTGCCGGTTACTTCCGGAACGGAAAATGGCGGAAAATAAAAATCTACCTGAACAAAAGACTTTGGCACATTAATTTTAGCAGAAATATACAGCAGCTGCGCTACCCTTGTTCGTGGCCAGATTAATTTATCATTAACTCTGGTAACCTACCACCCTTTCGGCTTCAAACACCGCTACATTTGCCAACTTTTAAAAAGAATACTCAATAAAATGTCTTCTTCTTTTTCCCGCTTTTTCACCCCCAAAGACCGCGTTTTTTATGGCTTATTTGAGGAAGTGACCAATACCCTCAAAGAAATGAGCCAACTGCTATACAGCGCACTGCAACAGCAGGATATTTCGCTGCGCGATGAACAGCTGCGGCAACTGGAATCCTGGGAACACAAAAACGATCAGACCACGCATCAGATTTTTATAGAGCTGGGACAAAATTTCATCACCCCGTTTGACCGGGAAGACATTCATGCACTGGCACACAGCCTCGACGATGTGGCCGATTATATGTGGAGTGTAGGCAAGCGTATTTTTACCTATCACCTGGATTCGGTAGATGCTACGATGATTCGCATGGCCGAGGTAATAATTAAATGTACCGGCGCCCTGCACGACGCCGTGCACGAGCTGCGCAACATGAAAAAAATAAAGACCATTACAGACTGCTGCGTGGCCGTCAACAGCTATGAAAATGAAGCAGACATTTTACTGGACGAGTCTATTTCAAGCCTATTCAGCAATCATAGTATTACTGCCATAGAGCTGATTAAGCGGAAAGACCTGTATGAAGAACTGGAACTGGTGACTGACAAATGTGAAGATGCTTCCGATGTAATTGAAAGTATCGTGATCAAATACGCCTAAGCGCGGGTTAACTGCCAAGTCTTTTTTACGCACCTACGTTTTTTTCATCGCAATGACCATTCTGCTGCTTGTCGTTATCACCTTTGCCTTGATTTTTGATTACATCAACGGCTTTCATGATGCCGCCAACTCTATTGCTACTATTGTATCCACCAAAGTGCTTTCTCCGCTGCAGGCAGTAGTTTGGGCAGCGGCGTTCAACTTTATTGCCTTTTTTATTTTCACCGAGCATGGCGTGGCCAATACCATTGCCAAAACCGTGAAAGACACGCAGGATGCCGGTGGCGAATTTGCTTTCATTACCCTGCCGGTGATTCTAAGCGGCCTGATTGCCGCTATTTTCTGGAATCTCCTAACCTGGTGGTTTGGCATTCCTTCTTCTTCCTCACACACCCTGATTGGCGGCTTTGCCGGTGCAGCGGTAGCCCATGGCGGCTTTGAAGCCATCAACCTGTCTGTCTATCCCAATATCCTGCACACGGCGCTCTTCATTCTGCTGGCGCCGCTTACGGGTATGCTCTTCGGCTATCTTATCTCGCAATGGTTTCTGCACTCCTTTGCCAAAAGCATTTGGCCCAAGCTGTTTTCCATCAGTATTTTAATCCTTACCTGGCTTTTTATCTCTTTGCTGGTGCACAACCGCGATGTAGAATTGTTTACCGGCCCCTGGGGCAACATCACTGCCGGCCTGGCTTCTAATATAAATGAGCTGCACCTGCCCTCCGTAGCAATGGAGTCTAAAACAACCTGGCAGCTGCTTACAGACAGCCACAATATTAAATGGCTGCTGATTGGACTGGTAATTACGGTAATGGGCATTGCCACCCTGTTTATGAGCCGGCTGACGCATGCCCGCGGCTCAAAAGTAATGAACCGCCTGCAGCTGGTTTCTTCGGCTGCCCTTTCCATAGGTCATGGCGGTAATGACGCACAAAAAGTAATGGGCATCATCATGGCCGCCCTGCTGGCTGCGCACCACGTTACCAGCATTTCCCACATGCCCGACTGGGTGCCCCTGGCCTGTTATTCGGCTATCTCGCTGGGCACGCTGAGCGGCGGCTGGAAAATCATTAAAACCATGGGCACACGTATTACCAAGGTAAGCGCCTTTGAAGGCGTAGCGGCCGAAACCGCCGGCGCCATGACCCTGTTCATGACCGAAAACCTGAAAATCCCGGTATCTACCACCCATACCATTACCGGTTCTATCATTGGGGTGGGCGCCACCAAAAGGCTGAGCGCCGTGCGCTGGGGGGTTACGGTAAGCCTGCTTTGGGCCTGGATACTGACCATTCCGGTAAGTGCACTGCTGGCAGCCGGGGTATATTACGTGTTTCATTTCTTTTTATAACAGCGGCAGCGTGGCTGCAAGCATTGCTTTGCTATATTTGAAACATGCAACACCGCATTGCCACCCTTACCCAGAAACTTTCGGCGCTGGGCGCTAATATTTCCACACGCGGCCTGATTGATGTAGATCTGATGCTGGATTACACCCGTGTGCTTTATGCCGACCTGACCGAACTAAGACAGGAGATGACCGCGCGTACCCAGATGCACATCCATGAGCCTACGCTGGATGAGCTTACGGAAGCCATGCTGGCTGCAGAAGAAAACGAAGCGGAAGAAGAAAATGATTTGCTGCCCGAACCGCCGCCACCAGCTCAGTTTCCGACCATGCAGCAGGCAACGCCACAGCCTGTGGTTGCCCCGTTAGAAACGCCCGCTCCGCAACCCGAGCGGAACGCTGCCCTGCCTCCGCGCCCACTGCCGGGCATGGCCCCCAAAAAACTAAAGTTCGAGGACCTGGTTGGCATCAACGACCGGTATTTATTTCAGCAGGAACTTTTCCACAACGACCATGTGCTTTACCATAAAGCCATTGAAGAAATAAACAGCGGCAACAACATCAATGATGTAAATGAATGGCTGGAGCGCCATGTGCCGGGACACCGGCACTGGGATTTATACAGCGAGGCCGGCAGCACTTTTTACGCGCTGCTGAACCGCTTTTTTGAACAGCAGGCAAAAGATTAGCCCTAACCTCGAAGCCATAGCTACCACCGGTAACCCAGCATTCAGGCTGAAGCCGGCAGCAGTCAGTACCAGCAGCACCAATAAATAAACCCTTAGAAGCCGCATAAAAAACAGGCTTTAGTCTTATCAAATATCGGCTACCGGGCCAGTCTGTATGTTTTCCTGAGAGAAAACCTGAACCTACCAACGGAACCCTAGCGCACAGGAAATATTTCGGAAATAGGTGCCATTCAGCAGGCGCTGATTCTGGGGAAAGCCCTTGCGGGTATCCTTGCCCACACCCAGGCCTGCCTCAAGGCTAAAGCGCACATGCGGCGTCAGATGCAGGTGCAGGGCCTGATTAAAGGTGGCGCCCAGCATGGTGCGCGGCTCTACCCGGTTTTTATTATCGGCATAAATAGTGGTTCCCTGCCCGGTGCCTTTGCCCAGCCATAAATTAAAGCCCAGGGCATACCGGAACCGTCCGTTCAGGCCAAACGGGTACCAGCGCACACCGGGCCGGAACAGCACCAGGTAGGTAGGTTCTTTGGTGATGTTTTCCAAAGGAAAATAAATGCTGTTCCAGTCATTGCCGATTTCGGCTTCAGAGGCCTGATACGACAAGGCAAGCAGGTAGGTAAATTTATTGGTGTTGATGAAGGTGCGTTCCAACTCCAGCCCCGGCCCGTTGCCTACGCCCGTTACCTGCCACACGGCAGACAAAATATTCCGGCCAAAATACCAGTCGTTTTTCGCATCCGGGGCTTCCTGCGCCCATCCGGAAGCAGCACCAAAAAGAAAGCATACAGGGAAAAATAAAAAAAGGAACTGCCGCATTTTTGTTTATTATTTCCCAAAAATAGATAATTACCGGTTTGGCAACTATCCTTTTTTAATTCACGCCCACCGTTTCATGCAGTGCGGGAATCTCCACGTCTTTAAATCCCTTTTTCAACAGCCGGTCGCGAAACTCTGTTTGCACTTCGTATTCGCCATGCACCAGAAAGAGCTTTTTTACAGCTTCCGGATTTTGCGAGGAAAGCCATTGGCAAAGATCCTCGTAATCGCCGTGGGCGCTCAGGCTTTCCATCACAGCAACGTCTGCTTTGCGGAAAAAAGGCTTTCCGAAAATGGATACTTCCTGCGCGCCGGCACGCAGCCTGCCGCCCAGCGACTGCGGCTCGCAATAGCCTACAATTAAAATCGTGTTTCGCTCATTGCGGATGTTTTGGGCAATGTGGTGCTTTACCCGGCCCGCTTCTGCCATGCCGCTGGCAGAAATAATGACGCATGGTTCCTCTTTATCGCTTAAAGCCATGCTTTCTTCCACGCTGCGGGTATAGCTGAGGCCTTCAAAGTCAAACACATCATCATCCTGCCGCAAAAGGTTTTCCACCCGCTTGTTGAAACACTCCGGATGGTGCTTTACGATTTCAGTAGCATGAATGCTCAGCGGACTGTCCACATAATACGGCACCTGAGGCAGGCGTTTTTCCAGGTCCAGCCGGTTTAACAGGTAAAGCAGTTCCTGGGTACGGCCCACGCTGAAAGCCGGTATAATCAGCTTGCCTTTTTTCTTGATGCAGGTTTCGGTAATGTGCGCCAGCAAATCATCGGCAGCGCTGGTTACCAAAGGGTGCAGCTTGTTGCCGTACGTGCTTTCCAGCAGGATAATATCTGCCTGCGGAAAAGATTGCGGTGAGCGCAAAATCAAATCGCGGTAGCGGCCTACATCGCCGCTAAAGGTGAGCCGGTGTATTTTATCGCCTTCCAGGATTTTAAGATTTACCGCCGCGCTGCCCAGAATATGGCCGCAGTCGGTGTACAACAACGCCACTGCTTCATCAATTTGGAAAGGCTGATTGTAATCCACCATTTCAAAAAGCTGCACCGTGTTGTACACATCTTCTTCGGTGTACAGCGGCTCAACCAGTTCGCGCCCTTCCTTTTCCCGCTCCCTGTTTATGTAAGCGGTATCTGCTTCCTGAATGCGCGCCGAGTCGCGCAGCATGATGTTGGCCAAATCTGCAGATGCAGGCGTGATGAAAATGCGGCCGATAAAGCCGTCTTTTACCAGCTTGGGCAGCAGGCCGATATGGTCTATGTGTGCATGAGAAATGATTACATAGTTAACCTCAGCAGGCAGAAAGCCCCACTCCTTGTTCAGCCGGATGGTTTCGCGGCCCATGCCCTGAAACATGCCGCAGTCCAGCAGTATCTTTTTATCCGGCTTGATGTGGAGTAAATGCTTGGAACCGGTAACGGTGCGCGCCGCACCATGGAAGGAGATTTTCATGGATGGAAATTAGGTAAGTCCTGCCATGAAAAACATAATGCCAGGTAGGCAAGGTTGAGGAGTTGAGAAGTTGAAGAGTTGAAAAGTTGTGTAGTGCATCACCTGTTAACCAGTCAACCTATCAACCTATCAACTTATCAACCAACCTCCGGGCGCATTTGCGGAAACAGCAGTACATCCTGAATGGAATGCTGCCCCGTGAGCAACATGCCAAGCCGCTCTATTCCGATGCCGATACCGGCGGTTGGCGGCATGCCATACTCCAGCGCGCGCAGGAAATCATAATCAATGTACATGGCTTCTTCATCGCCGCGATCCAGCAGGGCTACCTGCTCTTCAAAGCGGGCACGCTGGTCAATGGGGTCGTTCAGCTCGCTGTAGGCATTGGCTATTTCCTTGCCGTTGATGATAAGCTCAAAACGCTCTACCAGCCCGGGTTTATCGCGGTGCTTTTTGGTCAGCGGACTCATCTCTACCGGATAGTCCGTAATGAACGTAGGCTGTATGTAATGGTGTTCGCATTTCTCACCGAAAATCTCGTCAATCAGCTTGCCCTTGCCCATGGCAGGTGTGGTTTCCAGGTGCAGTTGCTTGCAGACATCGCGCAGCGCTGCTTCATCCATGCTGCTTACGTCTATGCCGGTGTGTTCTTTAATGGCATCAAAAATTGTTACACGGGCGAAAGGCGCGTGGAAGCTGATGGTCTTGCCATCTACTACCGTTTCTTCGCTGCCATTCACCGCCACCGCCGTATCATGCAGCAGGCGCTCGGTAGCGTTCATCATCCACTGATAATCTTTGTAGGCCACATAAAATTCCAGGATGGTAAACTCCGGGTTGTGCGTGCGGTCCATGCCTTCATTGCGGAAGTTGCGGCTGAACTCATACACCCAGTCGAAGCCTCCTACTATCAGGCGTTTCAGGTACAGCTCGTTGGCAATGCGCAGGTACAATGGCATGTCCAGCGCGTTGTGATGCGTGATAAACGGACGGGCAATGGCGCCGCCGGGAATGCTTTGCAGCACGGGCGTATCCACTTCCAGCGCGCCGTGACTGTTCAGAAAATCGCGCATGGCGTTTTTCATTTTCGTCAGCTTCACGAAAGTTTCGCGCACCGAAGGATTGATGATTAAATCCGCATAGCGCTGCCGGTAACGGAATTCCGGGTCGGAAACTGCGTCAAAGGTTTCGCCTTCTTTTTCCTTGACCACCGGCAGGGGGCGCAGGGCTTTGGAAAGCAGTTTAAACGAAGTAACGTGGATGCTCAGCTCGCCGGTTTTGGTAACGAATGCATAGCCGGTGATGCCGATGATATCGCCGATGTCCAGCAGCTTTTTCCAAACCGTATTGTACAGCGTCTTGTCTTCTTCCGGACAGATGTCATCGCGGCGGATGTAAAGCTGCATGCGGCCGGTGCTGTCCTGAATCACCGCGAAATTGGCCTTGCCCATATCGCGCACGCTCATGAGCCTGCCGGCGATGGAAAGGTTTGTCAGAAAATCAGTCTGACCTGCTTCATGAGCTTCCTTTATTTCAGCAATGGAATGGGTGATTTCATAAGAAGGCGCCGGGTAAGGGTCAATACCCAGTGCGCGCAGCTCATCCAGCTTTTGACGGCGGATGATTTCCTGTTCGGAAAGAGAATGGTTCATAGTCGGGCGCAAAGGTAAACAGGAGTTAGGAGTTAGTCTTTAGGAGTTAGGAGTTAGGAGTTAGGAGTTAGGAGTTAGTCTTTAGGAGTTAGTCTTTAGTCTTTAGTCTTTGGATTTTGGATTTTGGATTTTGGATTTTGGATTTTGGATTTTGGATTTTGGATTTTGGATTTTGCCGCTCTGTTGATTCAGGTTTTGCTTCTTACGCGCCATAAAGCGCCACCTTCCCCGCAAATCAAAAGATCGCCCTGCGGCGATAATACAAGGCTGCGCAGGTTGACCTTCGTAAAAGGCTTTATTTCCATCCAGTGTTGCCCGCCGTCATCGGTATAAAGCACCAGGCCTTTTTCTCCCACGCAATAACCCTGATATTCGTTTAGCATGGCAATGTCGTAGAGGTGGTATTTCTTCCGGCTTACATCGTTGCCATTGCGCAGGCACTGCCAGGATTCGCCCCCGTCGGTTGTTTTGAAAATACTGCCTTCATAACCGCATACCCAGATCATTTTTTCATGCAGCAGGTGCAGGTTGGTAAAGTTGTCGGAAGTAATGCCTTCCAGTTGCCGCCAGCTATGGCCGCCATCGTTTGTTTTCAGCAGCACGCCATACCCCGCCGCATATCCGGTATAGGAATTTGCAAAGCGCAGCGTATTGATTTCATAAGGCAGGGAATCGCTCCAGTTGCCCTGTCCCATCCCGTCAAAACGGGCCACCCGGCCCTCATAAAAGCTGATGCCGCCCATAATAATCCCGGAATCACCCGAAGGGAATGCCAGCGTTTTAAAGCTCAGCCATTCCGGCATCTGATGCATCATCCAGGTTTGCCCCAAATCTTCGCTCACCAGCATTTTACCATCTATGCCGCAGGCATATAATTTCTGACCCGGCCCCATGCAGATGTCGTTCAGGATTTTTCCCGCTTCGGGCACATCGGTGTATTGCCAGGTGGCGCCGCCATCTGCGCTGCGCAGGATGGTGGCGTTTGCATAGCGCACGCCGCCCACCGCAAAGCAAAGCGTGTCGTTGACAAAAAATAAGCGGTTCAGCTGATGACCGGTATGGCTTTCCAGCTGCGTAGCGCTTTGCCAGGAAAGCTGATCTTTGCGGCAGGAAGCAAACACAAGCAAGCAGAAGGCAACGGATAGCAAACGGAACATAAAAAAGCGGTCTTTCCTTTTTAGAAAAGACCGCAAAATACGAAGGCAACTTTCTTTATTGCTTTACAAATACACGGCTTTGGGTTTTACCATTTTTAATTAAAAGCAGCGTGTACAGACCTTTGGGCAGGCTGGAAACATCCACCTGCAGCTTGTTGCCCTGCCTTGTATAAGCAGGTTGGAACCGTTGTCCCAGCATATTGATGACTTCCGGTGCTGTGCCGGGAAGCGCAGCAGTTACATAAAGCACGGTATTGGCAGGGTTTGGATAAACATCCAATGACTGCGTTGCGGGTAGGCTGGCAATGCCGGTAGGTTCTTCTCCCCAAATCGCATCCGCCACACTATCCAGGCCGGTCAGATCCAAATTGGGGCAGGCGCCTGCGTGTTCGGAAGCAAGCAGCGCCACCACCAGCTTTTTCCCCTGATTGGTGGGCAGCGAAATATTGCCTGTACTGATTACCAGGCGCTTGTCATAACCCATGAGACCGCTATCGCAGGGGGCATAACCGCCATTGGGCAGCGACATATCCAGCTTTAGCTGCCCGCCCCAATCCTTATATACGCCCGACTTGTTCCGGCCGCGAATGTATTCGTTGTAATCAGCAACGCTCTCCGGATTGCCATCCGGCGTAAAATCATTGTTGAACAAACCCAGCACAGCCGGTGCCGGGGCCACGCCGGGTATATCCGAAGGTATTTGCAGGATGCTGACGCCCGTGGCAGCAAAGGTGGTATCGGCGCTCAGGCCCGAGAAAGCCACCATCATGCGGTGCGTAGAATCAAAACCAATAAAATCATTGAAGACATTGACATCCAGGTCGGCAAAAAAGCCCAGCCGGAAAGAATCATAAGTAGTAGTGCTGGTGTTTACAATATCGTATTCATAGAACACCGCATTGTCCCAGGCAGTGCCACTGTTATAGGCATAAGCAGACAGGCGGATAAAGATACCCAGCGGCAGGCCTCCGGTATTATAATGCGGCTTGGACTGATCATTAAAGCAGGACCAAAGCATTTGCTGCCCTTTAATCGCAGGATAATCTCCGGCTAAAGGATCGTAGGTGCCGCTGCCATCCACATCCACAAAGGGCGCCATGTCCCTGTCCACCGTCAGGCTCACACCGCCATTGCCTCTGGCATAGGGGTTGCCTTTGCCCGGCCATTCCAGAATAGCGGCAGGCGTATTGGTTAAGGTATGGGTGGAAAGGCCCAGGAATTCATCGATTTCGCTTTGATTAATCTTCCAAATCCTGGCCCAGTTATAGCCAAGCGCCGTGTCAAAAACAGGCGTAACAGGCCCGGGCCAGAAATCGCTGCCATCCTGCCGGTAGGTTTGCGCCGCCACGCGCAGGGTGCCGGTATTGTCGTAGCCCGCCAGCCACAGGTTGCCGGCGTAGGCAATGGTGCGGCCGGAGCCTTTAGGGAATTCACACTGACTGGAGGAGCCGTCGGGGCTCATCCACATATCGCCCAGGCCCAGCAAGCCGGCTTTGATGTTGCCGGCATCCAGCGAATCATTGACCTCGCCTACCGGCGTTTGCCCCATAGCAGTGCAGGATAGCGTTACTGCCAGCAAAGTAAAAAGCTGCTTCATAAATCTAAATTTAATACAGCTAAAAGTAATTGTTTTTATTCAATAGAAGCTATTTTTATTTACCGGCCAGCTCCACAACTTCCAAATGCTTCATAACGCCCTGGTCAATTTCAAAACGAAGAAGAGTACGCACTTTGTGCCAGCCCTGCAGGCCGGCCGCGCCGGGGTTCATGTGCAGGCACTGCAGCTGCTCGTCCGGCACCACCTTCAGGATGTGGCTGTGCCCCGAGATAAAAAGCCCTGGTTTTTCCTGTTGTAGCAGCGCCCTGATGCCCGGCGCATATTTACCGGGATAGCCGCCAATGTGCCGCATCAGGATTTTTAATCCTGCCACTTCAAACAAACTGGTTTCCGGAAACTGATGGCGGATATCAGGTCCGTCGATATTGCCCCAGACGCCGCGCAGCGGCCTGCCGGTGGCGCGCAGTTTTTCAACCACCTCCAGACTGCCAAAATCCCCGGCATGCCAGATTTCATCACAGCCTTCCAGGGCTTCGAGCAGGGCTGCATCCAGGTAGCTGTGTGTATCTGCAAGAAGCGAGATGCGTATCATCCTGCAAAAAAAGAAAAGAAAGGCCAGCTTCCCATTCAGCTTTGCCGGCAAGGCCTAACTTTACGAAGCTGCAAACCAAACCAGCAACTGCCATGTCTTATCCTTACCAAATCAAATCCTACGAAGCTTACCAGGCTGCTTACCAGAAAAGTGTTCAGGACCCCGAGGGTTTCTGGGCAGATGTAGCCGGCTCTTTCCTCTGGCGGAAACGCTGGGACAAAGTGCTGGCGTGGAACTTTGAGCAGCCGGATATAAAATGGTTTTCAGGCGGGAAACTCAACATTACCGAGAACTGCCTGGACCGTCACCTGGGCATGCTGGGGAACCGGCCGGCTATTATCTGGGAACCCAACGACCCGGACGAGGCGCACCGGGTGCTTACTTACCGGCAGCTGCATCAAAAGGTCATTCAGTTTGCCAATGTGCTAAAAAATAACGGGGTACAGAAAGGCGACCGCGTGTGCCTGTACATGGGCATGGTGCCCGAGCTGGCTATTGCCATACTGGCCTGCGCCCGCATTGGCGCCATCCATTCCGTGATTTTTGGCGGCTTTAGCGCCAGAAGCATTGCCGAACGCTTAAAAGATACCGGCGCCGCAGTAATTATTACCTGCGATGGCGCCTACCGGGCCAACAAACAGGTGGCGCTTAAAGAAGTAATTGACGATGCACTGGAGCAATGCCCTTTTGTAACCCGCGTGATTGTGCTGACGCGCACCCGCACACCGGTGAGCATGATAAAAGGCCGCGACGTTTGGTGGGAAGATGAAATCCGCAAGGTGGAAACAGCCGGCAATCCGGATTGTCCGGCGGAAGAGATGGACGCGGAAGACCCGCTGTTCATTCTGTATACATCAGGCAGCACCGGCAAGCCCAAAGGCGTGGTGCATACGGTTGGCGGCTACATGATTTATACCACCTACACCTTTGTCAACGTCTTTCAATACCAGCCCGGCGATGTGTTTTTCTGCACGGCAGATATTGGCTGGATTACCGGCCACAGCTATGTGGTGTACGCGCCGCTGTGTGCCGGGGCCACTTCCCTGATATTTGAAGGCACACCTACCTGGCCGGATGCCGGCCGCTTTTGGGATATTGTGGACAAGCATCAGGTAAATACCCTCTACACCGCCCCCACCGCCATCCGCACCCTGATGGGCTACGGCGAGGAGCCTCTGGCAGGCCACGACCTCAGCAGCCTGAAGGTGCTGGGTTCTGTAGGCGAACCGATTAATGAAGAAGCCTGGCACTGGTTTCATAAAAATATTGGCAAAGGAAAATGCCCGCTGGTGGATACCTGGTGGCAAACCGAAACGGCCGGCATCATGATCTCGGCGCTGGCAGGCGTTACCCCGGAAAAACCGGCATTTGCCACCCTGCCCCTGCCGGGCGTACAGCCGGTATTGCTGGACGATACCGGCGCGGTGATTGCGGACAACAATGTAACCGGCAACCTTTGCTTTCCTTTCCCCTGGCCGTCCATCATCCGCACCACATATGGCGATCACGAGCGCTACCGCACCAATTATTTTTCCACTTATCCGGGTTATTATTTCACCGGCGATGGCGCCTACCGCGATGCCGAAGGCAACTACCGCATTACCGGCCGGGTGGATGATGTATTGAATGTAAGCGGCCACCGCATTGGTACGGCCGAGGTGGAAAATGCCATCAACATGCACGCAGGCGTGGTAGAAAGCGCTGTGGTGGGCTATCCGCACGATACCAAAGGGCAGGGCATCTATGCTTACGTGATTTATGCCGGCCACCACGGCGAAGAAGATTTGACCCGGCAGGACATTTTACAAACTGTTTCCCGCGTTATCGGGCCCATTGCCAAGCCGGATAAAATCCAGTTTGTCAGCAACCTGCCCAAAACACGCAGCGGCAAAATCATGCGCCGCATCCTCAGGAAAATTGCAGAAGGAGCTACCGACAATATTGGCGATACCACTTCGCTGCTGGACCCGGCCGTGGTGGAAGAAATTATGGAAGGAAAGCTTTAGCGCACTGCCTTCCTGCCAGGCAAGCAGGCTACGCAATGATTAAATTTATTGGATAAAAAAAACACCGCAGGGCGCTTCCGGCCTGCGGTGTTTTAATATTAAGTGCCTAACCCTTTAGGAGAGCAGGGATGCCTGCAGCTGGATGTCCATGTTGTAGGCTTTGCTAACGGGGCAATTTTCTTTGGCTTCCTGCGCCGCCTTTTGAAAATCATCTTCGCTGATACCCGGCACGCGCGCCTGCACCTGCAGTTCGCTGGTGGTAATGGCGCCATTATCCAGCGTGATGTGGCACTGGGTTTTGATTTCTTCCGGTGTATGCCCGGCAGCGCCCAGCACAAAGGCCAGCTTCATGGAAAAGCAGCCGGCATGTGCGGCAGCCATCAGCTCTTCCGGGTTGGTGCCGGTGCCGTTTTCAAAACGGCTGAGGTAAGAATAATTATTGTCTTGCAGCACGCCGCTTTGGGTGCTTACGGTGCCTTTACCCTCTTTTCCGCTGCCGTTCCACACAGCGGTTGCATTTCTTTTCATAATCAGGTTTTTGTTTAGGTTCAGCTTCAAAGATAACGATTGACCTACAGCAAGAAAAAGCCGCCTGCAGGCGCAGACGGCTTTTCACCAAATAACCAAACAGAAAACAATGTCCGGATTTATTGCATTTTGTGGCGCAGCACTTCCAGGCTGGGATCCATGGCAATGGCCTTATCGCAGTAAAACTTGCCTTCTTCGTTTTTACCGGTTTTGATATAAGCCAGGCCAATGCGATAAAGCGCACGGGCGTTTTTATTGTCCATATCAAAAATACGGTCCCAGTAGGTGATGGCATCGCGGTAACGGCCGGCCTTGTAGCAGGCATCGGCAATACCATCCAGCAGGGCCACATCCATAGGACGCTTTTCCAGCAGATCCTGCAACATTTTAATGCCTTTGTCGTTCATCTTCGCATCGGCATAGGTATAGGCCATGTTTTTATAAAACTCGTCGTTTGGCTGGTAGCCCATTTGCAGGGTCTTTTCAAACCATTGGATGGAGCGTTTGTAATCGTTGGCCGTGGCCAGCAGCATGGCAAACTCATAAGCACGCACCGGTTTGGTGGTATCCAGCTGCAGCGCTGTTTCGTAGAATTTTACCGCCTGCGGATAGTTGGCCATGTTGATGAGCATGCGGCCGGAGAGGTAGTGGGCTTCCGCATTTTGCGGATCTTCCTTAATGGCCTTGCTCATCAGCGTCAGCGCCTGACCATAGTTCTGTTGTTTGTAATAAGCCTGGCCCATGGCAAAGTTGATGCCTTTTGCCTGCGGATTGGCTTTCAGGATTTTCGGACCCATTTCCAGCACTTTCTGAGACTGGCCAAAAAGAATGTAGTAATCCATCAGGCGCTGGGTAATCGCCACATCGTTGGGCCGGATGCTGTAGGCTTTCTCCAGCGCTTCTACAGCCGGCGCTGGTTTGTAGAGCTGTTCCTGGCAAACGGTAGCAATATCCAGGTAGTATTGCACATTGGCAGGGTCATACTTAGAAGCTTTTTCGTACTCGGCCCAGGCCACGTTGTATTTACGGGCTTCGTAGGCTTGCTTGCCAAGTTGGTAATGATAAGCGGCACTGTCCACATTGACGGTGCCGGCCTGGGCAGAAAATGCGCCGGTGAGTGCGAGGCCCAGCAGGCCTTGCGTCAGCAATTTTAATTTCATAGGGTGATGAGAAAGAGAATAGCCAGGGTGAGAGAGAAAAGGTGTTTTGTTTTTATATTATTGTATTATGAATAATAATCAATGCAAGATATGTGTTATCCGGTTTGACAGCATAAAATTACGCGAACGCTACGGTTTGAAAAAGAAGTTAAAAGTAGTTAACAAGCTGATTTCAACCACTTCACAGCACCTTATTAAGCGCTTGTTATAAATCACCTTTCAGCGGCCGCATCACAATTGTTTCAAGCCCCGCCTGCGCCGACAGCGAAAAAGCCGTCCACGCCACCTCAGCCACGTCAATTGCTTCCATAATTCTTTCCCGCGCCACGCCGCTGCCCGACCAGCTGCGGCTCCATACCGCACCCGGGCAGATGCTCGTTACCTTGATGCCGAATTCCCGCAATTCTTCCCGCAGGTTTTCAGAAAAGCCCAGCAAGGCGTATTTGCTGATGCTGTAAGCGCCGCCATTTTCATAAGCCCTTAAAGACGCTACCGAGCAAAGATTAAAGATGTGGCCGGCGCCCTGTTGCTTCATGTGCGGCAGCAGGGCGCGTGTGAGGTGATAAGGCCCGAACAAGTTGACGTCCATTATTTTTTCCAGCTGCCCGTCCGGCTCGGTGGCCAGCAAACCAGGCTCAAAAATCCCGGCATTGTTTACCAAAATATCCAGCTGGCCAAATCGTTCCAGGACGGCAGCCGCCAATTCCTGCACGGCCGTTTTGATGCCCATATCGCAGGGCTGGTAAAAGATTTCCTGGTTGGGATAGGCAGCTTTCCATTGCGCAGCCAGGGCCGACAGGCTTTTTTCGTTGCGGGCACAAACAGCAATATGGCAGCCTTTTTCCAGCAATTTTTCTGCAATCGCTTTGCCGATGCCTTCCGTGGCGCCGGTAATAAGGGCGTAGGTATTCATGTTGCGAAAGGTAAGCCGCTGCCAACTATTTACCTTTGCGCTGTTTTATTGCTCCGTAAAAAATCTTTCAACTTCCAATTTCCAATGAATTTCCGTACCGAAAAAGACACCATGGGCGAGGTCAGCGTACCCGCCGACGCTTATTATGGCGCGCAAACCCAACGCTCTATAGACAATTTTAAAATAGCCCAGGACATCAACAAGATGCCGAAGGAAATCATTCAGGCCTTTGCTTACCTGAAAAAGGCCGCGGCCCTTACCAATACCGAACTGGGGGTGCTGCCCGAGGAAAAAGCAAAACTGATTGCAGCGGCCTGCGACGAAATCCTGGCCGGCCAGCTGGCAGACCAGTTTCCGCTGGTGGTCTGGCAAACAGGCAGCGGCACCCAAAGCAACATGAACGTAAACGAGGTGGTGGCCTACCGCGCGCATGTGCTGCACGGCGGTCAGCTCTCCGACAAAGAAAAATTCGTACATCCCAACGATGACGTCAACAAGAGCCAGAGCAGCAACGACACCTTCCCCACGGCCATGCACATTGCGGCTTATAAAATGCTGATGGACATTACCATTCCCGGCATAGAAAAGCTGCGCGATACGCTGGCGCAAAAGAGCAAAGCATACATGCACGTGGTGAAGATTGGCCGCACGCACTTCATGGACGCGACCCCACTGACCCTGGGACAGGAAATCAGCGGTTATGTAAGCCAGCTGGACCATGGCCTGCGCGCTATTAAAAACACCCTGCCCCACCTCAGCGAGCTGGCGCTCGGCGGCACCGCCGTGGGCACTGGCATCAATACGCCAAAAGGCTACGCGGTAAAAGTGGCTGAAAAAATAGCCGAGCTTACCGGCCTGCCGTTCGTTACTGCGGAAAACAAGTTTGAAAGCCTGGCCGCCCACGACGCCATTGTGGAAGCGCACGGCGCCCTGAAAACCGTGGCCGTTTCCCTCATGAAAATCGCCAACGATATCCGCATGCTTTCTTCTGGCCCGCGCGCCGGCATTGGTGAAATTCACATCCCCGACAACGAGCCCGGCTCTTCCATCATGCCCGGCAAGGTAAACCCTACGCAGTGCGAAGCGCTGACGATGATTGCAGCCCAGGTATTGGGCAACGACGTAGCTATTAATATTGGCGGCGCCACCGGCCATTTTGAGCTGAACGTGTTCAAGCCGGTTATCATTTACAACTTCCTGCACAGCGCGCGCCTGATTGGCGATGGCTGCGTGAGCTTTAATGATAAATGCGCCGTGGGCATTGAGCCGATTGAGAAAAACATCAAAGAGCACGTAAACAATTCCCTGATGCTGGTAACCGCGCTGAACCCCAAGATTGGTTATTATAACGCGGCAGCCATTGCGCAGGATGCACACAAACGCGGCATTACCCTGAAACAGGCCGCCCTGGAATACAAGCTGAAAGGCCTGGACTTTGAGCACATGACCGGGGAGCAGTTTGATGAATGGGTGCGCCCCGAGGGCATGGTGGGCGAGATTTAATGTGGCAGTGTGATGAAATGTGCGGCATGTGAGTTCACATGCCGCACATTTTCGCATTCCGCACATTCATTTATGTTCCCGCGTAATGGTCAGTATCGGCACCGGCGTGGTGGGCGAAACGTTTTGCGCCGGATACAATTTCATGTAGCGTTCCGCATTGTCTTCAGGATAAGTGCCAATGGTACGGTCGTGCAGTAATTCTACCCGCACCCGGCCTTTTTGCGCTTCTTTCATAAAAGCAGGACGTTGCTGGCTTACATGCCAGCTGCTGTCTTTCCAGTAAACATAGCCACCGCGCGCAGGATCGTAAAACGTGTAGAAATCCGGGTAATAAGCCAGTTGTTTGGGCGGAGCTTCCACGGCCTTTACGCTCTTGGTTTTGCTGGTTTTACTTTTCTGCTGGCTGTGCTTTTGCTTTGTCTGTGCAGAGGCAGCCGAGGCCCATACGGCCAATACAAAAAGGAAAAACAATAAAAATTTCAATCGCTTCATAACGCGCCTCCCCTTGAATTTGTGATAAGTGACTTAGTAAAGGAGCAATACAGCTACATCCCTCCTGCTTCCTTAGGCACCTAAAATTTTTGTGCCGTTGCCTGCCGCACAGTATCTTGCCGCCGTTTTATTCCGGTGCCATGCCTTTAAAATACCTGTCTTCTCTTATACTGATCCTGCTTATTGCCACCACCACACATGCGCAGCTGGGTATGCAATTGGGTTACAATTCTGCTACCTTTCAGCTTGAAAATAATGATCAATACGTAGGCAACGAAGCCATCAGCGGCATCAGCTTTGGCGCCTTTTACCGCACGCAGGGCCGTTATGTTGCCATACAGCCCACGCTGCTTTACACGCAGAAAGGCGCCCGGAATTCCGGGTTGTCCATTACCCGCCTCAGGAAGTATGAATTCCTGCGTACCCGCCTTAATTATCTGGAAGTTTCCGTGCCGGTTTTAGGCCGCGTGCCGCTGTACAAGCAGGAATGGTGGCTCGCTGCAGGCGCCGGCCCTTACGGCGCCCTGCTGAAGCGGGCGCGGGCCATCGGTAAGGAATATATTGCCGGAGGAAAACTGGTAGAAGATTATTCGATTGGCGACACCAACAAGGATCATTTCCAAAAATGGGATGCCGGTATTTCGTTTTCCGGCAGCATCACTTACTTTCACATGGCGCTGGGCGTGAGCTACGACCTTGGCCTGATGAATATTTCGCCCAGAGCCAGTCAGAGCATTAAAAACCGGAACCTCAGCGTCCACCTGATGCTGCTGCTTTAATAAGCTTTTAAAACCTTGTTAGGCAGGGGTCCTGCCCGCCAATTGCCGGTTACATTTGCAATTCCGGCAGTGCTGTTGGTGCCACCTTTGTGTAGTTGCAGGCAACCGGAATTTTCAATATTTATGATGCATAAAACAAAAATTGTAGCTACTGTTGGCCCCGCCTGCGATACCCCCGAAAAGTTGCTGGCACTGGTGCAGGAAGGCGTGAATGTATTCCGCCTTAATTTTTCGCACGGCACCCACGAAAGCCACGCGGCCGTCATCACGCACATCCGTAATATAAATGCCGCCCACCCATTTAATATTGCCATCCTGGCCGATTTGCAGGGCCCCAAGCTGCGCGTCGGCGATATAGCAGGCGGCGAGCTGGATTTAAAAACCGGCGATGAATTTTTCTTTACCGACAAACCGGCTCCCGGCAACCTTACAGACGGCATCCACATTTCTTATCCCGACCTGGCCAAAGACGCGCAGGTAGGCGAAAAAATCCTGCTGGACGATGGCAAGATAGAAGTGCTGGTGATTGATATAGACCCGGACGAAAAAGTAAAGGTAAAGGTGACGGTGCCTGGCAAGCTGCTGCCCCGCAAAGGCGTGAACCTGCCCGACACGCGCATCTCTATGCCCTCGCTTTCTGAAAAAGACCTCAAAGACCTGGATTTTATCATTGCGCAGGATATAGACTGGATTGCACTTTCGTTTGTGCGCAAGCCGGAAGACATCACGCACCTGCGGGAAATCATGAAGGAAAAAGGCTCTAATGCCAAGATCATTGCCAAGATCGAAAAACCCGAAGCGCTGACCCGCCTGCGCGAGGTCATCCTGGCTTCAGACGCCGTGATGGTGGCCCGTGGCGATTTGGGTGTGGAACTGCCATTGGAGCAGGTGCCGATGGTGCAAAAGAAAATCGTCAGCATGTGCATTCACCGCGCCAAGCCGGTGATTATTGCCACGCAAATGATGGAAAGCATGATGGACCGCACCCGCCCCAACCGCTCGGAAATTACAGACGTGGCCAACGCCGTGCTGGAAGGCGCCGACGCGGTGATGCTTTCCGGTGAAACCGCCGCCGGCCAATACCCCGCGCTGGTGGTGCGCACCATGGTTTCCATCATCAACGAAGTGGAAAAGCAGGACATTGTGTACAACCGCAACCTGCGCCCGCAATCACACTCGCCCAGCTTTCTCAGCGATGCCATCTGCTACAACGCCTGCGAGCTGGCCAAAGATGTGAATGCAGACGCGTTGGTGGGCATGACGCAAAGCGGCTACACCGGCTTTATGCTCAGCAGCTTCCGGCCCCGGAGCCCTTTGTTTGTCTTCACCAAAACCCACAGCCTGGTGCATCAGCTGTCGCTGTCCTGGGGCGTGCAGGCGTTTTATTACGAGAAAGAAGAAAGCGCGGATGCCATTTTAAAGGACCAGATAGACTTTTTGATAGAAAGGGATTGCATCAAACCCGGACAGGTGGTTATCCAGACCGGGTCTATTCCCGTAAGCGAGCACCTGCCCACCAACATGATTAAAATCTCGCGCGTGCCGGGCGGACCGGAAACTGAAACGCCGGGAGTACGGGCCCTTTAAGAAAACTGCCGCCAGCACGCAGCAGGTAATACCGCTGCGCTTATCGCGCCGTGCGGTTTCCTTCAATTATTAAAAGACACTTCATCGTAAATTGCACCAATGAGCAGCCCGGCCGTGAAAGGAAAGGCGGAAACGCCGATGATGCGACAGCACCGCGAGATTAAAGCCCGTTATCCCGACGCCATTCTGCTCTTCAGAGTCGGCGATTTTTATGAAACTTTCGGCGAAGATGCCGTCATTGCCGCGCGCGTGCTGGGCATTACCCTGACCCGCCGCTCCAACGGCGCGGCTGCCGCTACCGAGCTGGCCGGTTTCCCGCATCATGCCGTAGATACCTACCTGCACAAACTGGTGAAAGCCGGCTACCGCGTGGCGGTCTGCGACCAACTGGAAGACCCCAAGCAGGCCAAAGGCATCGTAAAGCGCGGCATCACTGAAATGGTGACGCCCGGCGTGGCCACCGCCGACAAACTGCTGGAAAACAAAACCAATAATTTCCTCGCTGCCGTGCATCTTGAAGAAGAGGTGAACGGCGTGGCTTTCCTAGACATCTCTACCGGCGAGTTTTTCGTGGCCGAGGGCGACAGCGCTTACATTGATAAGCTCCTGCAATCCTTTCAGCCTTCGGAAATCATTCTTTCCAAAGGCCGGCAAAAAAAGTTCCGCGAGACCTACGACAGCAAGACCTATTTCTTTGCGCTGGAAGACTGGATTTTTACGGATCAATACTGCTATGAAACGCTGCTCCAGCATTTTAATACGCAGTCGCTGAAAGGCTATGGCGTGGAAGATATGAGGCGGGGCATCATTGCTGCCGGCGCGGCCATTCATTACCTCAAAGACACCGAGCATCCCAACCTGGAGCACATCAATGCGCTGCAGCGCATTGTAGCCGATACTTTTTTATGGATGGACCGCTTTACCATCCGCAACCTGGAGCTGATGCAAAGCAGCGACGGACAAAGCCCGGCTTTACTCAATGCTTTAGACCATACCACCACGCCCATGGGTGCGCGTCTGCTGCGGCGCTGGCTGATTTTCCCCTTGTTTGATTTACAGCAAATCAACGAGCGGCTGGACGTGGTGACGCTTTTCATTAAAGAGCAGGAATTAAGTCAGCATCTGATTCAATCCCTGAAACAAATGGGCGATGTGGAGCGGTTGATTAGTAAAGTCTCCCTGCGCAAAGCTTCGCCCCGCGAAATGGTGCAACTGGCCCGCAGCCTGGGGCAGATGCAACTGATTAAGGAAGCGCTGCTCTTTAACGGCGACCCGCTGCTGGCGCAAATGGCCCATCAGATACAGCCCTGCCTGGAATTGCAGCAGCAAATTCAAAACACGCTGAACGAAGACGCGCCGGCCGTGGCGGCCAAAGGCAATTTGATTAAAGATGGCGCGCACGAAAAGCTGGACGCGCTCAGGTATATCTCGCGCAACGGCAAAGAATTTCTCTTAAAAATCCAGCAGGAAGAAATAGCCCGCACCGGCATTACTTCCCTGAAAGTAGCCTTCAACAATGTGTTTGGCTATTACCTGGAAGTAACCAACACGCACAAAGACAAGGTGCCCGCCGACTGGACGCGCAAGCAGACGCTGGCCAATGCCGAGCGCTACATTACCGCCGAGCTGAAGGAATATGAAGAGCAGATTCTGGGTGCGGAAGAAAAGATTTTAGCGCTGGAGCAGGAATTGTTTCAACAGCTCATTTTAGCCGCGGCGCCCTTTGTGGCCTGCATTCAGCAAAACGCGCAGGCGGTGGCCAAACTGGACTGTCTGCTTTGCTTTGCCCATAACGCCAAGCGCTACAACTACCACCGTCCGGAAATAGCGCAGGATACGGTGCTGGATATTACCGAAGGCCGTCACCCGGTGATTGAGCAGCGCCTGCCCGCCGGCGAGCAGTACGTAGCCAACGACATGCGGCTGGATGCCGACGAGCAGCAAATCATCATTCTGACCGGTCCGAATATGAGCGGTAAGAGCGCCCTGCTGCGGCAGACGGCCATTATTGTTTTGATGGCGCACATGGGCAGCTATGTGCCCGCGCAAAAAGCCGTGATTGGCCTCACCGATAAAATATTTACCCGCGTAGGCGCGAGCGATAACCTGGGCGGCGGCGAAAGCACCTTTATGGTGGAGATGAACGAAACCGCCTCCATCATCAACAACCTCAGCGCCCGCAGCCTGGTGTTGCTGGACGAGATTGGCCGCGGCACTAGCACTTACGACGGCATTTCGCTGGCCTGGAGCATTGTGGAGTTTTTGCAGAAAAGTCCTGCGCGGCCCAAGACCCTGTTTGCCACCCACTACCACGAGCTGAACGAACTGGAAAACGTATTGGCGCGCGTGAAGAACTATCACATCACGCACCAGGAAGTAGGCAACAAAGTAATCTTCCTGCGCAAGCTGGCCCCCGGCGGCAGTCGCCACAGCTTTGGTATTCAGGTGGCAAGGATGGCCGGCATGCCGCCCGCCTTACTCAAAAGAGCCGAAGAGATTTTATCCACGCTGGAAGCGAAGCATCATCAGGAGGGTGGAGTAAACGTAGAAGCGAGTCTGCGGCAGGTAGGCAGCCAAACCTTTCAGCTCAATATTTTTGACGGCCTGGCCGAAGACTTACGCCGCATTCAGCAGGCGCTGGAGGCAACGGACATCAACACGCTGACGCCGGTGGAGGCGCTGATGAAGCTGAATGAATTGAAGGGGATGGTGGGGAGGTATAAGTGAGTTGCAAACAAATCGCTAGTGTCTGTAGGCAAGATCAGGACTCTAATTTATCTTTGCCTTAACTGAAATTAATAATCTCATGCGCAGGAATGCGATTCATCATATTTTAAGTACATTCATACTGTTACTTATAGCTGCTTCCTGTTCAAAAAAACACGATGGGAGCATCACAAAAGATAAGCTTCTTGGTAAATGGGAAAGAACATTTATCGCAACAGACGATAATAGAAATGGGATATTAGACGATACAGAAAAACGAGAGCCGCCCTATTACCAACAGGCAAATTATTATTTCTATGCAGATAGCACTTATGATTTACGCGTCTTCAACGGTTCAACGTGGGATAGCCGCCCTGGGAAATGGTGGCTGGAAGGTGAAATGCTGGCTCAAAAGATGGATACCGTTATTTTCAAAAGCAAAATCTTAAAGCTTACGGACATAGAATTTATCCTGAAAATAGGGCCAGAAGATGCTCCTACATGGCTGGGGCACGTGCGCAAATAATTTAATATTTTAATTAAGGGTAGAACCAGTTTCTGAGTAGCGTACATTTCTAGCACCAGTTCGGCGTTGGCTCCGGCCAACGTCGTATTATTTTGTAGCCTGAGGCTACCTGCCAGCCACTTTTGTAGGCAAAGCCTACGAGATAATCAGACGCAGACCGGAGCCTGCGTCTAACGGGAAGAGCAGGTAGCTATATTTTTTTTAAGGCCCTATTTTGCAAGCCGCCAGTCCTTAGGAAATTTTGTAACCATGACGAAAAAGGAAGCCCTATACAAATATTTATCAGGCGGGATTTCAAATAGAAGCTTTAGAAAATGGTTGCTACAGCTCGACAACAACGATTGCTTTTTTTTAGAAACAGATTTTACTCAGTTAAAAGCATTAGCTGATCCTTTCTCCAGTCCCAAAAAAATAAAAGAAATACTTCATCAGTATGTGGACGCGCCCACTGTTAAGAAATTAGCTTGGAGCAGGAAATTCCATCAGCTGGTGCATGAGGAGCAGGATGTTTTAGAGAAACTTGATGCACTTGGGGATTTAGGAGCACAAACAGGTGACAGAAAAATAATAGATTTTGCAGCGCCTTATAAAGTTATTTTTCAAAATACGCCCCGGCTGTGGGAACGTAAAAACTGGAATGAAGCAATATTTCTGGAAAAAAGACGGGTTGTGGAAAAGCACCGTAAGAAAATAATGCGGGCAATAGAATCATTCAGTAAATCCTATACTGTTGATTGTAGTGAAGTAATAACAGACAACCCTGCCTCCACAAATCCGCAACGTGGAATTGTGTGGCAATGGGTGGAGCAGTTCTTGAACCATTTTAAAAAACGAGGCGCGTAGGCGCTAAGAGTATGCAACTCATGCTATTAGGCCGTAAACCTTCATTCTCACCACAGTTCGGCGTTGGCTCCAGCCAACGTCGGATTATTTGGTAGCCTCCTGGCTACGAAAAGAAAGTAGGCAGAGCCTACCCGATAATCAGACGCAGGCCGGAGCCTGCGCCTAACGGGAAACTGTCTTCTACACATTACAGCTAACCGGAGTTCCGGTTTAAGAATGGAAGCATCTTCGCGCACCTCGCTTCGATGGCCGGAACGGCTCTGAACGCGCCCTTCCTGAAAAACAAAAGCCGCCGGGTAAAAACCCGGCAGCTTTGCTTTTTAAACCAACCAGTTTAACTATTGCTGTTCTGCTTTCAATTGTAATTGAATCTCCATTTCCGGCATAATGTATTGGTCGTCTGCCAGGCTGTCGGCGCTTGCATAGTTCATTCCCCATTGGGTACGGTCCACCTTGATGAAAGCCGCTATGCGCATGTCCTTCCCTTCTGTATGAATACGTGCCGGAAAACTAATGGCTAAGGGCTTCCCAAGCAGCGTCAAATCTCCGGTTACCGAATAATTGGCGTCCAGCACGGCTTCCGGGTTGCCGCCAGAATATTGCTGCACCGAGCTGATTCTAAACGTAACATTGGGATGGAGCGCCATGTTGAAAAAATCCGGGCTTTGCAGGTGATGGATGAGCTGCTCTTTGAGGTCTTCTGTAGGCAGGTTCAGGTTTTTCAGGCTGGAAAGCGGCATTTTAAAAGTGCCGCTGCGCACCACCCCATTCGCCACCTGAATGTTGGGGCATTCCACCTGCAAGGTGCCTTCATTAAAATACCCGTTACGCAGGAATCCCTTCCAGTGTGCGGTGGAGGAGTCGGCTACCAGCACGTATTTTTTTACCGGCTGTTCTTCGTTTTTCTTGCAGGCGCCAGCCAGCAACAGCAGGGCAAAGGCCCAGGTGATTTTTGTGTGTTTCAAGGTGTTTTATTTTTAGTTTTTAGAATTAATGGCAATTCGTTCTACCTGATGTGCTATTGGTTTGATGCTTTTCAGGTAATCGTAAATGGCGCCCAGGTCTTGCGGCGTCATGCCGGCATACATTGTCCAGGGCATGGGCGTATTCATATCCTGCGGGTTTAGCCGGATTGGTTGGTAACTGCTGTCGGCAAACTGCCGGAAACGGCGCACAAATATTTCTTTGCTCCAGTTGCCGATGCCCGTGGCACGGTCGAAGGTGATGTTGGGCGAACGCAGGGTGCCGCCCGGCTGCCGGAATTCCATGCCGCCGCCAAACTCGGTACCGGGCACCACTTTTCCTTTGTCGGTTTTGCTGTGGCAATCCACGCAGCCGGCCGCATTTACCAGGTAAGCGCCATAGGCCACCGGGTCTGTAGCTGCAGGCCGCATAGTGAAACTTGCCTTTTGGGGCATTGTATTGATGAGGAAGCTGACCGGGAATGCCGGTTGCGAAGCCGGCACATCCTTTTCTACCGGCGGCAGGGTGCGGATGTAAGCGATGATGTCCAGAACGTCTTCTTTGTCCATGCATCCGAAGCGGTGGTAAGCCATGACGGGAAATAGCGCCCTGCCCTCTTTGTTTACGCCCGTGGTAATAGCCCGGAATATTTCTCCGTCTGTCCATTTGCCAAGCGTATAAGGCGTGATGTTAGACGCATAAAAAGTGCCGGGGAATCCCATTTCCTTTGTGAATTGTTCCCCGCCCCCGCCCAGGCTGCCGGGCAGCATGGGACCGGAATACAAGGCCCAGTCGCGCGTGCTGTGGCAATCCATGCAGACCGCCACATGATGAGCCAGGTAGCTGCCGCGTGCTATGCGTTCGGGCGTGCGTTCCACTGTGAGCACAGGCGCCGGGCCGGTATTGGGCAGGGCGGTTTTTACATAAATGCCTGCGCCGGCCACGCAGACCACAACCACCGCCAGCAGGATGCCGGTTATTTTGAGTGCTTTCATAATAAAAAATAATAATTGAGTGTATGATTATGGCGGTCAGAGACCCCCAGCCGGTTGCTCCAAGTCAGAGACTTGGAGCAACCGGGTCTTAAAGCTGTTTTACTCAATCACCAGCCGCAGGCTTACCGGCGCGATGCCTTTTGTGAACACCGAAAAGAAATAAACACCCGGCGCCAGGCCATCCAATGCTACCTGTTCGTATTGCGCGCCAGCGCTGACAATGTTCCGCACTTCGCGCCCGGTTGCATCGCGCAGGATGATGCGCTGCAACGGCTCGCCATCACTGACAACGGTGCATTGCCGGGTCGCCGGGTTGGGATACACATAGACTGGAGCAGGTGCTGCTACCATTCCAACCGATGTGGCGGTTGCGTCTATATGCAGGATGTGTGCTGCAAAAGGCTTTAGCTCATTCGTGAGGAACAACTGCTGCCCTACTACATAGGCATCATTAAAATTATTGATGTAGATACCACGCGGACGAAGCCATTCCATCCCCGGATTGCTGTAATGCAGCTCGTTGAGCACATTACCGTTTGAATCTATATCCATAGCCAGTAGCGAAAAGCTGTTGCTCAGCTCATGCTCTGAAGCCACCACGTAAAACGTGTTGTGCAGCGTAGGTTCTATGGCAAGCCCTTCACGATAACCAAAATTGCCCGGCATGGAGGCGTCCCACACAATGTTGCCGGCAGTATCTACCCGTGCCAAAAACATTTCGGAGGCAATTCCGTTGGGGTCATAATTCCTGACGCCCGTAAAAATATAGCCGGTTGGTTCCGCCGGATTACCAACGGGTGCCATTCCCCAAATCCAGTCTACCGTATCCGCATTGCCATAGTGTTTTATCCAAACCTGCTCACCGGTACCGGTGGTTTTCACCAGCCAGGCATCATCGTATTTCGTGCCGGTGCGGTAAGAATAGCTGCCGCCGGCCAGCATAAAGCCGCCATCCGAAGTACGCTCTACCTGCCAGGCATCGTCGTAGTTAGCGCCCCCATAGTTGTTATGCCAAAGCATATTGCCGTTGAGGTCCGTTTTGAGCAGCCAGGCATTGGTATTTTCTGTGAGCGAGTCGGTGATGGTACCGCAAAGAATAAAGCCGTCGTTCAACCGCTTCATATCCACCACGGCGGTGCGCTTGCCCGGGACAGGATACGACTTTTGCCATAACACGTTCCCGTCCGCCGGATTAATGTTCATTAGAAAGGCCGCACCGGAGAAGGCGCCTGTATCATCCGAAGTGCCGGCCATAATAACCTGGTCACCCAAAGGTGTCAGCACACAATAGCCTGTTTCATTTTTCGCAGGTAGGCCATAGGTGCGCTTCCAGAGTGTATCACCATTTGGTTTCATTTTCACGAGCAGCACATCCGCATGACGTGCAGGCCCCGTGCCGGTATAGGCATTACCCGTAAAGAAAAAATTATTGTCCCAGCCACGTGCAATGGAAAAGGCAGAACCATCCGGCGATGTGTAGTTGGATTTGAAAAAGTCCACGCTTTGCGCAGCGGTGCCGGCCACAGTAAGCGCGGGAATGGCTGCCGTTAGCAGCAGCTTTCTGGAAGCAGTCCGAAGTAAATGTTTCATGTTGTTTGTGTTTCTATTGTATTAATAGGGGTTGAAGAAGTGTTATTCAGGAATGGCCTCACTGCAGTACCGGCTGATGAGCGCTTCCATTTCGCCGCTTTGCTGCGCCTTGCGGGTCAGCCGCCGCATCAGCGGGGCAAGCATGGAAAGCAGTCCGGGGCTGTGCATATCGCTGATATGAGCGATGATAGCCAGATGTGTCAGGCTGCGGGGCATTGCTTTTTTGTTGGTAAGCCCGTCTGTTGCCAGCCCATACAAGATGCGCAACGAACGCTCAAACCCTTCGCATCCGGGCGTAATCAGCGTTTGGAAGACCACCGGTTCGTTGCCGGGATTAAAGAACCGGTGTATGGTACCCGGCCGCACGGTGAAGGTGTCTTCCGCCTGCAGATAGCGGGCTTCTTTGCCGGCCTGCAGGCCCAGTACACCCGCGCTGACCGTAAAGGTTTCTGTCAGGATTTTATGAAAATGCAGGGGCGTGCCACCGCCGGGCATCAGGCGCACGGATACGCTGGTGTAGGCGCCGCCGGTTTCCTTACTTGTTTCAATAAAAGTGACACGGTCCTGTATCACCGGATTAACGATGGTGCGGGGCAGGCTCCCGGCTATTGGTGTTGCTGTCATGCGGGTTTGTTTTTGAGTTGGAGAACATCCAGGTGGTTTTATTGCCTGTTCAGAGTTGGTCCGTGACACTAGGCGGCAGGTTGCTGCCATAGATAAAGCCGCAGGGTTGCAGCGCATCTCCGTCAATTACAGCCAGGCTGCTGAAGAGTTGCCGTGGCGCCATGCCGGTGTATTGTTTCATGTCCCGGATGAAATGGGCCTGGTCAAAGTAACCGGCATCATAGGCCAGGTTGGTGAGGGAAATACCGGTCTGATATTTCCTGATAATGCTTTCCATCCTAATGATGGAGGCAAACTTCTTAGGGGAGATGCCGGCCACATGCTTGAAACGCTTCTCCAGCCGGCTGGCACTGATAAAAAGCTGCCGGGCCAAATCTTCCACGCGGATGTTGCCCGCTGCTTCCCGGATGATGCTGATGGCAGCGGCAACCAGCATATCCTGCTGGCTGGCCTGCAGCAGGGAAAGGAGAAAGTTTTCTGCCCGGCGCACCCGTTCATCCGTAGTGTCGGCCAAGGTTACGGTTTCTTCCAGCTGCGCTACCCTGCTGGCGGGCAGCATCAGGTCCAGGGATACGCCTTCATTGTTGAGCTCATGCAAGGGCACGTCAAAAAAAGCAGCCGCGCCGGTTTCGGTGAAATTGATGAAGAGCACGCCGGTGTTTGCTTCTTTTTCAATGGTCCGGTAGTTGTTTTGAATGCCGGCCAGCCCGGAACTAAACCGGTCATACACCTTTTCTTCCTCACCGCTCAGCTTCATCACACCCTTATAGGTGATGCTCAGCACCAGGGCTGCTTTCATAAGTATATGATGGGAGAGAGGCGCTGTGTTTTCCACAATCGCATAGTTGGCCACAAAAGGCTGCAGGGGCGGCGCAGGCGCATATACTTTATAGAGAAACATGGCGATGAATAAATATTTAATTTTAATTCAGGAAGCGGTTATCCGGGGTGTTGCTGCATGCGGGATAGAGCCATTGTTTGAGCCCTGGCACCTGAGCGCCAAGCGAGTGGCGACAACTTGTCCCGACTTTAGCCGGGAACCCGGCCTGAGGCACGAGGGCACGTCCCAATCCTGTTACAGCTTCTGAAAGCGGAGATTTTGTACTGTTTCGTTGATGCGGGCTTGGAGTAGATAACTGCCTGTGGGCAATGCAGACACGTCAAACGATTCCAGGCTTTTTCCGCTGCCGGCATACCGTGCTACAGCCCGCCCCTGCAGGTTGCAAATGATAAAAGAGGGTTGTGCCGGACTATGGCCATTGCTGAAAATCCTCAGCTCGTTGTGTACGGGATTGTTGCAGGCAAACAATTGTTGGGACTGGTTGTCAAAACGGATAGCCACTGTTGGCGAGTAAGTGACAGCACCGCTCAGGTCTTTTTGTTTCAAACGGTAATAGCTGATGCCTGCAAGCGGCTGTTTATCCGGGAAAGTGTATTTATGGATGACCATACTGCCTGCCTGTGCTGGCACAAATCCCAGGCTGTCAAACATCCTGGCGTCTGTACTGCGTTCTATTACAAAACCGGCATTGTCTTTTTCGCGGGCAGTTTCCCATTCCAGTTGCACCATCGTGCCCTGCCTGCGGGCGTTAAAGTGAAACAGGTTCACCGGCAGCGGCGCTCCAATGGTAAAGGATTGTGAGCTGGTGATAGACCACTGACCCACCGTCCGTACAAAAAGTACATGCGGGCCGTCTGCCAGCCCGGAAACATCCGCGGTAAAGCTGAAGCTGCTCAGGTCGGTGGTGGCCGGCACGGTGAGCAGTGTGCCGTTGCCCATGCCGGGGTCCGTATCAAAGAAATATTCCAGGGTGTTAAAGGGCAGTGCGGCTGTGGCAGGCGGAATGTTGATTTCGGCTACGATAACAGTCAGCTTACCGAGGTTGGAAAGGCTCCAGTTGCCATGGGCATCCCGTAAGCGCAGGACCATGTGATGCACGCCGCTACCCAGTGTGCCTACATCTGCGATAAATCCTGATACGGCTACTGCTGCGCCGCTGGTAACAGGGATGGGGGTAGCCAGTCCAAAACCGGGGTCGGTATCCACAAAGTATTCTGCCTGTACAATAGGCGCAGCGGCAGCATGGGCAGGCAGCGTTATATTGGGCAGTACATATACCGGCTTCAGGGTGGTAAGCCCCCATTGGCCTATGCTGTTTTTAGCACGCAAGCCAAAATAGTGCACTCCCTCGCTGAGCAAAGCTGTATTCACGGAACCGGAAGTGGTGATGTCTGCGCCGGGTAGTACCGGTAGCGATGCCGCCATGCCAAAGCCTGGGTCGGTATCAAAGAAATATTCCAGGGCAGTTACATCGGCAGGCACATCTGTGCTGAATGAAAAACCGGGCGCCAGGTAAAAGAGCCGGAGCTGGGTAAGGCCCCATATGCCGTTTGCATCCCGGGCGCGGAGGTACAACCGGTGGATGCCTGCTGGCAGGCTACTGAGGAGTATGGCAGGCGAGGTAGTGATATCCAGGCCCTCAGTTACTGGAATGACCGTACCATTGCCAAAACCCGGGTCGGTATCCAGGAAGTACTCCAGGGTGGTAATGGCTGCCGGCGGCGATGCAGGCGGCAGCGAGATAACCTGCGCTTGGACGCTACCTGCGGCCAGCACAGCGCAAAGGATGCCCAGGCCGGTTAAAATCCGGCTTTTCCACGAGGAAAACATAAAGTAATATTTAGTAGTAATTAATGCGCAGCGGCACTTACGCTGATGGTGATGGCACTGGTGCCGGAACTGATGGTTGCAGGCATGGAGATATCATAAATACTGGGCATTTGCGGCATGCCGGAAAGCACATACGGGGCGGGGCCGCCAAAGGCGCCGCAATCCACAGTCACGCCGTTTAACAGGCCGGCGCCAAGGGCAGGCGAGCCGGGTTTGAGCTGATAGCGGGCGTCTGAAGAATAGCCTGCACCGGTGCTGCCTCCTTCATAAAGACTGGCAAGGGTGGCGCCGGTGATATTGCCGTTGCCCGGAGGCAGGTTGGCATCCACGGATACATTGTTTAGAAAAGTATTGGCCGGTTGATAGATGCCGAAATTGGAACTGTTGAAAATGTTGTTCTGGTACACGAAATTATTCGTAACAAAATTGCTGTTGCCCAGAAAGGTATTGTTGATGACATAGCCATCCGCATTAGCAACGATAGAAGAAGTGATATTTATCTGACCACCAATAATGTTATTATAAACAAACAAACCTCTTGTTTTGTAAGAGCCGCTGGTAAGCAGGATGCTGCCATTTATGAAATTGTGGCGAATCGTGTCGCCGGCAACGTCGCGGGTATCAGACAGGTACATGTAATTTATCCAGTTCCTCTGTATGGTTACCAGGCTATCCCTCAGATATACGTAATTGCTGGAGATACCATCCACTGTGCTTCCCTTGCTGCCGGCAGCCAGGGTAATGTTATTAAAAGAGGCGTTGTTTTTATTATGCTGGGTTTTCGGGTTGGGCGGCATATCATTCAGGAAATAGCCGGTGCCGCGGATGACGAGTTTTTTGTTCACCGTTACCGTCCCATAATCAATGGAGGAGCTTTCCACATGAATGGTGTCGCCGGGAGTGGCAGCGGTAATCGCGGCGCTCATCGTACTGAAATCGGCGTTGGCGCCAACGGAATTATTTACCCGCCAGATTTTGGCTTCGGCGCTATTCAGAAAGAAGAGTGCGCTGAGGGTTAGTGTCAGTAGCTTTTTCATGTTGTTATTTTATGTTTAATTTTTATCAGGGATGTTTTAAAAGAAGAGTGCAAAAGTGGCCTGCGCCGGAAAGCACAACTTGTAAAAAACCGGCGTTTTTGCCCGGGAAAACAACGGTAGCTGACTACAGGCCATCCGTGTTCCTTCGCAACTGGGTTTGCGCGTAAACAGGAAAGGGAAAAGAAGGAAGTAATTCATCCGGCGCATGTCGCTGGGCTTTATCTATCCCATGGACAAGGCAAAAATATAAGGGGCATGTAGCCCAAAAATTTGACGAATGTCAAGTTCTGCGCGTCCACTTGCGGCGGATGCGACTCAGGCTTTCCTGCTGAATACCCAGGTAGGAAGCAATGTATTTCAGTGGCGCCTGCTGCGCTACGGCCGGGAGTTGCTCAAAGAGTTTCTGGTAGCGCTCTTCCGGCGAAAGGTTCAGGACGTCCAGCTCGCGGTCCTGTATCCAGTTCAGCAGGCGCAACTGCAGGGCTGTCTCAATGGCCGGGGCATAGCTTACTTTTTCCCGCAGGTAAAGCACATCTGCCCGGTTCCAGTGCAGGGCGGTCACATCGGTAAGCGTATCCAGCGCATACACGGATGGCTGCTGGTTCAGGATGAAGATAATGGTAGAAGCAAACTCGTGTTCGGGCACAAAATCAATGGTCGTGTCCAGCCCTGCTACCTTGCTGTAGAGCCGTACAATACCGCTGTTGATAAAATAAAGGTCTTGCACGGGCTTGCCCTGCGGCATGATGACGCTGCCTTTGGGAATATGAATCAGCTCTGTGTGGCGCATCAATGTTTTCATATCCGGCCTGCTGATGCAGATGCCATGATGCTGAAACCATTGGTTGATTAAATGAAAGTTGCGCGTGGCCACAAAACACGCAATTTAAAACATAATGAGAAAAGGGTAGAAATGGGAAAACCCATTCCTACCCCCTTATTCCTGCATGAAAGCAGCAAAGCAAAACCACGGTCGCACCGGTATACTATCCCGTAATTATTGCACCACCAGCCGAAGGGTCATCGGTTCTTTAGTGGTATAAACGGTTACAAAGTAAAAGCCTGGTACCAGGCACTTCAGGCCTACCGGCGTGGTATCACTACCGGGCAGGGTCATATCCCGCAGCACACGGCCTGTAGCATCGCGCAATACAACGCGCCGGATGGGTACACCACTGCTGCTGAGGGTACATACCTCCCGGGCAGGGTTCGGATAAACGGTAACGGATGCCGGCGCCGCGACTTCCTGCACTCCGGTGGCGCCGGTACCGGTAATGTGCGCCACGAAAGCCTTGTTGATAGCCCCTGGAAACACCTGCCGGCCTACCACATAGGCGTCGCCAAAAACATTGACATAGATGCCGCGTGGAATCAGCCTTTCGGGGTCGGTACTGTTGTATTGCAGTTCATTCAGCACGTTTCCGTTGGAATCTATGTTCATGGCCAGCAGCGAAAAGCTGCCATTGGCCTTCAGCTCCGAAGCGGTTACATAAAAGCTGTGCTCAAACGTCTGCTCTATGGCCAGGCCTTCGCGGTAACCAAAATTGCCCGGCATGGAGGCATCCCATACAATGTTGCCCGCCGTATCTACCCGCATCAAAAACATTTCAGACTGGGAATTGTCCGGATTGCGGTTTTTTACCCCGGTGAAAATATAGCCGCTTGGCTCAGACGGATTGCCCACAGGCGCCATAGCCCACATCCAGTCCACCGTGTCTGCATTGCCATAGTGTTTTATCCAGATTTCCTCGCCGGCGCTGTTGGTCTTTACCAGCCAGGCATCATCGTGGGTGGAGCCGGTGGTATAACTGTAGCTGCCGCCGCCCAGCATAAAGCCGCCTTCTGCAGTGCGCTCTATTTGCCAGGCATCGTCATAGCCGGCGCCGCCAAAGCTTTTAGACCAGAGTGTGTCGCCGTTCAGGTCTGTTCTAAGCAGCCAGGCATCGGTATTGCCGGTACTCAGGTCGGTGATGGTGCCGCAGAGCGCATAGCCGTCGCTCAGTTGCTTCATATCTACTACGGCCGTGCGCTTGCCCGGTATGTCGTAAGATTTTTGCCACACCAGATTGCCGGCGCCGTCAAAGTGCATCAGGAAGGCCGCGCCCTGGTTACCGCCGCCAATATCATCTGCAGTACCGGCCACCATAATCATGTTACTCAGCGGTGTGAGGATGCAGCGGCCTGCTTCGCTTCTGGCGGGCGTGCCTACCTGCCGTTTCCAGAGGGTGTCGCCTGCAGGATTGATTTTCACCAGCAGCACGTCAAAGTTGCTGATGGCGCGCGGACCTGAAATAACGCCGCCGGTAAAGTAAAAATTACCGTCCCATGCCGGCGCTACCGCCTCGGCGCTGCTGCTGGGAATCGTGTAATTTCCTTTTAAAAAGTCAACGCTCTGGGCCTGCGCGGTTGAAAGACCCAGGAGCGGTACAGCGGCTGCAAAGAGCCATTTCATGGCTTTTTTTACATACAGTTTTTTCATTGTTATATTTTATTTGTTGGGTTTTGAATCTGTTTTTTAATGCTGCCGTGGTTTCAGGCAGCCATTCTCTGGCGCATTGGCCCGGCAAAAAAGCAATACATTTTGCCGGATGCAAGCTGCAAAGCGTATGACCGGGGGATATGGTTTCCTGAATCCGCAGAAATCAGGAATGGCTCGTGCAGCGCCAACACGCAGCGCCCTGGCATTTAATGAAAGCAGGCGGCAGGGGCGGGCATTGTTTTTAAGGAAAGTTCACCTGCCCTTGATATTTTTATTTCTTGAAAAAACTTCAGTTCCCTTTTTTGCTGCTGTTGGCGCTTGGTATAGCTGCCACTGCCTGCAACACCCGCAAGGCGGCTAAAAACCGTTATACCGAAGCCAAAGGCCGCACGCCTTTTGATGTCATCATTGTGCCCGGCATTCCCTACCATCCGCCGCAGTGGGACAGCGTGATGAAAGCGCGCGTGCTCTGGAGCTGGATTTTGTATAAAAACGGCTACGCCAAAAACGTGATTTACTCCGGCGGCGCGGTGTATTCGCCTTATGTAGAGTCGTTGATTATGAGCTATTATGGCGAAAAGCTGGGCATTCCGCGCCAGCATATTTTCCAGGATACACAGGCCCGGCACAGCACCGAGAATGTTTATTATTCCTACCTGCTGGCGAAAAAACTAGGGTTTAAATCCATTGCCGTAGCCACCGACCCCTTTCAGTCGTTTATGCTGCGCGGCTTTACGCGGCGGCGCTTTGGCACGCCTATTTATCACCTGCCGTTTATTACGGATTCGCTGGCAGTTTACAACAGCGTGGACCCGCCGGCTATTAATCCGGCGCCTGCCTACCGGCCGGATTATGTGAACATCAAGGAAGAAAAAAACTACTGGCAGCGCATGAAAGGCACCATCGGCAGGAACATCAACTGGCGTAAATATCCCAACGGCATGCTGCCGCCACTGTAACAATTCCAAAACCCAAATTCCAAAACCCAAATTCCAATTTTCAAATCTTCAAATCTTCAAATCTTTAAATCTTCAAATCCCCTGCGCCTTTGCGCACCTTTGCGCCTTTGCGTGCAACAGTTATGCCTTCGCGTGAAAAAAATCCCATGCTTTCTTTAAACGGTAAAGACCTTCGTAAAATCGGCTTCCCGCAGGGACCGGCTATTGGTATGGCCATTAAAGCCATGCAGCAGCATTTCCCGAATTATTCCAAAAAAGAAGCGCTGGAAGTTTTGAAGAAAGTAGCTATTCAGCCGGAAACCTACCTGAACGATGAGCGGCTTTCTGAAGTGGCCGCCCTGCTGCGTCCGCAGCCCAAACAACCCGGAGATGAAATTTCGCTGCGCGCAGAAAAAGTACCCACCGAAATCTTTGGCGCCGAACACATAGAAGGCGGCGCTTTGCTGCAAATGGAACATGCCGCCCGATTGCCCGTAGCCGTGGCCGGCGCCCTCATGCCCGACGCCCATGCCGGTTACGGACTGCCCATCGGCGGGGTGCTGGCCGCTAAAAACGCGGTGATTCCCTATGGCGTAGGCGTGGATATCGGCTGCCGGATGACGCTTTCGGTGTATCCCCTGCCCCCTTCCCTGCTTCGTTCCGATGAAAAGCAACTAAAGAAAATACTGACCACCAACACGCTTTTTGGCGCGGGCAAAGAGTTTTCTAAAAAGACAGACCATGCAGTATTGGAGCGCCCGGAGTTTTATGAATCCGGCTTTTTGCGCCAACTGCAATCCAAAGCCGCTGCGCAGCTCGGCACTTCCGGCTCGGGCAATCATTTTGTGGAATTTGGCCGGCTGGAAATAAAAGAAGCGGATGCTCTGTTGGGACTGCCGCCGGGCGATTACCTGGCGTTGCTTTCCCATTCCGGTTCGCGCGGACTGGGCGCTACCATTGCCAACCATTTTACGAAGCTGGCCATGAGCTTGCGCAAGCTGCCCCCGGAAGCGCGGCATTTAGCCTGGCTGGATTTAAACGAGGAAAGCGGTCAGGCATACTGGCGGGCCATGAACCTGGCCGGCGATTACGCCTCGGCCTGTCACCATATAATCCACGACAAAATAGCCCGGGCGCTTGGCGAGCAGCCTTTAAAAATGGTAGAAAACCACCACAATTTTGCCTGGGAGGAAATGCATCAGGGCGAGGAAGTGATTGTGCACCGCAAGGGCGCCACGCCGGCTGGCAAAGACGTGCTGGGCATTATTCCCGGCTCCATGACACTGCCGGGTTTTATCGTGCGCGGCAAAGGCAACAAAGCTTCCCTGAACAGCGCCTCGCATGGCGCGGGCCGACGGATGAGCCGCACGGCAGCCAAGAAAAGCATCAGTCCGCAGCAGTTGAAAGACACCTTGGCCGAGGCAGGCGTAACGCTTATTGGCGGCGGATTGGATGAAGCGCCGCAGGCCTATAAAAACATTCACGAGGTGATGGCCGCGCAAAATGATTTGGTAACGGTGCTGGGCAGCTTTTGGCCGGGCGTGGTGCGGATGGATGATTAAGAAAGAAAAAGGCCGGTATGCCAGATTTCTGTTTTCCTGGCATACCGGCAGTAAGTAAATACTATGCGGGCACCGTCACATCCTGCTTCAACAGTTCTATTTCGCTCTGGATATTTACTTCTTCTCCCAGCATCAGTCCGCCCGTTTCCAATGCGCTATTGAAGCTGATGCCCCACTGGCTTCTTTTTATTTTCCCGCTCACCACAAACCCTGCCCGTTCAGCGCCCCAGGGGTCTTTGACCACACCGTTGTATGCCACCTGTAGCTGCACCGGATGGGTAATGCCCCTGATGCTCAGGTTGCCGTACAGGGTATAGTTTTCCTCATCCAGCTTTTCCAGTTTAGTACCTTCAAATTTCAGTTCGGGGTATTGCTCTACGGAAAAGAAATCCGCGTTCCGGAGGTGTGCGTCCCGTTGTTCATTGTTGGTGGTGATAGAAGACATGTCTGCTGTCAGCACCACTGTTGCCGTGCTAAAATCCTCGCCCTTTGTAACAGCCGTTAGCGAGAAGTTTTGAATTTTGCCCGATACGTTACTGATCATCAGGTGTTTAATTTTAAAGCCCAGCTCGCTGTGGGCAGGATCCAATTGCCATTTTGTAGTTGTCATAGTTCTTTTGTTTTTTTACTTGTACGGCAAAATTACAGAGCACGACTAACCAAAAGTAAGCACTATACAAAAGGTAAGTAGTTACCTTTGGGTAAGTAAAACCTGTTCCTTTATGTTTCAAAATGAGGATGTCATCCCGGCCGGCACGCTCTCGCACGGACAGTGCAAAGCAAGGTTGAACGCCATAGCAGACGCGTTGTATGTTATTGGCGGCAAATGGAAATTGCGCATTATTGTAGCGCTTTCCGAAGGAAACCTGCGCTTCAACCAATTGCAACGCATGATAGATGGCATCTCCGCCAAGGTGCTTTCCACCGAGTTGAAAGACCTGGAGCTCAATGGCTTTATCAGGCGTGAAGTGCATACCGGCATGCCGGTGGTCATTGAATATGAATTGACAGATTACGCGGATACCCTGCAGACCGTTCTAAATGCCCTGAGCGCCTGGGGCGCGATGCACCGCGAAAAGGTGCGCAAAAGCATGCAGTAGTGTTGTCTGGCTAAACCTGCTGACTAATATGCTTATTTGTGGAGTGATGCAGGCACAGAAAAATCTGCCACTCAGAATACCCAGCGCTTTTAAATGCTATATAGAACTAAAGCGGTGAATATCAGTTGCCGGGAAATGAAAATAAATTTTTGAAGGGGAAAGGGGGTGTATATTTGGGAGTAGTGGGCAATTTTAGAAAGCCGACATAGTGACAAAAAAAGGACTAATATGGACAGTTGTAGTTTGGGTTGTTTTGGCCCTTGTTAACTATTATTATATTAATTTCTTCATATTGGCGTTTGTGTGCTTGGGTCTGACCCTGTTACTTTTTATTTTGACTTTAATTCAACTCGTAAAAACAATAAGAGAAAGAAAAACCTTAACGAAATTGCGCATTGCCAAACTTGTGACTTTCTGCCTACTCTTTATTTTGACACTTTATAGACACTCGACAAATCTTGTAATTGAAAAAGTTGATTGGATGATTCTTGAGAACAAAAGGAATGAAATCGTAGAGCAAGTAAAAACCAAAGAACTAAATCACAATGTAAGCTGGAATGGGTGGGTTTGTGAATTACCTTTCGAATTTCCTGTTGTTTCAAATGGTGGAAATGACATTGGTATATCAAGAAATAAAGAGAACAACGGAACGACAGTAACATTTTGGATTTTTCGTAATTTCTTCGACTTGCCTTCGACATATTTTGTTTATACGGACGACCCAGAAGAGATAAAAAGATTAGATAAAAAAGTTGCTGAACAACCTGATGCCAACTGGAAGATTAAAGAAAATTGGTATAGAAAATATGGCGACTAACGAAAGAAAAACTGGATATAACATGGGTTTTGCGTCAGGCGGGCCGACGTGCAAACTTGGAGCTTTTTGCTTCTAGTAAACTTTAGTAATAAATTAGTAATAAATAGGAACTTTGTGCTCCGAAACCCGCCCGAACGCAAAGCCCAAACCGTTACCTGAAGTTTTAGAGAAACCCTAAAATGAACAGTTATCAATATAAAGACTTGACTATTGAAGTAATTGATGAACCGACTTACACATTTGGTTCGCCCGATAACACTTTCAATTATTCAAAACATCACTTTGGCGACGGCGGAACAGAATATCCAACCTCCAAACACGGAATAAGGCTTTATAAGGACGACCAAATTATTGACAGTTGCATCATTATTAGTTCAGGCGGTGCAACAGGTATTCATCAAAATTCATCGCTTCTTGACAACGATCAGTTATTGCTTTGTTGTTGCGACACTGTATTTTGTTTGACCCTTCCAGACCTTGGCTTAAAATGGAAAGTACAAGCTGACCAAGCAACCTGTTTTCAAATATTTCAGCAACAGGACGACTATATTATTCACGGAGAACTTCAAGTAACAAAACTTGACAGAGGGGGAAATCAAAAGTGGAATTTTGGTGGTGCAGACATTTTTGTGAGTATAGACAATGAAGAAGAATTTAAACTTGAATCAGATGGGATATTACTCACAGACTTTGCAAAGACAAAGTATAAAATTGACTTTGACGGCAAATTACTTCGGGACACGTATAGACAATAAAAAACAGCGGGCAACAAGGGTTTTGCTTCAGGCGGGCTGATGAGCATGAACTGAACTGGCATTTTTTAATTTAGCCATATATCTTTATCTAAGGCTGGACATTCGCTATTTCCCACACGAACGCCCCCGAACCGTTGGCAGCCGCGCAACGAACAATGCAAACAGACACAGCAGCCAAGTAAACGGAACCATGCGAAAATTATCACTTTTCATCGCGACAAGTTTAGACGGTTATATTGCCCAACCAAATGATGACCTTAGTTTTTTAAAATTAGTGGAAAAGGAAGGCGAAGACTACGGTTACGCAGCCTTTACTTCAACCATTGACACCTTAATTATTGGCCGGAAGACTTATGATTATGTGCTTCAGGAAATTGGCGCTGCTTATTACGACAACGGACAAAAAGACGTGTATGTCATCACAAGAACGGAAAGACCGCGTGTGGGCAGAACAACATTCTATACAGGAAACTTAACCGAACTGGTGCTACGACTGAAGTCTGAAGGCGGAAAAAACATTTATTGTGATGGTGGCGCAGAGATAATACACGAACTATTAAAGGACGACCTTATTGACGAATTTATTATCTCCATTGTTCCTGTTTTGGTAGGTAGCGGTACAAGACTTTTCAAAGACGGCAGACCGGAACAGCTGCTTGAGCTTTTGCATGCAAAAACCTTTGAAACAGGATTGACGCAACTGCATTACAGACGGAAGAAACAATAGGGAAAGGCGCGATAGACCGAAGCCCGAATCGCTAACCTGTATTGCCCTAAGCAGGATTAAACGGCCCGGATTTAGCATTTGTGCCAAATTCAACCTTTTATCTGAATCCTGTCCTTCCTGATTTCAGGCATTTCGCCTTTTCTATATTTTCCCTGTACACTTCCACTGGCCCGTTGTTTTTGTTTTGTGTAAAGTAGCATTGGTATCGCCGCCTGCTGCATTAACCCTAAAATCAAAAACATGAAAATACCTGCCTGGCTCTTTTTCTTATTGGCTGCTTTTTCCAATACCTGTCTGGCACAGGAACGACCCGTACTGGACATCATGCTGACCAATTACCCATACCCTTACCCGGTTCATTTTCTGGATATAAACAGTCAGCAGCAGGCGCTCAAAATGGCGTACATGGATGTGCCGCCGCAAAAACCAAATGGCAAAGTGGTAGTCTTAATGCACGGGAAAAATTTTAATGGCGCTTACTGGGCCACCACCATCGCCGCGCTTACAAAAGAAGGTTACCGCGTGATTGTGCCGGACCAGATAGGTTTTGGAAAGTCTTCAAAACCCGTGGGCTACCAGTTTACCTTTCAGCAACTGGCACAAAACACCAAAGCGCTGCTGGATACTTTGAACGTAAATAAAATTTACCTGCTGGGGCATTCCATGGGCGGCATGCTGGCCACCCGCTTTGCGCTGATGTATCCTGAAACCGTAGACAAGCTGGTACTGGAAAACCCCATTGGCCTGGAAGACTGGAAACGGGTGGCGCCCTATGCTTCCATAGACCAGAATTACGAGGAAGAACTAAAGGCGGATTATGAAAGCGCGAAAAAATATCAGTCGGCTTCTTATTACGACAACCGCTGGAAGCCCGAATACGATGAATGGGTGTACCTGCTGACGGGCTGGACAAAAGACCCCAACTATCCAATTGTAGCGATGATTAATGCGCAGACTTCCGACATGATTTTTACGCAGCCGGTAGTGTACGAGTTTTCAGACATCCGCACGCCTACCCTGCTGATTATCGGCACGCGCGACCGCACGGCTATTGGCAGGAACCGGGTAAAAGAGGAATCGGTGAGAAACAAAATGGGCCAGTACCAAATCCTGGGAAAAGAAACCCAAAGGAAAATACCGGGCGCGCAATTGACAGAGCTTGACGATGTAGGGCACCTGCCGCATATTGAAGCATTTGACCGGTTTATTATACCCCTGAAGGCATTTCTGAAAGCACCCTAGTCTTGCAGCCAAGGCGTGTCCACAAAGGGTTTCGTACCAATCCGTAAAAAAAGAACGGCCGCTAAGAGCGGCCGTTGCAGTTGTAAAAATGTGCTGGTGGTTTAGCCGTTCAGCGGTGCGCCTACGGCCACGTCACAACTATGACCGGGCTGGCCATGCGGCGGGTTGAGGCGCTGTCCGCTAGCAGGCTGCGCCGTTGCAGGCGCCGAAGGCTGGGGCTGGGCCATCGCCGGTGCGGGGTTGACAGCAGCCGCTGCCGGTGGTGGCGTGCCTGCGGGACTGTTCAGCGGTGCACCAACGGGAATGTCGCAGCGGTGATTGGGCTGACCATGCTCGGGGTTTAAGGCCACTTTGCCCTGGGGATTACCTGCAGCAGGGGCGGCAGCCGGAGTAGCAGCGGCAGGCGCGGTAGTCTCGCCGGACACCGGGTTCAGGGTAACCGGCTCTTCGGCAGGAACAGGAACTACAGCCGTTTCTGTGGTGGATTCGGAAGATATTTCTGCCGTTTCATTTTCGGTGGCGTTCTGGCAGGAAGCGAAAAACAGGGCCATCAGGGCAAAGCTGAATACTTTATTCATGAAAAAGGATTGGGGGATTCAATAAAAATTTGGCTGAAAAAACACGAACATAGATAATAAGGCGCATAAGTGCGCGCGCTTTAACCTTTCTGTGGCGGGTATAGACTATAATCTACTTTATTCAGCGGCATTCTATTATTGTAATTTTGTAAACTGGCCGGAAAGGGCGTTACACAGGCATTTCTGTAGTGTGGCAACAATTATTTAAGCTAAACAAAACCAGCAGAGCCTGGCACCTGCCCGTTGTGGCGGGCATCTCTATCGGCGTTCCCCTGTTTATAGGTTTGCACCTGGGCAATATTGAAGCCGGCAAGCTGGCTTCTGTGGGCGCGCTGGTTATACTTTACATCCAGTCAGACAAGCTGGCCAACCGCATGACGGCCCTGATGGTTTGCGGCTTCGGCTTTATCTGCTCTTATACGGTAGGCGCGGTATTTTCTTTCAGCTACTGGTTGTCGCCGCTCGTTTTGGGCCTTTACACCTTTGGCGTGCACTACGCGCTGTTCCGGCTGAACATGAGCAAGCCGCCGGGCAATTTCTTTTTCACCATGATTGCTTCCATGGGCATTGCCACGCCCAAAGACCCGGCCAAAATAGCATCCGGTATCGGCTATGTGTCTATGGGGGTGATGGTGGCCTGCATGCTTGGTTTTCTTTACAGCCTGCTGACGCTCAAAAAAGAAAAGCAAGCCGGCAGCAGCATTGTCTTTCATCAAAACAAATACACCAACCTGACGGAATCGCTCACCTTCGGCACAACAGTAGGCGCTTCGCTGCTTGTTGCCAAGCTGTTGCGCATGGAGAATCCTTACTGGATACCTATTTCCTGCATGGCCGTGATGCAGGGCATTTCCACCCGGCATGTCTGGGCCCGCGCCATTCAAAGGGTTCTCGGTACCTTAATAGGTCTTTTGCTGGTGTGGGGCGTGTTGCAGCTGCAGATAACAGTGCCGGGTGTTTGTATCTGTATTTTGATTTTGCAGATTGTGGTAGAGTTTCTGGTGGTCCGGAATTATGCGCTGGCGGCCATTTTTATCACCATGCTGACTATTTTCCTGGCGGAAACCAATTTCGCACTGACCGAGCAATCCACCTATTTAATTAAAGCCAGGCTGCTGGATACTTTTATCGGCAGCCTGATAGGCGCTGCCGGCGGCTGGCTGCTTTACCACGAACGCCTTCATTTTTACGCGAAAAAGCAGGTAAAACGGACAAAATTGCTTTTGAATAAAATCAGGGCAGGCAAAGCGTAACGGCCAGCAGGAGCAGCAAACTATCTCGCGCTGCGCCAATGGTTTAGGGCCGGTTTGGCCGCAGCAGCCGCTTCAGGCTCCATTCCAGAATCTCTGACATGTTCCGGCACTGCTCAAACTTTGGGTCTTCGTAATAAGCGGCCAGCTCGCTGCGCAATTGCGCCACTTTTTCCGGCGTGCTCAGCTGACCGTCTTTCAAAGCATCCCGCAGGGCAGAAAGCCGCGCCCGTTCGCTGCGCATGCGGTAGATGAGCTGCGAGCGTTCTTCCTGCTGGTACTGGGCCATTACCTGCGGATTAAAATGCTTCAGCGCCAGCTCCACGTAGGGGAAATTTTCCTTGAAAAACTGCGGCAGGTACATCTTCGCCTGCCCTTCATAGGCCTGTTGGTCAAAGTCTATGGGGCGGATGCGAAACTGGTAATCGTCAAAGTCGGGCGTAATTTCAATTACGAAATTATAAGCCCGCATATCGCCCAGCAGGCGAATAAAACAACGTTCATTGAACTTCACGAAATCCTTGGCAATACGCTTCGGATTGTAATGCGGGCGGTGCAGCCAGTGTTGTATAAACTGGTCGCCCGGAATACCGGGGATGTGGGCTTCCACCAGCGTGTGCCCATCCACCAGGAAATTCAGTCCAAACGGAGAAAGCAATTGCTCCAGCTCCAGGCCATAAATGCGCGAGGCGTCGGCCACCTTGATGTAGAAGTAATCCCAGACATCGTTGTAGCGGTTCACAATGCGGATGCGAAAGGGATTGGTGTTTCCAAACAGGCAATAGTCTACCCGGTCTATATAAAGGTGTTCCTGGCTCTGGGTATTGCCACCCGCCTTTAGCTTGGCATAAATCTGCTTCAGCCCCTGATAAATATTGTCTGCAACAGCTGCAGGATAAATGGCCGTTTCCCAAAGCGTATCCTTGCCCAGGCGGTCGTATACCGGAATGCTTTCGGTGTAGTTCAATAACTGCTCATAGCAAAGCGGCAGCCGCTGCTCGCGCAGGTACCGGCGCAGGTAGCGGCGCAGGCCTTCCGTGACCGGGAAGACCAGCTTTTTACGTGATATCTTTACCGGGGCTTCCTGTGATGATGCTTCCATGTGGCTGTTGCCTTGCAAGATACAAACCGGACCATCAGGGAAAACAGGCGGTGAAGGGTTTGCAGTTATAAGCACCATACCACCTTTGCAGGGAATCTATTGCTTCTGTTAATCCGCCAAAAATTGAGCTGATGCACGCATCTTTTCCCACTTTAAAAACAAACCGACTATTGCTGCGGCAATTTACGGATGCCGACCTGCCGCTTGTGTTCAAAGGACTTTCCCACCCGGCGGTCATTCGCTATTACGGCGTCTGCTACGATTCGCTGGAAGCTACCAAAACGCAACTGCAGTTTTTTGCTGATCTCGAAGCAAATAAGACCGGTATCTGGTGGGCGGTCTGCGCTGTGGACAATGGTGCGTTTCTCGGTGCAGGGGGCTTCAGCAGCTGGAGCCACGTTCATCAAAAGGCAGAGATTGGTTTCTGGCTGTTGCCGGAATATTGGGGCAAAGGCATCATGACAGAAGCCATGCGGGCTATCTGCAACTATGGGTTTGCAGTAATGGATTTGCACCGGATAGAAGCATTCGTGGAAACTGAAAACTTTAATTGCAAAAAAGCACTGGCCAAACTGAATTTTCAGCAGGAAGGTACGCTGCGTGAATGCGAAGTAAAAAATGGGAATTTCATCAGCCTGGATATTTATGCGCAGTTGGCGGCGGGCTCTGTTTAATTCCCGGAAAATAAATATTCCAAACAGCCGGCCTTCGGGCTGCGCTCAAATTGATAAAGCAGGTTTCACAGATACCGTTTTGTATATTTGGTGTTCAAACGTTCCGCTGCATGGCAACCAACATCCTACTTGTAAAGAATATGGTATGCAGGCGCTGTGTGATGGCCGTGGAAGCAATTTTCCACAAAGAAGCAATACCATTTGATAAGGTGACCATTGGCGTCATTCATTTGCCCAACGCCCTGGAGGAAGCACAGCGGGAACGGCTGAGGCTGGAATTGGCGCACATCGGGTTTGAGCTGATTGACAACCGCATGAGCGGGCTTATAGAAAGCATCAAGCAACAGGTAATCAGAAAAGCACGTAATCAGCTGCCTGAAAAAGAAGCGCGTATGAAGTTGTCCGATTTCCTGGCGGCGCAATTACACCATGAATACACTTATTTAAGCGCCCTCTTTTCTGCCAGCGAAGGCAGGACCATTGAAAGCTATTATATAGAGCAGCGGATTGAAAACGCGAAAGAGCTGCTTACCTATGGCGAAATGACGCTTTCCCAAATTGCGCTGGAGCTGGAATACAGCAGTACCGCGCACCTTTCCAGCCAGTTTAAAAAAGTGACTGGCATGACGCCTTCTGAATTCAAACAGACAGGCGCAGCGCAGCGAAAAGCGCTGGACCAGGTGTAAACCCAAAATTGTGTAAGGCTTTCCAAACGGAATGTAATGGCGCCGGCTGCAGCCGGCGCCACCTTTGTGTTTTCAAAATTCAAACAACAAAGTGATGAAAACACCAAGCAACATGAGCGTAGGCGCTCCAGGCAATCAGGCCGCCGGCTGTCCCTGTGAAATCTGCATGTGCGAACAATGCCAGTGCGGCAAATCCTGCAGCTGCGGCAGCTCGTGCAACTGCGGCACCGCCTGCGCCTGCTAAGCCAAAAAGCCGCCCCGGAACCGGGGCGGCTTTTCTTCCTTCCAAGTTCCTGCTGCCACACCACTTCTTAAAAACCTATACTCCTTTAAAACATTTCAACCATGAACAACCCAAACAAAACTGTCGTCTATGACCTGGAAGCAAGCGAATTTCAGTGGGAGCTTGCCCCGGGAAAAATCATTAATGCCTGGGGTTTTAACAGGCAGGTGCCCGGCCCGCAACTACAGGCCGCCAAGGGCGATACACTCGTCGTCCGTGTAAAAAACAACCTTAAAGAAGCAACCATCGTGCATTGGCACGGCATCCGGCTGCCTGCTTCCATGGATGGCACCGGCGATGTGCAAAAACCTATTGAGCCGGGAGAAACATTTGAATACCGGTTTGTGGTACCGGATGCCGGCACTTTCTGGTACCATTCCCACCACAACGAAACCGTGCAAATGGAAAAAGGCATGTACGGCGCTTTAATTGTGACAGACGAAACCGACCCACAGCTAGATGGAGAAAAAGTGTTTGTGATTGATGATATGAAACTGGACGAAACCGGCGCTTTTCCTTATCCCAAAAACCTGCTGGCCCGGCAGCTGGAAAAGCACGATGGCCGCGAAGGGGAAACCGCCCTTATCAATGGAAAGGAAAACCCGACTTTTCTCATCTATGGCGGGCAGCAGGAGCGCTGGCGCTTCATTAATGCGGCCAATGCGCGTTATTTCAAAATGCAGTTGGGCGGTGGCCGGCCCTTTAAAATTATTGGTACCGATGGCGGCCTGCTGGAGCAAGCGCAAACCGTAACCGAAGTGCTGCTTACGCCCGGCGAACGGGTTGATATTGTAGCGGGCCCCTTCCAGAGCGGCGAAAGCTTTGACATAGTAGCCTTGCCTTACAACCGGGTAACGAAGCTGCGCGCCAAAAAACGCATTTATGGCCGGGTGCAGGTACTTGCTGCAAGGGAATCTGTGGCCTACCTGCCGGAGCAGCTCAGAACCATTGCGCCGCTTGCCCCGCAGGACGCGCCGGCCAACAGAAGTGTCCGGCTTTCCGTTGGCGCCAGCCTGAAGCGCGGCGTAGACTTCCTGGTAAACAAAAAAGTGCACGGCGAAGACAAGCCGGTGCGCGTGGGCGAACTGCAGGTTTGGGAAGTAACCAACGCCAGCCTGATGGACCATCCCTTTCACCTGCACGGCTTCTTTTTTCAGGTGCTGGAAATTAACGGGAAAGCGCCGGCATACAGGGCTTGGAAAGACACCCTGAACCTGCCGCCCCGCACCACCGCCAAGATTGCCTGGATGCCGGACAACCGGCCCGGCCGCTGGATGTACCACTGTCACATTGTAGAGCATCATGCAGCAGGCATGATGGCCAATTTTGAAGTGCTTGCCCCTGACGATGCAGCCGGCAAATATCTTTCGCAGAGCGGGCATTGCCATGCTCATTAGGCCGAAATTAATCTAAGAAAATAATCATTGCTGACACAAGCCGGCGCCTGAAAGCGGTACGGTAAAACGGTATAAAAACGCCGTATAGCCCTTCGTGTGCCTGCCCCAATCTTAAAAAACAAAAGACATCCTTCCCGCAAATAAAAAATGAAACACAAACTAATGGCAGCCTTGCTGCTGCTTTTCTTTATCGCAAATAAGGCAATGGCGCAGACGCGCATCAGTGGCACTGTCCGCGATAGCAAAACAGGCGAAACGCTTCTTGCCGCCACCATCTCAGTGCCTGGGCAAAACGCCATCGGCACCGTTACCAATGAATTCGGTTTTTATTCCCTTGCCATCCCCCAAGGGGTCAGTACCCTTGCCGTAAGCTATACCGGTTATAAACCCGGAACCATCAGGATTACAGGCAGCGAAACCCGGTACGACGTAGCGCTTGTTCCATCGCAGGAACTGAAAGAAATAGTGGTGAAAGCCAATACAACAAAAAACAGGCTGGGAAAGCCACAGATGGGTATGGAGCAGCTGCGGCCCGCCGACATCAAAGACCTTCCGGTATTGTTTGGAGAAAAGGACGTGTTGAAAACACTGTCGCTGCTGCCCGGCGTTAAATCAGCCGGCGAGGGCAACAGTGGTTTTTATGTTCGCGGCGGCGGCGCAGACCAAAACCTGATTCTGCTGGATGGGGCGCCTGTGTACAATGCTTCCCACCTGCTGGGTTTCTTCAGCACTTTTAATTCGGATGCCATCAAGGATGTGACCCTGTATAAAGGCGCCATGCCTGCCCAATTTGGCGGCCGCCTCTCTTCTGTAGTGGATGTGCACCTGAATGACGGCAATAAAAAGGACTATCACGTGAACGGCGGTATTGGACTGATAGCCTCCAGGCTGAGTGTGGAAGGCCCGCTTGGCGCTGGAAAAGGCTCCTTTCTGCTCAGTGGCCGCCGCACCTATGCGGATGCTTTTCTGAAACTTTCCAATAAAAAGGAACTGAAGAACAACAGGCTTTACTTCTACGACCTGAATGGCAAAGCCAATTATGCTTTAGGCAAAAGAGACCATCTTTATGTGTCGGGTTACCTGGGAAAAGACCAGCTGGGACTCAAAAATGAATTTGGGCTGGACTGGTCAAACAGGACCGCTACGCTGCGCTGGAATCACATCTTCAATACCCGGCTGTTCTCCAATACGTCCCTTATTTATTCAGACTACAATTACAACATCGGCATAGAAAGCAACGAGGTGGATTATGGCATTCGTTCTGAAATTAAAGACTGGAGCCTGAAGCAGGATTTTTCATTTTTCAGCAATGCCAACACCACGTTCAGGTTTGGGCTGGAACTGACGAGGCATACCATTACCCCCGGTAAACTTACTGACCGCTCTGCAGGAGTAACGTTTGCCCTGCAAGACCGTCATGCGCTGGAAGGAGCCGCCTATCTGAGCCACAGCTACCAAGCAACGCAAAAGTTGCAGCTGGAATACGGCATCCGCCTCAGTGGTTTTGCCGCGCTGGGCGCGGGCCATTATTATGCACTGGACAGTGCCGGTGCAATTGCCGACACGCTTTTTTATGGCAGTGGCGCCATCGCTAAAACTTACATCCTGCCAGAACCCCGGTTCTCTATCAGCTATCTGCTTTCAGACCAGGCATCTGTAAAAGCGTCTTATGCCCGCAATGCCCAGTATCTGCACCTAATAGCCAACAGCACTGCTGCCAGCCCAACCGATAAATGGACGCCCGTCAATAACATCATTAAGCCCGGCATTTCCGACCAGGTGGCACTGGGCTATTACCGCAGCATTGCAGAAGGCGCGTATGAATTCAGCGCAGAGGCCTATTATAAATACCTGCAAAACCAGGTAGATTATAAAGAGGGTGCAAACGTATTCACCAATGACGCGATAGAAACCCAACTGCTTTTTGGGCAGGGCAGAGCTTACGGATTGGAACTGCTGCTGCGCAAAAAAACAGGCAAGTTCACCGGCTGGATAAGCTACACGCTCAGCCGCTCCGAGCTTCAGATTAAGGGCATCAATCAAAACCAGTGGTATGCCGCCCGGCAGGACCGCACGCACGACCTTTCGGTAGTGGGCATGTATCAGTTTAGCGACAAGTGGACCGTCAGCGGCACCTTTGTTTACTATACCGGCAGCGCAGTCACCTTTCCCTCCGGAAAATATGAAGTGGCAGGCAATACCGTGCTTTATTATACCGAGCGCAATGCCTACCGGATGCCGGCCTACCACCGCCTGGATCTTGCTGCAACGCGCCAACTGGCGCACCGCAAAGGCTTTCAGTCTGAACTATCCATTGGCCTCTATAATGCGTATGGCAGAGAAAACGCTTACAGCATCACCTTCCGCCAAAACAAAGAAAACCCCGGCCGGACAGAAGCCGTGCAAACCACCTTATTCAAATTCATCCCTTCTATTACCTACAACTTCAAATTCTAATCATGAAACGGATATCATCCCTACTCTTTTCCCTGGGCCTGCTGCCCCTGGCCTCCTGCCAAAAAGTAATTGACCTGGACGTCCACAATGCGGCGCCGCAATATGTAATAGAAGGCAGCATCACAGATGCGGAAGGGCCTTATTATCTGCGAATTTCCAAAACCGCCAGCCTGGATGCCGATGGCAACAACCTGCCTGTTTCCAACGCGCTGGTCCTGCTCCGTGATGATTTGGGGCAGACGGATACCTTATCAGAAACGATTCCCGGCCAGTACCAGACCAGCCATATTCAGGGTATGCCCGGCCATACGTATTATGTGGAAGTTTCTGCGGATGGCCAGTCGTTTGCAGCAGTGGCTACCATGCCGCAACCCGTACAGGTAGATTCCTTATACCTGCTGACTGCACCAAGTATGGGCAAAGAGCTCCTGCAGCCCGTAGCCGTATTTAAGGATCCGGCGGGTGTCCGCAATTATTACCGCCTGGTACTCTATAAAAACGGGGTAGCCAATAAGCAGCTGTTTGTGATAGATGATCAGTTTACAGACGGGCAAACAATTAAAATGCCCCTGCCGGATGCAGAAGTTACTTATACGGCCACTGACCACATTCGGGTGGAATTGCAGGGCATCTCACAGGCGATGTATTTATACTACAGCAGCCTGCAGCAGACCCTGGGCCAAAGCAGCGCGGCGCCGGCTAATCCGGTGCGGCAGTTTAGTGGCGGGAATGCGCTTGGTTACTTCAGTGCCCACACGCTTTCGTCCCGCGAGTTCGTGGTGCAGTGAAAAAGAAATTTCATTATCTGAGCCTTTGCTGCGCTGTTACCGCCACTTGTCTATTCATAAAAAAAACCGCTTCGTTTAAACGAAGCGGTTTTAAATTTTAAACCTAAATTGGTTATTTAATACCCAGTTTCGATTTTACCAGGTTCAGGATGTTGTCGGCATCTTTGGCATAAAGCAGGCCGCCGGCGCTGGCGTCAAACACATAGTCGTAGCCTTTTTCAACAGCCACATCTTTAATGGCTTTGTCGGCGCGCTCCAGAATGGGGCGGTACAGCTCCTCTTTCTTCTTGGCTATTTTTTCCTGGGCGCTTTGCTGGGTGCTTTCCATACGCTCCTGCAATTGCTGCAGTTCTTTTTCCGTCACCTCGCGCATGGCCTCGGTCATGGTTTTTTGCTTGCTTTGATAATCGGCCAATTTGCTCTGAAACTCTTTGCCCATCGCAGTCAGTTGATCCTCATAAGTCTTGGCATAGGCTTTCAGGTCCGTATCTGCTTTGGTTACCTCGGGCATCAGCGTCAGCAGCTCGGTGCTGGAAATATAACCCAGTTTGGGCGATTGCGCCACGGCGGCAGTACAGATAAACAGGCCCAGAGCCAGGGCAGTGATAAATTTTCTCATTTTAAGCGGTTGTCGGTTGGTTGATTTTGTAGAACAGTTGGTGAAAAAAGTTGGCAAAGAAAAAGCTTATTTGTTTACGCCCAGTTGCTTCAGCACGTCATCGCTGCGCTCCAGCTTGGGGTCGGCATAAAACAGCGTAACGCCGCCTGCTTTATCCAGCACCATGTCATAGCCTTTTTGGGCGGCCATTTTCTGCACGGCATTGTACACACGGTCCTGAATAGGCTTGATGAGCAACTGACGCTGCTTGAAGAGGTCGCCCTCATAGCCAAAACGTTTTTTCTGCAAATCTTTGGCTTCTTTCTCGTGCGCTACGATTTCGTCCTCGCGCTTTTTGCGCATTTCATCGCTCAGCATGGCACGTTCTGCCTGGTAGCTTTTATAAAGGCGGTCCACTTCGGCCATCCGGTTGTCTATTTCGGTTTGCCATTCTTTGGATACCTGATCCAGTTTTGTTTGCGCGTCCGTATAATCCCTCATTTTTTCCAGGATATACTTAGAGTCGATGACGCAATAGCGTTGTGCGAAGCTGGCTGCCTGGAAGCCGGCCAGCAGCACAAGGGTCAGCAAGATTTTTTTCATGAATTTAATGTTTTAAACAGGCAGGCAGAGTCCTGCAAAGATGCTGCTAAGCTCTATTAAAGACTTGTTAGTTATAAAGATTATCAATCCGGTTCAAAGCCCAGCATAAAGGTAAAGCGGGCCAGATCTTTAAAGCGGGTGGTGCCGGTAGCCGGGTTGTAGCGGTCAAAGCCTACACCATAATCCAGGCCCAGCATACCAAACATAGGCAGGAAGACGCGCACGCCCACACCGGCATCGCGGTTTAGTTTAAAGGGATTGTATTCCTTAAAGTTGTTCCAGCCATTGGCCGCATCTGCAAATACCAGTCCGTAAATAGTGCTGGTGGGCGAAAGCGAGAATGGGTAGCGTACTTCGGCGGTGTATTTATTAAAGATGGTGGCATTTTCTGCATACACCTCATAACCCCGCTGCGAAATGATATCCCGGCCCACGAAGTAGTTCTGCCCCTGCAGGCCGTCGCCACCCACCTGGAAGCGTTCGAAAGGAGAGAAGCCGATGGCAGGATTGTAATAACCCAGGAAGCCATATTTGGTGGACAGTTTAAACACAAACTTACCGGTAATGCGCTGGTACCATTCGGCCGTAAAACGGTATTTATGATACTCAATCCATTTATACTTCTCGCTGGAACCTTCTGTGGTGTAGTCCTTATCATTGAAGCGGCTGTAAGGCGGCGTAAACTGGAAGGTCAGGCTGATGTTGGAGCCGCTCGTGGGGTAAATAGGCTGATCTACCGAGTAGCGTGCCAGCACAACGCGGGCAAACAGGTTGTTGCTGATGCCGTTGTTGAAATTATCCACCAGCGCAAAATCCTTCAGCGTGTAGCGCTGATAGTTGATGCCGTAAGTGAGCACGAAGTTATCGTCCGGCCATTGCAGGCGCTTGCTCAGCGACACGCCGCCGCCAATAACCCGCAGGTAGGTCTTGCCCGGGTCTATGGTGCTGCCGGTGTAAGAGCCGCTGTATTTGCTGAACAGGAAGTTGGTGGTCAGCGCATTGGGCTTCTTGCCACCCAGCCAGGGCTCGGTAAACGAAGCGTTGAACGCCGTGTAGTACACCCCGTTGCTCTGCACATTCAGGCTAAATTTCTGGCCGTCGCCAATCGGCAGCGGATCCCAGGTGCGGGGCTTCAGGATGTTGCGCACCGAGAAGTTGTTGAACACGATGCCCACATTGCCGTAGAACTTGATACCGCCGCCAAAGCCTGCGGAAAGCTGCAATTGATCCGAGCTTTTTTCAGCAACGGTATAATCAATATCCACCGTACCGTTTTCGGGATGGGGCACCGGCTGAATGCCTATTTTCTCGGGGTCAAAGAAACCAAGGTTGGCAATTTCGCGCTGCGAGCGAATCAAATCTGCCCGGCTGAATTTATTACCCGGAATCGTGCGCAGCTCGCGGCGCACCACATGCTCGTTGGTGCGGTCGTTGCCGTAAATATTTATTTTGCCAATGGTGGCCTGCTGCCCTTCGGTGATGCGCAGCTCATAATTAATGGTATCTCCGGAAACAGAAGTTTCAACGGGATCAATATTAAAGAACAGGTAGCCGTCGTCCATGTAAAGCGAGCCAATGTCATCGCCTGCTTCGCTGAAGCCGCGGCCGATGCGGGCATCCAGCAAGCCCTGGTTATAAACATCGCCTTTGCGGATACCCAGCCGCTGCTGTAATTCTTCGGTGGTGTATTTGGTATTGCCACGGAAGGCAAAATCACCGAAATAATAACGGCGGCCTTCCTGCACCTTCACGTCCACGTTCAGGTTGCCGTTTACTACCGGATAAACCGTATCCGCTACAATAGTGGCATCGCGGAAGCCAATGGAATTGTAATAAGCCAGCAGGCTTTGCTTGTCATCCTCGAACTTGTTTTCATTGAATTTAGAAGAGGAAAACACCCGGAAACGAAAGTAAGGATCCAGCTTATCCAGGGTTTTGGAGGGGCTCAGAAAGCCCAGGCTTTTCCAGTAGCCGGCTGTTTCCTTGTCTGTGTTGCCGTAAAGGCTTTGGTCGTGCTGCGGGTGCAGCGTCAGGCGCGTCATTTCCTTGGTGCCTTTAAACGTGCGTTTCAAACGGCTTTCAGCTGCAAATTCATTGCCGCTGATGTTGATTTGGTTGATCCGCGTTTTGGCGCCTTTATGGATGTTGAAGGTCAGGATAACGCTGTTGGGGCGGGAAGAATCGGCGCGCTCTACCACAGAAACCGTGGTGCTGCCATATCCTTTATCCACAAAAAACTGGCGGGTGCGTACTTCCGCTTCTTTCTTCAAAGCCTCGGTCACCACTTTATTGGCTACCAGGTTCAGTTTATTCTTTACCTCGGTGGCTTCGCTTTTGGTAATGCCTTTAAAATTATACTTGGAAAGGCGGGGGCGTTCTTCTACTTCAATATTCAAAAACACTTTATTGCCCACTACAGAGGTAATCTGTACAGAAATATTTGCAAAGAGATCCTGCTTCCAGAGGTTGCGGATGGCTTTTGCAATGCCTTCGTCATAAGGCAGTTTTACCTTGTTGCCCACGCTCAGGCCGGAAACGGCCAGCAGCAAATCTTCATCCAGGTATTTGGTGCCGGTAACGGTAATACCGCCAATGGTGTACTCGGCAGGACGGGCTGGTCCGGAATTGTCGCCGGCAGGGGTGCCGGTCCGGCCCGTGCCGCCAATGCCTATCTGGGCCTGTGCCGGCAGCGAAAACAACGGAGCAAGCAGCAGGAAAGAGAATATCTTAAAATAATTTGCGCGCATCTTGGTTCAGATGTGGGGATTTTTTTTAGCGGGAGGAAATAGGAGTATTTGGCTGGACCATCAATTGCTCGCTGGTTTTACCAAAGCGGCGCTCGCGTTGCTGAAAAGCAGCAATGGCTTTTAAAAAATGTTCTTTGCGGAAGTCGGGCCAGTGCACTTCGGTAAAGTAAAGCTCTGCATAGGCCAGTTGATAAAGCAGAAAGTTGCTGATACGGTGTTCGCCACTGGTGCGTATCATCAGTTCGGGGTCTGGCATTTGGGCGGTGTAGAGCCAGTTGCCAAAAGAATCTTCATTAATATTTTCAGGCTGTAAGCGGCCGGCGGCCACTTCCTGCGCCAGCAGGCGGGCAGCACGGGCCATTTCGGCGCGGGCGCTGTAGCTTAATGCCAGCACCAGGTTAAGCCGGGTATTGTGCGCCGTAATGCCGATGGCTTCCTGCAGTTCCTGCTGGCAAAGCGGCGGCAGGCTTTCCACGTCGCCAATAACATGCAGGCGCACGCCTTTTTCTTTTAATTCTTCCGCTTCCTGGCGCAGGGTGGCCACCAGCAGTTCCATCAGGGCGGCTACTTCTTCCTGGGGGCGGTTCCAGTTTTCAGCGGAAAAAGCATAGAGCGTCAGGTAGGGGATACCCAGTTCGCCGGCAGTGTTTACGGCTGCACGCACACTGTGCACGCCCTGCGCATGACCGTGAATGCGGTCTTTGCCGCGTTCTTTAGCCCAGCGCCCGTTTCCATCCATAATGATGGCCACATGTTGCGGCAGGCGGGCAGGGTCAATAGCTGTTGCAGCGTCCATTAATTCTTGGGGGTACGTTTCTTAAGGCTGGCGAAGGTACAAAAATAGAAGGCCGCGTTGCGGACGCCTAAAAATGACAATTTTGTTTAACGCTGGTTTAACTGTGGTTCTGGGTAAAAAGCAACCCTTACAGCGCCACGCTAAATCCTGACAAAACAATTTTAAGCTAGTTGGTGTAACCCAACCAAAAAGGGTAGTTTTGACGTCTTATCGCAAAACAGGTGTTTTATTGATCATGAAAATATTTTACGCTGCTTTATGGAGCATGGCCATGGCCTTTCTGTTTACGCCAAAAGCAAATGCCCAACTTATCCTGACGCCAGATACCTCCATTTGTGTGGGTAGCTGCGTCACCCTGGAGGCACAGGCCTCTACTTCCGCAGAAATGACTTTTACGGATGACATTTATGGGCCTACGATACCCCTGCCTTTTACGTTCCAGTTTTACGGCACTAATTATGACATTATTGCACTCAGTTCCAACGGTTATCTTCAGTTCCGTACCACGCCCAGCACCACCACCTCCTATTCTGCATGGTCAATTGGCACCGGCATACCGGGCAATACCAATGTACTGAACTCTGTGATGGGCTTCTATGCCGACCTCTACCCCGTAGTGGCCGGCTCTTCTATTAAATATACAACCGTGGGTGTAGCGCCCAACCGGGCATTCGTAGTTATGTATTGTAATGTGGCTATGTTTAGCTGCACTTCCATGAAGGCTACCTTTCAGATTATCCTGCATGAAACAACCAATGAGATTGAATTTCAGATCCTGAATGCGCCGCTTTGCAGTTCCTGGAATAGCGGTTATGCCATTCAGGGTGTACAAAACGCATCGGGCACGGCGGCCACCTTTACACCGGGTCGGAACTACCCTACCAACTGGTCTGCTTCCAACGATGGCAAGCACTACACCCCATCCGGCACAACGTCTTATGTGGTAACAGACACACCCTTTAGCATGGTGCCTTTTGACCCAACCGTTAGCTGGTATGCCAATGGCACCACCCTCGTCGGTACCGGCCCTACCATCAGTGTATGCCCTACCGTCACTACCTTTTACGTAGCGGTGCCCGATACCACCGGCTGCGTGGTGAGCGCCTTGCGCGACACGGTTTGGGTTTATGTATTGCCGCCATCGGATGAACCTGCCGTTGCCGATATTTCCTATTGCGTAGGCGATGCAGCCGGCCCGCTGACAGCCGGCGGTACCAGCCTGGAATGGTACGACAGCCCAACCGGCCCGCCACTGGGTGGCGCTCCGGTGCCCAGCACCACCACACCCGGAGATTTTACCTGGTATGTTTCCCAGATTGAGCCTGGCGGTTGCCGCGGTCCCCGTGCACCCATCGTGGTGCATGTGCTGGCCCCGCCCGTTGTTTCCGTCACGCCGCATATAGATACCATCTGCCTTGGAGAAAGCACCATCCTGACTGCCACCGGTGCTGAGAATTACAGCTGGGAACCTGCAACCGGCCTCAGCGATGCCCATAGCGCTACGCCTACCGCCACGCCCAACGTCACCACCACTTATGTGGTGTATGGCAGCATGGCCGATTCGGTGTGCGCGCCCGGTGTGGATTCTGCCACTATTTACTTTTATGTAGCACCCACGGTTACTGCCGGCCCGGACGATACTACCTGCCTGGGCACGCCCATCCAACTCTTTGGTGCTGCCCTACCTACCACGCAGGAGTATAACTATTCCTGGACCGGTGCAGGCGGCATATCGCCGGCAGACGCCAGCAACCCTTATTTCGACCCGCCAGCCACCGGCACCTTCACGCTGTACCTGACGGCTACACCTGTAGGCGGCAACTCCTGCCCGGGCTTTGACACGGTGCAGATATATGTGTTACCGAATGACATTACCTTAAACACGACAGACACCACGGTATGCCAGGGCGCCTGCGTGCAGGTATCGGCCACCGGCCACGACCTGTTCTCTTACCTGTGG
>Ga0182744_1000059_pt1 | contig 126394 bp, 109 predicted proteins | sample eDN3rd30CKraftMG_FD_128525 | JGI IMG/M metagenome (GOLD analysis project Ga0182744, IMG submission 128525) | Enriched Miracle-Growth compost microbial communities from Emeryville, California, USA - eDNA 3rd pass 30_C Kraft MG (version 2) (version 2) ... | reverse complement strand
CCTATGCCGGAAGCGAAGCCTGATGTTCGCAAGATCGCCACGCGCTGGCAGGATTGCCTGATGATCTGCCGCAAATGCAGCAAGAAGATATCCGGCGGCTTTGGTCCCAAGGGAAAGACCCGCCTCGACAAGGCGCTGAAAGCCGCGCTGGTCGAAGGCAAGGGGCGCAAGGCCAATCTTGCCATCATGCAGGTCGGTTGCTTCGATATCTGCCCGAAAAATGCGGTTATCGTCGCACGCGGCCGCACGCCCGAGACGCTCTACAGCGTGCGAAGCGGCACACCGGTCGAAGACGTCGCCCACGCGCTGGGGCTGGATCGGCCGGGGGAGGAAGAGGAGGCCGCCTCGCCCCCCGCCTGACACGCTACGGTGATCGGGCGGGCTTGCAATATTCCTTCCGCGATCCATGTTGCAAGGACGGAACAAGGGACGGCGGATGGCGGCCATCAAGGCGATATTGGGCTGGTTGGGTCGCAAGGGGATCGTGTTCATCGTCCTGGTGGGGGCGATGATCCTCTATGCGGTGTGGACATCGGGCGATGTGCGCACCCGGATCGTGCGCGAACCGGGCCTCCACCTCGATCAGGCGGCCAGTCTCGACACTATCGCGATGGAATTGACGCGGTTCCGGCAGGAACGGGAAAAGGATCTCGTGGCCGCTGGTGAACAGGCGCGCGCCGCGGGCAGCGCCTCGCTGGAGGCGGAAATCGCCCGGTCGCAGGCCGAGCGGCGGAGGCTGGAGGAGGAAAAGCACCGGGCGCGGCCTGCGTTGCTCAACGCCCTGACCCTCGACAGCGATGCGATATTGGCGGATCGCAAGCGCGATCTGGAACTGGCCTATCTCGACCGCAAGATCGACGGTTTGCGGCAGGCGCTCGCGGCGATGCGGGACCGCGACGGGGTGATGCAGGGCATAAGCGAGGCCGCCCGCCGGGCCGGGGTCGATATCGCAGGAGGGGAGGAGGCGTGGCGCGTCCGGCTGCATCAGGCCGAAACCGCCTGCACCGCCGCGCGTGAAAGGATCGCCCTGTTCGACCGGCAAGGCTGGTTGATGTGGCATTGGAAGCAGGATGTGCAGGGCCAGCGGGACCAGCTCGTCGCGGAAAGCCGACAGGCCTGCGACGCGCTCGCCCAACGGCGGCGGGACCATGCCGAATGGCGACGGTTGCGCACGCAGGCGCAGGAAGCCCATGCGCGCACGGCCGATTGGTTCGCCAGCGATCTGCCGCTCGCCATCGATGACATCAGGGAACGCGCCGAGGAGGAACGGCAGAACGCCAGCCGGACGATCGCCGCCAAGGCGAAGCGCTTCTGGGCGCGCTATCATGTCGATGCGATCCTCAAATATGCGGCGGTGGCCTTTATCGGCATTCTGCTGACGCCGTTCCTGATCCGCCTGTTCTGCTATTATATACTCGCTCCTGTTGCGATGCGCCGCCGCGCGATCCGGATAGACATGCCCGGCGATGGCGCGGGCGCGCTGATCCCGGAGGCGCCCGCGTCCACCACCTCGGTCGGCATTCGCCTCGATGCGGGTGAGGAATTGCTGGTGCGGCAGGATTATCTCCAGACCACCAGCCATGTGGGGGAGAAGGGAACCCAGTGGTTCCTCGACTGGCGCCATCCGGTCACCAGCATCGCCACCGGCCTCACCTTCCTCACCCGTATTCGCGGGGAGAAGGAGATCACCACCGTTTCCGCCGTCCGCGACGCCTTTGCCGAGGTGACGGTGCTGACCCTGCCCGAAGGAGGAAGCTGCGTGCTGAAGCCCCGGGCGATCGCGGCGCTGGTGCAGCCCATGGGGCGGCCGCTGCGGGTGACGGGGCATTGGCGGCTGTTCTCGCTGAACGCCTGGCTGACGATGCAATTGCGCTATCTGGTGTTCCATGGACCGGCGCGGCTGGTCATCAAGGGCGGGCGCGGCATCCGGGTCGAACGCGCCGAACGCGGACGGATTTTCGGGCAGGACCAGTTGGTCGGCTTTTCCGCCGATCTTGCCTATTCGGTCACGCGGGCGGAAACCTTCTGGCCCTATTTCCTCGGGCGCGAGCAATTGCTGAAGGATCGGGTCGAGGCGGGCGAGGGCATATTGATCGTCGAGGAAGCGCCGATGGCGGGACGCCGCCCCGGCGAGGTGCGCCACGGCATGGAAGGGTTGATCGATGCGGGCATGAAGGTCTTTGGCATGTAATGCCGGTGCCGTCCTTCCTGCATCGGATGATTGACGGCGGCGCGCTCCCCGGCATAGCGGGTGATATGTTCCGTCGATCGAGAGTATAGGCCACCATGTCTTCCCCAGAGCTTGCCATCCGCCTGCGTCGCGCCGATTTCAACCGTGCGCTTGCCGAGGGGGATGTGGCTGCGATCGGCCCCATTCTCGCCCCCGATGTGGTGCTTGTGACCGGAACGGACAGCGCCGTGCTTTCGGGCCGGAAAGCGCAGTTGCTGGCATGGAAGCGGGAGTTCGCCGCGAAGGAGCGCGCGCTCTACACGCGGACACCGGAGAGCATCACGCCTTCGCCGGTGGAACCGATCGCGATGGAGCAGGGCAAGTGGATCGCCATCGGCGCGCAGCATGGCGAGCCGGTCGCCTCGGGCATCTATAGCGCCAAATGGCGGCAGGTCGGAGCGGATTGGGTGATCGAAGCGGAGATATACCTCACCCTTGCCTGACGGGCGCCAATCCCTGGCAGCAATATAATGATATTGACTCGCAATAAATAAATTGCGTATGCGCGCGGCGACATAAGAAGGGGGATTTTATGCGCCTGTGCAAGATGCTGCTCGTTTCGGTTTCGTTTCTCGGAATGGCGGCTCTGCCCGCTTATGCCGCTGATCTCGCCGAGGCCGATCAACCGCAAGCCGCCAATGCGAACATCATCGTCACCGGCCTGAAACAGGACGAAGGGCAGAATGCTTCGACCGGCAGCGGGGCGCTGGGTTCCAAGACCCTGCTCGATACGCCTTTTTCTATCACCGTCGTGGATGCGGAAGATATCTCCAAGCGGCAGGCGACCAGCATCGCGCAGATTTTCGCCAATGATCCTTCGGTCTTTTCCTTCGCCACGGCCGGCACGACCAACTGGTGGGGCACGCAGATCCGTGGCCTTGGCGTGCGCAACTATTATATCGATGACGTTCCGCTGCTGCTCTACTGGGGCGGTGATTTCCCGCTGGAATCGGTGGAAAGCGTCGAGGCGTTGAAGGGCCTGTCCGGCTTCATGTACGGCTTTGGCGCGCCCGGCGGCGTCATCAGCTATCGCACCAAGCGCCCGACGGCGGAACCGATGCTGACCACGGAGGTCGGCTATCGCACGAAGAGCGCCTTTTACGCCCATGTCGATGCGGGCGGGCCGCTGACGCAGGATGGCCGTCTCGGCTATCGCGTCAATCTGGCGGGAGAGAAGGGAACGCTCTACAACGAGGCCGGATCCAATCGCTGGCTTGCCTCGCTGGCGCTCGAATATGCGTTCAGCCCGGACCTTAAATGGTATGCGACCGGAACCTATGAGGACAGCAAGCTCAAGCATGAGCCGTTCCAGGTCTATTGGGACACGAGCGTGTATCAGGACACGGTGCTGCCGCGCCCGACCTATGATTATGACAAGCTCAACATCGACAACAGCTATTACCGTGCCCGCACGCTGACGACGGCGACCGGGCTGGAGGCGCGTCTTGCCGACAACTGGTCGGCGAAGCTGACCTATGGCTATACCAGCAAGCTGCATCATTCGAACAAGATGTTCGTCTATATGCTGAACAAGGAAGGCGATTATGAGGGCAACGCCTATAATTTCGCCGAGCTGGACCAGAATCATTTCGTGCAGGCGATGGTGCAGGGGGAATTCAGCACCGGCCCCATTCGCCATGAAATCGTCGCGGGCGCATCCTTCATGGCCAACAATGCCTATTTCGGCGACGATTATTATTGGGGCAATGATTTCAACGGCAATATCTATGAGGACCAGCCGTTTCGCGTGACCCGCGACATCAGCTGGAACACGGACGGTTCCCCCTATAAGGAACAGCAGCGCGCACTTTTCCTGAGCGACACCCTGCATCTGGGCGACAAGGTGCAGGCCATTCTGGGCGCGCGCTATACCCGGTACAAGCTGCTCGACGCCGATGGCGACCCGAGCGTCGACAGCGGCTATCGTACCTCGCGGGTCAGCCCCACGGTGGCGCTCATCTTCAAGCCCATGCCCTATCTCTCGCTCTATGGCAGCTTTGTCGAATCGCTGGAGCCGGGCAGCCGGGTGGGCGGCGATTATGCCAATTTCGGGGAGATATTGAAGGCCACCGTCAGCAAGCAATATGAAATCGGCGTTAAATATGAGCATCAGGGGCTGAGCCTCACCGGTGCCGCCTTCCGTATCGAACGGGCCAACACCATGGACCAGTATATCGATGGGGATCGCTATCTGACGCAGGATGGGTTGACGCTGTACAAGGGGCTGGAGGCGATCGCCAGCTATCGCGTCAGTCAGGATTTCCGCTTCGGGTTGGGCGCGGTCTATCTTGATCCGGAAATTCGCGACGTGTCGCCGGACTATGCCGATCTGGTCGGCAATATTCCCGCCGAGGCGGCGAAATGGCAGGTCACGGCCAATGCGGATTATTATGTTTCCGCCATTCCGGGCCTCAGCCTGCATGGCAATGTCCGTTATTTCGGCAAGGCCCCGACGGACGACACCAATGTCCTCTTTATACCGAGCCGCACGCTCGCCAATGCCGGTTTCCAGTATGAAACGCTGATCGGCGGCCAGAAGGTCGCGTTTACCGGCAATGTGAACAATCTCTTCAACAAGAAATATTGGGGCCTCGGCAATATCGGCGAGGGGATCAACGCCTCCCTGAGCGCAAAGCTCTTCTGGTGACAAGCCCGGCCGGCATCATGAACGGCTAACGAACTTGAGATTGCAAATATGTCGCAATAGCTGTATCGGCGGCGGCGCTCAGGTATAAAAAAGGGGTTGTATATGTTCAAGTTCAGGCTTCTGGCGGCCAGCGGCATCACGCTGGCCCTCTTCGCCCAATCGGCGGCCCATGCGGCGGAAGGCAGTGACGCGGCGGCGGAGACTGCGCGCCGGGGCGATGATTCCATCGTCGTTACCGCGACCCGCACGGAAAAGTTTGCAGGCACCAAGACCGAAACCGCGCTCATTGAGACGCCGCAGCCGATTACCGTCATCACCGACGACACCTTCCTGTCGCAGGGCGCGATCAGCATCAGCGACACCGTGCGCTATGCGGCGGGCGTCGTCGCCAATCCCTATGGCCGCGATACCCGCGTCGACGGCTTCACCATCCGCGGCATCGACGCATTGCAGTTCCGCGACGGCATGCGCGACATTTTCAGCTATTATGCCAGCATCACCTCGGACCCCTATAATTTCTCCCGCGTGGAGATCGTGCGCGGTCCGGCCTCGGTGCTGTTCGGCCAGGGGTCGATCGGTGGTCTGGTCAATCTGGTTTCGAAAAAGCCCTATTTCGAAACGGGCGGCGAGGTCTCGCTGGTCTATGGCAGCTATGATCGCAAGGAAGCCCTTGCCGACGTCAATGTCGCGCTGAGTGACACGCTGGCCGTGCGCGCGGTCGGCCGCGTGCGGGACGCCGACACCTATATCAAGAATGTGCGCGATGATCGCGTGATGTTCGCGCCGTCGATCCGCTGGCAGCCGACGCCGGACACCGACATAACGCTGCTCGGCCTGTATCAGGAGGACGACAGCGGCTCGACCTCTCAGTTCCTGCCGATCGTCGGCACGATGAAGCCGAACCCCAATAATTCCGAACGGCTCGATCAATATACTTTCGTCGGCAAGCCGGGTTGGGATCGCTATGACGGGCGCCAGCTTCAGGGCGGCGGCAACATCACCCAGCGCTTCGGCGATCATGTGCGCCTCAGCCTGAACGCGCGCTATATCGACAGCGACCTCACCTATTTCACCCATTATGCCGACAGCTATTCCAATCCGACCAATCCCTATCTGGATGCCGATGGGCGGACGATCGGATTGTACAGCGACGGCAGCTTCGCGACGCTCAATGTGTTTTCGACCGACAACAACCTGTTGTTCGATTTCAACACCGGCTCGCAGATCGAGCATAAGCTGCTCGTCGGCGTCGACTATAGCTGGAACCGCGTGCGCAAGCGGGGCGGTTTTGGCTATGAGGTGGTTGACCTTTACGACATCGATTATGATGCGATGATTATCCCCGATCTCAACCAATATGCGACGCGGGAAGGTCAGAAGCAGCTCGGCATCTATGTGCAGGACCAGATCCGCTTCTGGGATCGTGTTTCGGTCGTGCTGGGCGCGCGCCGCGACCGGGTGGAAACCTATGGCACGGACGTGATCGACAAGGCGACGACGTTCCGCGCGGGCATCATCGGTGAAATCGGCGCGGGCATCTCGCCCTTCTTCAGCTACACCGAGAGCTTCCTGCCCGTCACCGGCACCAATACGGAGACCGGCAATCCGCTGCGGCCCCAGCGTGGTACGCAATATGAGGCCGGTTTCAAATGGCAGCCGGATCCCAATACGCTGGTCACGGTGACGGCGTTCCACATCAAGGAGACCAACCGCGTTCTCTATGGCGCGGGCAGTTCCATCACCCAGTCGGGCGAGCTGACCACCAAGGGCGTCGAGTTCGAGGCCAGCCGGACCCTGCCGGGTAATTTCGAGCTGATGGTCAACTATGGCTATAACAACCTGAAGTCGAACGCAGGCGAATATGTCGACCATATGCCGCGCCATACCGCATCGTTCTGGACCACCAAGACCTTCGGGCTGGAAGAGGGCGCGACCCTGCGTCTGGGCACGGGCGTCAACTATACCGGCAAGCGCCAGTCGGTCGGCTATAGCTGGACGATCGACACACCCGGCTACACGCTGGTCGATGCGCTCGCAGAGATCAACTGGGGCGACTGGCGCTTTGCGATCAATGCGACCAACCTGCTCAACAAGCGCGTCTACGCGTCCTGCCTCGCCCGTGGCGATTGCTTCATGGGCGCGCCGCGCAACGTGATGGGCACCGTCGGCTTCCGTTTCTGACGGGGTGAGCGCGGGGGCTGTCGCCCCTGTGCGGGATTGAATTGGGGAGAGGCCCCGGACCTGTCCGTCAGGAGCAGGTCCGGGGCCTCTTCATCACGGAGGGAGCTACCCGCGAGGCGGCGTGTCCCTGCCGCGAAAATAGAGGGCGCAGCATATTCCCAACGCCAGCGCGCCGGGCATCAGGAACAGCCAGACCGGCGGCAGAAGGTCGGCGCGCCCTTGCCACAGGCACACCGCGAGCCAGCCGAGCAGGCCCGCCATCGGCAGACCGGCCGCCTTTATCACGCCATCGGTAAAATGCGGGGTGGAGCGATAATGGGCGAGCGCCGCGCCCAGGGCCACCATGGTCAGGACCAGAAAGGCGCCCGCGATAAAGCCTGACGGAAGAAGGTCGCTCATCGCCGCCCCTTATGATCCCAACCGCTTGGCATGGCAAGATTTGCCGCTGCTGGTGCGATCGGCTTTCCCCTTCAAGCGGGATGATAGAGGCGGAGCAAGGTTTTCAGCGGATCGGACATCGCCCCGGCGCGGCGGCGGAGCAGGAAGGGCGCGGTCGGTTTTTCTGCGATCGCGGCATAATCGATATCGGTGCGACCATGCCGCCGCACCGAATCCGGGATGATGCAGGCGCCCATTCCTGCCGCCACCATCACCAGCGCGGTCTGGAGTTCCCGCACCTCGATGACGCGGCTGGGCGCAAGGTCGCGATCATGAAAGAAGGAGAGGACGAGATCGGCATAGCTGGGACGCGGCATGGCCGGATAGATGATCAGCGGCATGGTGGCGATATCGGTCAGGCTGATATCCCCGCCTGTATCCAGCAGCGGATGCAGCGGGGGCAGGGCGACCGCCAGCGGTTCCTCCCCCAGCACCATATGCGTGATCAGCGGGTTTTCCACCATGACCCGATCGAAGCCGATGTCGATGCGTCCTTCCTGAAGCGCCGCCACCTGTTCTATGCTGTCCATTTCCCGGATGACGATTTCGAGACCCGGCGATTCATCGCGAAAGCGGGCGATCATTTCCGGCAGGTGCGCGTAGAGGGTGGAAGCCACGAGGCCGATGACGAAGCGAGGGCGTTCGGCCGCGATGAACCGATGCATCGTCGCCTGAAGCTGGTCGAGCCGATGCACGACATGCAGTGCCTCTTCGCGCAGCAGATGGCCGGCGGGCGTCAGGCTGATCGGGCGGCTTTCCCGGTCGAAAAGCTGGGTGCCCAGTTCCTCTTCCAGATCCTGAATGCGTTTGCTGAGCGGCGCCTGCGCCATGTTGAGGCGGCGCGCGCCTCGCGTGAAGCTGCGTTCGGCCGCGACGGCGAGGAAATAGCGCAACTGGCGGACGTCGATAGCCATGACAGCTGCCGCCATAATCGAAATTCAGCCGAAAGGCGACAGCACATGGCGCAGCCCGACCAGCGCCAATATCAATTCCCTGCGGCTCTTCGAGGCAGGCAAGGCGCAGGCACTGCCGATGGCCCGGTCGATCGCGCGCACAAGCGCCGCGCCGGGGGAGAAGCGGCCGCTCTGCCGCGCCTTGTCGAACTCTGCCCGCAACCGGGCGCGCAGAAGGCTCGCGAGCCGGGCCTGCGCGCGGTCCAGACCGATGCTGGCGCGTTGCAGATCATCCAGCGCCAGCCCGATGCGGACGGTGCGCAAGCGGTCATCCTCTTCCCTGTCCTTGCGGTCATCCATGCCGAGCAGGACCATGCGGTCGAGCATCTGGCTGATCCAGGCGGTGGTGTCGGGCCGGGCGGAAGGCAGGGTCTTGCGCGCCAGCTCCTGCCAGCCAGCGCGCGTGAGCCGTTTCGCGACGTCGCCGTTGCTCACCTTGCGCACCACCACCAGCATCGTGCAGGCCAGCAGCGACCCCAATATCTGGGCGACGGCCTGATTGGCGAAAGTTCCGAAATCCGGGTCCGGACTCGCGCTCAGGCCGACCAGCGCGGGAAAGGCGAGGACCGCGCCGATGCCATAGGGCGCGCGATGGGGATGGGCGAGCATCCAGCCCAGCAGCAGAAAGGGAGGCGCAATCACCATGCAGAGCAGGCCAAAGTCGCTCACCAGCGGCAGGATCGCATAGCCCCAGATGGCGGCGGCGATGACGGCGAAGGCCGTTCCGCAAAAGGCTTTGCCCGCATGGCGGCCGGGCGAGTCGAGATGGCTGAACAGCGCGCAGAGGATTGCGGCGGCGATGATGGCGGTGGCGCCATCCGGCCAGCCGGTCATAATCCAGAAGGCGCAGCCCGCCACCACCGTCATCATTGTCGCCATGGCCGCCCGAAGGGCGACGGCATGATCGCGGTGGAGCGAGCGTCTGCGCCGGGCGCGCGCTTTCCTGCCGGGCGGGAAGGGGGCCAGCCTTGCCCCATCCCGGACCAACCGGTCCCGCATGCCCCTGATGGTCGCGTGAATGCCGATGAGATGGGCCAGCCGGTCGAGCAGGCTCAGGATGAGCAGGTCCCGGCAGGGCGCGGAGCGATCGATCGCCGGTTCGAGCTGGCGCGCACGCGCCGTCAGGGCGGGGGCTTCGGCGGGATCGCCGCTCGCTATCCATTGCCGGACGTCCTCGATCAGGTCCCGCACCGGTGCTGTGAGGCTGTCGCTGGTCCGGAGCGCCGAGAGGCGGTCCTCGACCGCGCTCGCGATGGGAAGCAGCAGGGCGATTTCCGTTTCGAGGGCGCGCAGGGTTGCCGCATCAAGGGCTGTGGCGGCCAGTTCATAGGGCAGATGGGTCGACAGCAGATGGAGATCGTGCAGGTCGTTCGCCAGCCTGTGCCGGTCTTTCCACAAGGTTCGTTGCGGCTGCGGCGATGCTGCGAGGGTCTCGGCGGACCAGCGCTCGGCATCCGCCACCATGGTGTCGAGGCCGTCGCAGAGCTGCCGCGAGACGGGGCGGGGCAGGAGGAGGGAGTGCACGAACGACACGCTCACTATGCCGAGGCTGATTTCCTGCACGCGCAGGGTGGCGACATCGAAGATCGCGCCGGGCGTATCGACCGAGGCCATGCCGATGATGATCGCGCTATAGCCCGCCAGCAGCGCGAGATAGGATCGCGGGGTCCGGTCGAGCGCCGCCACATAGGTGCAGCCGCCGAACCACAGCGCCATCGCGCCGACCAGCAATTCGGGCGCGGAGCCGAGATTGGGAACCATGAGGATCGCGGCGACGGCCCCGATCAGGGTGCCGATCAGGCGAAAGACCCCCTTGGAAACGAGCGCGCCCGTCAGTGGCTGGGCGACGATATAGCAACTGATGAGCGACCAATAGGGCCGCTCAAGGCCTATGCGGAGCGCGAGATAATAAGCAAGCAGCCCGGCGAGCAGGGTCTTGAGCGAAAAGAGAAGGTCGGTCAGCAACCGCGTGGGCAGGACCGGCAGGCGTTCCGTCAGGGACGGACGCGATAAAGACGCCATGAGGGAGGACTGGATCAGTCATAGAGCGGGTGGCGGGCGACCTTGAGAGAGGTGACTGTCTCGCCCGCCGTGGCCAGATCGACCGTCCAGCTGACATTCTGGACGATATCGCCCGTGAAATGCACGCCATGATAGCGGCACTGCACCAGGCCGTCGGCATGTGGTGCATGGCACCGCGCCCCGGCTTCCCCCAGCATGAGCCGGGCGGTGGCGAGGGAACTGCCCGCCGGAATATGGGAAGCGATATCGGCGCGGACATCCTCGACCATCGCGGCGGGATTGCTCCGGAACTCGATCTCGCCAAAGCTCGGCAGCGAGGGGCCGGCAGCGGCGGCGGGCAGGGAAGGCAGCGCAAGGGCGGCAATGGCGAAAAGCGGCGGCAGAGACTTCATGGCGAGCATGGACATATCCTGTTGGCCCGGACTATCGCGGGCGTGCCCCGAATGCGCCTTTACCCGCGCAATCGCCAACATCGTCTCTGTTTCGAAACATATCGGATTGGTATGATGTGCCCGCCATATATCGGCCAACTGCCCATCCCGCGCGATGAAAGCAAGCCGGAATGCGCTTTATAGCGTAGGAATATGGTGGAAGGGTGGTGCCGCAGAAGGGACTCGAACCCCCGACCCCATCATTACGAATGATGTGCTCTACCAGCTGAGCTACTGCGGCATATGCCGGGGTGGCCCGGCGTACGGCGGTGCGCATAACAGCACTGACGGGCGCTGGCAACAGGTTCCTTTCGTCAATCGATCCCGGCGTGACAAATCCTTGGAAACCCCCTTCCGCGCCATTCCCGTTCCCCCATCGCCCGCCGCCGCGCTTTTATAGAGTGTTAACCATGGCCATGCGAAAGTCGGGCAAAGGTCACTTATCAGCTCGTTGCAGCAGCTTGAACGGATGCCATATGGATAGCTTACGCGGTCAGGACGAAATGGAAGCCAGCGGCGTTTATGACGAGGCGATCGAGGCTCCTCCGGTCATCTCCGGGTCGGAGCGCCGCATGCAGGTTCGCGCCTATAATTATTGGGTGTCGCTGCTCGGCAATCGCAGTTTTCCGTCGATCGAGGACCTGAACCCCGAGGAGATGGAGGATTTCGGCGCGAACAGCGTGCTGCTCGACTTTTCGCTGGGCCTTGAAAATCCCGCGGTCATCTATCTGGGGTCCGCCCTGCGCGAGGAATGCGGCATTGATGGGGTGATCGAACGCATCGATCAGGTGCCCGCGCGATCGCTGCTGTCGCGGCTGACCGATCATTATCTCCAGATCATCGCCAATGCGGCGCCCGTCGGCTTCGAAGCGGAGTTCACCAACCAGCGCGGCGTGGAGATCATGTATCGCGGCATATTAATGCCTTTCTCCTCCAATGACGAGACGATCGATTTCATCTATGGCGTCATCAACTGGAAGGAAGCGGTCAGCCAGAGCGTGCTCGACAGCCTGGGCGAGGAAATCCGTGCCGCGCTCAGCAGCCCCGTCCCGTCCCGTTCCGGCAAGGCGCCGATCTGGTCGGAGGCTTCCTCGGTAACGGCGGATTTCGATTTCGACGATGGTGAGGGGGAGGATGAGGATGAGGAGGACGCCGATTCTCTCTTCATCGACGCGGCGGATGACGCGGAGGAACTGGCCGAACTGGATCTGGCTTCCTATGCCATCGATGATATCCCGGAGTCGGGGAGCGACGGCCCCGAACTGATGCTGACCGATGATCTGGCCGCGCCGCGGGAGGAAGCGGCTGGCGACATTCCGGGCGAAATGCTGGAAGAGCTTCCCGACCTGCCTGCCGAACCGGCGGAGATGGACCTGATCGACGAGGTGGCAGAGGAGGCGCCTCCGGTCGCTGCCATGCCGCAACCCGAAGATGCGCTGGCCGCGCAGTTGCTGCTGGCCCGGCAGAGTGCAGCGGAGGCGGGGGCCTGCGATGTGCGCAGCCACGCCTCGCTCTACCGCGCGATCGGCAATGCCTATGATTTCGCGCTCCAGAGCCGGGACGCGCCCGAAGCCTATGCGGCGATGCTGAAGGACGCTGAAATCAGCGTGCAGGCGCGCAGCCCCAATACGGCGGTCATCAAGCTGGTTTTCGGCGCCGACCATGACAAGACCCGCATCGCCGAATATGCCTGCGCGCTCGATTATGCCTTTGCCCGGAATCTGGCCAGCGGTGCGCTGTCCGGCCATTTATTGTCGCATGACGGCGGCCTCAAGGGGCTGGTGCGCGACATAAGGGCGGAGCGCAGGGCGGAAAAGGCGGTTGACCGGGCCGCGCGTCCGACAAGGCCGATCGACCGCGCCGTGCAGCGGTTGAGCGATGCCCATGCGGTGGAAGCCGGGGCGCTGCCTTTCGATGAACATGGCCTTGCGGTGGTGATCGCCCGGCGAGAGGCCGATGGCGAGGTGGCATTCGTTGCCGGGATCGACATGGAAGCCCCTGCCGCGCAAAAAATCCTGATCGAGGCGAGCAAGGGCGTTTGATTCGGGCGCGGGAAAGGGCGGGACAGTCTTTTCTTTCGCCGGGGACCGGCGCTCGCCATGTGCGGGGCGGACTCTTTGCCTAATTTTCGGGTCGGCCGAAGAGATTTTCCGGTATTCCATTTCTTTTGCGGCCCGCTTCCGGGCAATTTATTGCGTTTGTCGCCATTATCGCAGGGACAGCGCCGGCAGCTGTTGCCTTCCCGCTCTTTAGCGGCATGATGCCTCTGCCGAGGTCATCCTGCGTCGTCCATGTCCTTTCCGGTCATGGTCCCGCACTCCGGGCCTCGTATCATCGAGCCGATAAAGCGATTTGCAGGAGCATCTATGGCCAGGAAAGCGGAAGGGGAAAATTCCCCTCTCATCGCCGCATTGAGTGAAGCACTGGCACAGGGCAGTCTGCCCGGAGAGCATGAGGAGTTCAGCAGCGAGGAGGCCTTGCACGCGGCCCGGTTCATGGGTCGTGCCGCGACCACTCGCACGCAGGGCGCGCCGTCCATCCTGATCGAGCAGGAACCGTCGGGATCTGCAAAAGGCGGCGAGCAACGATTGCACATCGCCATCGTCAACGACGACATGCCGTTTCTGGTCGACAGCATCGCGATATGCCTGACCCGGCAAGGGCTTGTCACCCGGCGTCTGCTGCACCCGATATTGAGCGTCGACCGGGATGCGAAGGGCAAGCTTACCGGGATATTGTCGGCTGACAGTCCCGGCGCCCGGCGGGAATCGATGATCTATATCGGCGTCGAGCGCGCGACGGCGCGCCAGCGCGAAGGATTGCATGAAGCGCTTGCCGAGACGCTCGCCCATGTCCGCGCCGCCGTTCATGACTGGGGGCGGATGCGGGAGGAGATGACCGCCGATGCCGATCGGCTGGCCGATGAGGAAGGCGCCGCGCTGCTGCGCTGGCTGCTGTCCCGCAACCTCACCCAGACCGGCTATCAGCGCTGCCGCCGCGATGGCGATTGCGAAGCGGTGCTTGGCATCGGCACGCTCGAAAGCGATCCGCTGCTGGCCCCCGCGACGATCGAAGCCGCGTTCAGCTGGTTCGAGGAGGGAGGGCGCGCGCCGCTCATCATCAAGAGCAACCGGCCTTCGCGCGTGCATCGCGCGGGGTTGCTCGATCTGTTCATCGTGCCGGTGCGAGAGGGCAAGACGATCCGCGCGCTTTCGATCCATGCGGGCATGTGGACCAGCGCCGGGCTGGCATCCGCGCCGGACAAGGTGCCGCTGCTGCGCTCTTCGCTCACCGCGCTGATGGAGAAGCATGGTTTCGACCCCGGCAGCCATACCGGCAAGGCGTTGTTCCATGCGCTGACCGTGCTGCCGCATGATATCATGATCGGCTTTGACCGGCACACGGTCGAGCGGCTGGCGCTGACGCTCATGTCGCTTTCCGACCGGCCGCGGCCCAAGCTGGTGCTGGCGACTTCCGCCCTGTCGCGGCATCTATATGCCTTTGTGTGGATCGGCCGCGACGATGTGTCCACCGCGCGCCGTTTCGCCATTCAGGACATGCTGGAAAAGGCCGCGAACGCGCCGTTGCTTGCCTGGTCCATCGCGCTGGAGGAGAGCGGGCTGGCGCTGCTGCGCTATACCCTCGACCTGCGCGAAGGGGGACTGACGCCTGACGAGGCGGGGCTGGACCGCAAGATCAAGGAGATGGTGCGCGGCTGGGCGCCCGCGATCGAGGATGTGCTGGCGCGCACCGAGGGCGAGGAGCGCGCCGATGCGCTGGCGGACCGTTATGCGGAAGGCTTCCCGCCCAATTACCGGCTGGGTGCGGGGCCGGAGGAAGCGGCCATCGATATCCTCGAAATGGTGCGGGTCGAGGAAGAGGGCGACCGCCGCGTGCGCTTTTACCGCAACAGCGGCGACGGGCGCGACGAGTTGCGGCTGAAGCTCTATAGCCGGGCGGTCATACCCTTGTCCGATGCGGTGCCGGCGTTCGAGAATTTCGGTTTTCGCGTCGTGGAGGAGGTCACGACGCCGCTGGCGGGCGGCAAGCAGGGGCATATCCACCGCTTTCTGCTGGCCCGGCGCGATGGCGAAGGGGCGGCGGCGCTGCTCGGTCGAGCGGAGATATTACAGACCAGCCTTGCCTGCGTGCTGATGGGCGAGGCCGAGGACGACCGCTTCAACGAGCTTATCGTGATGGTGGAGCTGGAACCTTCCTCCGTCGTGCTGTTGCGCGCCTTCTACCGTTATTTGCGGCAGACCGGCATGCCTTATCTGATGGACACCTTCGTCGAGACGCTGCGGCGCGAGCAGAAGCTCACGCGGGTGCTGGTCGACCTGTTCCGCGCGCTTCATGACCCGGCTTTCAAAGGCGACCGGGAAGCGGCGGCGCGCAAGGCGGACGAGGCGATGACCACGGGTCTGGCGGCGGTGACGGCTATCGATGAGGATCGCATCCTGCGCCTCCTTCACGCGCTGATCCATGCCTGCCTGCGCACCAATTTCTTTGTTGAGGAGGGGCGGCTCGCGCTCGCGTTCAAGATCGACAGCGCGCAGGTGCCGGGGCTGCCCAAGCCGTTGCCCTGGCGCGAGATCTGGGTCTATTCGCCCCGTGTCGAGGGCATTCATCTGCGATCCGGCGCGGTTGCGCGCGGCGGGTTGCGCTGGTCCGACCGGCGCGATGATTTCCGTACCTAGATACTCGGGCTGATGAAGGCGCAGCGTGTCAAGAATGCGGTGATCGTGCCGACCGGCGCGAAGGGCGGCTTCTATCCCAAGCATCTCCCCAATCCGGCGGCCGACCGTGACGCCTGGCTGGCCGAGGGGACGGAGAGCTATCGCATCTTCATCCGTTCCCTGCTGTCGGTGACGGACAATATCGTCGCGGACAAGGTTGTGCATCCCGAGGGGATAGTGATCCGCGACGGCGATGATCCCTATTTCGTGGTTGCCGCCGACAAGGGCACGGCGAGCTTTTCCGACGTGGCCAACGGCATTGCGCTGGAACGCGAATTCTGGCTGGGCGACGCCTTCGCCAGCGGCGGGTCCAATGGCTATGACCATAAGGCGATGGGCATCACCGCGCGCGGCGCATGGGTCTCTGTCCGCCGCCATTTCGCGGAACGCGGCGTCGATGTGCAGAAGGACGCGGTGCGCGTGATCGGCGTCGGCGACATGTCGGGCGACGTGTTCGGCAACGGCATGTTGCTCAGCAAGGCGATCCGGCTGGTCGCGGCCTTCGACCATCGCCATATCTTCATCGATCCCGACCCTGCCGCCCCCGCCAAAAGCTGGAAGGAGCGCGAGCGGTTGTTCAGGCTGCCCCGGTCGAGCTGGGACGATTATGACAAGGACCTCATTTCCAGGGGCGGTGGTGTCTTTTCGCGCAACCTGAAGAGCATCCCGCTCTCGCCGGAGATGCGCGCACTGCTCGACGTGACGGACGAGGCGATGGACCCGACCGCGCTCATCTCCGCTATCCTGCGCGCGCCGGTCGATCTGTTGTGGTTCGGCGGGATCGGCACCTATGTGAAGGCCGCCGCGCAGAGCAATGGCGAGGTCGGCGATACAACCAATGATGCGCTGCGCGTCAATGCCGAGGACCTGCGCGTGAAGGTGGTCGGCGAAGGGGCCAATCTGGGCGTGACGCAGGCCGCGCGCATCGCCTTCGCGCTGGGCGGCGGGCGCATCAACACCGACTTCATCGACAACAGCGCGGGCGTCGATTGCTCCGATAATGAGGTGAACATCAAGATCGCGCTCAACCGGGAAATGCGGGAAGGGCGGTTGAGCTTCGAGGATCGCAACACGCTGCTGGTCGAGATGACCGACGCGGTGGCCGATCTGGTGCTGGAGGACAACCGGCTTCAGGCGCTGGGGCTTTCCATCGCCGAGCAGGGCGGCGTCGGTGCGCTGCCGAGCTATGTGCGGCTGATCGAGATATTCGAGGAAAGCGGCACGCTTGACCGCAAGGTGGAGGGGCTGGGCGGCAATGACCAGTTGCTGCGCCGCGCGCTGGACGACAAGGGGCTGACCCGGCCGGAGCTGGCGGTGCTGCTCTCCACCGCCAAGCTGACCTTGCAGGATGCGATCGAGCAGGGCGCGCTGGTCGGCGATGACAGCATGGGAGGCGATCTGGCCGCATCTTTCCCGCCGCAGATGCAGGAGCGGGAGGCGGACGCGATCGCCCATCACCAGTTGCGGGGGGAGATCATCGCGACCGAACTCGCCAACCGGATCATCAACCGTCTCGGACTCATCCACCCGTTCGAACTGGCCGAGGAGGAGGGGTGCTCGCTCGCGGACATGGCGAGCGCCTTCGTGGTCGCCGACCGCATCCATGATGTGCGCGGGCTGTGGAGCAGCATCGACGATCGGGAAATGCCCGAGGCCGGGCGTCTCGAACTGCTGCGGATGATCGCGCTGGCGATGCGCGCGCACATGGCCTCGATCATCCGCGTGATGACGCCGGGCTTCACGCCGGGTGAGGGTATCGCCGCGCTCCAGACCGGCATCGCGGCATTGGAACAGAAGGTCGATACGTTGCTGACGGAGAATATGCTCGCTCTTTCGGCCACGCGGGTACGCGATCTGGAACAGTTGGGCGTGCCCGGGGATCTGGCGCAGCGGCTTGCGCTGTTGTTCAAGATGGACGGCGCCGTCGGCATCGCCATTCTCGATGCGCGCATGGGCGGCGATGTGGTGAAGCTCGCCAGCGCCTATGTTCGGCTGGGCGATGCGTTCGGCATCGACTGGCTTCAGTCGGTGGCGGGCCGGTTGCAGCCGAGCGATCCGTGGGAGCGGCAGTTGCTGTCCGGCGTGACGCGCGATCTGCAACAGGTGCGGCTCGATCTGCTCGCCCGCATCGGCTCGGTCGATCCGGAAGCCGGGGTGGTGAAATGGCTCGAAGCGCATGGGGGCCGCATCGCGCAATATCGCCAGCAGCTCGATCGCGCTCGCACGGCGCCCGCGCCGCATATCGCGATGCTGGCGGAACTCGCAGCCCATATCCGCACGCTGATGGCGCGCTGACGGAAAGGGGACGGGGTGGCTGCCGGTCGCCTCGTCCCGCCGCGCGGGCGGATCGGACCTTTCGGGCTGGAGAAAAGGCGAAGGCTTCCCAGCTTTGGCCATGACAGCGATGGAGAGGATATATGAGCAGGAACAGGATCTGCCTCTGGTACGACAAGGATGCGGAGGAAGCCGCTCGCTTTTATGCCGCAACCTTTCCCGACAGCGCGGTGGAGGCGATCCATTGCGCGCCCGGCGATTTTCCTTCCGGCAAGGAAGGCGATGTGCTGACGGTCGAGTTCAGGGTGGCGGGCTTTTCCTGCGTCGGCCTCAACGGCGGCCCCGCCTTCACCCATAGCGAGGCTTTCTCTTTTCAGATCGTCACCGAGGACCAGCAGGAAACCGATCGCTACTGGAATGCGATCGTCGGCAATGGCGGGCAGGAAAGCGCCTGCGGCTGGTGCAAGGACAAATGGGGCATTTCCTGGCAGATCACCCCGCGCGTGCTGCTTGATGCGATGGCGGCGGGTGGAGCGGAAGCGAAGCGGGCGTTCGAGGCGATGATGACGATGCGCAGGATCGATGTCGCGGCGATCGAAGAGGCGCGACGCGGATAGGTTCCGGCCCTTTCGCGTTCATTCCCTTCCGCAATAGCGCGCCCAGAGCCAGCTGCGGATGGCGCTGGCGAGATTGGCGGGGGGATAATCCTGCGCGGCGGGGTCGGCCAGCGCCTCTATGCGGGCTTCATCGATACGCGCGACGAGGGCGTTCAGGGCGACTTCCTCTTCGGCTGCGGCGCGGCGCAGCGCTTCCCAGTAAAGCGGTTCGAGGCTGATCGAGGTCTGGTGCCCGGCGATCGTGATGCTGTGCTTGACCGGCCCGGCGAAGAGGGGCGGGGCGGAGGGCGGCGAAGATGAAGATGCCATGTCGCGCGCGTCCGCCCCGTCCTTATTCAATACATGTGCTGGCCGCCGTTCAGCGACAATGTGGAGCCGGTGACGAAGCCTGCGTCCTCGCTGCACAGGAAGGCGACGCCGCGTGCGATTTCCTCCGCATGGCCGAGGCGGCCGACCGGAATCTTGGCGACGATCTTTTCCAGCACGCCCTGCGGCACGGCGGCGACCATCTCCGTATCGATATAGCCGGGCGCGAGCGCATTCACCGTGACGCCATATTTCGCGCCTTCCTGCGCCAGCGCTTTGGTGAAGCCATGGATGCCGGACTTGGCGGCGGCATAGTTCACCTGCCCATATTGGCCGGCTTGCCCGTTGATCGAGCCGATATTGACGATGCGGCCCCATTTGCGGTCGCGCATGCCGGGGAAGATCGCCTTCGCCATGTTGAAGCAGCCGCCCAGATTGACGCGGATCACCTCGTTCCAGTCATCGAAGCTCATCTTCTGGATCACGCCGTCGCGGGTGATGCCCGCATTGTTGACCAGCACGTCGATCGGGCCGAGGTCCTTTTCCACCTGTGCGCAGCCATCAAGGCAGGCCTGATGGTCGCCCACGTCCCACTTATAGGCGGCGATGCCGGTGCGTTCGGTGAATTCCCTGGCCTTCTGTTCGTTGCCGGCATAGTTGGCGACGACGGTCATGCCCAAATTCTGGAGTGCAAGGCTGATCGCCTCCCCGATGCCGCGGGTTCCGCCGGTGACGATCGCTATTCTGCTCATATAGCCTCTCCTGCTCTCAAAAGGGCGGGGGCGCCTGCCACCCGGACAGTTCCCGGCGGACCAGCCCCTCATAGAGATTGATAGCCTTGGGATCGGCGTTCAAACAAGGGAAATAGTGGAGCCTAGACCCCCCATTTTTGCTAAAAAATTCCTCGCCTCTTATGGCGATTTCCTCTAGGGTTTCGACGCAATCGGCGGAGAATCCGGGAGCTGCCACGGCGACGGAGCGGACCCCTTTCGACGCCAGTTCGGCCAGCTTGTCCTCGGTCGATGGTTCCAGCCATTTGGCCTTGCCGAAACGCGACTGGAAGCTGGTTTCGATCGGTCCGGCAAAGTCCCCGCGCAGCGCCTCGACAAGCAGGCGAGAAGTCTCGACACATTGGTCATGATAGGGGTCGCCCAGCTGGCGGGTGCGCTCCGGCATGCCATGATAGCTCAGCAGCAGCGCGTCGGGCGCATGGTCGAGCGCGGCAAGCCCGGCGCGGATGCCGTCGGCAACCGCCCCGATATAGGCGGGCTCGGCATGATAGGATGGCAGGGTGCGCACCGCCGGTTGCACGCGCAGGCCCGCCAGCACCGAAAACAGCGCGTCATTGGCGGTCGCGGTGGTCGCACCGCAATAATGCGGATAGAGCGGCGCGAAGAGCAGGCGGTCGCATCCCGCCGCCAGCATCGCCTTCACCCGGTCGGCAATGGAGGGATTGCCGTAGCGCATCGCCCAGTCGATCAGCACGCCTTCACCGGCGAACCTTTCCGCCAGCGCCCTGGCGGTAGCGGCGGTGTTGACGGCGAGCGGCGATCCTTCCGGCGTCCATACCTGACCATAGGCATGGGCGGATTTCTTCGGCCGGGTGGTGAGGACGACCCCGCGCAATATCGGCTGCCAGAGCAGCGCGGGCAGCTCCACCACGCGCGGGTCGGAGAGAAATTCGCGCAGATAGCGCTTCACCGCCGGGGGATCGGCGGCATCGGGCGTCCCCAGATTGACGAGCAGCACGCCGATTTTCGAAGGCGAACCTGAGGAAGCGGGGGCAGGGGAGGCAAAGGGCATGGCGATGGCTTCCGTCAGGAAGGGGGGAGAAGCGGCAGCGCGCGGTGACGCCGCCCGGTAAGGGTGAAGAGCGCGCCTGCCAGCGCGGGCGCCAGCGGTGGCACGCCGATCTGGCCGACGCCCGCCGGTTCGGCGTCGCTGGGGATCAGTTCGACATGAATCTCGCCGATATTCTCCAGTCGGGGCAGGCCCATCCGGCCGAGGATTGCGCGTCCGGGCAAACCCTTGCGATAGTCGGCGGCGACGCCCATCGCGGCGGCGAGGCCGAAGATGATCCCGCCCTCTATCTGCTGGCGGGCGATGTCGGGATGGGGCTGCGCCCCCACATCGGCGACGGCGATGACGGATTTGAGGCGCAGCGCGCCGCTTTCCATGCCTGCTTCGACCAGCAGTGCGATCGCCCCGCCATCCATGCGATGGCAGGCGATGCCCTGCCCGCTGCCCGTAATGCCGCCCTGCCAGCCGCCCATCGACGCCGCCGTGGTGAGGCAATGGGCGACGCGCGGGTCGCGGCTGAGATGCTGCATGCGGAAGGAAAGAGGCTCTATCCCCGCTTCCTGCGCCAGTTCATCCATGAAGGCTTCGGTGAAGAAGCAGCTATAGCTGTCCGCCTGCCCGCGCCAGCGGCCGACCGGCAGGCCGATATCGGCGGGATAATGGTCGATCGCGACATTGGGGATGGCATAGGGGGAGGGCAGCCCGGCCACCGCGCGCGCATCCGGGCGCAGGGAGGCGCGCCTCGCCTCATTGGCGGGGCGATGATGGGCGATCCGCTCCCAGGTTTCGGCGTCGGCAACCGGCGCGGCGATCTTGGCGGAAAGGCCGTCGATGATGCCGCCGGTCAGCAGCCGCGCGGTCATGCGCGCATGGGCGGGCGGGCGGGGGTGGTCGGTGATGATATCCTCCGCCCGCGACCAGAGCAGCTGCACCGGACGCTTCATCTCCCGCGCGATGAGGGCGGCCTGCACGGCGGCGTCATGGTCCATGCGCCGGTCGAACGATCCCCCGGCCGAGGCGGGATAGAGCGTCACGGCCTCCTCATCGAAGCCGAGCGCGTCGGCGATGGCGCGGCGGCAGAAGGCCGGGGCCTGTGTCGCGACCCAGATTTCCGCGCGGCCCTCGCCGACGCGCGCGGTGGCGCAGGGCGGCTCCATCGCCAGATGCAGCGCCGGGGCCACGCGATAATCGGCGCGCAGCAGTTTCGCGCCGGAAAAGCTCGCGCCCAGATCGCCTTGCGAAAAGAGGCGTCCGCCCCGGTCGCTGTCGAACGCGGCCTCCAGCGCGGCTGTGATATGCTGGCTGTCGACGGGCGGTCCCTCGATTTCGAACAGGGGGTCGAGCATATCGAGCGCCTTGTTCGCCGCCCACCAGTTGGTCGCGACCGCCGCCACCCACTGATCGCGCTTCACCAGCTGGAGGAAGCCCGTCACCTTCGCGGCCTCGGCATCCTTCGTCGATTTCAGGGCCGTCGCGCCGGGCGGCCCCTGCCGGATAGAGGCGAACACCATGTCGGGCAGGCGGATATCGGCGGCATAATTATGCGATCCATCCACCTTGGAAGGCAGGTCGAGCCGGGGCACGTCCTGCCCCAGCAATCGCTTTTCCTCGTCGGCGGGGCTGCGTTCGGGCAGGATATCGGGCAGCGTGAATCCCGCCGCCTCGGCCGCCAGTTCGCCGATCTTCAGCTTGCGCTGGCCATCGGTGACGATGCCTTCGACGATCGAGCAGCTTTCCCAAGCCACGTCCCAGCGCGCCGCTGCCGCCTTGCAGAGCAGGATGCGCGCGCCCGCGCCCGCGTCGCGATAGCTTTGCGCGAACTGGCGCACGGAGGTCGCGCCACCGGTCAGCATCATCGCTTCCCGCGTCGCGATCTGCCCCAGCGCCCAGTCGCCCGCGCCGCCCGCAAGGCGCGACCAGTCATTGGCAAGGAACTGCTTCGCCAGCAGCACATTGGCGTAGAGCGGGCTGATCGGCGCGCCCTGCACCGCGACCGTGCGCCAGTCCGCGCCCAGTTCGTCGGCAAGGATTTGCGGCAGCACGGTGGTGACGCCCTGTCCCATTTCGAGTTGCGGCACGACCACGATGATCTGCCCCGCCGTGTCGATCTTCAAAAAGGCATTGATGAGGGTTTCATTGCCGCCGACCGGCAGATTGGGGCGATAGCGGCGTGGCCAGACGCCCCATCCGATCAGCAGCCCGGCTGCCGCCCCGCCGCCGATGAGCAGCGTCCTGCGGTCAAGGGCGGTGCCGCTTTTTCTGTCCTGCACTGGTGATCGACGCATAGATTTCGCCTGATAGCCATCGGGGGCGGTAAAGGCAAAGGCGAAACGCCGCAGGCGGCTGGAGAAGGCCGGAGAAAGGAAGCATTCAGGCGACGGGCGGCAGGCCAAGGCGGGGAATGTCGATCGCCGGGCAGCGGTTCATTACCACGGTGAGGCCCGCTGCCTCCGCGCGCGCCGCCGCATCGGGATTGATCACGCCCAGTTGCATCCACACCGCCTTGGCGCCGATGGCGATGGCTTCGTCGACACTCTCGCCTGCCGCCTCGCTGTTGCGGAAGATGTCGACCAGATCGACCGGCTCGCGGATGTCCGCAAGATGCGCAACGATGGTCTGTCCATGCAAGGTGCCGCCCGCCAGCAGCGGATTGACCGGAATGACATGATAGCCATGGGCGAGAAGGAAGTGCAGCACCTCATGGCTGGGCCTGCCGAGGCGATCGGAGGCGCCGACCAGCGCGATCGTGCGCGTGGACTGGAGCAGGTCCGCGATATCCTGATCGGTCGAAATCGGCATGGCTGGCCTCCTGTCTCGGGAAAAGAGACAGCAAGGGTAGGACTCAGCCGTGCCGCCTGTCCAGCCATTCCTTGACGCGATCGGCCAGTGCGAAGAACGGTTCGGCTTCCGCGCCCTCGCCTGCGGCAGGCGGGGTGCCGGCATCCGACGCGGTGCGGATGGCGATGGAAAGCGGAATGCGGCCGAGGAAGGGCAGGCCCATCACCCCGGCCGCGCTTTCCGCGCCGCCGGTGCCGAACGGGTCGGATATCTCACCGCAATGGGGGCAGGCATAGCCCGCCATATTCTCGACAAGGCCGATCATGGGCACATGCGCCTGCTCGAACAGGTTGATCGCCCGCATCGCATCGATAAGGGCGAGATCCTGTGGGGTGGAGACGATGACGACACCGGCGGGCTTGTGCTTCTGGATCATGGTCAGCTGCACGTCGCCGGTGCCCGGCGGCATATCGATCACCAGCACGTCGACGCCAGCCCATTGCGCGTCGATCATCTGGCCGAGCGCATTGGCCGCCATCGGCCCGCGCCAGGCGATGGCCTGACCCGGCTGCACGAGATGGCCCATGGAGAGCATCGGCAGGCCGTGGGCGCCCTTGATCGGGATGATCTGCTTGTCCTGCGCCTGCGGCTTTTCCCCTTCGCTGGCGAGCAGGCGCGGCTGGGACGGGCCATAGATGTCGGCATCGACAAGGCCCACGCGCACGCCGCGCTTCGCCAGCGCGATCGCCAGATTAGCGGAAACGGTCGATTTGCCGACCCCGCCCTTGCCCGAGGCGACGGCGATGATCGCGCGCTCCTTCTTTTCGGCGGTCTGGGCGATTCGAACCGAGGTCACGCCGGGAACGGTGCGGGCTTCACGCTCCACCGCTTCCACCATCGTGACGCGCTCTGCCGGGGGAAGATCGCTGACATCGAGAACGAGGGTCAGCACGCCGTCGCGCAGGCGCGGCGCGCTGGCGCGGTTGCCGGTCAGGGTGGCAAGACGTTCGGAAAGGGCGGCAATATCGGTCATGAATTGCCCCTTATGCGATTAATCATGGCAAAGACACTGTTTTTCCCCGGCGGGGCTTCCTATAGGAAAGGACATGATGAAAGAAAGACGTTCGTTTCGCAGGATTGCCACTTCTCTCTGGCGCGGGCCGGTCAGCGCCATGGCGCAAGGCCCCTGGGGGGGCAAGGGAGGGGAGGATCAGCCCGGTCAGGGCGGCGGAGAAGGGGCCGATGGCGGCTCCGGCTCCGGCGGAAATGACGGTCCGCGCAATCCCTGGACCCAGCCCGGCGGCGGCGGACGCCCCGATCAGGGCGGCGGGCCGGGCGGTCGGCCTTCGCTGATCGAGGACCTGCTGCGCCGTAGCCGTGAAGGCTTGGGCAATGGCCGGGGCGGCGGTGGTCCCTTCGGCGGCGGGCTTCCCGGCGGAGCGGGCGGCAAGGCGCTCTGGCCGATTGCGCTCGGCATCATCCTCGTGCTGTGGATCGGCCTTACCAGCGTGCATCGCATCGGCCCGCAGGAACGCGGCGTGGTGCTGATGCTCGGCAAATATAGCCGTACCCTTTCCCCCGGTATCAGTCTTACCCTGCCGTCGCCGTTCGAGACGGTCGAGACAGTGGACGTGGAGGAGATTCGCACCATCGATATCGGTTCGGTCGCCAATGATGCGGAAAATCTGGTGCTGACGGGCGATCAGAATATCATCGATCTCGCTTATTCGGTGCGTTGGAACATCCGCGACCCGCAGCAATATAAGTTCCAGATCGCCGATCCCGACACCACCATTCGCGAAGTCGCGGAATCGGCGATGCGCTCCGTCGTCGCCACGGTCTCGCTGAACGATGCGCTCGGCGCCGGGCGCACCGAGATCGAGCAGCAGGTCGAACTGCGCATGCAGGAAATCCTCGACGGCTATCGTTCCGGCATCAAGGTGCAGGGCGTCGCGATCAAGCAGGCGGACCCGCCAGAGGCTGTGAACGACGCGTTCAAGGAAGTGTCGGCCGCTCAGCAGGCCGCGCAGACCTACATGAACGAGGCGCGTGCCTATGCGCAGCAATTGAATGCCCGCGCGCAGGGCGAATCCGCCGCCTTCGACAAGGTGTACGAGGAATATAGGCTGGCGCCCGAAGTAACGCGCCGCCGCATGTATTATGAAACCATGGAGGCCATATTGGCCGATGTAGACAAGACGGTGGTCGAGACGGGCAATGTGACGCCTTATCTGCCGCTTCCCGAACTGCGCCGCCGGGCGAAGGAAGGGGAGGGTGCAGCCGCTGCCGCCACTGCCCCCGCCGCCCGACAACCACAGCGTGCCCAGCCGCAGGGAGATGGCCAATGAACTCTTCCCGCAATCCCGTGGCGCTGGTGCTGATCGTGCTGGCGGTTCTCATCCTGCTGGGCAGCACGGTGGCGATCGTGCCGGAAACGCGGCAGGCGGTGATCGTCCGCTTCGGCGAGCCGGTGCGGATCATCAACCGTTACAAGCCCAATGAGACGTTCGGCCACACCGGCGCGGGCATCGCGCTGCGCATTCCCTTTGCCGAGCAGATCGTCTGGATCGACAAGCGCATCCAGTCGGTGGAGATGGAACGCCAGCAGGTGCTCTCGACCGACCAGCTGCGTCTTCAGGTCGATGCCTTCGCGCGCTATCGCATCGTCAACCCGCTGCGCATGTATATCTCGGCGGGCAGCGAGGAGCGCGTATCCGACGCGCTGCGTCCGATCCTCGGTTCGGCATTGCGCAACGAACTGGGCAAGCGTCCGTTCGCGGCGCTGCTCAGCCCGGAGCGCGGGCAGGTCATGAACAATATCGAGGCGGGCCTCAACCGGATCGCGCGTCAATATGGCGCGGAAGTGATCGACGTTCGGATCAAGCGCGCCGATCTGCCCGACGGCACGCCGCTCCAGAGCGCGTTCCAGCGCATGCGCACCGCGCGCGAGCAGGAGGCGCTGACCATCCGTGCCCAGGGCGAGAAGCAGGCGCAGATCATCCGCGCCGACGCCGATGCGGCGGCCGCCAAAATCTATGCCGAGAGTTTCGGCAAGGATGCCCGCTTCTACGATTTCTATCGGGCGATGCAGGCTTATCGGCGGACGTTCAACAGCCAGAATGGCGGACAGACGAATATCATCCTGTCGCCCGACAATGATTTCCTGCGGGAATTCCGCGGGCGCTGAGGCATTGCCGATGCAGGGATGGGGAAGGGCCTGCAACCTTCCCCATTCAATTTGCGTTCAGGCTTTTTTGGGCATTGGTCGGGGGCCATTGTCAGGGGTAATATCTTTGTCCCCGCAGACATGAGAGGAATTTCGATAGTGCGTTACGCTTATGCCATAACCGCCGCTCTCCTGCTGGGCGGGACAGCGGCTGCCATCACGACCCATCAGTCCGTGGAAGCGCAGACGGCGCAGAATGAAGGCATGCAGGCCGCCGCGCCGCGCGGAGCGCCCGCGAGCCTCGCCGACATGGTTGAGCGGTTGCAGCCGGCGGTGGTCAATATCTCGACCAAGCAGCGCGTGCAGGTGCAGAATCCGTTCGCGGGCACGCCCTTTGGCGACATGTTCGGCGGCGGGCGTCCGCAGACCCGGCAGGCCCAGTCGCTCGGCTCGGGCTTCCTGATTTCGGCGGACGGCTATATCGTCACCAACAACCATGTGGTGTCGCCCGGCGCGCGAGGCGCCAGCGTCGACAGCATCACCGTCACGCTGACCAATGGCGAGGAATATGCGGCGAAGCTGGTCGGCCGCGACGCCGCCACCGATCTTGCCGTGCTCAAGATCGTCGGTTCCAAACCCTTCCCGTTCGTGAAGTTCGGCGACAGCACCAAGTCGCGCGTAGGCGATTGGGTGGTCGCGATCGGCAACCCCTATGCGTTGTCCGGCACGGTGACGGCGGGCATCATCTCGGCCGTCCATCGCAACACCGGCGGCACCTATGACCGCTTCATCCAGACCGATGCGTCGATCAACCAGGGCAATAGCGGCGGCCCGATGTTCGACATGAACGGCAATGTGATCGGCATCAACAGCCAGATTCTCTCGCCTTCGGGCGGCAATGTCGGCATCGGTTTCGCCATCCCGTCCGAGCAGGCGATGCCGATCATCGAGACGCTGCGCAAGGGCGGCACGGTGCAGCGCGGCTATCTCGGCGTGCAGATCAGCCCGCTGGGCGAGGACATGGCCGATTCCCTCGGCCTTGCGAAGAATCGCGGCGAGTTCGTCCAGGGCGTAGAGCCGGGCGAGGGCGCCGAGAAGGCCGGTATCAAGCCGGGTGACGTGATCGTGCGCGTGAACGGCCGGGAGGTGACGCAGGACGAGACGCTCTCGCTGCTGGTCAGCAACCTGCCGATCGGTTCCAAGGTGCCGATCGATATCATTCGCGGCGGCAAGCGCATGAGCGTGACTGCGGTGGTTGGCGAGCGCCCGTCTGAGGAAAAGCTGGCCCAGTTCGGCGATGATCAGGACGGCGATGATTTCTCCCAGTCCGATGACAGCCAGAGCGCGCAGGCCGCCGGTCAGGATCTGGGGCTGAGCGTCCAGGCGCTCACTCCCTCGATCATACGCCAGCTGGGCCTTCCCGCGACGACGCGGGGCGTGGTGATCGCGGCGGTCGATGGCGACAGCGATGCGGGTGCCAAGGGCCTGCGGCGCGGGGATGTGGTCCTTTCGGCCAATAACCGGCCCACCCCGACGGAGGCGGAGCTGACCGCCGCCGTGCGCGAGGTGAAGCAGTCGGGCCGCAGCGCGATCCTGCTTCAGGTGCTGCGCCGGGGCCAGCAGCCCGCCTTCATCCCGATCCGCCTGCGCGGCAAATAAGATCGCATGATGGCCCGCTCCCGCTAAAAAAGGAGCGGGCCATTTTTCGATGCGGGCCATGCTCGCATGGGGAAACACGGCACATCAGTGGGAATCGGACAGATAGCTGGGGGAGAATGATATGGCGGACGGCATTTTTCTCGGTACGGCCAATGGGCAGGCGCAGATGCTCAGTCTGCGGCGCGCCAATCGCCATGGCCTGATCGCGGGCGCGACCGGCACCGGCAAGACGGTCACCTTGCAGGGGATCGCCGAGAATTTTTCCGCACAGGGCGTTCCAGTCTTTCTCGCCGATGTGAAGGGCGATCTCAGCGGCATTTCCATGCCCGGTTCGCCCACCTTCAAGAACGCCGCCATATTGGAGGCGCGGGCGAAGGAAATCGGCCTCGACCCCTATGTCTATTCCGACAATCCGGCCGTGTTCTGGGATCTTTATGGCGAGCAGGGCCATCCTGTCCGCACGACGATCAGCGAGATGGGGCCGCTGCTGCTCGCGCGTCTGCTGGACCTCAATGATACGCAGGAAGGCGTGCTCAACATCGCCTTCCGCTATGCCGATGAGGAAGGGCTGCTGCTGCTCGATCTCGGCGATCTTCAGGCGATGCTGGCGTGGTGCGCGGAAAATGCCGATACGCTCTCGACGCGCTACGGCAATGTGACCAAGGCAAGCGTCGGCGCCATCCAGCGCCAGTTGCTGAGCCTCGACAGCCAGGGCGGCAATGTCTTTTTCGGTGAGCCGGCGCTCGATATTCATGACTTTCTGAAGGTCGACGACAAGGGCCGGGGCTATCTGAACATCCTCGCCGCCGACCGGCTGATGCAAAGCCCGAAGCTCTATTCGACCTTCCTGCTCTGGTTGCTTTCGGAACTGTTCGAGCAATTGCCCGAGGTCGGCGACCCGGACAAACCGAAGCTGGTCTTCTTCTTCGACGAGGCCCATTTGCTGTTCGATGACGCGCCCAAGGCGCTGGTCGACAAGATCGAACAGGTGGTGCGCCTGATCCGCTCCAAGGGCGTGGGCGTCTATTTCGTGACGCAGAACCCGATCGACATTCCCGAAACCATCGCGGGCCAGCTTGGCAATCGCGTGCAGCATGCGTTGCGGGCGTTCACGCCGCGCGACCAGAAGGCGGTGAAGGCGGCGGCGGAAACCTTCCGCGCCAATCCCGACATCAATGTCGAGACGGCGATCACCGAACTGAAAGTGGGTGAGGCGCTGGTCTCGCTGTTGCAGGAGGACGGTTCTCCCTCGATTGTCCAGCGCACGCTGATCGCGCCGCCGCGCTCCCGCCTCGGCCCGGTCGACGCGAAGGAACGGGCGATCATCCAGTCGATCTCGCCTTATGCGGGCAAATATGACGCTGTCGTGGACCGGGAGAGCGCCGAGGAAATCCTCGCGGCGCGCGGATCGGCCGCCGCGGCCGCCGCTCAGGCCGCCAAGGCGAAGGATGAGGCGGACAAGGCCGCCGCATTGCAGGCGAGGGAGGATGCGAAGCGTCAGGCCGAGCAACTGCGCGAGCAGAAGCGCGCTGAAGCCGCAGCGGCGCGCGAGGCCGCCAAGCCGAGCGCGATCGACAAGGCGGTCCAGTCCGCCACACGCTCGGCCGCTTCCTCGATAGGGCGTCAGGTCGCCAATGAACTGGGCAAGGCGATTCTGGGCGGAAGCGGTAAGTCCTCCTCGCGCAATGGGGGCCTGATAGGGGGGCTGGTGCGTGGGGTATTGGGCGGCCTCTTCAAATAAGGCGATCCCGCCGATTGCATGACCGGCGCTTGCGAAAGCACGGGATATGGTAATTCCCACCATAAGAACGTCCGCCCGGATACTGCCTCCGGGGGGGGCTTGCTCGCTTCCTCCCCTTGCAAGTGCCTGGAGGAGAGCTTTGCCTGTTGTCCCGGCCGCAGAAAGAACATTTCATGAACTTTCCGCTGGACTCTCTCCATTTTGGAACATAATGTGAACAAGGTCTGGGGAAGATCAAATCCTTGTCGAAATGGGGCAATTTAAATCCGTTTCGGATGGAGGTGATGCTGATCGCGGGCCGGAATAGGGGTTGGTTTATCGGGAAAAGCGCGGATTTTCTCCTGCTTCCTGCACGGATTTCAGGGGCTTATCGAAATATATCTGTCCATTTTGGATGAAGGATGGCGCGAATATTCGGGATTTTCCGCCATATTGGCGGAAAGCGCGAAAGGCCGGGGGCGGTGGCGCGCAATAGAATTCGCGCAATGGGATTGAAGGCAGGACATGAGTGGCAGGGGTATCATGACGACAAGCGGTTTTTCCGTACCTTTCATCATGGGGGAAGAAGAAGGGGCGGCTGCTGATCCCTTTGGGCTGGGCAACGTACAGGATTGGGAGGATTATGCCCGGCAGGCGGAGCAGCCTTCGCTGCTGGTGGTCACCGATCATCCGTTGACGGTGCCGGGTGCGGGCAATGTCACCCAATTGGCGGAAGCGCTCGGCATTCGCATTCTCGATGAGGTCGGCCTTGGCGCGGCGACGGAAAGGCTGGCGCGCATCGTCGATGTCGACGCGGTGCTTCTGCATTGCCTTGGGACGGAGCCGGGACTCGACCTGTTGCTGGCGCGGCTGGATACGATGGCGGGCAATCAGGGGATTCGGCTCATCCTCATTGTCGGTTTTGAGGGGTTGGATCATGTGCATGCGATCGTCACCGCCGATCGCGCCGCGATATTATGCCTGCCCGATCATCAAGATGTCGTCGCTGAACTGGTATCCCTGGGCGCGAGGGGGCAGGAAAGGGCGCATCTTCACGATATCGGCCGAGGCGATGGGGCGGACCGCCGCCTCGACAGGATGAACGAGGAACTGGTGCGCCTCAGCCGGACGATCGAGGCGCTGGTGCAAAATCGGACGCCCAGCCATTATCACGCGCCTGCGGTGGCGGAGGATGATGATAAGGCGCTGCATTCCCCTGCGCGGTCCTATGCGGGCTTTCCGCTTGTCGAAATGGGGGAGCAGGATCAGGTGACGGCGCGGCAGGTCCGGGCGGTGTTGCGCGCGCGCCGGTTGCGGGACAGCATTTTCCCGTCCGAACTGTTCGCCGATCCGGCATGGGACATCGTGCTCGACCTCATGGCGGCGCGCCTCGAAAATGTGCGGGTGTCGGTGTCCAGCCTGTGCATCGCCGCCGCCGTGCCGCCCACCACGGCCTTGCGCTGGATCAGGCAATTGACGGAGCGGGGCCTGCTGGAACGGCGGGCCGATCCCGATGATGGGCGGCGCATCTTCATCGCCCTGTCGGATCAGGGCGCAGCGGCGGTGACGCGCTGGTTCCGGGAAAGCCGGGACTTGCTCCAGCTGGCGTCCGGGCAGGGTGGCTCTGGCCGGGCGAAGGGAAAATCCTCCTCCTGATCACGCTGTTCGCAAGGGAGGGTGTCGTTCCATTCCGGGGGAAAGAATAGGGTTCACGCGTAAAAGGGACAAGGGCAGGGACTTCGGGATTTCTTCGGGATTCTTGGGTTTCTCCATGCTCCTCGTTTCCCTTCGCTTCCCGGAAACAGCACTTGACCATAGCGAGAAATCGCCTAAAAGCGCCGGAAACCCGTAAGGGGGCGATTAGCTCAGTTGGTAGAGCGTCTCGTTTACACCGAGAATGTCGGCGGTTCGAGCCCGTCATCGCCCACCACCATTTCACGCCATCAGATGCTGTCCATTGTCCACCGGGATGATCGTGCCGGTGATCCGCCGCGCAGCGTCGCTGACGAGAAAAGCGGCCAGCGCGCCGACATCATCGATATCGACCAGTCCCTGTCCGGGGGCTTCGGATGCGGCCTGCGCCAGCAGCGTGTCGAAATGACCGATGCCACGCGCCGCGCGGGTGGCGATCGGGCCGGGGGAAAGGGCATGGACGCGTATGCCGCCGGGGCCGAGTTCGGCCGCCAGATAGCGGGTCGCGCTTTCCAGCGCGGCCTTGACCGGACCCATGAGATTATAATGAGTCACGACGCGCTCCGACCCGATGAAGGTGACGCTCAACAGGCATCCTCCGTTCGGCATCAGCGGCTCGGCAAGCCGGGCCATGCGCAGGAAGCTGTGGCAGGACACATCCATCGCCCGCGCAAAGCCGCTCGCCGAACTGTCCACCAGCCGTCCGTGCAGATCCTCCTTCGGCGCATAGGCGATCGAGTGAAGAAGGAAGTCCAGTCCGCCCCATTCACGCTCTATGCGGGCGAACACCCGTTCCAGCGCGCCTTCTTCCTGCACATCGCAGGGTTCGAGCCATTCGATGCCCAGACTTTCCGCGACCGGCGCGACATGGGGCAGGGCCTTGTCGTTGAGATAGGTCGCGCCCAGCCGCGCGCCGCAATGGCGGAAGGTTTCCGCGCAGCCGGCCGCGATGCTGTCGCTATTGGCGATGCCGACGACAAGGCCGCGCTTGCCCGCGAGGTCGACAAGGGCGTTCATGCGATTTCTCCCCGCTGGGTTTTCAAGGTGGCGATGCAATGGAGGGCGATCATGCGCTCCTCGTCGGTCGGGATGACCCGCACCCGGATTCGGCTGTCACCGGTGCTGATGACGGGCGCGTTCTGGCGATTGGCCTCCGCGTCGAGGCGAACGCCTAGCCAGTCGAGCCGATCGCAGATGCGCGCGCGCATCGCCGGGTCGTTCTCCCCGATCCCGGCGGTGAAGACGATGCCGTCAAGGCCGCCGATCGAAGGCAGCAGCGCGCTCAATTCCCGTGCCGCGCGCCAGGCGAAGAGGGCCATGGCTTCCTCTGCCTCCGGTGCTGCGCTGGCGGCGAGCGTTCGCATGTCGCTCGAAATGCCCGACACGCCGAACAGGCCGGATTCGCGATAGAGCAGGCGCTCCACATGGGCGGGCGTCATCCCGATATGCTGGATGAGGTGCAGCACCACGCCGGGATCGATGCTGCCGGAGCGCGTGCCCATCATCAGCCCGTCGAGCGCGGTGAAACCCATGGTGGTGTCGCGGCTGACCCCGCCCGCCATGGCGCACAGGCTTGCGCCATTGCCGAGATGGGCGGTGATGACGCGGCCCGCCGCGAGCGCGGGGTCGATTTCGGCAAGCCGCATCGCGATATATTCATAGGACAGGCCGTGAAAGCCATAGCGCCTGATCCCCTGATCGTGCAGCGCGCGGGGCAGTGCGAAACGGGTCGCCAGTTCGGGCCGGTCATGGTGAAAGGCGGTATCGAAGCAGGCGATCTGCACAAGGTCCGGCGCGAGGTCGGACAGCACCTTGATGGCGACGAGATTATGCGGCTGATGCAGGGGCGCGAGGGGCGAGAGCGTTTCCAGCCGGGCCAGCAGAGCGGGGGTGACGATCAGTGGTCTGGCGAAATCCGCGCCGCCATGGACGACGCGATGGCCGATGGCGGTGATCCGATGGTCGCCCAGATGCCCGGCCGCCCAATCGAACAGTTCGTGCAGCAGCGCCTCATGCGTCATCGCCGCGTCGGGCCATTGCCGGTCCCAGACGATCGAGGCGTCGTCGGCGCGTACCGATACGCGCGGGGCGGTGCCGATGCCCTCGATCTTGCCGCCGCCCGCATGGTGGGGGTTGCCTTCCTCATCAAGGCGGTACAGCCCGAACTTGATGCTGGAGGAACCGGAATTGAGGCTGATGATCGCGTCGGTCATTGCGGCAGGCCGGGCGCTGCCTTGGTCGCTGCGCGCGCCAGCAGCACGGCTACCGCGCAGGAGGCGAGGCGGGTGCGCAGGCTGTCGGCCCGGCTGGTGAGGATGACCGGAACGCGTGCGCCCAGCACGATCCCCGCCGCATCGGCATCACTGAGGAAGGTCAGTTGCTTGGCGAGCATGTTGCCGGCCTCCAGATTGGGCACGACGAGGATTTCCGCCTGTCCCGCGACTGGCGAGACGATGCCCTTCTCCTTCGCGGCGGCAAGGCTGACCGCATTGTCGAAGGCGAGCGGACCGTCGAGCACGCCGCCGCTGATCTGGCCGCGATCGGCCATTTTGCAGAGCGCGGCCGCGTCCAGCGTGGAGGGGATGGCGGGGTTGACCGTTTCCACCGCCGACAGGATGGCGACCTTCGGCATCTCGATGCCTAGCACATGGGCAAGGTCGATCGCGTTGCGGATGATATCCGCCTTTTCCTCCAGCGTCGGGGCGATATTGATTGCCGCGTCGGTGATGATGAAGGGCGTGTCATGACCCGGCACGCTCATCAGATAGGCGTGGCTGATCCGCCTTTCCGTGCGCAGGCCGGTGTCGCGGGCGATGATCGCGCCCATCAGCTCGTCGGTGTGGAGCGAGCCTTTCATCAGCGCCCGCGCCTCGCCCTTATGGACCATTTCCACCGCCTTTGCCGCCGCTGCGTGGCTGTGGGGGGCGGGGAAGATCGAGTAGCTGCTGATATCGCGTCCGGCCTCTTGCGCTGCCTGCCGGATGCGAGCCTCCGGGCCGACCAGCAACGGCACGATCAGCCCTTCTTCCTGCGCTTCGCAGGCGGCGTTGATGGCGGCCGGGCTACAGGGATGGACGATCGCGGTCGGCACGGGATCGCCGTTTTTGGTTGCCTCGATCAGCCGGTTATAATCATCATGATCGGAAATCCGGACATGAGGCAGCATGGGGCGATCGCGCCGAACCTTGACGAGCGGCGCCTTGATCTCCGCCACGCCGCTGATGACCTCCTGCCCCTGCTGGTTGGTGCAGCGGCAGTCGAAGATCAGGATATGCTTGTCGGGGCGCTTTTCCGTCACCCTGACCGTGGCGGTGATGGTGTCGCCAAGACTGACCGGAAGCAGGAAACGTAGCGACTGGCCGACATAGATCGCGCCGGGGCCGGGCAATTCGGTGCCCAGCACCGCGGAAATCAGCCCGCCGCCCCACATGCCATGGGCGATTACGCGCTGGAACAGGTCGCTATTGGCGAAATCCGCGTCCATATGCGCCGGGTTCACATCCCCGGAGACGAGCGCGAAAAGCTGGATATCCTCCTCGGTCAATGTGCGTTGGAGGCTTGCCGTGTCGCCGATGCGGATTTCGTCGAACGTGCGGTTTTCTATCTGCTCGGGTTGCTCGGTCATCTGCAACTCCCTGACGCGCGAGGGGCCAAAAAAACAGGCGAATCCCTGCCGGGTTCCGGAAGGAGCCTGACCCAGATCATGCTGCCTTGCAACATAATCAGGATTCGGAGGTCCAGCCCCCACCCAGCGCCTTGAACAGGGCCGCGGCGGCGAGCGCCTGTTCCGCGCGGGCGCTGTCGTCGGCCAGTTGCGCGGCGACCAGTGCCTTGCGCGCGCGGGCGAGGGCGAGCCGGTCGTCCTCGCCGCGTTCCAGCCTTTTGGTGGAGAGGGTGAAGGCCTGCCGCTGCTGGTCGAGGGCCTGCGTGGCGGCGCCTGCGCGCAGCCGGGCCTGAAGAAAGCGGTTGATCGCGCCTTCGCTGTCGGAAAGCGCATTGGCGACGGCCTGGTCATAGCGGGCGGCTGCTGCATCGGCACGGGCATCGGCCGCGCGGATGCGCGCGCGCGCGCGACCGGCCGTGAAGATCGGCCAGGAAAAGCTCGGCCCGATGATGAAGCGCGTGCTGCCGCCGGAGTCCAGATCCCCGGCATTGCGCGCCTGCTGGCCGATGCCGCCGATCAGCGAGAAGCGGGGGAAGAGGTCTGCGGTGGCGACGCCGATATCGGCGCTGGCGGCGGCAAGCTCTCGCTCTGCCCGCTCCACATCGGGGCGGCGGCGCAGAAGGTCTGATCGCAGGCCGGTGACGATGCTGTCGGGAGCGGGCGGAATGGGGCCGGGCGCCGCCAGTTCCGCGATCAACTCTTCGGGCGGGCGGCCGGTAAGCGCGGCGAGCCGATAGGCGGCGGCGCGGCTGCGGACCTCCGCCGCAAGGTGCTGGTCCTCGGACTGGCGTGCGGCGGAAAGCGCGAGATTGAGTTCGAGCGGGGCGCTTTCGCCGGCTTGCACGCGCAACTGTGTCAGATGGGCGAGGTCGGCGTCGGCTTGCGCGATGTCGCGGGCGCTGGCCGCTGCCGCCTGCGCCTGACGCAGCTCGATATAGGCGCGGGCGATCTCCCCCGCCAGCATCACCATCGCCTCCCGCTGGCCCGCCTCGGCAGCCCCGGCGCGGGCATGGGCGGCTTCGATCTGGCGGCGCTGGCTGCCCCAGAGGTCGATCTCCCATGCCGCGTCGAACCCGGCATCGAACAGCGAAAATTCGCGCTCGAAACCGGGAATGGATTGCAGCGATTTCAGGGGCAGTTCGCCATTTTCGCTGAGTTTGTCGCGGGTCGCCGACCCTTTGGCTTCCACCGAGGGCAACGCCCCGCCACGGGCGGCGGCCTCCCCGGCGCGGGCTTCCCTGACCCGCGCCAGCGCCTCGCGCGCGGTGGGGCTGGAGCCGAGGGCCTGCGTGATGAGGCGATCCATCAGCGGATCGTCGAACCGCTTCCACCAGGCGAGGTCGAGATTGCCGGGCGTGCCCGGTTCTATCCACTGCGCGGCGGCCGCGCCGGTTTGCGGGCGCTGATAATCGGGGCCGACCGTGCATCCGGCGAGCAGCAGCGGGCCGAGCATCAACGGCAGCGAGAGGAGGGGGGATGGTCCGGGCATCATTCTACTCCATCCGGGCGCGAAACAGCCATGTCGCCGCCGACAGGGTGGCGATGGCGATCAGCAGCAGCGGCCACAGGCGCGCGGCCACCTGCGAAAAGGTCATGGCTTTCAGGAACAGGCCGAGCGATATTTCGAGGAAATAGCGCGCGGGGTCGAAATAGGTGATGAAGCGCAGCCAGCCGGGCATATTCTCCACCGGCGCGGCAAAGCCCGACAGCACCACCAGCGGCACGATGGCCATGAAGGCGCCGAGGAACGCCTGTTGCTGCGTCCGCGACAGGGCGGAGATGAACATGCCGATGCCGATCAGCGAAAGCATGTAGAGCAGCAGCGCGAGATAGAAGAGCAGATAGGAGCCGGTAAAGGGCACGCCGAACATCGTCTGCGCGACGACGAGGAACAGCGTGCCATGGGCTAAGCTGATCGCCATGGGCGGCAGCATCTTGCCGATCAGCAGTTCATGCAGGCGTAGTGGAGATACGAGCAACTGGTCGAAGGTCCCCATTTCCCGTTCCCGCGCGACAGTCTGCGCGGTGACGGAAAGTGCGGAAACCGACACCACCAGCACCAGCAGCGTGGGCAGGTTGAACCAGAAATAATCGAGATTGGGGTTGAACCAGTTGCGCCGGATCGATCCTTCGGCGGGGATATGCCCGGCCAGTTGTACCGGCAGTCCGGCTTTCATCACAATGGCCTGAAGATAGGCGGCGAGGATTTGCGCGGAGTTGGAGCGCCTGCCGTCGAGCACGACGCTGACCTCGGCGGGTTCCCCGCGTTCCCGTTTGGCGTCGAAATCGGCGTCGATCACCATCGCGGCCAATATACGCTGCCGGTTGATGGCGTCGCGCAGCTCCTCATAGGAATTGAGGCGGATGATGCCCCGGAAATTGGGGCTTCCCGCAATCTGTTCGAGTATCTCGTCGCTATAGCGGCCGCTCGACTGGTTCAACACCGCGACATTCACATTCTTCACCTCCAGCGTGACGGCGAAGGCGAAGATCAGCAACTGCATGACCGGCAGCGCGACGAGGATGATCCGCATCTTGGGGTCGCGGATCATCGCCCAGAATTCCTTGATCGCCATCGCCCGCAGCCGTTCCATCAGTCGAGGCTCCTGCGCGTGACGAGGAAGGACAGCAGGAAGAAGCCCGCGCCGAATAATAGCATGATGCCGATATTGGGGAGGATGAGGCTCCATATGTCGCCCGCCGCGAACACGGTTTGCAGCGGCGGCACCAGATAGCGGGCGGGCACGATATAGGTGATGAGCTGGATGGGCCTTGGCATCGACGGGATTTCGAAGAGGAAGCCCGAGAGCAGCAGCGTCGGCAGGAAGCCGGTGAGCAGCGCGATCTGGCTCGCCGCGAACTGGTTCTTGGTCGCCGAGGAGATGAAGAGGCCCTGTCCCAGCGCGGGCAGCAGGAAGGCCGAGGCGATGAGGAACAGCGTCAGCACCGATCCGCGCAGCGGCACGCCGAAGAGCAGCACGGCGAGCAACGTGCACAGCGCCATCGATCCAAGGCCGAGCAGGAAATAGGGCAATATCTTGCTGGCGATGAACTCGCTCATCCGCATCGGCGTCGCCATCATCGCCTCCATCGTGCCGCGTTCCCATTCGCGCGCAACCACCAGCGCGGTGAGCAGCGTGCCGATCATCGTCATCACCATGGCGATGGAGCCGGGCACGAGGAAATAGCGGCTGGTGAGCGCCGGGTTGAACCAGAAACGGGTGGTGAGCGAAACCGGCGGGGCGGCCATCTTTCCCTTTTCCAGCGCGCGGTCGGCCATCCATGTGGCGCGCAGCCCCTCGGCATAGGCGGCGATGAAATCGGCGGTGTTGGGTAGGGAGCCGTCGGCGATGATCTGGATTGGCGCATTCTGTCCCCGCGCCATTTTCGCGCCGAAATCCTGCGGAATGACGATGATGCCGCGAATGCGGTCATCGACAATCAGCGGTTTCAGCGGCTCGGTGCTGCGCGCCGTCACCACATCGAACCAGCGATTATTCTGATAGGCGGAGGCGAGCGAGAAGGCGGCCTCGCTGTCATCCTGCACGACGAGGCCGACGCGGGTGCGCCCGCTGTCGAGGTTGATGCCATAGCCGAACAGGAGGAGCAGGATCAGCGGCAGCAGGAAGGCGATGAGGAAAGTCGAGGGATCGCGCAGGATCTGCGTCATCTCCTTGATGAAGAGGGCGCGGGTGCGGCGCAGGTCGAAATGGCCCTTCATGCCGCCTGCTCCCGTTCCTGTTGCTGGCGGCGGTCATCCTCGCGGATCAGGGCGATGAACGCGTCCTCCATCGTCGGGTCGGCGATATTCTCGCTCGCGCCGACCCGGGCCTTCAACTCGTCGGGGGTGCCGGTGGCGATCTGGCGGGCGCGATAGACGAGGGTGATCTCGTCGCAATATTCGGCCTCGTCCATGAAATGGGTGGTGACGAGGACGGTCACGCCCTTTTCGACAAGGCCGTTGATATGCATCCAGAATTCGCGCCGGGTGACGGGATCGACGCCCGAGGTCGGCTCGTCGAGGAACAGCACTGGCGGTTGGTGCAGCACCGCGCAGGCGAGCGCCAGCCGCTGCTTGTAGCCGAGGGGGAGCGCGCCTGCATCGGTGCGCAGGCGCTCCTGCAATTCGAAAACCTCGACCACATTGTCGATCGCCTCGCGCGCAACCGCGCGGGAAAGGCCATAGGCCCCGGCGAAGAAATTGAGGTTCTGCTGCACCGACAATTCGCCGTAGAGCGAGAATTTCTGCGCCATATAGCCCAGTTGCGCGCGGGCGTCGGCGCGGGACTTGCGCAGGTCATAGCCCGCCACGGAGCCGGTGCCCTCGGTGGGGGTGAGCAGCCCGCACAGCATCTTAAACGTCGTCGACTTGCCCGCGCCATTGGGGCCGAGCAGGCCGAAGATGCGGCCGGGCGGGATCGCGAATTCGATATGGTCGGAGGCGGTGAAATCGCCGAAGCGCTTGGTGAGTTTCTTCGCCTCGATCGCATAATCGCGGTCGAGGCTGATCGTGCGATAGCGCTGCGCCAGTTCGCTGGTACCGCGCGGGCCGCCGCCCAGCCGGGCGATGAAGCCATCCTCGAAATGCGGCGGAACCGGCTCGATCACGGCCTTGTCGCCCGTGTCGAGAAAGCCGAGGTCGTTCGCGCCCTTGCCCTGCGCCATCAGCAGGCGCAGCGATTGCCCCTGCAAGGTGCCGTCGATTACCGCGTCATTGTCGAGCGCGCGGCGCAGCAGCGGCCGGGCGCGCCCGGCAAAGCCGGTGAGGCGCAGCGTGCGGCCCTCCATGCTGTCATTGAGGCCCGCGGGCGCGCCGGTATAGAGCAGTTGCCCCTCGTTGAGCAGATAGACGCTGTCGCATTTCTCCGCCTCGTCGAGATAGGCGGTGGACCAGAGCACGCCGATCCCCTGCTGCGCGAGGCCGGACACCATCGACCATAGCTCGCGCCGGGAAATGGGGTCGACGCCGACGCCCGGTTCGTCGAGCAGCAACAGCTTCGGCGTCTTGATGAGGGCGCAGGCAAGGCCGAGCTTCTGCTTCATGCCGCCGGACAGATTGCCCGCCAGCCGGTCCCTGAACGGGTCGAGGTCGGTGAAGGAGAGGAGGCGGGCGAAATTCTCTTCCCGTTCCTTCGGCGCGAGGCGGCGCATTTCGGCATAGAGGGTGAGGTTCTGAAGGACCGACAGGTCCTCATAGAGGCCGAAACGCTGCGGCATATAGCCGAGATTTTCGAGATCTTCGCCCGGCGCGCCGCCCATCAGGCGGATATCCCCGGCATCGGCCTTCATCAGCCCGGCGAGAATACGGATAAGCGTGGTCTTGCCCGCGCCGTCCGGCCCGACAAGGCCGGTCATCCGCCCCGGTTCTATGCGGATCGATACCCCGTCGAGCGCAACGGTGTCGCCGAACCGCTTGCGCACCTCGGTCGCCACGGCGATCGGTGCGGCGGCGGGGGCAGAAGGAGGGGCGGCGATCATGGCGGCGGGCCTGCGGCTCAGCGCCTTGCCGGCCGGGCGTCGGGCACGCTGATGGTGACGGGCTGGCCCTGCCGCAGCGCGTCGTCGGGATTGGCGACGATGATGCGCAGGCGATAGACGAGATCGGCGCGCAGTTCCTCGGTCTCCACCGACTTGGGCGTGAACTCCGCGCGCGGGCTGATATAGCCGATGCTGCCGTCATAGGCCCTGTCATTGCCGTCGATCCGCACTTGCACCTTCATGCCGGGGGAGATGCGGCTGAGGCTGGCCTCGGACACATAGGCGCGCACCCGCATCGGCCGGGCGAGGGCAATCGTCACCACCGTCTGCCCGGCGGCGGCCATCGCGCCGGGTTCCATCGCGCGGGTGACGATGGTGCCGTCGCTGGGGGCGATCAGGCGGGTGTCGCGCAGGTCGGTTCCCGCGGCGGCGCGCTGGGCCTGCGCGGCGGCAAGCTGGGCGCGGGCGGCGGCGACATCTTCCTTGCGGGCGCCTTCCTCCAGCAGCGAGAGGGATTGCTTCGCCTGCGCCAGTTGCGCCTCGCTCTGGCGCAGCGTGGCGACGGTCTGGTCCCAGAGCGCGCGGCTGACCGCACCTTCCTCGACCAGCGACTGGCGGCGCTTATATTCGGCGGCGGCGGCGTCCCGCGCTGCCTGTGCCGCGACGAGGGCGGCGCGGCCCTGCGCGACTTCCTGTGCGCGGCTGCCATTGCGCGCCTTGTCGAGCAGCGCCTCGGCCTGCGCGGCCGATGCTGCTGCGGCGTCGAGGCGATCCTGCACCGGGGCTGCATCGAGCGCGGCCAGCAGGGCGCCCGCGCGCACTTTCTGCCCTTCCTCGACCGGAATGGCGGTGACGCGTCCGGGCAGGCGGAACGCCATGTCCACTTCCCGAATATCCACATTGCCATAGAGCGTCAGCGGTCCGTCGTCGCGGTTGCCGAATAGTCCGAAGCCTCGCGTCGCCGCGGCCGCGATGAGGAAGAGGAGCAACGCGACAAGAAGGATGAGCGTGCGACGGTTCATGGCGGCGGGTCACTCCTTGGCAAAGGGGGTGATAGGGCCTGACGGCGGGGGCAGCGTAGCGAAGGGAGGGCGCAACGCAAGGCTTTCGATGCCTTGCCGGGGGTATGGCGGATAAAGAAACGGATTATTGCGGGGCAGCAGGGGGCATGCTGTCCTGCGATGATTGCAAGATGGCCGGACGGTCGCCATAAGAGGCCGCCCCGTTCGCGCTGATGTGGAGTATTAAGTGAGCCAGCAGACCATCATCCCCATCATATTGGCAGGCGGTTCGGGCACGCGCCTATGGCCCTTGTCGCGCAAATCCTATCCCAAGCAATTCGCTTCCCTGCTGGGCGAGGAAACCTTGTTCCGCGCCGCCGTGCGCCGCCTGTCGGGGGAAACCGAGGCGCTGAAATTCACCAGCCCGGTCATCCTGACGGCCGCCGATTTCCGCTTCATCGTGATGGAGCAACTGGGCCTTGACGGCGTGGTTCCCGAAGCGGTGCTGATCGAGCCTGCCGCGCGCAACACCGCGCCCGCCCTGCTGGCGGCGGCGCTGTATCTGGAAAAGACCCATCCCGACGCGATCATGCTGGTGGCCCCGTCCGATCATGTCGTGCCCGACAGCGCGGCCTTCCATGCGGCGGTGGCCCATGGGCTGGAGGCGGTGGCGCAGGGCGATCTCGTCACCTTCGGCATTCAGCCCACCCATGCCGAAACCGGCTATGGCTATCTGGAACTGGCGGCGCAGCCGGGCGCTGGCGGCGCGCCGGTGAAGCTCGCCCGTTTCGTGGAGAAGCCCGACGCCGCGCATGCGGAGGAGATGCTGGCGGCTGGTCATTATCTCTGGAATGCGGGCATCTTCCTCTTTTCCGCGCGGGCGCTGATCGCAGCCTTTGAAGCCCATGCGCCCGCGCTGCTGGAACCCGTGCGGCAGGCGGTCGATCAGGCGGAAACCGATCTCGATTTCCTGCGCCTCGCGCCGGAGCCATGGGGGAAGGTCGAGGATATCTCGATCGACTATGCGATCATGGAGCGGGCCTCCAATCTTTCCGTCGTGCCCTATCGCTCCGCCTGGTCGGACCTGGGCGGCTGGGACGCGGTATGGCGGCATGCCGGGCCGGATGAAAATGGCGTCGCCCTGTCCGGCGCCGCCACGGCCATCGATTGCCGGGACACGCTGCTGCGATCGGACAGCGAGGGGCTGGCGCTGGTCGGGTTGGGGCTGGACAATATCGTCGCGGTGGCGATGAAGGATGCGGTGCTGATCGCCAGCAAGGACCGGTCGCAGGATGTGAAGCTGGTGGTCGACAGCCTGAAGGCGCAGCAGGTGGAGCAGGCGACCAGCTTTCCCAAGGATCACCGCCCTTGGGGCTGGTATGAAAGCCTGCTGGTCGGAACGCGCTTTCAGGTGAAGCGCATCACGGTGCTGCCGGGCGCGTCATTGAGCCTGCAAAGCCATTTCCACCGGTCGGAGCATTGGATCGTCGTCGAAGGCACGGCCAAGGTGACGGTGGACGAGAAGGTGAGCATCCTCGCCGAGAACCAGTCGGTCTATATCCCGCTGGGCGCGGTGCACCGCATCGAAAATCCCGGCAAGATACCGATGGTTTTCATCGAGGTGCAGACCGGCGCCTATGTCGGCGAGGATGATATCGTCCGCTATGAGGACAAATATGCCCGCCATTGAGGCGGATTTCGAGGCCGGCGGAAGCGTTCACCGGTTCGATCCGGACCGGACTGACCCCATGGCGCGGAGATAGAGTTTTGCGGGGCGACGGGGCAGGCTGCCTTCGTCGCCCTTCCTTTTTCAGAACAGCGCGTCGTCGAACAGGTCGTCATCGTCCAGATCGACCGTGCCGCTGGCGGCGGCACTGAAGATCGCGGCCATGCCGGGCAGCAGGAACTGGTCATGGATCTCCCGCTCCTGCGCCATGGTATAGCTGCGGCCGAGCTGTTCCATCAGCAGGCGGGCGGGATGATCCTGCGCGACCTCATCAAGCGGCGTTTCCGGCCCGGCCAGCGCCGCCAGCGTTTCGCCCAGCGTGATGATCATCTGCTGGAGCGCAAGGCTGGAGCCAAGCTCATTGCCGATATCCTGCAACATCGCGACGATCTCGTTCGCTTCGGTGCCCGCGATCGCCATCGCCTTTTCGGTGAGCTGCGCGCCTTCGCCGATCGCCGTCACCGAGCGGGCGAGCGCATCCTCTGACTGGAAGCCCTGCTTCTCACCCTGATCCTGCATCGCGAGCGAGACGGAGCCGAGCTTGCCCGCCGCATCGATGATGCCGCTGGTCGAGCTGTCGAGCTTGTCGGCATAGCTGCGGATTTCATTGGCGATCACGATGACCGGGCGGCCGATCTTTTCCGAATGGCGGCAGCGCAGGCCGATGTTGATCGCCATTTGCTGCACGTCGATACGCAGGTCGCTAACCTTGCGGGCGCGGTCTTCCAGATCCTGCACCGTGTCGATGATGAGGGTGACGACGCTTTCGACCTGCCGGTCGGCGTTGCGCAGTTGCAGGGTCACGGCATCGGCCTGCGCGATGCCCGCTTCCACCCGGCGCAGAAAGACGCGGCTTTCCGAAAGGGAATCCTTGCCCTTGCTGAAGGAGACCAGCTGCGCCGCCTGCGGCCCCATGTCGCGCAGCGAGGTGATGAGACGGCTGGTCTGTTCGCTGAAATCGTCCGCGGTGTCGAATAGCTGGGCGGAGAGCAGGCGCAGCAGATGATGGCGGGTGCCGTCATCCTCCGGTCCTTCGTCCCGGGTGGACAGATGCGTGTCGAGCAGCTGGCAACCATAGAGCACATGTTCCAGCCGCTGGCGGGTGATATCGCCGATCTGGATCGCGCTCAGCACCGCTGCGACATTGCCCTGTATCGCCTGCGCGATGCCGCGCACTTCGGTCGCCAGCGCGCAGAGCCGCACCTGCTGTTCGCGCAGGCCTGCTGCATCGCTGGCCAGCCGGTCGGGCACCTGCGGCACGACCTTCGCGCATTCGCGCAGCAGCCAGCGGTCATTCGTCTCCATCTCGCCAAGGCTGGCGTTGAGTTCGGAGAGCTTCTTGCCCAGCCCGGCGATCTGGTCCTCGCCCGCCTCCAGCTGGCGCTGCATGCGGATCGCGAAATCGACGAAATCCTCTGCGCCCGATGATGCGATCTTGACATTGAGACCGTAGATTTTGAGGACCTCCAGCGCGGTGGCGACTTCGGCCACATGCTGGCTGAGAGCCTGCGAAATGGCGCGCACCGCGGCCAGTTCGGCCGATCGCTGGGCCTGCTGTTCGGGCACGGTCTTGAGGCGATGGGCGACGGTGGATAGCGTATCGACCGCCATGCCCGCGTCGCCGCCGTCAAAGGCCTGCCCCACGCTGTTGAGGCTCTGCACAACGCGGTCGATGGTGAGGATCGTCGTTTCCAATATCTCGCCGGCGTGCATGAAACGGGCATCGAGGCCGGTCACGATGTCGGAGAGCGTCTCCTGCACGGGGGCGGTAATGGCCGAGGGCGGAGCGGCGGAAGTCATGTCCCTCTCGATTGGCTGATGCTGCATCGCTTTTCGTCTCTTTCTTATCTCGTGCTGGCCAGAAGCAATTCCCGGGCGATGGAGCCGAGCGGCACCACCTTGTCGGCCGCGCCCCGCGCGATCGCTTCCTTGGGCATGCCGAACACGACCGAGGTCGCCTCATCCTGCGCGAAGGTGCGCGCGCCGGCTTCCTTCATTTCAAGGAGACCGCGCGCGCCGTCGTCGCCCATGCCGGTCATCAATATGCCGACGGCGTTCGACCCGGCGTTACGGGCGGCGGAACGGAACAGCACGTCGACCGAGGGGCGATGGCGCGACACCAGCGGCCCGTCGCGCACCGAGGTGACATAGCGCGCGCCCTGCCGTTCGAGCAGCAGATGCCGCCCGCCCGGCGCGATCAGCACATGGCCGCGCATCACGGTGTCGCCATCCTGCGCTTCCTTCACGCCGACCTCGCACAGGCCATCGAGGCGGTGGGCAAAGGCGCGGGTGAAATTTTCCGGCATATGCTGGACGACGACGATGCCCGGCGAATTGGCGGGCAACGCCATCAGCACCTCGCGCAGCGCCTCGGTGCCGCCGGTGGACGCGCCGATGCAGACCACCATTTCAGTCGTGCGGCTCATCGCGCGAGCGTTGGGCGGGGGCAGCATCGCGTCGGCGGTCAGCTTCTTTTCCGGCTTGTGGGAGACCGCCGTCGCCGGGCGTCCGCGCACGCGGGCGCGCGCCGCGCCCTTCACCGCGTCGCGAATCTGGAGATTATGTTCGGCCAGATGGTCGGCGACACCGACACGCGGTTTCAGGATCACGTCGACGGCGCCCGCCTCCATCGCCTGCAACAGCGTCTCGGAGCCTTCTTCGGTCAGCGAGGAGCACATGACGACCGGCACCGGGCATTGGTGCATCAGCTTGCGCAGGAAGGTGATGCCGTCCATGCGCGGCATTTCGACATCGAGGGTGATGACGTCGGGAACGGCGTCCTGGATCATCCGCGCGGCGACGAACGGGTCGGATGCCGTGCCGATCACCTCCAGTTCGGGATCTTCCTCCAGGATCGCCTTCATCGTCTGCCGCACGCTGGCGGAGTCATCGATGATGAGCACGCGGCTTTTGGGCAGGGCCATGGCGTCAGCTCCGTTGGAATACGGTGTTGGAAACCTGCTTCAACGGCAGGTTGAAGCCGGAGACGGATTCCGAATGGCCAAGGAAAAGATAGCCATCGGGCGACAGGCAGTCGATCAGACGGGAAACGACCTTCCGCTGGGTCGGCTTGTCGAAATAGATGAGGACATTGCGGCAGAAGATGAGGTGCATCGGCGCGCCGACCGGATATTGATCATCCATCAGATTGAGCCGGGCAAAGCCCACCGCGCTGCGCAGTTCGGGCGCGATGCGCACCTCTCGCCGCCTGGGATCATTGGGGCGCATCACATAGCGGGCGGCAAGATGCGCCGGCACCGGCTCCAGCTGCTCGGCGGGGTAGATGCCCCTGCGCGCGGTCTCCAGCACCTCGGTGTCGAGGTCGGTCGCGAGGATGCCATAGGAAATGCCGCTCTTCCCGGCGAAATCGGCGAGCAGCATCGCCAGCGTATAGGGTTCCGGCCCGGTCGAGCAGGCCGCGCTCCAGCACCGGATCGTGCCGATGCCGGATTGCTGGAATTCGGGTAGCACCTGTTCTTCGAGAAAGTCGAAATGCATCGGCTCGCGAAAGAAGTCGGTCTTGTTGGTGGTGACCGCATTGATGAGATGCGGGCCTTCCGTCTCCATATGGTCGCCGCTGAACAGATAATCGCAATAGGCGTCGAAGCTGCGGGTGCCGGTCGCGCTCATGCGGCGGCGCAGGCGGCCTTCCAGCATGGTCTGCTTGTTTTCCGGCATCTTGATGCCCGAGACGCGATAGATATAGTCCGCCAGCCGCGTGAAATTGCGCCGGCTGATATGATCGGCGGCGTGGGTCGTCTGGGCTGGCTTTCTGGCCTGTGCGGCGAGGGACATGGGGTAGGCTCCGTCAGGGGCTTGGGTTTTGCCGCCGCCCCGCTTCCTGGAAAGAGCGGGGCGGCGACCGAAGGATCAGGCGGCTGATGCCGCGGCCGGTATCGAAGGCGTCGCGTGCAGCAGCGCTGCCTCCTGCGCCGAGAAGATGCGGCTCATGTCGACCAGCACCACGAAGCCGGTCTCGCGCTTGACCACGCCGGAGATATAGTCCGAGGGCCAGCGCACGCCGATGTCCGGCGCGGCTTCCAGCTGGCCGGAATGGAGGCTGCTCACTTCGAGCACCCGGTCCACCACCAGCCCCAGCATCAGCGTACGGTCGGCGAGCGGCACGTCCACCACCAGAATGCGCGTTGCCGGGGTTGGCTCGGCCCTTGGCAGGCCGAGCTTCAGCCGGAAATCGACGGTGGTGACACCCTGATCGCGCATCTCGGTCAGGCCGAGCAGATAATCCGGACCGCCCGGGACATGAAATGTCTCGCGATAGTCCAGGATTTCGCGGACCAGCGACACCGGCACGGCGAAGATTTCCGTGCCGAGGCCGAAGGTCACGACCTGGATGTCGTGCCCGTCACTCACGCGGCCTGCACCCCGAAGTCGTCGTCCTCGCCATCGGGACCGCCGGTGCTGAGGTCGAGCGCAAAGCCCTTGGCGCGGGCCTGCTGGTCGGCGACGCTGTTCGCCTTGGGGCGCGGGGCCGGGGCCTTGCTCGCCTTGGCGACCGGGCGTGCGGGCGCGGCTCTGGACGCGGTGTGGGCGCGGGCCGGGGTGCGGGCGTTGCCGTCGACGCGGAAGAAGGCGATGGAGGCCTGAAGCTCTTCCGCCTGCGCGGCCAGTTCCTCGGAAGTCGAGGAAATCTGTTCCGACGCGCCGGCATTCTGCTGCGTCACATGGTCGAGCTGCTGGATCGCCTGATTGATCTGCGAGGCGCCGATATCCTGTTCGCGGCAGGCCGCGCTGATTTCGGAGACCAGCTCCGCGGTGCGGCGGATGTCGGGCACCAGCTTGGTCAGCATCTCGCCAGCCTCGGTTGCGGCCTTGACGGTATCCGACGACACGGCGCTGATTTCGGCAGCCGCGGTCTGGCTGCGCTCGGCGAGCTTGCGCACTTCCGAGGCGACCACGGCGAAGCCACGGCCATGTTCACCCGCGCGGGCTGCCTCGACGGCGGCGTTGAGGGCGAGAAGGTCGGTCTGGCGGGCGATTTCCTGCACGATGGAAATCTTGTCGGCGATGGTCTGCATCGCGCCGACCGCCTTGTCCACGGCGACGCCGGACATTTCGGCATCCTTCGACGACTGGCGCGCGATCTTCTCGGTCTGCGCGGCATTGTCGGCGTTCTGCTTGATGTTGGCGGCCATCTGCTCCATCGAGGCGGAAGCCTCTTCGGCGGCGGCGGCCTGCTCGGTCGCGCCCTGCGAAACCTGCTCGGAGCTGGCCGAGAGTTCCTGGCTGCCCGAGGAGACATTTTCCGCAGCGGCCGATGCGTCGCCGACGACGCCGCGCAGGCGCTCCACCATGCGGACGAGGGCATGGCCCAGCATGTCCTTGTCGGACAGCGGCTTGTGCTCGACGGTCAGGTCGCCGTTGGAAATCTGCTCGGCGAGATTGGCGCTCTGGCGCAGATTGCCGGTCATGGTGTTGACCATCGTGACCAGATCCTTGATCTCGTCATTGCTCTTGATGGTGATGTCCTGCTCCAGATCGCCGATGGCGACCGCGCTGACGGCGGAGCTGATCTTGGCAAGGCCGCCCGAGACGATGCGCGAAATCCAGATCGCGCCGCCAACGGCGATCAGCAGCGCAAGGGCCGCCGCGGTCAGCAGCATGATGCGGGACTGGGCATAAAGCGCGTCGGTGTCCTCATCCGTCTTGGTCATGGCCTCACGATTCATCTCGACCAGCTTGTCGACCGATTCCTCGGCATCCTTGGCAAGGGTGCGCGACTGGGAAAAAGAGAGGGTCTTGGCTTCCTCATATTTACCGGCATTGGCCAGCTTCACCACCTGGTCATTGACCGGCTTATAGGCATTCCACTGGCTTTGCAGCGTCGTCCAGACCGGCTTGGCCTGTTCCGACGCATTGGCAACGCCTTCGGCGATCAGCTGGTCGAGGCTGCTACTGGATGTGGTCAGCGTCTTCATGAGCGACTGCTGCATGGCCGCGTCGGGTGCCAGGATGAGGGCGCGTTCGGTGCGCAGCATCTTGCTGACATCGACCTGCACCATCAACGATCTTTCCTGCCGTTTGGCCGGGCCGTCGATGATTTCGGTGATGGCGAGGGTCAGTTCGCTCAGGCGCGAAACCGAAACGCCGACGACGATCATCAACATCGCGATGATGACGACGAACGTTCCGGCAAGCTTTAATTTTATGGTAGCTCGCATGCTATTCCCCAAGGGTTCAGTGGTTGGCAGAAGCCGCCCGGCGAACGGGCTGTTCGTCTTCTGCGGCAAAGGATTGGAAGATTGCCTGAAGATCAGGCAGGACGATCACGCCATCGGGCTGGCGCACCAGCTCGCGGACATAATCGCGGCGCCAGCGCAGCCCCACGGCGGGCGGCTCCTCGCTGGAATTTCGGTTGAGGCTCGTCACCTCATGCACCTTGTCGGTGCGGATGCCGAGCTGGACCGTCTCGCCATTAAGCTCGGTCTCTATCACCACGATGCGGCTGTCGACCGTGGCCTCCCCGATCGGCAGCCCGAAGGCGATGCGCAGATCGGCGATGGGAATGATCCGCCCGCGGAAATTGGCGATGCTGCCGACAAGCGGCGGCGCGGACGGCACCTTGGTTTCGGGAAGCAGGTCGACGATCTCGCGGACCATGGTGGCTTCGAGGGCCAGCGTCTCGCCGCCGAGGCTGAACACCAGCACGTCGAGTTCGCCCGCGCTGTCCCACTGGGTCTTGCTGATTGGGTGCATGAGTTTATCCAGCGGCGCGAAGCCGCTCCTCCTGTTGCTGGCCGCGCACGACGAGCTGGACGACATCGAGGATCAGCGCGACGCCGCCATCGCCAAGGATGGTCGCGCCCGCGAAGGTCGACAGGTCCTGATGCAGCGCCGACATCGACTTGATGACTGTCTGGTGGTTGCCGATGATCTGGTCGACGACGAGGCCGACGCGCTCGGCCCCCGTCGATATGACGACGATCTTCTGGTGCGGGTCGGGCCTTGTGCCGGTCGCGAAGATTTCGCGCAGGCGCAGGAAGGGCACCAGCCGGTCGCGCAGCGTGATGACGCTGCGCCCGCGAGAGCGCATATCCTCTTCGAGGCTGAGTTCGAGGCATTCCTCGACCGCCGAGAGCGGGATCACATAGCGTTCCTCGCCGACACGGATGAGCAGCCCGTCGATGATCGCGAGGGTGAGCGGGATGCGCAGCACCACGGTGGAGCCTTCGCCCGCGCTCGATTGCAGGTCGATCGTGCCGCGCAGGCTTTCGATCGTGCGCTTCACCACGTCCATGCCGACGCCCCGGCCGGAAAGATTGGTGACTTTGGCCGCTGTCGAGAAACCGGGGTGGAAGATGAGCTGGAGCAGGTCATGCTCGCTCAGTGCCTCGCCCGGCTGGATGAGGCCCTGCGCTTCGGCCTTGGCCCGCACCCGTTCGCGGTCGATGCCGCGCCCGTCGTCGCGAATGGTGATGAGAACTTCGCCGCCCGCCTGATGGGCCGACAGGTGCACCTTGCCCGCGACTGGCTTGCCCGCCGCGATGCGTTCTTCCGGGGTTTCGAGGCCATGGTCGCACGCATTGCGGATCATGTGGACGATGGGGTCGGCGAGCCGCTCGATCACCGTCTTGTCGACCTCGGTGGCCTCGCCCTCGGTGGTGAGGTCGATGGTCTTGCCGGTTTCTCGCGCAAGGTCGTGGACAAGGCGGCGGAAGCGGCCGAAAAGCGTGGCGACCGGCACCATGCGCAGCACCATCATGGTGTCGCGCAATTCGCCCGCCAGCCGTTCGATTTCCTCGGAGATAGAGCGCAGCGTCAGTTCGTTGACATGGCCCTGACCGCTGGAAAGCTGCGAGAGGCGGCTCTGCACGATCACCAGCTCGCCCACGCGGTCCATCAGTTCGTCGAGCCGCTCGGCGGGCACGCGCACGCTTTCGCCCGACTTGCTGTCGGCCTTGGTCGGGGCGGCCTTGCCCGCCGTTACAGGCGAAGCGGTCGGTTGCGGTGCGACGATTTCCGTGGGTGCCGGGTCAGAGGCAGAAGGAGCGGGGGCCGCGTCCTCCGGCGCTTCTTCGATGGCGAGAGGCTCGATCGATATCTCCATATCGTCCATCACGAAGATGAACACATCGTCGATATCGTCCCGGCTGATGTCACCGCGCAGGGTGATGTCCCAGCCGATATGGCACTGGGTCGGCACCAGATCGGGCAGCGCGGGAATGCCGTCGGTCAGCGCCACGATCTCGCAGTCGCCAAGGTCGCGCAGTTCGTCGATCAGCATCAGCGGATTGGTGCCGTTCGCCATCGCATTGGGCGGCAGGCGGAAGCGGACATGCCAGCCCCCGGAAACCGGGGCGGCGCTGCTTTCGACAGGAGAGGGCGCCGCACCGGCAGCGGCGGGCGCGGTGCCTGCCTCTTCCTCACCGATCGCGGCGTGCAGATCCGCGAGGATCGCCTCGCCCTGCGCCTCCAGCCCCGCGCCGTCGCCATCGACGAGCGCGCGCATATGGTCCTTGGCGGAAAGGATCGCGGCGACCAGACCCTGGGTGGCCGGCGCCAGCCCCTTGCGCACGCGATCGAACGCGGTCTCGCAATGATGGGTGAAGCTCGCCAGCGCATCGAAGCCGAACATCGCGCCGGAGCCTTTCAGCGTATGCAGCCCGCGGAACACCGCGTCGATCTGCGCCCGATCCTCAAGGCAGTGGCTCAGATCGAGCAGGCCCTGTTCGATCTGTTCGAGCAGGTCCCGCGCTTCTACCCGGAATGCGGCAATGGGGTCCTGATCGCTCACCGGCCGAGCACTTTCTTCGCGATCTTGATGAGCTGATCGGGCACGAAGGGCTTCACCAGCCAGCCGGTCGCCCCGGCGGCCTTGGCCTGCTGCTTCATCGCATCGTCGGATTCGGTGGTCAGGAAGATGATCGGCGTGCCCGCCTGCACCGGCAGCTTGCGGATTTCACGGATCATCGTCAGCCCGTCCATATTGGGCATGTTGAGATCGGTGATGATCATGTCGAACTTCTCGGCGCTCGACTTGGCCAGACCTTCAACACCGTCGCTGGCTTCCGTGACGGTATAGCCCGCGCCGGTCAGCGCGATGCGGGTCGCCATGCGCAGGCTCGGGGAATCGTCGACGGTAAGGATGGAAGCGGTCATTGCGGAAGTTCTCCATGAAACCAGAATTCGATGAAATCGGCGTCGGGACGGGCAAGCATGCCCGCACGCCGCAGCTGCTGGGTCACGGCCTCATTGGCCGGGCCGGTCAGGCGGAATATCTTGCCCTGCTGTGCGGCATGGGTGCGGGCGGCCTCCACCAGCTGAAGAAAGCTGAGGTCGATTTCAGAAATCGCCGACCCGTCCAGTTCGACGAGAGGATGGTCGCGCAGGCCATCATTTATTTGCGCGTGCAAAGCTTCGATGCCGCGCAAGGTTGCGCCGGCATCTGCCACAATAGTCATTCCCATTATCGAGCCTACCGCCTGATAGAAATTGTTCTGATGAGCCTCCCTCTACGGCAAGGGGATTGCGATGTGGTTAATGCGGGAGACACTTTGTTGATTCTGTTCGCGATCCTCGATCCTGGGCTTCCTCTTCCGTCCCGCCGCTTCGTGGCGCGGGGGAAGCGCAGCCCTGAAGGCTGGCCTTATGCCGGGGGCTGGCCTATCCTCGCGGCGCCTTCTGCTTAGGGAAAATGCCTGTGCGTAAATTGCTTGCCCTCGCCCTTGCCTCCACGATCGCTTCCACCATCGCCGCCGCTTCGGCCGTCGCGCTGGCCCGGCAGGCGGCGGCGCCCCCCGTTGCATTGCCGGGGGAAGGGGCAGAGGATGGGAAGCTGAAACAGCTGTTCCACGACAGCGACGAGGGCAGCCTGCGGCGCAATCCGATCAACGGCCTTTACCGGGGCGACCTGCGGTTCGCCGATCATCTCGGCAATTATCTGACCCCTGCTTATTATGAGGCGGAAAAGAAAGCGGGGGAGGAGGACCTTGCCCGGCTGAACGCGATCGACCGCGACAAGCTTACGCCGGTCGACCGGATCGCCTATGATGTTTTCCGCAACCAGACCACCATCGCGCTGCATGGCTATCAGCCGGACCTGCTGAAAATGCAGATGCTGCGCCCGCTCGATCATTTCACGGGGTTCCAGACCTTCTATCCCGATGTGGCGTCCGGGCAGGGCGTGGCGCCTTTCGCTACGCTGGCCGATTATGAGAACAACCTGACGCGCAACCGCGAATATGCGCAATTGCTGGATCGCGCGATCGGTCTTTTCCGGCAGGGGATGAAGGACCATATCGTCCAGCCCAGGCTCGTCGTGCGCAACATGATCGAGCAGTTCGACAATCTGATCAACCAGGGTGTCGAGGGATCGGTCTTTTATGGCCCGGTCAAGACCTTTCCCGAGGGCATCTCGGTCGCCGATCAGCAGCGGTTGCGCGCGGCCTATGCGGCGCAGATTCGCGATGTGCTGATCCCGGCGCACAAGCATGTGCGGGATTTCCTCGCCACCGACTATCTGCCCGCCGCCCGCGAGAGCGTCGGCCTTTCGGCCATGCCGGGCGGGGACAGGCTCTATGCCTGGCTGATCGAGTCCAATACGACGCTGCCGCTGAAGGCGGAGGAGGTGCATCAACTGGGCCTTCAGGAGGTGGCGCGCATCCACAAGGCGATGGAGGTCCAGAAGGAGAAGGTCGGCTTCAAGGGCACGCTTGCCGAATTCTTCACCTTCCTGCGCACCGATGCGCAGTTCCAGCCGACCTCGGCGGAGCAGCTTCGCCTCGGCTATGAGGCGATCGGGCGGCGGGTCGATGCGCGGGTGCGGGAGCAATTCTCGCTCATCCCACGCACGCCGCTCGAAATCCGTCCGGTGCCGCCTTATCGGGAAAAGACCGACGCGGGCGGGTCCTATAATCAGGGCACGCCGGACGGATCGCGGCCGGGGGTCTTTTATTATAACAGCTATGACCTGCCCTCCCGCTATATGTGGGAGATGGAGACGCTCTACCTGCATGAAGCGGTGCCGGGCCATCATTTCCAGATCAGCCTTGCGCAGGAAAACGACACGCTGCCCGCCTTCATGCGCTTTGGCGGCAATACCGCCTATGTCGAGGGCTGGGCCTTATATGCCGAGACGCTCTGGCAGGAACTGGGGATGGAGACGGACGAATATCAGCGCATGGGCGGGTTGAATGACGACATGCTGCGCGCGATGCGGCTGGTGGTCGATACCGGCATTCATGCCAAGGGCTGGACCCGCGATCAGGCGATCGGATATATGCTCGACAATGCGCCGATGTCGAAAACCGACGCCACCGCCGAGGTGGAGCGTTATATCGCTATGCCGGGACAGGCGCTGGCCTATAAGATCGGCCAGCTGACCATATCGCGGCTGAAGGCGAGGGCGCAGGCGGCATTGGGGAAGACCTTCGACCCCCGCGCTTTCCATGCGCAGGTGCTCGATACCGGCGCGCTGCCCATGCCGGTGCTCGAAGCGAAGATCGACGGATGGATAAAGGCTGGCGGCAAATAGGAAAGGACGGCCGGTTGGGGCAGGGGTCTGCGCTGCCCCGGCCGGCGCCTCAATGCCGCAATGCGCGCGCATGGGGAGGCGGGGCAATGGTCGCGCAAGCCGGAATATCATGCGAGGTTCAGCGCGGCGATCTGCGCGGTGGCGTTTCTGCGCGGTATCGTTGATACCGTCGCGAAACAGGCGCCGGGTTCGACAATATGTCTGAACCCGGCCTTCGCCGGAGGGCGATTCATGATAAATCAGGTGGTTAAATGGTCGGGGAGAGAGGATTCGAACCTCCGGCCCCTGCCTCCCGAAGACAGTGCTCTACCAGGCTGAGCTACTCCCCGACCGCTGGTGGGAAGTTAATCCCCTGCGAGGCAGGTGGGTCCAATAGAAGGTTGGATTCGATTGTGCAAGGGCAAAATTGGAGGATTTCGCTTTCTTGAAATGAAGGCGAATTTATGCCTTGTTCATCCGCGGGCCGAGGAAATCGATCAGTCGGCGATAGCTCTTTTCCGGGATGAAAATCTGGGTGAAGATCATCAGCGCGAGTTTGGGCGGATAGCATCCGCGCACCAGTGCATTGAGATAGAGCCATAGCGCCCGGCCCGCTTTTCCTTCACGGCGGTAGGAGCGGGCGATGCTCCATCCGCGATCGCCATGATAGGCCTTGTAGGAAATCATGGGCCGCATGCTGTTCAGCCATTCCGACCGCCTTTGGGCAACGGCCTTGCTCGATACCCGTTCGGGATCGAAACCATCGGCCCAGATTGCAGCGGGTTCCGGCAGCATCCGGAACCTGGCGCCTCCCTTGTAAAGGCGGATGGCGAAATCCTTGTCCTGTCCATAGGGCAGGCCGACCTGATATTGCGTGGCGAGCGCCAGCTCCTTGGGCAGCACCAGCGTCGAGGTTTGGATGAAGCCTCTGTCACGCAGGAGGTAATCGGCGATAGGCTCTTCTTCCCGTGGCGCGCGCGGGGGCTTTATGAAACGCTTGTCATTGCCTCTGTCGACAATGACGGGGCTGAATATCGCGATATTGGCGGGGGCGGAATCGAGGGCAGCGACCGCCTTTTCCAGATGGTGAGGCAAGAACTCGTCGTCGGAATCCAGCAGCGCCACATAGTGGCCGCGTGCCGCCGCCATGCCCCGGTTGCGCGCAACATTCGCACCGGCGTTGGTCTGGCGCAGGATGCTTACATCGCATCCCTGGCAGTCTATATCCGTGATCTGTAGCGGTTCGGTCGATCCGTCATCGACGATGATGACCTCGAAAGACCGGAATGTCTGGTTCGCAATCGACCGCATGGCCCGGTCGATGGTGTTTTTCCGGTTATAATAAGGGATAATGATACTGACGAGAGGGATGCTCAAATCCTGATCTCCATCCGGGTCACGGTTTCCCGCACCTGAAACATCAGGCGCGGGGGAATGAAGAGGCAAAGGCCGGGCTTCCCGGACGGGGAAGGCGAAGGCCGTTGCGGGCGGTGTTCCTGTTCTCCGGATCGCGCAGGCTGGCGACGATCAGGAACATGATCCAGAGCAACCCGTCATCGCTGAGAACGGATTGTTCGCTCATGTTGGTGATGAGGAAAAAGATCATGAAGGCGGCATCGAACATGCAGAGCTTGTCGGCATATTTCGCCAGCAGCGTGAATTTCCGGAAGAGCAGTTTCAGATAGCCATAGATCAGCAGCACGCCGCCGGGCACGCCCAGCGCAACGATCGTCTGGAGCAGGCCGTTATGGGCGTGGCCGGGCACGAAATAGCGGGGATCGAAAGTCTGCATCGCCCCTTCGGGTGATGTCCAGAAGCCTTCATACCCATATCCCAGAATCCAGTGCGTGCCGCTGCTGAGTTCGTTGATCAACTGTTCCCAGATGAAGGTGCGGTTCGTGAGGGTCGTATCCTTGCCCAGGCTTCCCAGCACCGATTCGATTATCAGATCCACCAGCTCGAAATAGAAGAGGAGCCACACGACCGCCCCCAGCAGGAGCATGAGGGCAATGGCGACCCCGGGCTTCCAGTGGTAGATTTTCAGCATTGGGAAAAGCGCTATCATCGCGACCATGTTGATGAGCGCGGAGGCAGAGAGCGTGGCGGCGATCCCGATGGCGGAACAGCCTGCGACCAGCAACCCAAAGCGTGGAAACTGCCGGGCATAAAAAAGGGAAAGCCCCACCAGAATGCCGATGACATAGGTGCGCCCCGCCACATTCTTATGCAGGAACAGGCCGCGAATGGAAGGGTAGAGCTTGTCCTGATGCTGGCCGATGGACGGCGCGACAACATAAGCCGCCATCCCCATGAAGAATACGATGATGAGGGCAAGCCCGACGATCTGGAGCACCTCCCGCCGGTCGAAGCGGGCTGAAATCGAAACCGCGAACAAGGTCGCGGCCACCAGAATCAGGCTGCGTATCAGCGTATCCATCGGGGATAGCGACCAGATGCTCGAAAGCACGCAGCCGAGGGTGAGGACGAGAAAGACACCGAGCGAGTTCAGCGTCTTGAGGAAATGGGACGGCGAGAGCAGCGCCACATAGGCGACATAGAGATAGCCGGGAAAAGGCAGGATGCGGGCGAGCCAGGATGCCTGCCCGCTTTGCAGCCGGTCCACCAGCCCGACGGGATCGACGACCAGATGGTTGAGGCCGCCGCTGCACAGCGCGATCGCAAAGGCGACGTAGATCATTTCGCCGGTAAAGCGAAGCACGCCTCCCTGCCTGTATCGCGCCATTTTCACGACATGAGTCCTTTTTTGAATTTAATGGCCTTCAGGACAAGCTGTCGCATGTCCCCGGCATCGGTCAGCAGCACGCCCGCGGCATAGGCCAGCCCGGCGATGCAGAACAGGGCGATTGTCCTCGCAAGGTTCATCCCCGGCACCAGATGCTGCCCCGCCATGATCGCGCCCACCATCAGCGCGGTCGCCACCGCCGGGCGCAGCACATGGGCGGGCGGCACCGGCAGCGGGAAGGAGCGGCGGCTGATGATGATCGAGGCGATCAGCGAGATGGTCTGCGACAGCACCGCCGCGAAGGCTGCGCCCTTTAGGCCCATGGCCGGGATCAAGAGGAAATTGAGGATCAGCGTGGCGGCGGCGGCGATAGCCGCGACACGGGCCTGCCCGCCGGTATTCTCGCCGAGCTGATTGCCCTGGATGAAATAGAAGGTGTTGAGGCTGAGCAGCAGGGTGGAGAGCGCCACCAGCGGGAAGAGCTGCTCGGCCGTGTCGCGGAACAACGGGCCGAGCATGATCTGCGCGATTTCCGCGCGCATCACGGCGAGGCCCGCGGCGGCGGGCAGGGCGATGACCATCAGGAAACCGAAATTCTTCGCCATCTGGTCGATGGCCGCCTGCTGGCCATGCTGCTTCAGCGCGCGGATCGCCAGCGGATAGCAGGCCAGCGTGACGCTCTGCATCAGGGTGAAGATGCTCTGGCGGCCCAGCTCGACGGTGGGGCCGTAAAGTCCTGCGGCCTCCGCGCCCAGCAGATAGGCGACGATGAACCTGTCCGCCATCACGCCGATATTGTTGAGCATCAACGCCGCGCCCAGGGGCAGGCCATAGCGGACGAGGCGGCGCGTCAATTCGGGATCGCGGCTGAAATCCGGCCGTCCGAACATCGCGCCCATGAACGGGATCGGCGCGAGGAAATAGCCCAGCGCCACGCACAGCACCAGCACGAAGCCGCTGCCCGTCAGGTAGATGCCGGCCGACCCGATGAGGATCGCCAGCAGCGCGCGCACCGCGAAGGACAGGGAGTAGCGGACGGGCTGGAGCGCGGCGCGTTGCAGTTCCTGCGTGAAATCGAACCAGGATTGGGCGAGGGTCATCACGCCGCAGGTGATCGCGACGATCCACGGCAGGCCGAACACCGGCAGGATGAAGCAGAGCAGGCCCATCAGGATCGTGCACACCAGCCCCTGCAACAGATAGAGGCGGGTGATCGTGCCGATGACCTTCGGGGCATCCTCGCCCACGGCATAGCGCAGGACGCTCATCCGCAGCCACTGGAACAGGCCCGCGCTGCCCAGTTGCGCGGCGGCGACGGACAGGACGAGGGCGGCATATTCGCTGGGCGGCGCAAGGCGCGTGAAAATCGCGGTCGCGACAAGATTGAGCAACGCAGGACCGATCCGGCCGAACAGGTAGATCAGCGTATGCTTGTAAAGGGGAGCTGACATATGCGGATCAGCTCTTCCGCTCTTGTCGCTGCGCCATCGCCCAGCGGATCATGTCCCGGCGCGGCCAGACGAGCGAGGTGGAGCGCGGTTCATAATCTCCGCTGGCATGCAGCGCCCGGCGCGTGGGAGAGGTCTTGAGCGCAAGTTCCCTGTCCTTGGCGGACGCCTTGCGGTGGACGATGAAGGCCCCGGCGGAGAGCGGGATGGAGGTGAGATGGCCAAGGCGCGGGCTGACCTGCTGCAATTGCGGGTCCATGAACCAGCTCCGGCACACAAAGCCGTAGACATCGGGGTGCCCGGCCAGCAATTCCCCGGCCTCGCGATAATAATCGATCATGCCCTCGCGGTTGAAACCTTCGAGATGGCGGGGGTCGAGGTAGAGGCGGAAGCAGGGGATTTTCCCCGCCGTGCGCGCCACCCAGAACGGATTGCGGCGGGCGACGGCAAGCAGGATCGTGCCGCCCATGCGGCTGCGAATGTCGAGAATGCTTGCCCCGGCCGGAACGCCCAGCCCCAGAACAAGGCGCAGATCCTTGATGAACAGCTGATCGTCCAGATCATAAGGATCGGGCATGGCCTCCAGCGTATCGGCCAGCCGCGAGAGCGCGAGGGGGTAGCGGGCGAGCAGCGCCGGGGTGAGCGCCCGGTCGCGCAGCACCTCGTCGATCAGGAGCGCCTTTTCCGCCAGATAGAGCGCGGCGAACTGCTTGCGCCGGGCTGGGGTAAGGGGATCGGTGATCTCTCGCCAGAGACGGGTGAAGGCGGGACCCAATTCGCGCATCAGGGCGGGGGTGCGCCAATGCTGCAATGCGGCGTCGAGCCGCGCAATCTCGCCCGTCATGGCGACGGGAAGGGCATCGCGATTCGTCGCGACAATCTGGTGGAACCGAGGCGCCTGCGCTGCGGCCATGCCGTCTTTCCCTGTTGGAAAAGGATGGTTTTGACCTATATTCCCGGAAGTTGGAGAGGATATGTCTATTTGCATGAACCGTGCTGTCGCCTGTCGTTCCGGGGCTTAACCCGAATGCGGAAGAACAGTAACATCCTTTCTTGTCGTCCTGCCATATTATTTTGCGATGCACTGTTGGTGGAACGGGACGACCGGGAGGCCGGGCCGTCCGCGCGGGCTTCATCACAGGTTAAATGGCGCGGGCGCAGATAGGCCGCGCCCGATATCCTTCCCTTTCCCCGCTTTCGAGGAGTTTGCGACCATGATCGACATCAGCATGAAGCGGCGGACAATGTTGGCGGCGGGGCTGGGAGCGGGGCTTGCCCCTTTGGCGGCCGGCGCCTCGGGGGCGCAGGTCGCGCGCCTCCGCACCGCCGGCAACCGGCTGTTGCTGGGCGATGAGCCTGTCCGGCTGCGCGGCGTGGTGATCGCCGATTTGTTGAAGCCGGGGCGTCCTGCCCTCTTCCCCTATCGGGACATTGCCGGGACATGGGGCGCCAATGCGGTCCGGATCAGCATCCATCCCGGCTATTGGGGCGCGCAGACCGATTGGGCGAGGGCTCGGCTGATCGACAATGTGCGTGCGGCGCGGGCGGCGGGGTTGTTCGTCGTCCTTTGCTGGCATGCGCTCGGCTTTCCCGATGATTTCGTTTTCCGCCCGCCCGCGACATGGGGCACCCGCGCCGACGCCTTCGATACCAGCGTCGCGAAATGTCGTGCCTTCTGGTCCGAAATGGCGGAGCTTTACGGGAGTGACGGCGGCATTCTCTTCGAGCTGTTCAACGAGCCGATCCGCGACCCTCGCAATCCCGATGTGGAATATCGTCAATGGCCGCACTTGCGGGCGGTATGGACGGATATCATCCGCGCGGCCATCCGTCCGAAGGCGGATAATGTCGTCATCTGCTCGGGCAATCGCTATACCTATGATCTGCGCGGCATCGCGGATGCGCCGGTGGAGCTGGATAATATCGCTTATGCCTGGCACGTCTATCCGCGCGAGGGGAAGCAGAGCCTGCCCGACTGGCTCATCCGCCTCGACAATGTGCAGAAGCAGTTTCCGGTGATCGTGACCGAATGGGGGTTTTCACAGGTCGGCGATCCCAAATTCATTGCGACGCCGCAATCCTTCGCCGATCCCCTGCTGCACTTGCTCGACCAGAATGAGATGAGTTGGCTCGCCTATAGCTTCAGCCCGCGCGCCCAGCCGAGTCTGGTCGAAAAGGATTGGAAAACGCCGACGGCCTATGGCCGATATGTGATCGACCGGTTGGCGCAGGAAAAAGCGGGCTGATCGGGTTTGGGGAGCGCTGCGCCGGGGCGCTTCATCGGGCAGGAGCTTGCGATAGCCTGCCGCGCATTCGAAGGGCGCAAGACAGGCTTTCGCAGATGCGCTATCCCTTGACGGGGTGGCGCCGGGTGTGGACCAGCAGGCGATAGAAGGAATGGGGATTGGTGGTCAGATAGCGCCATGCGAGGCGCCGGGGGTCCTTGATCGTGCGAAAAAGCCATTCCAGACCAAAGCGCTGCATCCATTCGGGTGCGCGCGGCGCGTCCCCGCAGAGAAAGGCATATAGCCCGCCGCAGGTCTTCAGCCATGCGACGCCTCGAAGCCGGTCGCGGTTGCGGACGCTCCATTCCTCCTGCAAGGGCTTGCCCAGCCCTACCCAGAGAACATCGGCGCCGCTTTCCCGGATTTCCTTGCAGATGTCTTCCTCTTCCTCGCGCCGGAAATAGCCGTTGCGCCGCCCGGCGATCTTCAGCGCCGGATAGAGCTTCCGGATCGCATTGGTCGCGGCCTCATTCTGTTTTTCCGATCCACCGAAAATGAAGAAGGAAAGCCCGTTCTCGATGGCGGCCTCGGCCGCGTCGTGGAAGAAATCGGTGGTGGCGATCCGCTCCGGCAACGGGGCGTCGGTCAGCTTGCTGGCGAGCACGATCGACTGGCCGTCGCCGTGAATCCAGGACGCCGCCAGCATGGTATCGCGAAATTCCGGGCTTTTGCCCGCAAGGGAAACCCCCTGTCCATTGGAGGAGAAGACGAGCTTGGGCAGGACGCCTTCACCGGCCTGATGGGCGTGCAGGCAATCGCGCGCCATCATCTGCGCCAATTCGGTTCGGGTCACCGAGACCGTCGGCAAGCCGCCCACGATAACGCGGGGAGGCTGCTTTCCGTCCTGCGCGAAGGATATGGGGCTGTTCACGGGGTTGATCCGATTCCTGTTTGTGGGAGAGGCGAGTACAGAGTTGAGAATGCAGGAAAGTCTGTTGCGCTGCAAGATGCACCGGGACGGGTAGGGTGGTTATGATCCCTTTCCTACTGAAAAAAATCGCTAAATTTGCACGGTTGGTCGATGAAAGAGGATAGCGGGCGCAGCGAAGAGCCATTGGCTCCGCTCTGCTCAATCAGAAAAAATAACCTATTTGGATATATATCCTTTCCTACAGCATGTTGTTTTGAATAATTCCTGTCATCGGCGCTGTTGCCGGATTCGGGAGAAAATCATGACCAGTTCTTTCAATGGCTTTGTCGATGCCCCTTCCTCGCCTTCCTGCGCGCCCTATGCGCTGGTGCCGCATGACAGCGATGAGCTGACCCTGACGCCCAAGGGCATTTATGTCGGCAGTGGCGGTGATGTGACATTGCGCGGTGTCGATGGCGTGGCGGACGTCACCTATAAAAATCTGCCCGACGCCAGCTATATCGCGGTGCGCGCTCAATATGTGCGGGCGACCGGCACCACCGCCACCAACCTGATTGCGGAGGCATGAGCATGACGCGCGCATCAGGCAGTATCGGCTTTTCGAGCCGGGCGGCGACGCGCTGGGCCGGGGGGCAGGGCCTCCCCGGCCTGGCCGCGCCGCTCGCCCGTCCGCGCAGGATCATGCTGCGCGGGGACAGCACCGGGATCGGTTATCTGACGGCCTATCCCAGCGGCAACGCGGCGGCGCAGCGGTGCGGCCCATCGCGCCGGATGAGGGATGGCCTCATCGCGGCGGGATGTTATGCGCAGGATGAGTTCCTCGTCGGCAGCGGCGGCTATGCAACGGCGGCGGGCCTCCTTGCCTTTGACCCGCGCGTTAGCATGACCGGCACCGGCTGGGCCTATTGGGCCGTCACCACCGCGGTTTTCGGTGCTATCCGCAACAATACGGATACGACCAGCCTCTGGACGTTCACGCCGGACACCCAATGCGACACGGCGGTCCTCTATTATGCGAAGGACAATAGCCGCAGCACCGGTGAAATGTCTTTCGGCGGGGCGACCAAGGCGTTCAACCAATATAGCGCGACAGCCGGATGGGGCAGCATCACCATCGGTCCGGCCGATGGCGTCGTGCTGGGAGCGAACAAGGTGGATATTCGCCGCACGGCGGCGAGCGGCAATGTCACCGCCGATGCGATCTGGTGCTATAACAGCAAGCTGCCAGCCTATCAGATATTGAACGGGTCGGCTTCGGGCATGAAGGCGCAGAACCTTGCCAACAGCAGCACGCTTTCCTCTTCGCTCTATTTCCCGGAACAGCTGCTATCGGCGGGGGATGAATGCTGGTGGCAGATCGGCATTAATGACTGGAAGAGCGCCGGTCCTACCGATCTGACGACCTTCCAGGCCTATGTGCAGGCATGGGTCGATCGGTGCCAGATGTTCGGCATCATCCCGCGTATCATCCTGCCGATCCGGTCGGCGCTGACCGATACGACGGCGGAACTGATGGCCGCCTATGACGGCGCGCAGGCCAGCGTCGCCAGTGCGGAGGATGTGGCGATCTACAGTTTCGGCGACCGCTGGGGCAGCTATGCCGAGGCCAGCGCCAGAGGGCTGATGGCGGGGAGCGGCGACGCTTTTCATGCCAACTGGTTCGGTGCGCAGGATCAGGGGCAATTCTATACCTCCCTTGCCCTTGCCGCCTGAGTTATGTTGCGCCGCAATATATTCTGATGCAAGAGGCGGATTGCCTCGCGAATCATGCACGGGCCGCAACGGGGGCGGGACGGAGGACCGGTCCGCCCCCCTTCGGGATAGCAGCGGGAGAGATATCTGCCCCTGGAAGCAATTCTTTTTGGGACAGGATGAAAGTAAAAACGGGTTTTCAGATGTTCGCAGATCGCGTACCCCGATAGCGACTGACCAGAGCCTGATCCTACAGGAAAAGGGGGCTTTCGAGGCGGGAGGATCGGGATATGGCTCGTTCGTCCAGGCCCGTCCCGCTTCGTCTGCCAGTTGAAGGAATATCGGGTGGCGCTGCATGGCATATCGGTCTGCAAATGGAGGATGTCTGGGCAGTTTGAGGGAATGGAATGAACTCTGATACCGTTATAGTAGGGGGGATCAGAAGTTCCAGAGCGACCCGGCAGGAGCTGGCGCAGCAAATGGTGCAGGACACCATGGCCGCGCGCGGGGGGACTTTGCCGTTTCCGAAGCTGGTGGTGGCGTCCAACGGGCAGGTCATCGCCAGATATCACCAGAATAGCGAGTTCCGCTCGATGATCGCGCAGGCGGATATCGTGGATGTGGACGGCATGCCCTCGGTGCTGGCGACGCGCCTGTTTTGCCGTGAACCGCTGAAGGAGCGGGTGGCGACCACCGATTTCATCCTCGATGCGTGCGAGACGGCGGCGGCGGCCGGTATCCGTTTCTATTTTCTGGGCGCGCGGCCCGGTGTCGCGCGCAAGGCGGCCGATCTTCTGGAAGAGCGCTTTCCCGGCTTGCAGATCGTGGGCGTAAGGGACGGATATTTCCGCCCGGATGAGGAAGACGCGCTGTGCGCGGATATTCGTGCCTCCGGCGCGGATATTCTCTGGCTCGGGCTGGGCAGCCCGCTTCAGGAGCGATTCGCCGTTCGCAACCGAAGCAAATTGGGGGGCGTCGCCTGGGTGCGCACCTGTGGCGGACTGTTCGATTTCTATTCCGGCCGGATACCGCGCGCGCCCCTGTGGTTGCAGAAAATCGGCATGGAATGGCTCTATCGCGTATGGCAGGAGCCTTTCCGGCTGGGCAAGCGCTATATCCTGACCAACCCGGTGGCGCTCTATCATCTGGTGACCAAAACCCGCGGCTGAACCCGTTACGAGGGGATTTTCCTGCGCCGCTTTATCTTGTGCAGATGCGTATTTTTGCCGCCCCCTTCGTCGGATCAGGAAGGGACGGAGGGAAAAAGAGGCAGGTTTTGAGCCTGTCTCAGCAGGAATGAGACGAGTTGAAAGGCTGTTGGTAAACAGTTTCTTGCGTATATCTTACTGAACATATTATCTTATTTCTGCAAATGGCGGTGCGTTCCTTGCCGCTGTAGAGAGATGAGGTACGCCCCTGCATGCACATGCGCCCCTATATAAAGCATAGTGGCGTCATTGTTGCTGTTGCAGCAATTCTCGTGCTGTTCGCGGATATGACGGGCTTTCTGGCGGTGTTGCGTAGTGGCGGGGCGGCGCGGGCGACGCTGATGGTTCCGCCGCGTTCGGACGACGGCCGCCCGGTTCCGGGCGAGCGCTATTCCTGGCAGCCCGTCGCCATCGGCGGGGGCGGCAGCGTCACCGGATTTTCGAGCGATGTAGAGGGGCGCACGCGGGTCGTGCGCACCGATGTCTATGGCGCCTATATCTGGAGAGACCAGCCGGGCCGTTGGGAGCAACTGGTGACCGCCCGATCGATGCCGGCGGAGGATCGCTGGCCGGGCAGCATGGCCGAGGGCGTGGCGGAGATCGTCGTCGCGCCGCATCGGCCCGACCGGCTTTATATGGCGCTGCGGGGGAAGGTCTATCGTTCCGACGATCGGGGCCGCAACTGGACCCGCCCGGCGCAGGGGCCGGATTTCCACTTTTCCCCCAACGGGTCCCATCGCTTCCGGGGCGCTTCTCTTGCCATAAGCCCGGACAATCCCGACCTGCTGTTTCTCGGCACGCAGCGGCAGGGCCTGTGGCGCTCGACCGACGGCGCGCGGAGCTGGCAGGCGGTAAGCGCCGTTCCCTCGTCCGTGGCGAGGCAGGGCGAAGCGCCCGCGCCGATGCTCCTGTGGTTTGCCGCCTCCGCGCCGGGGCGTCGGGCGGGTAATGCGCCGCTGCTGATTTTCTCCCCCGGGCATGGATTGTACCGGTCGGCGGATGGCGGGCGGAGTTTCGACCCGGTTGGCGCCGGACAGGGGGCCGCGCCCCTCGATCTGGCGCGCGGGGCGTTCGCGCCCGATGGCGATTTCTTCGCCGTGTCGAGCAGCGAGCGTTCCGTCTATCGGCTGCATCAGGGGAAATGGCGCAATCTGGTGGCGGAACGGCGGATCGCCGCCCATGGGTTCGTCGGCATCGCGATCGATCCGCGCTCCGGCCGGATCATCGTGGTGGATGATGGCGGCGATGCCTTCGCCTCGCAGGATCAAGGCGAAAGCTGGTCCGCGCTTCGTCATCGCGCGCGTGTGGGGGAGGGCGAGCCGCCCTGGCTGCGGGTAACGAATATCTCCTATTTCGCGACCGGTAGCCTGTTCTACGATCCTGTCCTGCCCGACCGCTTATGGGCGATGACCGGGGCCGGCCCCTTTTATGCCGATTGCGCCGAGGGATGCCGGGAACTGGTCTGGACCAGCGCGGTGCGGGGCATAGAGGAACTGGTCGCGAGCGACGTCATTCAGGCGCCGGGGCGGGCGCCGCTCTTCGCCGCGCTCGATTTCGGGATACATCTGAAAGAGAATCTCGACGCCTTTTCGACGGGCTATGGCCCGGCGGAAAGGGTGCTCATTGCCGCGCAGCAAATTGCCTGGACGCCGGCCGATCCCGATTTCATCGTCACCAATGCCTCCGACACGCGGACATTCTGCTGCTCTCAGGACGGCAATGCGGTGATGGCGGGCTACAGCACCGACGGCGGACGGAACTGGCATAAATTCCCGACCCTGCCGCAACCGCCGGGAACGCAGCCCGGCGACCCGTGGCGCATGGCCTTCGGCACCATCGCCGTCGCCGCGAACGCGCCCGACAATATCGTCTGGGCGCCCGGCTATGACCGCGCGCCCTTCTATACGCTGGATCGCGGGCTGAGCTGGCATCGCGTGGTCTTTCCGGGTGAGGTGCTGCCCAATAGCGGTTCCTATCCCAGCATCTGGGTGCAGCGAAAAACCCTTGCCGCCGACCGCGTGCTACCCGGCACCTTTTATTTCTACCATGGCGGCAATGCGGCCAATCCGGGTCTGACGGGCCTGTGGCGCACGCGCGACGGCGGCAGGACCTGGGAACAGACCCATAAGGGCAGGCTGTCCTCACGCGACGGCTTCGGCGCGAAGCTGAGGACGGTGCCGGGGCAGGCCGGGCATTTGTTCTTCACCTCGGCGCAGCCGGGGCAGGAGGAGAATTTGCTGCGTTCCACCGATGGCGGAAAGCATTGGGCGCGGGTGGAGCGCGTCGGGCAGGCCGATGATATCGCCTTCGGCAAGGCCGCGCCCGGCGCGGCATATCCGGCCCTGTATCTTTCCGGCAAGGTCGATGGACGCTATGGGATCTGGCGTTCCACCGACGCGCTGGCCAGTTGGCAGCGAATCGCCGATTTTGCGCTCGACAGGCTGGATCAGGTCGTGGTGATGGACGCCGACAAGGATGTCTTTGGCCGCGTCTATCTGGGCCTGATGGGATCGGGCTGGGTTTATGGTGAGCCTGCGCCTTGCGGCACGGCGCAAAGGAGGAATGCAGATCAGCTATGCACGGTGGTGAAGTGATCCTGATGAGACGGCAAGGGGGCTGTCCCCGATAATGGATAATGAAGGGGGCAATTCGGCGCTTCAGATGCGCGGCCTTGAGGTGCGCGGCAGGGTGAAGCGGCGCGCGCGGCCGAAAGGCGTCCATGCGGTGGGCGCAATGGCCAGCGAAGGGGCACCGGTGCTGGCCGCGCTCATCCTGTCGCTGGGCGCGTTGCTGGGAGGGTTCAACAGCCTGCTGGGACAGGCCCTGAGCTACGTCGTCAATGCGGCGCTGCTGATCTTCCTGCTGTTCATATATCGCCCGGAAATGCGTTTCTGGCGACAGGTGATGCCGGTGCTGCTGCTGTGCGCGGCGGCGGCGGGCTGGGTGTGGCTCGCCAATCGGGGGGTGCCGCTCATTCCGGGGGGCGGGCCGCCGGTCGTCTTTGCGCGCGATCTTTTCGGGCCGGAGATGCTGGGCTTTCTGGCTGGCGTGCTGGCGCTGGTAAGCGGCGCGCTGATCGGCCAGTCGCCCGGCGCGATATCCCGCTTCCTGCGCTGGCTGGTGCTGTTCAACGCGGTCTGGATCATCTGGGGCCTGATATTGCGCGCGAGCAATCTCGACCTTGCGTTCGACCTTTGGATGGTGACGCGGCAGGGGCGCTTTACCGGAACGATCGGCAATGCGAATGTGACGGCGGCACTGGCCGGGGCCATGGCGATCCTTTCGGCAGGGATGCTGGCGGGATATCTGAAGCCGGGTCGCGGACGCCGCCCCGTGCCGATGGCGCTGGCCGCGGCGGGCTTTTTCCTGTTCATCGGCGTGATGATCGCGACGGCCTCCCGTTTTGCGCTGCTGGTCGTGGTCCTTCTGCTCGGGATATTGGCCGCGAGCATGGTGGGCAGCCGGGCGCGGGGCAGGATCAGCGCGGCTATGTTGCGCCGCATGATCGCGGTCATGGTGGTGGTGGGGATCATCCTGCTGTTCACGGCCGGAGCGATCCTGATGGACCGGCTATCCTCGGCCGGGGGAGATCTGGGCGACCGCTTCACCTTGTGGAGCCATTATGCGGAACTGGCGGGCAAGGCGCCGCTCTATGGCTATGGGCTGGGCGCATTTCCCAGCCTCAACGCGCATTTCCTGTCGAGCGTGGAGATAGCGCAGGCCGTGTGGAACGTGAATTCGGCCCATAATATCCTGCTCCAGCTGGTGTTGAATGGGGGCTATCCCTATTTCGCCCTGCTGGCGCTCGGGTTCCTGCTGGTCGGCGCGACGATCCTGCGGGACATGCAACGCGAAGGCTGGCCGCCCGACCGGCTCGCGCCGGTGCTGGCGCTGGCGCAGATATTCTGCTGCGCGCTGGTCGACATCTGCCTTGATGTTCCTGCTCTGGCGATCCTCTTCCTCGGTCTTGCCGGGGCCTTGTGGGGGCGGGCCATCCGCAGGAGTGGCGTCGTTTTCAGGGACGGCGATAGGCGTCCGCGTCCTTGAGGCGTACCTCGCGCCAGCGCAGCAGCAGCGGCTTATAGGCATCGGTGCCGCTCGCCAGATCCATGATCTGCGGGCGTTGATCGGGTTTGAGGCGCGCCAGCCAGACCGCCTCATCGATGAGATGGGTCCGGGTCGGGGCGGCGAGCCGGTCCCAATGCTCGATGCCGAAGCGCCAGCGCCAGGCGGCTGCGTTCAGCAGATAGGGCGAGCTGTCATAACTGCGGACAAGAGCGGCCAGCGCCTCGGCCATGCTATCGGGGGAGAGGCTGGCGATATAGGCGCGAACCACATCGGCTTCCCCCCAATAAGGACGGCTATCGGCGATGGCGGCGATCTTCTGCCGCGCGCTGTCCAGCAGGGCGGCGCGAGGAGGACCAAGGGGCAGCGCGGCGGCCCGCTGCGCATCGAGCAGCGCATAAGCGAGGATGAGGCGGGGCGGATCATCGGTGCCGATAGGGGAGGGCGGGAGAGAAATCGACGGGCCGTTCCCTTCCGCGCCCAGCACATGATTGCGGTCGATACGGTCCTGCGCGGCCAGGACCGCGCGTTCCTGCCAGATAAAATGGAGGCCATATGCGCCGGGAACAGCGCATATGGCCAATGCCACAAGGGCGGTCTTATAGGGGCGTCCGAAGACTTTTGGCGTTGTCATCTACATCCAGGCGATCTGGATCACCCCACCGAAGGATGACCTTATTCGCCCTGATAATAGGCCGAATATTTCTTCGAATAGTAAAGACCGCCAATGGCTTCGGCAGAAGAATCGACCATCGTGTAGATGGCGCCCACCGGATGCGCGCCATCGGTGCGCAGCCAGCCGAGTGCGGAAGCCGCCGCGTTGGACGGCGTGGAGTTCCACCGGATCGCCAGCACCGTCGCGTCCGCCATGGCGGCGAGGAAGCGGCCATCGGCCAGACCGACGAGCGGCGGCAAGTCGAGGACGATGCTTTCATAGCGCGAACGCAACTGGGCGAGCAGGCTTTCCATCTTGCCATCGCCGAAGAGGTTCTCGGAGCTGAAGAAAGGCGCGCGCACCAACAGCTGGTCCAGATTGTCGATGCCCGAAGGCTGGATCGCTTCGCTCAACGTCCCTTCATTGTGGAGCAGTTCGACAAGCCCGGTCTTGATCGTGGGATTGCCGACCAGATGGCGCAGCGCCGCGCGACGTACGTCGCATTCCAGCAGCAGGGTTCTGGCCCCGTTCAATGCGAGGGTGCGGGCAAAGGCGAGCGACGTGGTGGTCTTGCCTTCGCTCGGCAGGGCCGAGGTCATCGCGATGATCTGCGGCGGCTTGGAATCGCGCACCCCGAAGATCGACGCGCGGGCGATGCGCAGCGATTCGGCGAACAGCGATGTCGGCCTTTCGATCAGGATATCGGCCGGGTTGACGGTCTTGGCGACCTTGGGAACCGCCGCCAGCACAGGGATGCCCAGCGCGGTTTCGACTTCCTCGACCGTCTGCATGCCGGTGACCAGCATTTCCTGCACCGCGATCGTGCCGCCGGCCGCAGCCAGCGCGGCCACCAGCCCGAGGGCGAGGATGAGCGGCTTGTTGGGCGAGGCGGGCTGCATCGGCGGCTGTGCGCGTTCGACCACAACGGCCTGCGAGATCGAGTTCTGCGAAGCCTGCGCGCTGGTCAGCGCCATTTCCGACATCTTGTCATAAGCGGCGCGCTTGGCCACGGCGTCGCGTTCCAGGCTCTGGGCCATGGCCTGATTGCGGGTGTTCTGCGCCCGCGCATTTTCGAGCTGGTCGAGCGACTTGCGCAGGCTGGAGGAGCGCGCCTGCGCCGCCGTCGCATCGGCCGCGAGCGAGCTGACGACACGATTGGCCTCATCCTTGATCTGCTGATCGATGGACGCGAGCTGATCGCGCACGCGGATGCTCTCGGGATGCCTCTCGCCATAGCGGGCCTGCACCTCGCCCATGTTACGCAGAATCTGCGCGCGCTGGCTGCGCAGGTCGGCGATCACCGGCGAATTGCGGACTTCCGAAACGGAATCGAGGCCGCCCCGGGCGATCTGTTCGCGCGCCGCCGAATAGGAAGCCTGCGCGGCGGCGGAATTGGATTCGGCCGAGGCCAGCGAACCGGAAAGCGCCGGGATCTGCTGGTCGACGATGGTGCCGGTGGAGCGGTCGTCGGTGGCGACGAGGCCGGTGCGGGCGCGGTAATCGGCCAGCGCCGCTTCCGCCGCGCGCATTTCATTGCCCAGCTCCGCCTGACGTTGCTGATACCATTGGGTCTGGCGGGAGGCGGTGCCGACGCTCATGCCGGTCTTGGCCTTGAGATAATTGTCGGCAAAGCTGTTGACGATCTTGGCCGATTTCACCGGGTCACGCGAGCGGAACCGCAGCGAGATGATATAGGTCAGCTTTTCGCGGCCGACGTTCAGATTCTTCAGCAGCGACTGGGCGATAAGCGTTTCGCGTTCGTCCGCCCCCATGCGTGCCGCGTCCGCGCCTCCGTCCAGTCCCTTGGTGAACTCCGGATCGCTGGTGAGATTGAGCTGCTTCACCACGGTGCGCGCGACGTCCAGCGAGGACATGGCGGACACCTCGGTTTCGATCGCCTCCGGCGAGAGCGTCGTCTGATCATTCTGCTGCTTGTTCGCCAGCGGATTCTGCGAAGGGTCGATGCGCACCCGCGCGACGGATTCATATTGCGGGGTCATCAGCATCATCAGCGCGATGGCCAGTCCAAACACCCCTATCGCGACCAGTCCGAAAGTGAGCCGACGCCGCCTTATGACGTCCCGCACCATTTTCAGGAGGTCGGAAAGCTGTCGCTCATATCCGTCAACTTTATGAGTGATTTCCATTGGGTGACCTTATGCTGGGGAGGGGAGGGCGGAACCGTTATTTCTGGATGATCAGGGAAAGCTGTCCCCTGAAATCGCTGAAGCCGCTCGAATAGCCGGCCTGAGTGGTGCGGCTGGCATATTGCGCGTTGAGGGCGACGGAAAAGCGGTTGTCGACAAGGTAGCGCGCACCCGTCGAGGCCCGGTAGAGCCAGTTGTGACGGTCGCTGTTGAGATAATCCTGATATTCCAGCTCGCCGCGCGCATTGAGGATGAGATTGCGCAGCAACTCATGATCGACGCGGGTGGACAGCGTGTTGGAGAAGAAAGCGGTGGTCTGGTTGATATTGGAATCTTCCAGCAAACGCTGCGCCTGCACCGTCACCGTGGTAAGCTCGCTGGGGAAAAATTCCACGCGGCCCTCGACGGAGAGGCCGCTTACCGTCCTGTAGAGGACGGAATCGAAATTGCGGCGGATATAGCCTGCGCCCAGCGTGCCGCGCATCATCCCGGCCAGATCGAAATTGAAGCCTGCAATCATGCGATAGGCTTCGGAATCCCTGTTGTCGTCGCCGGACAGCAAGAGGGCGCGGTCATAATTGGTCCAGTCATAGGTGCCCTGGCCATAGGCTGACACGCTCGGCGTGAACGCATATTCCACCTGGCCCACGACCCGCTTGACGTTGCGGTCGCGGTCGCCCTGATCGATGAAAGTGCCATCGGAAAGGTTCATGTCCGAGAACCGGAAAACCGTTTCGTCAGCCTTGAGGAAGGAGCGCAACTGGCCGGAGCGATATTCGCCCCGCAGGCTGTAATAGTCGCGACGATAGCGGGAAAAGGCGGCCTGCTGGGAAGCGATGGCGCCCGAAAGCGTGTTTTCCGCGAGCTTGGCGAATTGTGCTTCGCCGGTCAGGCTGAAACTGCTGGTCAGGTCGAGCCGCCCCAGCGTCCCGGCATTCCACGTCGTTTCGTTGCGATCGGATTCCCCGAAATAGCGGCGAAGATTGGTGGAGGCGGTAAAGTTGAGGGCATGGCGCGACCATGCCGAACTGGCCTGAAGCGAGGGAGCGAGGACCGCATAGGCGGCATCCGTCTTGTCCTGCTTCATCAGATAGATGTTGCTGTCATAGCCCAGCCCGGTTTCCACGCGCGGGCGCAGGACGAAGCTGCCCGCATGGATGCCGATGGGATCATAATCCGGCCGGGCGCGCTCGGCCACGCTTTCATTGCGTCCGCGATCGAAATCATCCGGCATGACAGGACGGACAAGCACGCTGTCCTCCTGCGCGACGGCGGGGATCGAGAAACCGATGCTTCCCGCCAGTCCGGCCAGAAGGAGGGTTTTCCAGTTTATCGGATTTTCCTTGTCTCTCCGTGTCATCGTTCAGCTCGTATAATTGGTGGACCCGCCGCCCAGACCGACTGCGGGAGAAGAGAAACTGGAGGAAACGCCTTCCCCGAGCGCACCGGTACCGGGGGCAAGTTTCTTCCTGCGGAGCGACTTGCGCACATTCTCGATCGCGACCTTCAGCGTTTCGGGCTGGGAGGGACGGGCATCGGCGATATCGAGCGCCGCCAATATCACCTCATCGGTGGCGCTGACCTGGCTGATCGCGAACATGATGCTCGCCTCATAGTCGGTGATGGAGGAAGTCGGCGCCAGCTTGTCCACCTCCGTGATGATGGACCCGGCGAGCGTGGCCGCGTCGACGGCATCCGCAGGGGTGGCCTCGGCGGCGGCCCCCGCCTGCTCCGCGGCATAGAGGAAGGCTCCGGGCACGCCGACAGCCAAGGCACAGGCCAATGGCAGGGCAGCGGAACGGGCAGCCGGTATCTTAACCTTCATCAATATCCCCCAGGGTGTTGATCTGTCTGTTGACCGGAGCCTCATCGCTCCGGTCGGAAATCAGAAATAACGTTCGCCGATGCGAATGGTGTCGCCCGGCCAGACGCGCAGATCGGGCGACAGGCGGAAGGCTTCCTCCGCTGCGGCGCCGGAACGGCGGATATAGGCCACCTTGCGCTCTGCGCGCGGGGAGAAGCCCTGAGCCGTGGCGATGGCGTTCAGCACCGTCATGCTGCTGGCATAGGGATATTGTCCCGGAGCCTTTACCTCGCCCAGAATGAAGAAGGGCCGGTAATTGATGACCTCGATATTCACCTTCGGGTCGCGCAGATAGCCGTCCGCCAGCTTGGTCTGCACCTCCGTCGCGACATCCTGCGTCGTGCGGTTGTCCGCGCGCACGTCGCCGATCAGCGGGAAGGAGAGAAGGCCGGAGGAACTGACCGAAAATTCACCGGACAAGGTGGTCTCATTGTAGACGGTGAGGCGAATCTTGTCGCCCGAGCCAAGCTTATAGTCCTCTGGCCCCGCCCGCTCTTCGGTATAGCGCGGTCCGGAAACGCTCATGTTCGAGACATTCGAGGTGCAGGCGGCCGCCAGCAACCCCAACAGCAGTGTAATGAGCAGTTTCACTTTCATGCAGGCAGTCCCGGATTGCGGATAAACATGGAACCCGCATATACGGGATGACGCGATGCAGCAAGATTGGTAACGAAATGTTATTCTTTGTACCGATCGCGCGCAAAAACCGGCATAGGAAGGGATTCGCGGCCTTTCTGACCCCGGGGCGTTGATTATGGATGCGACCAGTGCGTTTTTTCTGTCGGTGGATGGGGGCGCGAGGTTCATTCCAGGTGCAGTCTGGGGCGGCTATAACGGGCGCAAGTGCCGCGACAGCAAGTGCCACGCCGAGGAAAATGGCCTTTGGCTGGCTGGCGGATGAATGCTTTCTCTCCCCAGAATATGCTGGGCGGGGAGGAGCATGCGAAAACGGATTTGGGAAAAGGCATTAAGCAGGTGGTATTGGGAAAACTGGTCAGGGCCCTCGTCTCGGGAGGAGATGCGCAGTCTTCGCAGCCGCGAACGGCGGAAGGAGAGCGCATCTACGTGATCGGCGATATTCATGGCCGACTCGACCTGCTGACGGAATTGCTGGAGAAGATCGAGGAGCATGCTTCACGCCTGCCCGAGGTCCGCACACAGCATGTCATCCTGCTGGGTGACCTCATCGACCGTGGCCGCGAATCCGCACAGGTGATTGATTATGTTCATCATGTTCAGAGCCAGACCGATGAACTTGTGGTCCTGATGGGCAATCATGAGGAACTGATGCTGCGCGCCCTCAATGGCGAACAGGGCGTCTTTCGTGCCTGGATGCGGATCGGCGGTGACGCCACATTGCGCAGTTTCGGCCTGGAGCCTCCCCCGCGCGGGGGGGATTATGATCTTTATGCCCGCCGTTTCGCCGCGACCGTTCCGCCCGCCTGGGTGGCGTGGATGTCGCGCCTGCCGCTTTCGGCGCGATCGGGCGATTATTTCTTCTGCCATGCCGGCGTCCGTCCGCGCGTTCCGCTGAAGCGTCAGAAAAAGGCGGACCTGTTATGGATACGCGATGAATTTCTGGACGATCGGGAAGATCATGGCGCGGTCATCGTCCATGGCCACAGCATTGCCGATGAAGTCGAGCATTTCGGCAATCGTATCGGCATCGACACGGGCGCTTATCGCACCGGGGTGCTGACCGCGATGTATCTGGAAGGGGATCGTCAGGCAATTCTCGCCACCGGAGTGCGGGCGAATAGGGCGGACAGGGATATCCTGACCCTGACGGACAGCATTCCGTGACCCGAAGCTGAAGTTTCATTACGGTAATTCCCTTTTCTTGCTCCTTATAGTCATGGTGAATGGTCGATGCTTGTTTCCCTGATGGCTCTTGCGCTGGCGGCGGCACCGGGATCGATGCCGCAGGATGGGCAGGCGGTTGCCCCGCCTGCTCCTTCCGCTACGCCCCCCACCGCGTCGCCGCCCGCCGTCCCGGCTCCTGCTGCCCAGCCCTTGCCGCCCGCGCCGGGCGGAGGCGAGGCCAGCGGCAATATCGGCTTCTTCACCGCAGATGCGCTCGCGCGTCGCTGTCAGGACAGCAGCCCGACGGCGATCTCCTATTGCTATGCCTATATCACGGCCGTGCACGACACGATGAAGGCCTATGAAATATGGCTTAATCAGCGGGAGTTCTGCATGAAGGGCGGTAATGCGCAGGCCGACCTGCGTCGCGCCTTCCTCACCTATCTCAGCGCCTATCCCCAGAATGGAGGCGGGCAGGCAGCCTCTGTCGTCGCCGTGGCGCTCAAGCAGAGCTATGTCTGCCCATCCGAGCCGCAAGCAGCGCCGGGGGCTGTCCCTTCGAGCGCGCCGCTGTCCAAAATTCCGCGCTGAACAGCGCGCGGCCGGTTAGCGCTGCGTTGCTTGAGGGGGCGCGGTTCTTGCCACCTGCCGCAACAGGCGTTCGCCCTTTTCGGCGAGCCTCCAGCGGCGTCGGCGATAGAGGCTGGCGGCGGTGAGGATCGCGGGCCAGAGGATCGTCAGCGCGATATCGCCCAGCGTGTCGCTCCAGCGCCATGAGCCATAATAGAGGCGTTCCACGCCTTCATGCGCCAGTTCGAGCGAGAGCACGATCTTCAGCGCCAGAATGGATGCCCTGCGTTCCCGCATCAGCACCTGCACCAGCACATAGATGGCCAGCCCGATATGGACGTGGAGCAGGGCGTGGCCAGCCCCGCTCAGCTGTGCGAGCCAGTTGACCAGATCGATATAGGAGGCGATGGGCGACATGGGGGCGTGATAGCCCAAGGCCGCTAAGAAAAGGTAAAATGGCGGTGAAGCAGGGGGCGTTATTGCCCCTGTTTTGCCGGTGCCGCCGCTGGCGGTGCTGCCTGTGTCGCTGGTGCTGGGGCGGGAGCAGGGGCAGGGGGCGCCTCCGGACGCGCCGGACCCGCAACCGGAATGACCCAGCGGCCCACCGTCCCGGCGGCGGGACGGGCGGGCTGGTGGGCGGGGACCGCGCCGCTCATATCGGCGAGCGGAGCGGCGCCGGCGGGCAATTTGCCATCGAGCGGCAATATCGCGCGTTCCTGCGGCGGCAGGCGGGTTTCGGCGGCGGCCAGCATGACGGGCAGGCCGTCCGTGCCGGTCAGCAGCGAGGGGATGGCATCCGGCTCCGTACCGGCATAGCGCTGCTGGAACGCGTGGGGCTGGCCCCAGCCATCGGCCCAGCGGTAGAAGATGTGCGCGCCGATGATGGCGGTCTTGGTGAGGGTGGGCGCCCAATAGGGGGCAACCCAGTCGGTATGATAATGGGTCGACCAGCCCACCGGGGCAAAGACGCGCCCGGCGAGCGCGTCGCTGGCGATCCGCCGCGCCCGCGCCCAGCCGGTGGCGGAGGGCTGGCGCGCTAGGGAACCATCGCAGGTGAAGCTGAACTGGCAGCCGGTCTTGCGTTCCGAACCCTGGAACACGACGCCGCACACGGTATTCGGGAAAGCGGGATGGCGCACGCGGTTGAGCACCACCTGCGCGACCGCCCGCAAGCCATCGTCACTTTCGCTGGCGGCTTCATAATAAACGGCGCTGGTCATGCAATCGAGCGCATGGAGGAAGGATTTGCCGTCGCCGATCGGGACATAAAGCGCCGCGGCGGAGGGATTGGGCGAGGTCGACACCGGTATCGCGGCGTTTATCCGTTCCGCCTCCTCCCTGCTGACATTGCGCAGGGATTCGGGCGCGGACACCGGCAGGATATCATGCGGCGAAGCCTCGGCCGAAATAATATGGATGAGGGCGCGCAGCGATCCGCTCCGCGTGCGGGTGAACCCGCTCCAGTCATGCAGCGCCAGTGCGAGGCAGGCACCGATGACGATCAGCGTGCCAAGCAGGATGGCGACCGCTTTTGCAGCGCGGCGACCGCGCGAACGCGTGCGCTTCTCCTCATGGCCATAGGATAGGATCATCGCTGCAACGGCTTCCTCTGTTCGCGGCACGCATAGGCCAAAAACAGCAGAGCGTCAAAGAAAGCTGGTGCATTGCAGCATATCTTTCGACCTGCCGTTCTGTAGGCGGGAGGGATGGTTGCCCCTTGTGCGTTGCGCAAACCGCCCGGCTTATCCTATGCATGGACGGCGGAAATCGAGGTATCCAAAAAGTGGCGCGTAAGGGAATCATATTGGCGGGAGGGTCGGGGACCCGGCTCTATCCCCTGACGCAGGCCGTCTCCAAGCAGTTGATGCCGGTCTATGACAAGCCGATGGTCTATTATCCCCTGTCCGTGCTGATGCTGGCGGGGATCAGGGATATTCTGATCATTACCACGCCGCAGGACAACGGCCTCTTCCGGGCGTTGCTGGGTGACGGGCAGCCATGGGGGATACGCATCGACTATGCGGTGCAGGCCGAGCCGGAAGGACTGGCGCAGGCCTATCTGATCGGCGCGGATTTCGTAGGGGACCAGCCTTCTGCGCTGGTGCTGGGCGACAATATATTTCACGGGCATGGCCTGTCCGAGATGCTGGCCCGCATATCCGCGCGGGAGCAGGGGGCGACGGTCTTCGGCTATTATGTGCGCGAGCCACAGGCTTATGGCGTCATTTCCTTCGATGCCGATGGCCGGGCAGAGAGCATCGAGGAAAAACCGGCGGTTCCCCGGTCCAACTATGCGGTGACGGGGCTGTATTTCTACGATGGCAGGGCCGTCGATTTCGCCCGGACGCTGAAGCCTTCGGCGCGCGGCGAGCTGGAGATTACCGATCTCAACCGCCTCTATCTCGACAGGGGGGAATTGACCGTGGAGATCATGGGGCGCGGTTATGCCTGGCTCGACACCGGCACCCATGCATCTTTGATGGACGCGGGCACCTATGTCCGCATCACCGAGGAACGGCAGGGCCTCAAGATTTGCTGTCCGGAGGAAATCGCATGGCGACAGGGCTTTATCGACGACGCTCAACTCGAACGTCTCGCCGCTCCGCTCGTGAAGAGCGGCTATGGGGCCTATCTGATGGGCTTGCTGGACAATAAGGGCAGCCGCTGGTGAAGCGCATCGAAACCGGAATAGACGGCCTGTGCGTCATCGAGCCCCAGGTCTTTGGCGACGATCGCGGCTTTTTCATGGAAAGCTGGAACAGCGCGAAATTCGTGGATATCGGTCTGGCGGAGAATTTCGTGCAGGATAATCACAGCCGCTCCTCCAAAGGGGTGCTGAGGGGACTGCATTTCCAGAATCCCCGGCCGCAGGGGAAGCTGGTGCGGGTGGTGGCGGGCAGCGTCTGGGATGTCGCGGTCGACCTGCGCCGGTCCTCGCCGAGCTTCGGCCGCTCCTTCGGCGTTGAATTGTCGGCGCGCAATCATCTGATACTCTGGGTGCCGCCCGGCTTTGCCCATGGCTTTCTGACGCTGGAGGACGGGACGGATTTCCTCTACAAATGCACGGCCCCCTATGAGCCTGCCCATGAGCATGCGTTGCTCTGGAATGATCCCGCGCTGGGCATCGACTGGCCGCTCGCGGGCATGGAGCCATTATTGTCGGCCAAGGACCGGCAGGGCGTGCCCCTTTCCGCCTGCGCGACCTTCGATTGACCGCCATGGCGCAAGGGGCGGCGGACCGGGAAGGGCCGGAGGGGCCGGGCGCATCACGCCCGCCGCGCGCCGTCATGACCACGGTTCAGGCGGGGCGGGGCATCGCAGCGGCGATGGTGGTGTTCCATCACGCCTCGACCATGTTCGCGCTGCCGCGCTATGGCAATGTGGTTGTGTGGAACGGCTGGGGAGAACTGGGCCGCCACGGCGTCGATTTCTTCTTCGTGCTGAGCGGGTTCATCATTTTTTCCGCCCATCGCCGGGACATTGGCCGTCCGGGTGCGGTTGGCCCCTATCTCTGGCGTCGCGCCATTCGCATCTATCCGGTCTACTGGCTCTATCTCTGCGGTTTTCTGGCGCTGATCCTGCTGGGGCTGGGGCGGCAGGAGGTGCCACTTTCGCCCGCCAATCTGGCGACGGCCTTCTCCCTCATCCGCTTCACGTCGGCGACGCCCCCCTTGCAGGTCGCCTGGACGCTGTTTCATGAGCTGTTCTTCTATGCGATGTTCGTGCCGTTGCTCTTTTCGCGGCGGATCGGGATGGGCGTGCTGGGGCTATGGCTGGCGCTGATCCTGCTGTTCCATCAGTCGCGCGGCGCGGGCGGCGCGACATTCTTCAGCGTCGCCTTCGATCTCCTCAACCTGGAGTTCTTCATGGGGATCGCCGTGGCGCTGCTGTGGCGCCGCCTGTCCTTGCGGGCGGCCATCGCCGCGCTGGGGCTGGGCCTTGCCGCCCTTGCTCTTGGCGCGATGTCGGCCCATCGGGGATGGATCGACGGATATCTCCCTTCCTTCTGCTTCGGCCTTGCCAGCGCCTTGCTGCTGCTGGGGCTGGTGGCGCTCGAAGGGCTGGGGAAACTGCGCGCGCCGGGCTGGCTCAGTCGGCTGGGCGATGCGAGCTATACCACCTATTTGCTGCATACGACGATCCTGTCGCTGCTGCTGCGCATCGGGGCGCCGCATGTCGGGGGAGCGACGGCGCAGCAGCTTTTCCCGGTGCTGATCGCGCTGATCGCCATCGGGGTGAGCCTGCCTTTCTACCGGTTCGTGGAACGCCCGCTCCTGCGCATGATGCGCGGGCGGCCGCCCTTCGCGGCGAAATGAGGGCGCGGCGGCGCTGAACGGGCGTCAGGCGCGGGGCGGGTGCACCCGGCCGAGCAGTGCATGGCCGATGCCCCTGGCCCGCGCGATATTGCCCTGGCGCAGCGCATGGGCCGCGTCCTTCACCATCCGCAGGATCACCGCCGTCCTGTGGCGCGGGGCGAAGCGGCGGGCGAGGAGCAGGCGGCTGCGATAGAGATAGCCTGCCGCCGCCAGCGACATCGCATTTTCGGTGAAGCCGGTGCTCGCCCCCATATGATGATAGACGCGGCTTTCCGGCACGATGGCGAGGGGGAACCGCCCCTCGCTGCGCAAGATCCAGTCCGCTTCCTCATAATAGAGGAAATATTCCTCCTGCATCAGGCCGATTTCTCGCAGAAAGTCGCGGCTGACCAGCAGGGAGGCCCCGACCGGATAGAGAAACTCCCCCGGTTTCAGCAGGGTGGCGGTTTCCGTATCGGCGGCCTGCGCGGCGGACAGGCCGGAACCGAGATGGCGTCCCTTGAACGTCTTGCGCTGCATCGCGCCCGCCAGCGCCTGTACCCGATCCGGCCTTTCGAAATCGAACAGGATCGAACCGGCGATGCCGGGGCGAGGGCTGCCCTGCATGGCATGGATCAGCGCGGAGAGGGCGTCGGGCGCGGCCACCGCATCATTGTTGAGCAGCCAAGCATAATCCTGATCGCGCGCCAGCGCCCAGCGCAGGCCGACATTATTGCCGCCCGCAAAGCCGAGATTGCCGCCCGTGCGGACGATGAGAAGCTGCGCGCCGCCGCCATCGTCCCCCCGTTCGGCGGCGGCGCGCTCCATCAGCGCCACGCCATCGGGCCGCTTATGCGGGTCGAGGGGCACGGGGCAGGGGGCGTCGGGCGCCTCGCTCTCTCCCTTCGCCCAGGCGAGTATCTGTTCGACGGAACCGTCGGAGGAGGCATTGTCGCACAGCATGATGCGCACGCCCGGTTCCTTCAGCATCAGGCATGACCGGATGCAGGCGATGCTGTCGCGCCAGCCGTTCCAGTTCACCATTATGATGAGGGTCTTTGCGTCCGCAGTCATCGTCCGGTTCCGATCCTTTGCCTTTGCCCTTTCCCTTCCTTCAGGCGGGCAAGGGCGTTGCCCTGTCGCGGGGAGACCTGTTCCCTTATTGGACAGTCCGCTCTGCGCAGGGAAGCGATTTTCCCTGTTTAGCGCGATTGTCCGCGCCATCGGGGAATAAATTTTGGTTCATCGCAAAAGGGGTCCATCCTGTCGCGATTGGTTGTGCTCCCCCAATGGCTGGTCTATTCTGCGGCCGAATATGTTGCAATGCCCCGGGCCTTGCCGCCGGGTCTTGCTGGTCGTGCCTCCGCCCCTGTCATATCGGGAAAGGGTCTGTTTGAATAACCGTTCTGATGATGAGGACAGGCAGATCAGGGTGCTGGCCGTCTCTTCCGCTGGAGGGCATTGGGAGCAGCTGATGCTGCTTCGCCCGGCGCTGGAGGAATTTTCCGTCACCTATGCGACTTCCAACCCGCAACTGGGGGAGCGGCATGGCATCCCCGATGTGCTGGACCTGCCGGAAAGCAATCGCAGCCGGCCGCTGCGCGTGATCAAATGCTTTTTGCGCGCATGGAGCCTCGTGCGGCAGGAGCGGCCGGATGTGATCATTTCCACAGGGGCGCTGCCGGGCCTGCTGGTGCTGATCTGCGGGCGGATGAACGGCGCCCATACCATCTGGCTCGATAGCGTCGCCAATAGTGGCCGCCTGTCGATGAGCGGGCGCTGGGCGGGTCTGTTCGCCGATCGCTGGATGACGCAGTGGGAGCATCTCTCCGGCGCCAAAGGCCCCGAATATGCGGGGGCGTTGCTTTGATACTGGTCACTGTCGGCACCCAGTTGCCGTTCGACCGGCTGATCCGCATCGTCGATGCGCTGGCCGCGCAAAGCGAAGAACCGTTTGTCGCGCAGATCGGCGACGGGGAATATATCCCCCTCCATATGGAATGGCATCGCTTTATCGAGCCGGTGCCGTTCGACCGGTTGCTCGCCGATACCCGCCTCATCATCTCCCATGCCGGGATCGGCACGGTGCTCAACGCTCGCAAGGTCGGCAAGCCCGTCATCCTGTTCCCCCGTCAGGCGGAACTGGGGGAGCATCGCAACGATCATCAGAGGGCGACGATCGGTTCGCTGGAAGGGCGGCGCGGCGTCTATATCGCGCAGGATGCGGAGGGGATCGCCGCCTGGCTGAGGCAGGATCTGGCCCGGCCCGAACAGGAAGCGGCGGGGCCTTCGCATGAGGCGCTGCTCGACCGGGTGGCCGGGCATATACGCGCGCTCGGCCGTCGCGGACGATGAAGGAAGCCGAGCGGAGGCCGCCCGTGAAACCCGTCAAGGTCGCCTTGCTGCTGTCCGAGGGCGCTGCCTCGCGCGGGGGCATCGGGCGCATCATGGCCAATCTCGACGAGGAACTGGGGGAGAGGCACCCCGATATCCGGGCGCGCCGCCACGCCACGCGGCTGACCGGGCGGCCCGTGCTCAACCATCTGTCCACGCCTTTTGCGCTGGCGCGCTTCGCCATTTCCTGCGCGGCCGGGCAGGTGGATATTGCCCACATCAACATCGCTCCGCGTGGTTCGACCTGGCGCAAGATGCTCTTCGCGCGGACGGCCCGGCGGTTCGGCGCGAAGCTGGTGCTGCATCTGCATGGCAGCGCTTATGACGAGTGGTTCCATGGATTGACGCCTGCGCGGCGGCGCGGGGTCGCGGCTTTCTTTCAGGGCGCCGACGCCGTGGTCGCGATGGGCGATTATTGGGCGCGTTTCCTCATCGATGAACTGGGAATGCCCGCCGCGAAGGTCCATCTGATCGCCAATGGCGTGGCCGACCGGCCGGTTTCGCCGGGCAGCGCGGAGGGCGCGCCGCCCGTGCTCGCAGTGCTGGGCATCGTAGGCGAGAGGAAGGGCACGGACGTGCTGCTGGCGGCGCTGGCGAGCGAAGCGATGCGCGACCGGCCATGGCGCGCGATCATCGGCGGCAATGGCGAGGTGGAGAAGGCGCGACGGAGCGCGGCCGAACTGGGGCTGGCGGATCGGGTCGAATTTACCGGCTGGGTCGGCCCGGCGGAGGTCGATGCGATATTGCGGCAGGCGGATATCTATATCCTGCCTTCGCGTCAGGAAAATCAGCCCATGTCGATATTGGAGGCGATGGCCTGTGCGCTGCCTGTCCTGTCGACCCGCATAGGGGCCATTCCCGAACAGGTGATCGAAGGAGAAACCGGGCTGCTGGTTCCCGCAGGGGATGCGCCCGCGCTCGCCGGAGCGCTGGAAAAGCTGCTGGCCGATCCGGCCCTGTGCCGCTCCATGGGAACTGCCGGGCAGGCGCGGCAGCGGCGGCTTTTCTCGATCAGGACGGGGGCTGACAGGTTCGCCGCGCTCTATCGCGGTCTGGTGGGGTAGGGGTCAGCCCGCCTCTTCCTGTTTCGCCATGGCGGTTTTCGTGAAGCTCTGTTCACCGCGCCAGTCGCCGATGCGCACCCAATGATCGGGCTGTCCCGGCACTTGCTGGCGTAACCAGGAAAAGCGGGCCTGCGACCAGGGCAGGATATGCGGGGTGAGATTGTCGAGAATGAAATCGCCATCCGACAATCGCGCGATCAGGACGGTGTGCAGCCCCTGAACCGGGTGATAGACCACCGCGTAGAAAAGCCGCGCGGCAGGAAAGCCCTCTTCCATCAGGCGGACCCGTTTCTCGATCGCATAGTCCTCGCAATCGCCCACCGGATAGCGCCCGCGGGGGCGATCCCAATATTCGCCGACGCCATGGGCGCGGGCGTCGGTTACCGGATAGACTTCCCGGTTTACGCGTGCGTTAACCTGCTTGAGCATCCGGAACAGGGCGTCTCTGGAAGGCTCCTCCTCTCTGGCGGGGCGGCCCAGGACGACGATCGCGGCCTGATCCGGCTTCATATGGTCCTGTGAAACCGGCTTGCGGCCACTTCGCGCGATGGCGCCCGTGGCTAGCAGGGGGGAGATGGACGACGTGTCCGCGTCGGCCGGAGCCGCTTCCGCATAGATGTCACGGATAAGGCCGCTATCGGCGCCAAGGGCGCAAAGATAGGCGTTCCTCCTGCACATTTCGGCAAATCCGGCGGGGGCGTCTGCCCTTTCCCCGATCGGCAGGAAAGGCGGGAGAATATCGCGGGCTATGCCGGCGAGCGGCGTCAGGACCGCTGTCATCGCCAGGGCGTTCAGGTACAAGGCACCCGTGAGTTTCATATTTTCCTCCGCGTCCCCGCTGAGAAAAATCCCACCCAATTGCCTATTTTAGCCTAACCGCTCTGATTAACAAGAATTTTACTGTAAATTCATTGGTTTGCAGAAGGTAAATCCTATTACGGCCCTGCCTTGCCTTCCTTTAGGAAAAGGCGAGGAGAGCAGGAGGAAATGCAGGAAATCGGCCCCGGTTGGGATGGAGGCATATGTCCCTGATATGTTCGCCCTCAATGTATTGGCCCTTGGTGTGTTGGTCCCGGTCTATTGGTCTATCGGGGTGCCGTTGGGCAGGCCTCCGGCTCCGGGCCGGTAAGCCGCGCTGTTTGCTTTGCAACCATTCCGGGCATCGGGTGCTTCGCCGGTCTGTGGAGGGGGGCATCGGATAGGCCGGCTGACTGGAAAAGTCCCAAAAAACAAAGAACCACCCTATGCAAGCATAGGGTGGCCAGGTTCAGGGAGGAGACGCCTTCAAGGGAGAAGGCGTCCATGCGGCACCCGAAAGGGGAACAGGCGCCAGCACATTTACTAATTAAGGCAGGAAGCGTGGTTTTTCAACCACTGTGAAGAAAAATCTGCATCAAATTGTCGGATTTTTTTGCGGCTCATTTTTTCAAAAATGGGAGTTTCCGAAAGAGAAATGGCTAAAATCCGTTCCTTTTTCTACAAAAATAAATGCGCCCCGAGCCGGTGCCCGGAACGCATTATTTCATTCTCTGCTGCCGGAGAGGTCCTGATCGCCAGTCCCACCGGAAACGATTCCGAGTCTTCTCCGCCGAGTCTCTGCCCGATCAGGCCGAGAAGGCAGGGGTCGGGGCGGTGGGCAGCTTGCCCTGCTCGACCTGCTGCTGGAAGATTTCACGCATCAGCTGAAGCGAGAAGAGGTGCGCGTGGATCAGCGGCAGCATGCCGTTCTGGTTGATCTTGCGCAGCTGGTCGCCGCGCAGGTCGCGCAGCTTTTCCTCGTTCACCATGCCGAAGCCCCGATAGATGAACGGCTGGTCATTGCCCGGCATCTGGATCGCGACTTCGCCGTCCATGATGAGGTCGAGGTCCTTTAGGTCCTTCATGAACATGCTGGTGCGCTGGGCCGCCTGTTCGAATTCCTCGCAGAATTTGAGGATGCCCTTGGTCATCTCGGTCGGCTGCTTGTTCTCGTCGAGCAGAAGCTCGCCATCTTCGAACTCACCGATCCAGTCGGCGCTGGGATCGAAGCAGAGCGACAGTTCGTCGCTGTCCGGGCGCAGCTTCGCGAGCATCCAGGGATAGCGGCGGACATAGGCCGGGACATAGGCCGGGCCGCGCAGCTTGCCTTCTTCGTCGAGGAAGGTGTTGACGCCTTCGTTAAGGCCCATCAGCGCCAGCGGCACCGGGTCCGCGCCTGCCGAAAAGATGATCGGCACGAAACGCTGGGCGGAGACGAACTCGTCGATGGTCAGCGGCACCGCATGATGATCTTTCAGGAACGGAGCGGCATCGATCGGACGGATGCGGAAATTCGCATGTTCGGTGCTGTTGAGCGGCGCGAGATCATTATAGAAAATCGGCAGATTGGCATTGGGCGCGCTGGCCATAATCGTCTCCATGGTCCTGATCGGGGTGGCCCGCTCGTCATGCGGCGGGGGAATGCGGAATTATTGAGGCTGGCGATAAATGGCTCAGCCTTCCGATGCAAGCGGGATGAGTTTTTCCGGGTTCATAATGCCCAGCGGATCGAGCGCCTGCTTGATTGCGCGCATCGCCGACAGGCGGGCGGGGGAGGCCAGCCGTCCCAGCTCCGCCCGCTTCATCTGGCCGATGCCATGTTCGGCGGAAATGGAGCCGCCCGCAGCCTCTACCGCATCATGGACGAAGCGGCTGATCTCCTCACCCTGCCGGGCGATCCATGCCGGGCCATCGGTCGTGCCCTTGGGGGAGCGGACGTGGAAATGGACATTGCCGTCGCCCAGATGGCCGAAGGAAGAGGCGCTGGTGCCGGGGAAGCGGGCCGCGGCGGCCCGGGCGGTGTCGATCATATAGTCGGGCATGCGCTCGACCGGCACGCTGATGTCGAATTGCAGCGCCGGTCCCTGCGCGCGTTCGGCCTCGGAAAGCGATTCGCGCAGCCGCCAGAAGGCCTGCGCCTGCGCCTCATTCTGGGCGATGGTGGCATCGATGCCGCCGGTGCTGCCCATGAAGCCGTTTTCCAGGAAATCGGTAAGGACGGTCAGGATTTTCTGCTCGGCCTCCGCCGCGTCGGGGGCATCGCTCAGGTCGAACTCGATCAGCACATGCCACGGGGCGGGCGTGGCGATCGGCGATTTGGCGCCGGGAATATGGGCGATCACATGATCGAGGCAATCGCCCGCGATCACCTCGAAGCCTTCGAGCGTCTGGCCGAAGCGCTGTTCGAGCAGGCGCAGCAGCGCGAGCGCATCATGCGGCCGCTCGACCCCGACCCATGCGGTCGCCGTGCGGGTAAGCGCGGGCACGAGCCGCAGCGTCGCGGCCGTCACCACGCCCAGCGTGCCTTCCGCGCCGATCAGCAGGTGCCGGATATCATAGCCGCGATTATCCTTCTTGAGCGGATGCAGCCCTTCATAGATCAGCCCGTTGGGCAGCACCGCCTCGATCCCTTCGACAAGGCCGCGCATCGTGCCGTGGCGCAGCACCTGCGTTCCGCCCGCATTGGTCGAGACAAGGCCGCCCACCGTCGCCGATCCCTTGGCGCCGAGGCTTAGCGGGAAACGCCTGCCGACGGCTTCCGCCGCCTCGTGCAAGGTGGTGAGGATGACGCCCGCTTCGCAGATCGCGCGGTTATGCTCCGGGCTGATCTCGCGGATGTGGTTCATCCGCCGCAGCGAAAGGATCAGCGCGCGGCCGTCCTGCGGTGGGGTCGCGCCGCCGACCATCGAGGTGTTGCCGCCCTGCGGCACCAGCGGGATTGCGTGATCGCGGGCGAGGGCGACCACGGCGGCGACCTCCTGCGTCGTCGCGGGCGCGAGGATGGCCGGGCTTTGGCCATGGAAGCGGCCGCGCCAGTCGCTCAGCCAGGGGGCGATGGCGTCCGCGTCGGTGATGAGGCCCTTGGGGCCGAGAAGGTCGCGAAACTGATCCAGCGGGATCGGGGAGGAAGAATCTGCCATGGGCCGGCATATTGGCGTAATTCACCTGTTGTTCAACAGGGCTTGTCTAAGTGCCATCAAATGGGGTGCTGTCGTCACATGATATGACGCGAAAAGGGTAATCGTGATTCTCTTGTCTTCCTTAATGCTGGCCGTAGCGCTGCCTGCCGCTGCCTCCTTGCTGGAGGGGGAGGAAGGGGGGCTTGATCCGATGTCGTTGGCCGGCCCCGTGGCGGCGCGGCGCCTCGATCCCCCCGTCGATTTCGCCCAGATGACCATCGAGCAGCGCGTCATCATTCGGGTGCCGATGATGCGGCCCGGCATGCCGCCGCCACCGCCGGACATGCGGGGAAGGAGCCAGGCCGACGCGCCGCCTCCGCCCCCGCCGCCGATGAAATGGATCGAGCGCAAGGGGCCTCGATGCGTGCAGTTGATGCAGTTGCGCGCGGCTTCCATCACCTCCTCTCAGGGCGTCGACCTGATGATGCGGGACGCCACCCGGCTGCGCGCGCGTCTTGGCCGGGAATGCCGTCCGGAGGACCTCTATTCCGGTTTCTATATCCAGCCGCATTCGGACGGCACGCTCTGCGCCGGGCGCGATCGGTTGCTGGCGCGCAGCGGGGCCAGTTGCCCGATCAGCGATTTCCGGCGTCTCGTGCCCGACAAATAGAGGGTATGACAGGGGGCATCCGCTTGTTTCTTGCGCGCCCCGCGATGGAATTTCTTGACAATATCGCGATTTTTGCCCAATGGCCCGCGATCATAAGCGGGGCATGGGGCCCGACGCTTTCGGATTCCGGACAACTGGATGACTTTTGCCGATCTCGGCCTTTCCGATGAACTGTTGAAGGCTGTCAAAGAAGCCGGATACGATACGCCCACGCCTATTCAGGCTCAGGCCATTCCGCCCGTGTTGATGATGAAGGACCTCATCGGCATCGCGCAGACCGGCACCGGCAAGACGGCCAGCTTCGTCCTGCCGATGATCGATATCCTGGCCCATGGTCGCAGCCGCGCGCGCATGCCGCGCTCGCTGATTCTCGAACCGACGCGCGAACTCGCGGCGCAGGTGGCCGAGAATTTCGAGAAATATGGCAAATATCACAAGCTGAGCATGGCGCTCCTCATCGGCGGCGTGTCGATGGGCGATCAGGTGAAGGCGCTGGAAAAGGGCGTCGATGTGCTGATCGCGACGCCCGGCCGCCTGATGGACCTGTTCGAGCGCGGCAATATCCTGCTGACCGGCTGCGGCATGCTGGTGATCGACGAGGCGGACCGGATGCTCGACATGGGGTTCATCCCCGATATCGAGAATATCTGCACCAAGCTGCCCGCCAACCGCCAGACGCTGCTCTTTTCCGCGACGATGCCGCCGCCGATCAAGAAGCTGGCGGACAAGTTCCTGAACAACCCGAAATCGGTCGAGGTGGCGCGTCCGGCGACGGCTTCGGCCAATATCACCCAATGGCTGGTGAAGGTCGATGCCCGCAAGAAGCGCGAAAAGCTGCGCGGCCTGCTGCGCGCGGAAAATGTTTCCAATGCGATCATCTTCTGCAACCGCAAATCGACCGTGCGGGAACTGAACAAGAGCCTGAAAAGCCACGGTTTCGCCAGTGCCGAGATTCATGGCGATATCGATCAGGCCACCCGCATCGCCGAACTGGATCGGTTCAAGACCGGGGATGTGAATATCCTCGTCGCCTCGGATGTTGCCGCGCGCGGGATCGACATCAAGGGCGTGTCCCATGTCTTCAATTTCGATGCGCCCTGGCATCCGGACGATTATGTCCATCGCATCGGCCGTACCGGCCGCGCCGGGGCGAAGGGCACGGCCTATACCTTCGTGACGAAGGATGATGCCGAGGCGATCGACAATATCCAGAAGCTGATCGGCACCGCGATCGATTATGCCGGCGGTGGCGAGGCCGATTCCGTTGACGAGGACGCCGGGAAGGCGCGGGAGCCGGCAGAAGGCGGTCGCCGTCGCAAGAGCAGCGGCCGGGGCGGCAAGGAGGAGCGTCGCGAGGCGCAGCCCGCCGCGTCGGAAGAAGGCCAGCCGAAGGAAACCGGCCGGGCCTCTGCGGGCGATCGCAAGGCCAGTGACCACAGGTCCGGCGATAACAGGCCCAGTGAACGCAGGGAAAGTGATCGCAAGGCCAGTGAACGCAGGGAAGGCGCGCGTCGCGATAGCGGCCGCCGGGATGGCGAGGAGGGCCGCAACAAGGGGCGGCATCCCGACATTGACGGCACGCTGGAGGATGGCGAGTGGAACGGTCCGGTTCCGGCGTTCCTCAACGTCGGCTTCGTCAATCCGTCCGCCTGATCTTTCTTCGGATTTTGTAAAAAAGGGCGTTGCCAACAGAAAATAGCTCGCTTATAGGCGAGCGCCTTGGGGCCGTAGCTCAGCTGGGAGAGCGCGTCGTTCGCAATGACGAGGTCAGGGGTTCGATCCCCCTCGGCTCCACCATTTCTCTTCTAACGCCTTGATTATGGGCGGTTAGCCAGAAAATCAGCCACTTATGCCTGCCATTCGGTCACACCTATGGTATACAGCAAGGCATGAAAGACGTGGCGGAAACCCTTCATCTGCAAAAGCGCGGCGGCGTCTGGTATTATTTCCGGCGCGTGCCCAAGGCGCTCGTTGCAGCCATTGGAAAGCAGTTCATCAAGCAATCGCTGGGAACGTCCAGCCTCACCGAAGCGAAGCGGCTTCGTACCATCCATGACCTGAACTCGGACGCCCTGTTCATGGCGGCGGAGAAGGAGGGGATTGGTTCGGGCAAAACTTCGAAACACCCTGTGCTGCCGCTGGCGACGCTGACCGAGCATGTGCGCTCGATGATCGCCGTCATAGATCGGCAGTCCGCAGATAAATTGCTCAAGGACCCTCCGGCAGACCGGGCCAGACTGAAGGATAGGCAGGCCGACGCCGAATATGAACTGGGTATTCTCACCAACCCCGCCGATCCGCGTCAGCATGAATTGATAGGCCGCGCTGGGCAAAGGCTGCTGGATCAGATCGGCGCGGACATCCCCGACCTATCGAAAGCGGTCCAGTTCGAGGAGATCGTCCGGCGCGGCCTCATCGAACTCTGCCGCCGCAAACTGGACCGTTATGCGGACCGCTATGACCGTCCTTATTATGACAGCCTGTTCGATCCTGCACGTCCGGCCAGCGTGACGCTGGAGGAGCTGTCCCAGACCTATCTGGCCGAGAAGGAAGAGGACTATCATCTCAATGGAGTCAGCCCGAAGCGGCTGGACAAGATCAAGGCCAGCATGGCCGTCTTGTGCGAGATGATCGACGGGCAGATGCCGGTCCATGCGATAGACGACGATGTCGTGCAGCGGGTGCGAAGCCTGCTCGCACAGATGCCGTCGAATCGCACCAAGCTCTATCCGGGCTTGCCTCTCGCTGCGGCGATCGAACGCGCGAAGAAGGACGGCAAACCCGGCCTCTCCTCCTCCACGCAGGCCCATTATCTCGAAATCCTGCGGGATATGCTGAAGGTGGCGGTGCGGAAGAAATATCTCACGTCCAATCCCGCCGAAGAGGTCAAGCCGCTGAAGAAGGACGGCGTGACCGCTGCCGAAAAGCGCAGGCCATGGACGGACCAGCAACTGCGCGAATTTTTCATGGGCAGCAGCTTCTACCGTTCCTGTGCACCGGGAATCGCGAAGCCCTATACCGGAAAAGACCGCGACTGGCGTTTTTGGTTACCGCTGCTGATGCTGTTCAGCGGCGCCCGGCCCAATGAGATATGCCAGCTTCATGTTGATGATATTGCCCGGACGCCGATGGGCGTTTGGTATATGTCGATGACCGACGAGAAGGACGGGAACAGCCTCAAGACCCAGGCCAGCCGCAGAAGGGTTCCTATCCACCCCGAACTGATACGGATCGGTTTCCTGCAATTCGTGGATCAGCAGAAGCAGCAAGGGGCATCCGCGCGCCTGTTCCCGACACTGAAGCCGAATAAATATGGCAATCTTGCGTGGTATCCGGTCAAGCGGTTCAACGAGCAGTTCCTGCCTGCCGCCATGACGCTGGAGGAGCGGCAGTCGCTATACTCCTTGCGGCACAACGTCCGCGATGCCCTGCGCCGGGCGAAAGCGCCAGCCGAGACGCTGCTGGCTGTGACGGGATGGTCGCCCTCCGGGAAGGCAGTCAGCGATAATTATGGCGACCCTGGCAACCCGGATCATCATGCCGAATATGTCGAGAAGATTGGCTATGCGGGGCTGGATTTGTCGTTCCTGTATGCGCCCTCATCCGGGGCATAAGTGCGTAGTATGGGCATTCTACAAGCCCGGGGGGACATCGCCATGATCGTCGTCACCCACTGCCCAGATATTCCACCAGTGGCGCAATTTGATCCAAATATTCACTCGCCACTGCTGTTTCAGCCATGATGTCCCTTCACTCTTCGAAAAAACCTGCGGGTTTGATTACGCTGATTTGTTGTTTTCGTTCAGCAAAAGACGCGCAGATCAATGAGTCGCGCTTTCAGCCTCTTCTTTCTGCATTCAATCGGCGGATGAACACTCTTCGCTTCTTTTTGCTTCTCAGGCCGGACCGGACCGGTCGATCAGGCCGCTGTCGAGCAGCGGGGCGGCATCGATGGTATCGGCGTCCATCAGCGTGGCGAGGCGCTCCACCGCTGAGAGGATCATGGCTTGTTCCCATAGCGGAAGCGCCAAGAACCGCTCCATGAAGCGCATCTGCAACGGGTCCGGCGCATCGGCGAGCGCCTTCTTTCCATCGGGCAGCGTGCTGAGGTGGAACTGGCGTTTGTCTTTTTCGCTGCGCTTGCGCTGGACGAAGCCCAATGCTTCCAGACGGTCGACGATGGTGGTGATCGTCGCCTGACTGAATTGCAGCGACTGCGCGATGGTGCCCGGCGTGGCGGAGCCGCGCGTGTCGATTTCCCGCAGGACGAGCAGTTGTGAAGGCGTGAGGCCCGTCGCGGTCGCCAATTGGCGGCTACCGATTTCGGTGGCGCGGAATACCCGGCGAAGCGCGCGAAGGGTCAGGGAAGCTATTTCGGAAGCCATGATCCGCTGCATAACCCGACCATTAGGGAAACGGCAATATGGAACGGATTTTGGCCATATTTTCCGGAATATGTTTTATTATTCGAAATATTTTTACAGACCTCAGGGTTGAACATCGACCAATAATTGGTATATATAGCGCCGACTTTGAGGGTTTCCGACCTTCTGGAACCAGAATATAATTCGGGAGATAAACAATCTTCGATTCCCAGGCTACAGCGGCTCCCGCGCCGCCAAGGGCTTCTGCGCGCTCCGTTGGGAGCAAGGGGCAGGTCTTTGAACTTCGTAGACCCGTTGCAACGGACGGGCCAGCCATCACGGCGCTGATCGCGGCATGTCCGCCGCTTGATGGGAATTCCGCTTATTGCAACCTGTTGCAATGCACGGATTTTGCTGACTTCTGCATCCTTGCGGAGCGCGACGGTCAGCCGGTGGGCTGGGTTTCGGGCTATCGCCCACTATCCGCGCAGGAAAATTTCTTCGTCTGGCAGGTGGCGGTCGCTGCGGAGGCGCGGGGCCAAGGGCTGGCCGGTCGCATGATCGAAGCGTTGCTGGCGCGTTCTACCAGTGCAGGGGTCACGCATCTCATCACTACTGTCACTGACGACAACCGTGCATCCTGGGCGCTGTTTGAGAGCCTCGCGCGCAAATGGCGGGTTCCCTTGCACAAAAGCGCCCGCTTCGAACGTGATGCGCACTTCGCCGGCAGGCACGCCACCGAGTGGCAGGCACGCATCGGCCCTTTGCCCAAAGGCGGCACATCCTCCGAGGAGAATGGATGACATGACCATCACGCTTCCCAAGCCCACATCGGCCATTCCCGATACGCGTATCTATGAACGACGAGAATCCGCGGTGCGCAGCTATGCACGTGCGATGCCGCGCCAGTTCACGAAGGCCGAGGGCGTGTGGATACACGACAATCAGGGCGGCCGATATCTGGACTTTCTGTCGGGTTGTTCGACACTGAACTACGGTCACAACCATCCCGTGCTGAAGGCCGCGCTGCTGGACTATATCGCCGCCGACGGCATCGCGCATGGCCTTGACCTGCACACCGACGCCAAGGCGGAATTTCTGAAGGCGTTCGAGGATGTCATCCTGAAGCCGCGCCGGCTTGATTATCGCGTGATGTTCACCGGGCCGACTGGAACCAACGCGGTGGAGGCCGCGATCAAGCTCGCCCGCAAGGTGACGGGACGGGAGCTGGTGATTGCCTTCACCAACGGCTTTCATGGCATGACGCTGGGCGCGCTGGCCTGCACCGGCAATGCGTCCAAGCGCGCAGGCGCGGGCGTGCCGCTGGGTCATGTCGCTCATGAGCCTTATGATGGCTATTATGGGCCGGAAGTCGACACGGCCGATTTGTTGGAACGCCATCTCGCTGATCCGTCGAGCGGCCTTGATGCACCTGCAGCCATATTGGTGGAGACCGTGCAGGGTGAAGGTGGACTCAACGCGGCATCCCCCGAATGGCTGCGCCGGATCGCGGATATCGCGAAGCGTCACGGCGCGCTGCTGATCGTGGATGACATCCAGGCCGGTTGTGGGCGCACGGGCGGATTTTTCAGTTTCGAAAGCTTGGGCGTGACCCCGGACATCGTCACTCTGGCGAAGTCGCTGTCGGGCATGGGTCTGCCCTTTGCGCTAACGCTGTTGCGGCCTGAACTCGATCAATGGCGACCAGGTGAGCATAACGGCACCTTCCGAGGCAACAACCACGCTTTTGTAACTGCAACCGCCGCCCTGCGCCATTTCTGGAGCGACGCGCAGTTTCAGATGGACATTGCCCGTCGCGGCGCGCTGCTGGAACGACGGCTTGACGTGATGGCGACGGAACATGGCCTTTCCATCCGTGGCCGGGGCATGATGCGCGGCATCAATGTCGGATCAGGTGAGATCGCCGCAGCTGTAACCGCGGCTTGTTTTGACCGAGGCCTCATCATCGAAACCAGCGGCGCCCATGACGAGATCGTCAAGGTGCTCGCGCCCCTCGTGATCGACGACGCGGTGCTGTCGGCCGGCCTCGACATTCTTGAGGAAAGCATCCGCGTGGTGCTGGCGCCGCCCTATGGCGTGGCCGCGGAATAAGGAAAGGAAACACCTATGATCGTCCGCAAGCTTGAGGACATCCGCAAATCCGACCGCAACGTGAAGTCGCAAGGCTGGGAAAGCGCCCGCCTGCTGCTGAAGGATGACGGCATGGGCTTCTCGTTCCATGTCACCACGATGTTCGCGGGCGAGGAACTGCACATGCATTACCAGAACCACCTGGAAGCGGTTCTGGTGCTCAAGGGGAACGGCACGATCGAGGATCTGGGCACTGGCGTGACGCACCGGCTCGCGCCGGGGGTGATGTATGCGCTCAATGCGCATGACAAGCACGTCGTGCGTCCAGAAGCCGACATTTTGTGCGCCTGCGTGTTCAATCCGCCGGTGACGGGCCGCGAGGTGCATGACGAGAACGGCGCCTATCCCGCCGAGGCTGTACTTACCGACTGAATCTGACTGTGAAATAGAAAGGGGGAAGTCCCATGAAAGACATCTACCCGTCCCGTCACGCCGAAGTGGCGGAATTTTTGCCTCGCCTCGATCCCGTGGTCCACAACGACTGGACCGAGGATGCGCCGCTAAGCCGCGAGCAGGTCACCTGGTTCGATCGTGACGGCTTTCTGGTTCTGGAGAACATTTTCTCGGAGGACGAAATCGCTTTCCTGCAAAGGGAAGCGGGCACGCTGCTGGCCGATCCCGACGCGCTGGAAGAGGAAACGGTCATCACCGAGCCGGGTGGGCGGGAAATCCGCTCCATCTTCAAGATCCATGCCCAGAGCCGTGTTCTCGCGCGTCTGGCTGCAGATGAGCGCCTTGCCGGCGTCGCGCGTTTCCTTCTGGGGGACGACGTCTACATCCACCAGTCGCGTCTCAACTATAAACCGGGATTCCAGGGCAAGGAATTCTACTGGCACAGCGATTTCGAAACCTGGCATGTCGAGGACGGAATGCCGCGCATGCGCGCGCTTTCGATGTCGATCCTGCTGGCGGAGAACACACCGAACAACGGCCCGTTAATGCTGATCCCGGAATCGCATCGCACGTTCCTGACCTGCGTGGGGCAAACGCCGGAGGACCACTACCGCATGTCGCTGAAACGCCAGGAATATGGCGTGCCCGATGAGAACAGCCTTGCCGAGCTGGCGCATAATAATGGGATCGTCGCACCGACGGGTAAGCCCGGCACGGTGGTCATCTTCGACTGCAATGTCATGCATGGCTCGAACGGCAACATCACGCCATTCCCGCGCGCCAATGCCTTTCTGGTCTACAATGCTGTCAGCAATGCGCTGGAGGCACCTTTCGGCGTCGAGAAGCCGCGTCCCGATTTCATTGCCGCGCGCGGCGCGCCGCAGACGATCCGGCCAATCACCGGCTCGCTGGTGGAGGAGCCGCCGGCGTGAAGAGAACACATAGCGTTGAGAAGATCGGCGGTACGTCGATGGCGGCTACGGCCACGCTGTTCGACAATGTGCTGATTGCCGGACGCAAAGGGGCTGATCTCTACAATCGCATCTTCGTCGTATCGGCCTATGCCGGGATGACGGATCTGCTGCTGGAACACAAGAAGAGCGGTAGGCCCGGTGTCTATGCGCGCTTTGTCGCCGATGACGGCGCCCACGGTTGGCGCGACGCCATGTCGGACGTGCGCCGGGCCATGCATGAATGCAATGCGGGGATGTTTGCCCGCGGCGAGAGCCTCAAAGGCGCCGATGCCTTCGTCGACCTGCGGATCGATGCCGTTTCCGCCTGCCTTGACGATCTGGCGCGGCTGCGCAGTCACGGCCGCTTCTGTCTCAAGGAGCAACTGGTGACGGTGCGCGAACTGCTTGCCGGATTGGGCGAAGCCCATAGCGCACACAGCACCGCGCTGCTGCTTCGCGATCGTGGCGTCAATGGGCGGTTCGTCGACCTGACGCTTTGGGATCAGCAGGACATGCACGATCTGGACGAATGCATCGTCGAGGCGCTCAAACCAATCGATCTCTCCACCACGCTGCCGATCGTCACGGGCTATGCGGGGTCCGCCGAAGGCATGGTGCGCCGCTATGCACGCGGTTATTCGGAGATGACCTTTTCCCGCATCGCCGTGCTGACAAATGCGCGCGAGGCCATCATTCACAAGGAATTTCATCTGTCGAGCGCGGACCCCAAATTGGTTGGTGCCGACAAGGCCCGCAAGATCGGCAGAACCAATTACGACGTGGCCGATCAGCTCGCGAATCTCGGCATGGAGGCGATCCATCCCGGCGCCGGGCGCGGACTGCGCCAAACGGATATTCCGCTGCGTGTACGCAATACGTTCGACCGGGAGGATGAAGGTACGCTGATCTGTAGCGACTATGTTTCCGACACGCCTCGCGTCGAGATCGTGACGGGCATTCGCCATGCCCAGGCTCTCCAGTTCTTCGAGCAGGATATGGTCGGCGTGAAGGGCTACGACGCCGCCATCCTGGAGGCGCTCACGCGCCATGGGGCCTGGATCGTCAGCAAATCGTCCAACGCCAACACCATCACCCATTATCTGTCGACCGATGCGGCGACGATGACCCGCGTGATCGGTGACTTGCAGGCCCGCTATCCCGATGCGTCCATCTCCGCGCATCCGATCGCGATGGTGTCGGTGATCGGCAGCGACATATCGCGCCCGGCATTGGTGTCCGACGCACTTGCCGCCTTGGCACAAGCCGGAATCGATATCGTCGCGATGCAGCATCAGATCCGCAATGTCGACGTTCAGTTCATCGTCGACGTCGACAAGTTCGAGAGTGCGATCAGGGCGCTGCATCGCGCGCTCGTCGAGACGGACGGGGGCAAAGTCGAAACCCAGCGCGCGGCCTAGACTTCGTACGCGTGCTTGCCGTCATCCAACCCGTTCGCAGTCTGCTGCTCTCCATTTTCATGCTGATGGCGGGAAGCGGCTTTCTCACCACGCTCATCAGCCTGAGGGTAGAGCGCGCAGGCGCGGGCACGATTGCAATCGGGGTGGTCGCGACCGCCTATTTTGTTGGCTTGGTGATCGGTGCGGTCCGGGCGGGCGCAATCGTTCGGCGCGTAGGCCATATTCGTGCCTTCGCCGCCTTCGTTGCCCTGCTTTCCGCGAGCACTCTGTCTTATGTGCTGCTCGATGATCCGCTGATGTGGGCGTGCTTGCGCTTGATCGACGGCCTGTGCGTGGCGGGCGTGTTCATCTGCCTCGAAAGCTGGCTCAACGACCGAGCGGATGAGCAGACCCGAGGAAGTGTGCTCGCCGCCTATATGGTGGCGCTCTATTCCGGACAGGCCATCGGCCAATTGCTGCTGGGAGCGAGCGGAGCCTTGCCCGCAATTCCTTTCCAGATCGCCTCGATCCTTATTTCGCTGGCAATTATCCCGTTGTGTCTGACGCGAAGTACTGCGCCTGTGCCCGACGAGCCGAGCGGCTTCTCGATCCGATCGCTCTGGTCCGCTTCACCATTGGGAGCGATGGGAGCGGTCTCGACAGGACTGATGCTGGGCGCCTTCTATGGTCTGGGAGCGGTCCATGTCCGAAGGCTCGGACTGGATCTGACGCAGACTGCCAATTTCATGATGATCGTGATCTTGGGTGGTGTTGCGCTCCAATGGCCGCTGGGGCGGCTGTCCGACCGCTATGATCGGCGGGGCGTCATCATTGGCTGTTTTGCCGCCACTCTGGCTGTCAGCGTGGCGCTGGCGCTGCTGACATCGGGTGGATTGCTGCTGATGGTGCTCGGTGGGCTGTTCGGCGGTCTCAGCTTCGCGCTCTATCCGCTGTGCGTCGCGCATTGCAACGATCGGCTCTTCGCCACCGAACGGGTGGCAGCGAGTAGCCGGCTGGTCCTGCTCTATTCCATCGGCGCAGCGCTCGGCCCTGTCGGTGCTGCAATTGTCATGACGTTGGCCGGGACAATCGGACTGTTCCTCTTCGTCGCGCTCTGCGCGATGATAACGCTCCTCTTCGGTATATGGCGGCAGGCGGCAACGGAAGCGGTGCCCGTATCCGAGCAGCAGGAATTTCAGATCGTGCCCCGCACGACGCCGGTGGCTTCGCTCCTCGATCCCAACACCACCGACGATGAACCCCCGGCCACAGGACAATCGCTATGAGCGCTTCCTCTGATCTTCCCGATGCTCTCCCGCCGCAACCAGTGACGGGTCGGGCGACGCTTCGACGCGCCATTGCCGCCTCGGCGTTGGGCAACGCGACCGAGTGGTTTGACTATGGCATCTATGCCTATGGCGTGACTTATATCTCCGCGGCGCTGTTTCCCGGCGATGTGGACGAGGCCGTCCTGTTCGCACTGGCGACATTCGCCATTTCCTTCCTCGTCCGGCCGCTGGGTGGTCTCTTCTGGGGGCCATTGGGCGATCGGCTGGGCCGCAAGTCGGTGCTGGCCTTCACCATATTGCTGATGGCCGGTGCGACCTTCTGCGTCGGGCTGATCCCTGATTATGCCGACATCGGTTTCTGGGCGCCCACCCTGCTGATCCTGCTGCGCATGGTGCAGGGCTTCTCGACCGGCGGCGAATATGGCGGGGCGGCGACGTTCATGGCTGAATATGCGCCGGACGACCGGCGCGGCTTTTACGGCAGTTTCCTGGAATTCGGGACGCTGGCAGGCTTTTCCCTGGGTGCTTTCTTGATGCTGGCCTTCTCCCTGCTGCTCGGCGACGCGGCCATGCACGAATGGGGTTGGCGTATCCCCTTCCTCGTCGCTGCGCCCATGGGGCTAATCGGCATGTATTTGCGCTCGCGGATGGAGGACACGCCGATCTTCCGCGAGGCAGGCCACGCCGGCAAGCGAGTGGAGACACCGCCTCTGGCTCTGCTCATGCGGCGGCACTGGCAGCCGATGCTGGTCGTGGGCGGCCTGGTCGTGGCCCTCAATGTGGTGAACTACACGCTACTCAGCTACATGCCGACTTATCTCCAGCGGCGCATCGGCCTTTCGCCCGACGAGGCACTGATCGTGCCGATCATCGGCATGCTGTTCATGATGATGTTCGTGCCGCTCGCCGGCGGCCTCTCCGACCGGGTCGGGCGGCGCGTCATGTGGAGAGTGTCGCTGATCGGACTGCTGGTGGCCGTAGTACCGCTCTATATGCTGATGGCGACGGGTTTTGCCGGAGCGATCGTCGGCTTTATCCTGCTGGGTCTGCTCTACGTGCCGCAGCTGGCGACCATTTCCGCGACATTCCCGGCACTGTTCCCCACTTCGGTGCGTTTCGCCGGTTTTGCCATCGCCTATAATATCTCCACCTCCATCTTCGGGGGCACCGCGCCTGCCATGGGCAGTGCGCTCATCACCGTGACCGGCAACGAACTGATGCCTGCCTTCTACATGATGGCTGCCTGTCTCGTTGGCCTTGTCGCTCTGCGGTTCATGCCGGAGACGGCGGGCCGGTCGCTCCACCACGATCCGTTTTCCGAGAAGAAGCAAGATTGATGACCGATCCTTTCAACGCCCGATTCCAAGTCGATCATCTGATACAGGATTGGATACCCGAGCCCTGGATGCAGGCAACTCTATCCCTGCTTCTTCTCCTGCTGTTCGCTTGGCTGACCAACTGGGCTGCGAAGCTGATCGTGCACAGGATCGTCATGCGCGTGCTCGATCGCTTCCCGTTCCAGGTCGAAGCCCGGCATATTGGCGCCATCGTGGCGCGCCTGTCCAATATCGTGCCGGCGCTCGTGATCCAGAACGGTATCGTCGCGGTGCCTCATATACCGGTGGGTGTGATTGGTCTTGTCCAGAGCCTGTGCGCGGGCTTCATCATCCTGACGATCGCGATTGCGCTGTGCAGTGGGCTGGAACTGGCGAACGACATCTATCAACGTCGTCCTGACGCCGCTAATCGCCCGATCAAGGGTTATGTCCAGGTCGGCAAGATGCTCATTTACGGCGCTGCGACCATCCTCATCATCGCCGTGCTGATGAACCGCTCGCCTTTGCTGCTGCTTTCCGGTCTGGGAGCAATGGCGGCGGTGCTCATGCTGGTGTTCAAGGACACCATCCTTTCGCTGGTCGCCTCGGTGCAGATCGGCTCCAACGACATGATCCGGCTGGGCGACTGGATCGAAATGCCGCAGCTCAACGCGGACGGGGACGTGATCGACATCGCCTTGCATACGGTGAAGGTCCAGAATTTCGACAAGACGATCACCACCATACCGACCCATCGGCTGATCAATGAGAGCTTCCGCAACTGGCGCGGCATGTCGGAATCGGGCGGCCGGCGGATCATGCGCTCGCTGATGATCGACCAGAACAGTGTGCGTTTTCTTGATGAAGAAGGGCTGGCCAAACTGTCGCGTTTCGGCTTGCTGCGCGATTATCTCCGGGCCAAGCAGGAAGACGTCGAACGCTGGAATGCGGGCCATGCCGGGGAAGAAATCCTCGACAGCCGGCGACTGACCAATATCGGCACCTTCCGTGCTTATGTGCATGCTTATCTGAAAGCGCGACCCGATATTGCCGACGACAAGACGCTGTTGGTGCGCCAACTCGCACCCAGCGAGTATGGTTTACCGCTGGAGATCTATGCATTCGCCAGCACGACAGCATGGGGCGACTATGAAGGCATACAGGCGGATATCTTCGACCATCTGCTTGCTATCATGCCCGAGTTCGGCCTGCGGCTGTTTCAACGCCCATCGGGCGCTGATCTATCCGCGCTGGCGGACGAGCGATCGCGCTCCGCCGCTGCGGCATGATGAAGTCGGGCGCGCGGGGGTGTCCACGTTCGACCAAATCCAAAGATCACGGGAAGCGGGGTTCGCCCTTTTGCTTAAAGGCGCCACGTTCTAACAAGTTTGCTTCCTGAAGCAGCCAGAAGAAGCAAGTGCCTGTGAATCCACATTTCACCCCTGCGTCTGATCATCCCTTTTCGGACAATCGCTGGGATCGGATGCCGCTCTATCGCTGGTGGCGATTAGCCGTGGTTGGAACGATCGATCACGAAAAGGTTGTCGCGCAGGTCGCTGAGGACAGTGGCTGGTCTCCACGCTACGCCTTCATGACCATGATGTCGGCCGGCATCGCGGTGCTTGGGCTGCTGCTGTCCTCGCCAGCTGTCGTTATCGGCGCCATGTTGATCTCGCCGCTAATGAGTCCGATTCTCGGGCTGGGGTTCAGTCTGGCCCTGTTCGATTTCGCCGAGATGCGGCGCTCTCTCATTGCACTTGCGATAGGCGCGGGCGTGGCGATCCTGTTTACGGCGTTGATCGTCCTTGCCTCGCCGCTGAAAGCACCGACTGCGGAGATCCTCGCCAGAACGCGGCCCAACCTGTTCGACCTGTTGGTGGCCCTTTTCTCCGCCTTGGCGGGAACCTTCGCGATCATCCGGGGACGTGGCGAGACGATCGTGGGTGTAGCGATCGCCACCGCATTGATGCCGCCGCTCGCCGTCGTCGGCTACGGGCTGGCAACCTGGAACATGGCCGTACTCGGCGGCGCGCTGGCGCTCTTCGTCACCAACTTCGTCACAATCGCGCTTGCCGCAACGATCATGGCCCGCCTGTATGGCTTCGGTCATTTTCTCTCGAGCCAGCAAAGCTGGACACAGACATGGCTGTTGCTGCTCGCCTTCATCGTGATGGCGGTGCCGCTCGGTATCTCGCTGAGCCATATTGCCCGGGAAGCCGTGACGACCAACCAGATCCGTTCCTTCCTTTCCGATCGCTTCGGCGCCAATGCGCGGGTCACGCAGCTCGATATCGATTTCGACCGGAGACCGATCACGGTCCGATCCGTCGTTATCGCCCCCAGGTCCATGGCCAAGAACAATGGCGCCCTGGAGGCAGCTCTGGCCGAGCGGTTGCAACGGCCGGTCCAACTTCAGGTCGATCAGGTTCTGCTCGATCCAGGAGCAGGCGCCCTTGATGTCCAGCGAGCCGAATTGCGTCAGGCCAATGAAGCGGCTTCGGCAGCCATGAGGATGGAAAACGCCATCGGCCGCATGGTGGCTCTCGCAGCGGGAGTCGCTCCCGAAGACGTCACGCTCGATCGCGAGCATCAGCGCGCGATCGCCACGGCAGCGGTATTGCCCGGCGCCAATCTGGCAACCTACCATGCGTTGGAGCAGCGCATCTCTGGTGATGCGGAAGGATGGCAGATCGCCATTTTGCCACCGCTTTTGCCGTTGCCCGAGATAAGCTTTGGCAACGGCGCAGACAGCCTCGATGACGCGGCCCGTCGAGCCATACTTCTGTCGGCCTGGGCTGCGAAGCGATGGAACATTCCGGCGCTCGGCGTTCCCGGATTACCTGCTGAAGGCAGCGCCAATAACAATCCGCCGCTCTCGGCTCGACGTGCGCTGAACATTGCTGAATTGCTGAAGCAGCAAGGCGTGCGCCCCGTATCCGCTCCGGCAGCGGGACAAAGTTTCAGCCTCCTGATGCCATCCGTAGAAGTTGCGTCCCAATAGCGTATCCGGACGGACTGTACGGCAGCACTGGCTATCTGTCTTCCGGACGCCCTGCCGCCAGCCTCAAAAAGGTCGTATCTGTGTCGACAGCATTGATGTTCGGTACGAACGCGCTTATGGCAGACAGGCTTGGCGTGTGCTGCGTGCGCCCGGGTGCGATGCCCGAATACGGAGAACGGTTGAAACCTTTTTCCGGGAGTATTTTCTCCGTGGCGTCGTCACGTTCTTCTTCCAACTCCGGGCTAGTATCAGTTCTTCGCCGCTTCATTGAAAGCGCGTCTGCCGGCGGAATCGTCCTGATGATCGCCGCGCTGCTGGCGATGGTGATCGCGAACTCTCCTTTCTCGGCAGCCTATTTCGACACGCTCCATAGCTACGTTGGCGGTCTCTCGATTCTACACTGGATCAATGATGGCCTGATGGCGATTTTCTTCCTGTTCGTGGGGCTTGAGATCAAGCGCGAGCTGGTCGATGGACGGCTCTCCACCTGGGACCAGCGACGCCTCCCGGTCCTGGCGGCGCTCGCCGGCATGGCGGCACCGGCGGGTGTCTACCTTCTAATTGCGGGTAGCAACCCGGCGTTCGTCAATGGCTGGGCCATTCCGGCCGCGACGGACATCGCTTTTGCGATCGGCGTACTCGCGCTTCTCGGTCGACGGGCGCCGACATCTCTCAAGTTGTTTCTGGTGACGGTCGCGATTGTTGACGATATGGGTGCGGTCGCGATCATCGCGCTCTTCTATACGTCCGGCATCGTCATCCCGGCGCTTCTCGCGGCAGTAGTTATCCTCTCCGCGATGTTCGCGCTCAACCGCTTCGGCGTCAGGTCACTGCCGCTCTATCTGATCGGCTTCGGGCTGCTCTGGTTCGCGGTACTGCTCTCCGGAATTCATGCGACGATAGCCGGCGTGCTGGCCGCGTTCACTATCCCGATCGTCAGGACACCCGGCGCTCCGGACTCACCGCATTCTCCGCTCCACAAGCTCGAACATGCGCTCGACGTGCCGGTCGCTTTCTTCATCGTCCCGCTGTTCGGCTTTGCCAATGCCGGCGTCGCGTTCGGTGGTCTGACACTGGACGACATTTTGTCGCCGATGCCGATCGGCATCGCGGCGGGCCTGTTCCTTGGTAAACAGTTCGGCATCTTTGCGGCTGTCTGGCTGGCGGTGAAAGCGGGTTTTGCCGCGAAGCCGCGCGGCGCTACCTGGCTGCAAATCTATGCCGTCGCCATCATCTGCGGCATCGGTTTCACGATGAGCCTGTTTATCGGCGGGCTGGCGTTCGGCGACCCGCTGCTTGTCGAAGAGGCCAAGCTGGGTACGCTCGGCGGTTCGTTGCTGGCCGCGTTCATCGGATATGCGCTGTTGCGCTTTGCGCCCCTTCATTCCGAACATACCGACGAAGAAGTCGCGCAGGCGAAGGAGATTGCGCGGGGCGGCGATGTCGAACCCAGGGGAACCGAGGCTCACTAAGCACGGTCCGATCAGAAAGGAATAACCATGCCCCCATTCGAAGTCCTGCTGGCGAGCGATTTTACCGCACGATCGGATCGCGCCCTGGATCGCGCCATGCAGTTGGTGGAAGAAAAACATGGCGCTCTGGTCATCGCTCATATCCTCGAAAAAGGCGTCAGGGTCGATGAAGAGGACATCGTCTCCCGGTTGCGCGCGGACCTGCCTGAAGGGGCGGCCAACGCGGAACTGGTCGTTCGAGCGGGCTCAGCCCCGAAGACATTGGCTGCTATCGCGGCGGAACGGGGCAGCGACCTGATCGTCACTGGTGTCGCGCGCTACAACAGCATCGGCGACTATTTTCTCGGCACGGCCGTCGACCACATCATCCGCAATGCCGAGAGGCCGGTTCTCATCGTGCGTCGCCGAGCGGTCTCCCCCTATCGGCGGCTCCTTGTCGCGACCGACCTTTCTGACTGCTCACGTGCGGCCCTTTTGACCGCTGCCAAGTTGTTCCCGAACATTGCTATCACGCTGGTCCATGCCTTTCATGTTCCATACGAAGGCTGGATCAAATCGGATGATGTCAGGGCGGACGTTCGGGCAGAGGCGCAGGAAGAGCTGGATGCTTTTCTCGCCGGCCTCGATCCGGCTTTCCGGGAGCAACTCGAAGTTCGGCTTGTCGAAGGCGAGACCGGAACGGTGGTTGTGCAGGAGCTTGGCAAGACCGACGCCGACTTGCTGGTGCTGGGCACACACGGCCGCAGCGGTTTTGCCCATGCCACTATCGGCAGTCAGGCCGAGGGACTCTTGCCTGCCGTCAACGTCGATGTCCTAATGGTCCGCGAATGCAAATAAAATGACAACGCGAGCACCCATCAACGTCGCCTGCACGCACCCGGAAGTTCGATCCGAATGATGGCAGGGGCTTCGCTATTCCGACCCCGTCCATTTCGCGACGACCTCGGCCGCGGGTTCTGCCGTGCCGTTCGCCACCGCATCCATCGGCACCGGCCGATGATGGGCGCAAAGTACCGTGAGATAATGGGCTTCCCCGTCGCGCGGCACGACGATCCTGTCGCCAGGGGAGGGAAGCGCGACAAAGGCATGAGCGCCCCAGTCTTGCGACTTGTCACGGATGGAGCCGCGTTCGACCAACAGAAGCGCTTCGATCATGACGAGGTCTCCGCAAGATCATGGATGAATGGGCACGTGGTCATTGTTCCACGCTCGCGGGTAAGCCGCAACCCGTCTGCTTTCACCAAGGCGGCTGGGCCTTGCCCGGCCATCACGCTAAGAGCCGGCCCCACACAGCCGTGATGGGAGTCTGGTTATGAGAGTCGTGGTGTGTGGCGCCGGTCAGGTCGGAACGACGATTGCCCGGCACCTTGCGACGGAAGGTATCAACGTCACTGTGATCGACATCGACCACGAACAGGTTCGCCGGGTCGATGAAAGCTATGATGTGCGCGGCCTTGTCGGACATGCCTCGCATCCCGCCACGCTTCAGGAAGCCGGCGCGCGCGAAGCCGATATGCTGATCGCGGTTACGCATTCGGATGAAGTCAACATGGTAGCCTGCCAGGTTGCCTATTCGCTCTTCAATGTGAAACGGCGGATAGCCCGGCTGCGCCACGCGGGATATCTCGCGCAGGACAAGAGCGGCCTCTATGCTGCCGAACATCTTCCAATCGACATCATTATCTCGCCTGAGATCGAGATCGCGGACAGCATCGCCCGCCGGCTGCGAACACCTGGTGCGTTCGACCGGGTGCCGATGGCGGGTGGTCTTGTCGAGCTTCTCGGTATCCATAGCGGGACGGACTGCGCTGTCATCGGACGCCCGTTTTTCGAGATTGCCGAAGAGGATGAGGATGCGCGGATGGCCGTCCTGGCCGTGATGCGCGACGGGCGCTGCTTCGTCCCCGATGCGGATGATCGGCTGGCGGCTGGCGACGATGTTTATGTGCTGGCGCTAAGCCAACAGGTCGATGCCGTCGTCCGCGCGTTCGGCCATAAGAAGCAGGCGGCCCGCAAGGTCGTGATAGTCGGCGGGGGCAATGTCGGCCTTCACCTCGCCCGGAAGATCCTGCGCGAATTTTCAGGGATCGACGTCAAGCTTATCGAACGCGACCAGGTGAGAGCAAGCGAAGCCGCGCGGGAGTTCGGCGATAGTGCAATCGTTCTCAACGGCGATGCGCTCGACCGGGAATTGCTCGCCGAAGCGCAGGTCGGCTCCGCCGATACGATCGTGGCGGTGACCAATGACGATGAAGCCAACATCTTCGTCTCGGTCCTCGCCAAACAAGCCGGCTGCAAACGCGCCATCACGCTCGTCAACAAGTCCAATTACGAAAGTCTGATCCCGACGCTGGGGATCGACGCGGTGGTGAGCCCGAGCGCGGTCACGATCTCGACCGTATTGCGGCATGTCCGGCATGGTACGATTTTCGCGCTCTACACCTTGCGTGAGGATTTTGGCGAAGTGGTCGAAGCCGAGATCGGCGAAGGCTCCCGGCTCTTGCGTCGTCCGCTGGATCAGCTCGGCTTGCCCGCGGGCATGAAGATCGGTGCGGTTGTTCGGGACGGTGTTGCCATCATGCCTGACGATACCACACAGCTTGAGGTCGGCGATCACGTTGTCGCCCTGGTGACCTACAGCCACCTGCGCTTTGCCGAAGCCCTGCTTGGCACGCGGCGGAGACCGTTCGGATGAATAGCCGGTCCGCCGGCAAACTCGCGCGCGGGCCGCTGCTCGCAAACGGCATGAAACCGGTTCTCTATCTGATCGGATTGGTTCTGCTGTCGACGGCCGGGATGATGCTGATCCCGATGGCGGCGGATATCTATCTCGACAATCGTGACTGGCAATCTTTCGCCAGCGCCGCTGCATTGGCGGCGGCCGTCGGTCTGACCTTCATGCGGATAGGGCGGGCGTCGCTCCAGTCGGGGCTCACGCTTCGGCAGGCTTTCCTGCTGACGCCGCTCTGCTGGCTCAGCGTCAGCATTGTCAGCGCCATGCCATTCTACTTTGCGGAGTACGGCATCGTCAGCCGCAGCATGGCCGATGCCTTCTTCGAGGCCGTGTCGGGCATTACGACCACTGGCGGGACAGTCATTACGGGACTTGAGGATGCCCCACCGGGAATGCTGCTATGGCGCGCGCTCCTGCAATGGATGGGCGGCATCGGAATCATCGCAACCGCGATCGCCATCCTCCCTGCGCTCGGCATCGGCGGCATGCAGCTCTTCCGCACCGAATCCTCGGATCGTTCGGAAAAGGTCATGCCGCGCGTGCGGCAGATGGCGGGCGCCATCGGTGCCGTCTATCTCGGCCTGACGGCGCTTGCCGCAGTCACTTATTGGCTGACCGGCATGCGCGCGTTCGATGCGCTCGCCCATGCCCTGACGTCGATCGCGACCGGCGGCTACTCCACCTCGGATGCTTCGTTCGGAAAGTGGGAGGCTAACGGCATTCAGTGGTTTGCAACTCTGTTCATGCTCTCGGGCAGCGTTCCGTTTGTGCTCTACGTCCGCATTCTGGCGGGCGATCATAAGGCGATCTGGGACCGGCAGGTGAAGACGATGCTGACCTTCGTGGCCATCGTTATCGTGCTGGTCGGTTCGTGGCTTGCCGTCTCGGGCCAGTATGCCCTTGAGCCGGCCTTCCGGCACGCCGCCTTCAATGTCGTCTCGGTGGTGACGACCACCGGCTTTGCGAGCGCCGATTATTCGCTGTGGGGCAACGCGCTGGTAGGGCTGTTCTTCGGCCTGATGTTCGTCGGAGGATGTACCGGTTCGACGTCGGGCGGGATCAAGATTTTCCGCTTCGAGGTGATGGCGATCATGCTCAAAGCACATTTTCGCCGGCTGCTCTTTCCACGCGGCGTCTTTCCGCGATCCTATGGCGAAAGGCTGATCGGGGAGGAAGTCATCGGCTCGGTCGTGGCGTTCTTCGCGGTCTATTTCCTCTGTTATGCGGTCCTTACGATCGCGCTGATGGGGGTGGGTCTCGATTTTCTGACCGGAGCAAGCGGCGCCGCGACAGCTCTTTCCAATGTCGGGCCGGGTCTCGGTGATGTTATCGGGCCGGCGGGCAATTTCGGTTCGCTTCCTGACGCCGCAAAATGGTTGTTGTCGGCCGGCATGCTGCTCGGGCGCCTGGAACTGTTCACCGTGCTCATCCTTTTCGTGCCGCGCTTCTGGCGTGGATAATCGCAGGCACGATGCAATAATCGCCGGCCGTGATCCGACGATAGGAAATCCCGATCCGTTCTTGCTCTCGCGTCAGGGACCAGCAATCATTCCGGCTCAGGCCTTTTCCACCACAAAGACCCACGAAGGAGCCTATGGAAAACATTATCGCGACGCTGATGAACGATCACGCCCTCCAGGGGCTCCTCTTCGTTGTCGTGCTATTTGCCGTCTTCGCAAGCGAGAGGCTTCCGCCCGTAACCGTCGCGGTCGTCGCCGCCACCGCCATGATCGCGTTCGGCTGGCTGACCCCGGCTCTCGTCACCGCGGCTTTTGCCAATCCGGCGCCGATCACGATCGCGGCCTTCTTCATCCTGTCGGGTGCGCTGGTCCGAACCGGCGCTGTCGAAGCCTTGGCGAGCGCCATTGTGAGGCGCGCGCAGAAGGCGCCGCGCCGGACCATTACCGGCGTGCTTGCTGGCGCCGGGATCGTTCCCGCCTTCGTCAACAATACACCCGTGGTCATGGTCCTTATCCCGATCGTCCGCCGACTGGCGCGCACGGTCGGCATCCCGGCGACCCGTTTGCTGATCCCCTTATCCTATTTGTCGATCCTGGGAGGCACACTGACGCTGATCGGCACGTCGACCAATCTGCTGGTCGATGGCGTCGCGCGTGCGAACGGCCAGCCCGGCTTCGGCATCTTCGACATCACCGCCGTCGGGGCGGTCGCCATGGCGGCGGGTGTTATCATGATGCTGGTCCTTGGTCCGCCCCTGCTGCCCGCTCGTCCCGATAACGATATCGCCGACCGGCACCGCCTGGAATATCTTACCGAGCTGAGCCTGTCCGAACGATCGCCCGGCAAAATGCGGACAATTGCCGACCTGTCCTTTCTGAAGCGAGATGCCGTCCGGCTGATTGCGGTTCGGCGCGGTGGCGCGTTGCTGCGGGAGTTGCCGCCCGATATGCTGATCGAGCGTGGCGACCGGTTTGTCGTTGCGGCCTCAGCGGATGAATTGGATAGTCTGGCGCGTAGCCATTCCGTTATTGTCGGCTTGCAGAATGTTGGCCAACTGATCCGGCTCGCCGACGACGAGCGATCAGATGACGTTCGGCTGGTCGGCCTCACCGTCGCGCCGTCGCACCCCGCGATCGGCGGTCGGTTGGATCATATTCCCTTTCTCTCGAACTTGCCTGCGCGCATACTCGGAATCGGGCGAGCGCGGCATATGCCAGGCCCGGATCTTGGCAGTGTGCGCTTGCGGGCGGCCGACAGCCTGCTGGTGGCCGCAGAGGCGCCTGCTATCGCCGGTCTGCACGGCAACATGCATCTCATCGCCGAGGATACGAGCCATGTCCGGCGCTTCCGCCGCCATCGGGCGCCGATCGCGGTCCTCGCGCTTGCGGGCGTTATCATGCTCGCTGCGGCGTCCGTCGCGCCGATCCTCTCGCTTGCCCTTATCGGGGTCGGCATAGTTCTCGTCACCGGCTGCATCGATCCCGCAGAGGCGTGGGAATCGATCGATGGCAGTGTTCTGGTGCTGATTTTCGCGATGCTCGCCATCGGCAGCGGGCTGGAAGCCATCGGGACCATAAACCTGGTTGTGGCCGCCGTGTCCCCATGGCTGGGTGGCCTGTCCCCGTTTGTGTTGATCGTGATGCTCTATTTTCTAACCTCGCTGCTTACCGAGACGGTCACCAACAATGCGGTTGCGGTCATCATGACTCCGATCGCCATTGCCTTGGCTCAGGTGACCAACCAGGATCCTCGGGCCATGATCGTCACCGTCATGTTCGCCGCGTCGGCCAGTTTTGCCACCCCGATCGGCTATCAGACGAATACGATGGTCTACGCCGCTGCCGATTACCGGTTTTCGGATTTCCTGAAGTTCGGTGTGCCGATGAACATCGGAGTTGGTCTGGCTACCTGTTTTGCAATCAACGCCTTCGTTTGAGCCGCTAAGCAAGCTGCTGCTCGGCAGCAAAGGCCGACATCGGGCTGATGCTGGCTTGCCATTTGTGTTTTAGCCTAAACTTGCAACCGGACGGGTCGTGTTCCATCGTGCCGATATCACTCAAGAATTAATGGCGATCATGGAAATGCGATGGCAGAAATGTTGAAGAATGGCGCCAGCCCGAACAGGTCGCGCAGGATCGCCATCAACCCTCCGGTCTTCTTTGTCTCTGCTGGTCTCGTGCTTGCCTTCGCCCTGTTCGGCGCTGTGTTCGCGAAGCAAGCTGGCCAGTTGTTCACAGCATTGCAGGCCGTGATCGTTGAGGATTTCGGCTGGTTCTACATTGCATCGGTGGCGGGCTTTCTGATGTTCGTCCTCTTCCTGATGCTCAGTCGCTATGGCGATGTGAAGCTCGGACCCGATGATAGCGAACCGGAATATAGCTATATATCCTGGTTTGCGATGTTGTTCAGCGCAGGGATGGGAATCGGCCTCATCTTCTTCGGAGTTGCCGAGCCCATCCAGCATTATGCGCTACCCCCGGTCGGCGAGGGGCGGACGATCGAGTCCGCGCGCCAGGCTATGGTGCTCACCTTCTTCCATTGGGGCCTGCATGCCTGGGCGATCTATATCGTCGTGGGTCTCGCGCTTGCCTATTTTGCCTACCGCAGAGGACTGCCGCTGACGATCCGCTCCGCGTTGCACCCCCTGATCGGCAACCGCATCTATGGACCGATCGGCCATGCCATCGACATCTTCGCGGTACTCGGCACGATGTTCGGCGTCGCCACGTCGCTGGGCCTTGGCGTCCTTCAGATCAATGCGGGATTCAGCTATCTTTTTGGTCTGCCGACGACGACGCCCATCCAGCTCGTGCTGATCGCGGTGATCACCGGCATGGCCACCCTATCGGTCGTGATGGGCCTCGACCGGGGCGTCAAGCGATTATCGGAACTCAACATCATCCTTGCCGGGCTGTTGCTCGTCTTCGTGCTGGTTGCGGGCTCGACCGTCTTCCTTCTCCAGGCCTTCGTGCAGAATATCGGCGCCTATCTGGGCGCCGTGGTGCAGCGGACCTTCCGCATGTATGCTTATGAGCCCAATCCGTGGCTGGGAAACTGGACCCTGTTCTACTGGGGCTGGTGGATCGCCTGGTCGCCGTTTGTCGGCATGTTCATCGCGCGCATCTCGCGCGGGCGCACGATCCGGGAGTTCGTGACAGGCGTGCTGCTTGTTCCCGTGTTCTTCACCTTCCTGTGGATGACGGTTTTCGGCAATACGGCCATCGCCTTCGACCTGAGCGGGGCAGAACCGATCGCGGAGACGGTTGCCAACAATCTCCCCGTGGCGCTGTTCGAGACGCTGGAGCAATTGCCCTTCTCCGCGATCGCATCGGGAATCGCGACCCTGCTGATCATCACCTTCTTCGTCACTTCGGCGGACTCGGGCGCTCTGGTGATCGACATGATCACCTCGGGCGCGGCCGACAATCCGCCGGTGTGGCAGCGCGTGTTCTGGGCGGTTTCTGCCGGCGCCGTCGCCGCGGTGCTGCTGCTGGCCGGTGGTCTCGAAGCGCTTCAGACGGCAGCTATCGCCAGCGCGCTGCCGTTCGCCGTAGTGATGGTATTCATCTGTTATGGGCTGCTGCGCGCGCTACAGATGGAGGGCAAGGGATCATCGATGGACCTCTCCATCGCCAATGGCGCACCGATAGCTGATATACACATGAACTGGCAGCACCGGCTCGCCACGATCGTCAAGCATCACGAAAGACAAGAGATATCCGCCTTTCTGATCGACACGGTGCAGCCGGCGTTCGAGGCGGTCGCGGGCCAGATGCGCGAAAGCGGCCTGTCGCCAGCACTTACGCAAGACGAGGAGCATGTCGATCTCGACATCCCTCACGGGGAACGGGGAGCCTTCCGATATACCATTCGCATCCGTGGTTTCAGAGCACCAAGCTTCGCCTGGGCGGAAACGCGCAAGACGCATGACCAGGATCGGTGGCATTATCGCGCGATGGCCATCTCCGCCGAAGGCGACCAGCCGCATGACGTGACCGGCTATACAACTGAGCAACTCATCAACGATCTGCTCAACCGTTATGCCCGCTTCCGTCAGGCGCGGCGGATGATCTGAGGAGCGGGGATGGAAGCGGTTACCACGGTATCAGGCAGGGCGATGGTGCATGAGCTTCCAGGCAATGGGAACAGCACATAGGGCCGCAACGGCACTGGCTATGAAGATCGCGCCGAGGCCGGCAACGCCGCCGAGGAAACCGAGCAAAGGGCTTACAAAACCAAGAGTAAGGTCGAGGAAGGCATTGTAGGTGCCCATCGCCAGCCCCCGGCTTTCAGGCGGTGCAAGCCGAACCGCTTCCAGACCAAGGCCGGGGAAGACCAGCGAGAAACCTGCACCGCAGATGACGGCACCGGCCATCGCAAGCCATCCTGCCGAAGCGAACCCTATCATGAGAAGGCCTGCGGCCTGAATAACAAGGCACCAAAGGGCGACCCTGGCGCCGCCGATCCTGTCGGGCAGATGCCCCGCAACAATCCGCGAAACGATCAGCGCGGCAGCGAAGGCTGTGAACGCGATAGCTCCATGGCTCCACCCGTTAAGGGCGAAGAACAGCGTCAGGAACGCGGTGATGGCGCCAAAGGTGATGCCGCTGAACGCGAAGCCGAGGCCCGGCAGCATCACAGCCTTCAGGACGGTTCCGATCGGCGCGCGCTCAGAAGGGGCAGGCAGATAAGGTCTGAGATTGACCGCCATCAGCAGGGCGAAGCCAGGCAGCAGGACAGTAGCGACGGCGATCCCCATGAAGGTCCAGTCCGCGAAGACGGCACTACCGATGGGGGCGCCGACCGCCATCGCCGCGAACATCGCCATGCCGACCCAGGCGATCGACCGCGCGGCCTGGCCCGGTGCGACAAGGCCAAGCGCCCATGTCATGCCTCCAGTGATGACCAGACTTTCCGCGCTCCCCATCAGCGTTCGGCCTACGAGCAGCAGCAGCACCGACAGGAGCGGCCGGACGACGACCGCCAGCGACAGCAGATAGAAGAAACCGCTGGCGATGGCTGCCATCAGCCCCAGGGCAACGGCGTGCTTGGGACCATGGGAATCCGCCAGACGTCCCGCCCACAGGCGCGATACCAGTGCGGCAACGAACTGGAATCCCGCCACCAGGCCCACGACGAACGGCCCGAAGCCGAGAACGTCATGAACGTGGAGCGGCAGCACCGGAAGCGCCATGCCGATGACCATGAAGGACAGGAACACCGCCCCCATGATTGGGAATGCGGGGCGCATCCCTCTCTCCGTGCCTAGCGATGGGGCCGCTTCAGTCATGTTCCACTTTCAGAATCCGATAAATCCATGGGGACAGCGCATGGGTAGATGCGCGCTGCTCATCGTTGCGGATATACATAAGCGAAAGTCGGCCTCTGGATTAGCCGGGGTCGTTCACATGAAGCGTTGAGGAAAATTCAGGATCGTTTCTAGAAGCCCAGAGGACTGACTTCCCGGATCAGATCGATGAGCAGGCGCAGCGGCACCGGCACCTGTCGCCGGCTGGGGTAATAGATGTGCATCGCTTCGCCCATCGACGCCCAATCTTCCAGCACAATCTTCAATTCACCCCGGCCGACCGCATCCGCCACGCTGGGTTCGGCAATATAGACAAGGGCGGCGCCATGCCGGGCGATTGCGAGCGCCGTCTCACTATCATCCATCGTGATCGCGCCGGGCACGGCCAGTTTGATCGACTCTTCGCCCCGGTCGAACTCCCAGCGGTAGATGCGATCGTCGCCGAGTCGGATCTGAACGCAACGATGGGTTGCAAGGTCGTGTGGATGCTTCGGGACACCGAAACGCTCAAGATAGGCGGGAGAACCGGCGACAACCCAACGGATTTCCGCTGTGAGGCGCTGTGCAATCATGTCTTCCGGAACCGTGCCGCCGAAGCGGATACCCGCATCGAATCCCCCGTCGACGACATCGACGATATGATTGCTCACGCTAAGGTCGATCTCGACATCTGGATAACGATCCATCAGGGCTGGCATGACCGGCGCGATAAGATGCGTCGCCGCCTGATCCGGGACATTGAGCCGGATACGACCAGCGGGCGTGCCGCGAAAGTGATTGAGAACATCGATCGATTGATCGATCCGGTCGAAGGGCTCGCCAATTTCCGCAAACAGAGCTTCGCCTGCGGCCGTCAGCGTGACGCTACGGTTGGTGCGGTTGACAAGCCGCACGTCAAGCCGCTCCTCCAGCCCGCGAAGGGCATGGCTTAGCGCCGAAGCGCTGATACCCAGTTCCAGCCCCGCACGCCGGAAATTGCGGTGCCGCGCAATGGCAAGAAAATAGCCGAGATTTGCGATGTCCGATCGGCTGAATTTCATTGCACGACCATGCCCTCCATCGACGACCGCCCGCAGGTTAGGAGGGGATGATCGCATTTTCCAGCATCAAATCAGTTGTTTTTGAAGGAACGGGCACCGCTTTTTCTCAGCGCGGACCGACACCCCGCGCATATTCCGCGTCGGTGACTTTCTCGAGCCATTCGACATTCGCGCCATTCACCGCTTCCTGAACCGCGATATGCGTCACCGCAGTCCTCGGCGATGCCCCATGCCAGTGACGGACGCCGGGCGGGCACCATATCACATCGCCTGGATGCATTTCGGTGATCGGGCCGCCTTCCACCTGCGTCCAGCCCAATCCATCGGTCACGATGAGATACTGTCCGCGCGGATGGCGATGCCAGGCCGAGCGCGCGCCCGGCTCGAACGTCACCTTGCCTGCCCCCACTGTGCTCGGAGCGTGTGCGTCGAAGACCGGCTCGATGCGAACCGATCCGGTGAAGTTCGCTTCCGGTCCCGGCGTGGCCGGCCGCGATCCGTTGCGGTTTATCTCCATGTCGTCGGCGGGAGCGGGGCCAGCGTCACGGGCCTGCGCCATGGATGCGAGGCAGGCAAGGGGAAGCGCCAGCGCCGCCAGCCAGCGGGGTGATGCAAAGCGGTCCATCATTTTGCATTCCTCTGTTCGAAGACCTGTTTCGCCACCGGAAGCGCCGACATGGCATTCGGCCAACCGGCGTAGAAGGCGAGATGCGTGATGACCTCGGCGGCCTGCTCCCGCGTCAGCCCGTTATCCATCGCGCGGCCAAGATGGTAGGATATCTGTGCGACCTGGCCATTGGTTATCAGGGCGGCCACCGTGACAAGGCTGCGGTCACGGGGGGCGAGATCGGGACGAAGCCAGAGATCGCGGAACAGATGCTCGGTCGTATAATCGACAAGACCGGGAGCGACGCTGCCGGATTGCTCGCTCACCTGCTTGGCGCGAGCAGCCTCCGCCGCCTCGTCGAGTGGCAGCGGCGCCGGTGTCTCCGCCGGGAGCTGGTCGGCGCCGATCCCGCGCCGGGCAAAGACCTCGCTCACCGGGCCGATCGCGGTCATCGCATTCTCCCAGCCCGCATAATAGGCGAGGTGAGTGATCGTCTCGGAGATTTCACGGGGCTGCACGCCATCGTCGAGCGCGCGGTCCGCATAATAGCCGAGCGCTTCCGTCTGGCCGCGCGCGATCAGCGCGGCGATCGTGACCAGGCCGCGATCACGGCGACCGAGGCCCGGACGGTTCCAGACCTGACCGAAAAGGCGTTCCTGGGAGTATTTCTCAAGGGCGGGCGCGACGGACCGAACCTGTTCGGGCGAGGCGCTGCGGCCTGCGGCATCGCGCTGCTGGGCCTGCGCGTGGGAGGTGCTCATAAGCAATAATCCTGCGATTGTGGGAAGGATGAAGCGTTGCATCTGGCGGGATGTCCTTGTTCGATCCGATCAGTGCGCGGTGAAACCGCCATCCACCGGTAGCGCTACCCCCACCACGAAACTCGCAGCGGGGCTACACAACCAGAGCACTGCCTGCGCGATCTCGTCAGCACGGCCTAGGCGGCCGATCGGTTGCATCTTCATGATTTCCGCCATCGCGTGCTGCTGCTCCTTTAGCATATGGGACACCATCGGCGTGTCGATCGTTCCGGGACATACGGCGTTGATGCGAATCCCGCGCGGCGCATATTCGAGCGCGGCGCTGCGGGTCATCCCGATCACGCCGTGCTTGGAGGCATGATAGGCGGCACGGCCCGGAAGGCCCACGAGCCCGCCCAGCGAGGAGCAATTGACGATCGCGCCGGAACCTTGGGCGCGCATCTGCTTCAATTCATGCTTCATGCAGGTCCAAACACCGCGCAGATTGACAGCGTTCACGCGGTCGAAATTCTCGGCTGGCTCGTCGGCTGCATCGAACGGAAGCACCTGAATACCGGCATTGTTGAAGGCCATGTCGAGTCGCCCGAATGTCGACACGGCTTTCTCCACCATGGCTGCTGCCTGATCCTCGTCGGCAACATCGCAGGTGACGCCGATCGCCTTTTGTCCGCTTGCGACCAGTTTCCCCGCTTCGTCTTCGGCCGCCTCGCCATTAAGGTCTGCCAGCACGACGGCAGCGCCGGCAGCGGCGAACGCCTGAGCCGTCGCCAACCCCATGCCCGATGCGGCGCCCGTAACCAACGCGACTTGTCCGCTGAAATTATAGGAAATGCTCATCTTGAAGTCCTTGTGGTATCTTGTGACGCTGTGCAGCGCGCGGATCACCGACGGCTCAGGCAGATGGATCGGCCAGATATTGCTCGTCCGTCACCTTCTCCAGCCTATCGACGTTCTTGCCATCCAGGGCTTCGGTAACAGCGATATGGGTCATGGCGGTGGTCGGCGTCGCGCCGTGCCAATGTTTGTGACCGGGCGGGCACCAGATGACATCACCCGCGCGGATTTCCACGACCGGCTCGCCGTCGCATTGCGTCCATCCGCAGCCCGACACCACGATCAGCGTCTGGCCCAGCGGATGCGTGTGCCAGTTCGTCCGGGCGCCAGGCTCAAAGGTAACGGCCCCGCAAGCGACCCGCGCTGGGCCTTCCTGGGCGTTGAGCGGATTGATCCGCACGGTGCCAGTGAAAAACTCCGCCGGTCCCTTTTGAGAAGGCTGCGATCCTGCGCGTTTGAGCTGCATTGTGGTTCCTTTCTAAAATCGTTGCGCCGCCACACCGCCCATTGCGCGGTGAATGCGAGGCTCGAAGCGGCGGCTTCTCTCCTGCCCGATGGCTTCGATGACGCACCGCCAACATGACCAATAGAACACGTTTTTCTCGCGCGGGTGCCATGAGAACGCTGCCACGCAGCGTTGAGAGAATTTCATGGCCCGGAAAACAGTCGACAGCGCTATTCTCTAGCGAGCCGAGAAAGCAGCGGTTTCGCAGGCGCAGTGATGCTGAAATTCCTGCATCGCACTTTGACATTCGCGCATTTTGGCGAGTCTCATGAATGAGGAGGATGCGATGCGACTCCATCGGGGAAAACAGAGGACGGCGTTTTGGCGAATGGGCCTGCTCCTGCCCGCCGCGATGGCGACGGCTTGCAACGGCCAGCCCAATCCCGGCGGCAACGGAAAAGCGGATATCCAAGAACAGGTGCGCGAGTCCATGACAGAGACAAGGATCATCATCAAATTGCCGGACACTATGATTACCGGTTCGCTGAACGATAGCGATGCCGCACGCGCCTTTGCCGCGATGCTGCCGCTTAACCTGAATCTGGAAGACTATGCAGCAACGGAGAAGGTCGCCGATCTGCCTGCCAAACTGCCCTCGCAAGGCTCCGAGCGCGGCTATACGCCCAAGGCAGGCGACGTCACCTACTATGCCCCGTGGGGTAATCTGGCGATTTTCCATAAGGATTTTCGTCATTCGCCCGGCCTTGTCCCTCTGGGGCGGCTGGATTCCGGCGGGGAAGTACTGGCAAGAGTAGGGAGGGTGCGGGTCGAAATAGCTCGCGAGACGCTGTGATCGGCTGAACCGGTCCCATGCCTCGCAAGGCGAGCAAGGAACAATCATCATGAAACACATCGTTCTTCTGGGAGCCAACGGGCATAGGGCCCGCGAAATCATTCCGCGCCTGCTGGAGCAGGATGATGGGATGCTGACCTCGCGCGCCAGCCTTGGCCGTTTCGTAGCCGATCTCGTCAAACACCCCGAACGTCATCGCCAAGAGAATCTCGGCATTAGCCAGCCCAGGACCGATAGCGATAGACCTGCGGCGTATCGCTGATCGTCGCAAAAAAAGAGGACGCCTGATCCTCCCTGTAAGCATCCTCCTGACAACGGAAAAATCGTGATCAATTCAACATCGAACGCAATCCGATATCGCAACGCCGCCTCCCGCAGAGCCTTCATTCACGATTCCATACTGCTGGGATCAGGTTTGCTCCTCGCGGGGCAACCAACTCTGGCACGCGCAATCTTCACCACCAAGAACAGGATAACCAACATGCAACTGATGCAGGAATGGGACAAGACGTTCCCCAAAAGCGAAGCCGTCGACCATCAGAAGGTCACGTTCAGGAACCGCTACGGTATAACCTTGGCCGGAGACCTGTATCTGCCGAAGAACCGCGCAGACACGCGCCTGGCGGCGCTTGCCATCAGCGGCCCGTTCGGCGCGGTGAAGGAACAATCGTCGGGCCTCTACGCGCAGACCATGGCGGAGCGCGGCTTCGTCACGCTGGCTTTCGATCCCTCCTACACCGGGGAAAGCAGCGGCGAGCCGCGCAATGTCGCATCCCCTGACATCAACACCGAGGATTTCAGCGCGGCGGTCGATTACCTCGGCCTGCATCCTTCCGTCGATCGTGAACGGATCGGTATCATCGGCATCTGCGGCTGGGGCGGCATGGCCTTGAACGCCGTCGCCGCAGACAAACGGGTTAAAGCCGTCGTGGCCAGCACTATGTATGACATGACCCGCGTGATGTCGAAGGGCTATAATGACAGCGTGACGCTGGAACAGCGCACGCAGACACTGGAGCAACTCAGCCGCCAACGCTGGGAGGACGCGGAAAAGGGCGCGCCTGCCTATGGCCCGCTCTCCAATGAGCTGCACGGCGGCGAAGCGCAATTCTTGGTCGACTATCACGACTATTATCGGACGCCGCGCGGCTTCCATCCGCGCGCGATCAACTCCAATGGTTCATGGACGGTCACGAACCCGCTCTCGTTCATGAATATGCCGCTCCTGACCTACATCAAGGAGATAGCGCCGCGTCCCGTCCTGCTGATCCACGGAGATAAGGCCCACTCGCGGTATTTCAGCGAAACTGCCTATTCGGCGGCCGCAGAGCCGAAGGAACTCATGATCATTCCGGGCGCCAGCCACACCGACCTGTACGACAGGCTGGACGTGATCCCGTTCGATAAGCTGCAATCCTTCTTCGAGCAGCATCTGGCCGCCTAACTGTGAGTGGGGCTTGCGATCGCAAGCCCCCCATCACCGGGTCGAAAGGCAATTCGCCGGTAGCATTAAAGCCCAAGTCCCCGGCCCCGACCGAACGACCAATCGATTCCGCCATTGCTTCGCATGACGCCCGAAATGTGCTTGCTCATCTGACGGTCGAGCGATCTCAGCCGCCAATTTCTTGGCGGTGCCCAATTCTTGGCGCTTGAGCGTCGAGCAGATCGCGCGCGAAGATGATGCGTTGGCTCCGCCGCCGCGCCAGTACGATTGTTGCGTACATCGTCACCTCGATGTGAAGTAGGTGTCATGTTTGATCATATCAAACCGAATATCCATAAGGTCTGTTGAACGGCGCATTTGCAGTTACAGTGCCAAAAGAATCTTGGTTAGCCAGTGGACCGCTGCGAGTACTGCGTCCCGAAGCGGAGTGGCGAGCGTGGCGCAGGCGATGCCGACACCAGCGACTGTTGCGACGCCGGCGCTGCTGCCAACCTTCTTCGCGAACTCGTCGGCGGCCAGATCGGCCCGGGGCTTCAACCACCCCTTCAGTGCTTGAAGGCGGGATGCGGCCCGCGCAACCGTCAGTGCGTCTGGAGCCGGTTTGCCGGTCTCCTCGATGATCGTCCGCGTCGCGTCCTGAATCTCGTTCACGAAGTCGACGGGAAGTGGCTTTCCCTCATCATCGAGCGGCGGGCCATTGTGCCCCATCTCACCATGGTGGGGGCGGCGATCGTCCAGGGCCTCAGCGAGCCGGAGGGCCGCATCCCTAAGGGCCCGGCGTATGTCGGTCTCGCCATTCGGAGCAAAGCTGGTATTGGCACCGGCTTCCAAGCGCGAGACGATCTTGTCGAGATCCGATGATGATGCATCCAGTTTCGCAGCAGGGAGAGTAGTTCGATCGGTGGAGATGCTGATCGGTTCCTGATCGACAGGTTCGCTGGGATCGAAGATCGCGTGGAGAGCATCCTTGTCGATATATCGGGCGAGAAGAGCCTCCAGATCCTGCTGCGCATCCCCGTCTTCCAGCGAACGACCTGCTACCTTGCGGTAGGCGCGCTGCATGAGCGGCGAGGCTGCTGGATGATCGGTGGCGTGGACCATGTGATACATGATCCGTCCCCCGCGTCGCGCGCTGTGGATTGGATAGGGATAGGCGTAGGTGTAGCCAAGTTCGGTCTTGAAGCGCTCGGCTAACTGGACACCGCGCACGGCCGAGGATATCTTTCGAAGGTCGCGCCAGTCGTCGCGCCCCCACCACTTTGTAAGGCGCTCGGCACTCTCCGGACGACTGACGGCGGCGATCGAGCGATCGAGCCAGCCGGTAGCCAAGAAGTAGAACATCTCGATCTTGTGAGTCTGCTTATGCCGGGCAATTGCCTGCACCGTGGCCCAGTCGCATTCAAACGTCCGCTGGTCCAACAGGGCGAAAGTGGCCGTGGTCGGTTTGATCGTCCCGGCGCCGAGGATGTCGTGGATGCGGAGGTTGAAGTCGCCGGGCAACACCTCGATCCGGCGCTTGGGCAACGTTTGCTCGGTTTTGATCTCTTCGAGCAGGGTGACGCCTGCGGGATCGAGATCACAGAGCCAGAATTCTCGCATCCACGGCGGTCTCGCTTGGAGGACGAGATTGGCGGAGCACAGCTCCTTGAGATGACGCTGTTGTGGTGCGGCGAAGCCGTCGATGTATGTGCCGTGCTTCGTCACAAAGGTGAAGAGACGGATGTATTCTTGGATCAGCTTCGCCTTGTTTTCGGTCCAAAGCGGATGGGCCAGCGATTTGAAATCCTTCTCCTCGGGTTTCTCCCGGGGAGGGATCTCCTGTTCGGCGAACAGCATGGGATGGTTCGGGTCTAAGCCGTTCTTGCGACGGGGAGCTCGTCCCATGTCTCTCCGTCCAATTCACGACCCGCATGTTTCTTGCCTACGCGGATCATCGTGGTGCCGTCGGCAACCGTCTCTATTCGTGCCTTGGCGAGCGGGATACCCTGACCGGGCGCCCAGTCACCCCACTGTTTGAAGTGGAAGGCGACGTCATTCGCCATACAGCTGTTAAGTAGGTCGCGGAACCAAGACGGGCTGGAAGGTCGTGCTTTGGGGCCGCTCTCGCCGCCTGTGATGACCCAGTCCAGCTTGTCGGCCCAAGGTCCGATGTCGACAGGACCGAGCAGCGGCTCGGCCGATATGAAGCGCACTGCAGCTGGGATTGCGGCGAGGTGCGGTAGCCGCTCCTCGGCGTATTCCTGTGTCTCGACAGTGGTACCAAGCCAGACGTTTTCTGGCCATTGGTTGGCCCATGGCGCAAGTCGGGAGATGATTTCGGGACGCTTGGTGAGGAGGAGCCAATCGAGGTGCGGCGTCGCCTCGATGAGCTTCCACAGGCGAGCGCGGTGAACGTCGAGATCGCGGCGATCCTCGAATACGTCGGCCATCGATGCGCAGAAGACGCGGGCCCGCATTCCGGATGCGGCGGCAAGCACGTCCCACTTGAGCGGTTCTGCCCAGTGCTTGTCGCCGAAGAAGCGGCGCTCAGCCTTGATTCCCCAAACGTTGCTGCCGACTCGCTTGGCCCAGCTTTCGGCGTAGCAGTGCTTGCAGGCGGGTGATACCTTTACGCAACCCCACCAAGGGTTGAAAGTGTGGGTGGTCCATTCGATGCGAGAGTTCTTAGCCATTTTCGTTTCGCTCCCGACGATAGCGAAAATGCAAGGCATGCCAAGTGTTCATTATTCGTTCGACGCAGGCCGTCGGCGTGTTCGCTTGCTGCACGGCTAGTCTATTAATCCAAGTTGAACTTCGTCGGTAAACGCTGCTTTCTCTGGCGTGCCGAAAGCGGCGTTTACCGAATTCAATGTAATCTTCGAAACCACCCTGCGCCCCCGATGCGAAGTTCGGAAGTTTGTAAAGCTAAGATTATTGTCCGGCAAGAGTAAGAATCCCCGCTGCAGCACTGCGAAAAAGCTTTGATCGGCCGAGCCTGCCACTTAAGACTCTCATCGAGCATGTCCGAGAACATCTCTGATATACCGAAATGGCCTCCGGAAAACCCTAGAGGCTCAGGTAGACTGGATAAGCTTATCTCGGCCGGCAGCAAGCCAAACGTCGCAGGCGCTTCTTCAGCGATTGAGGGCAGTTTGACACCCACGATCGAGCCGGTTGTAAACATCTTACAATAGGATTAAATCCTATCGAAGGAGAAGTAGCCATGCGATCAACTCAACAATTTAGCGTTACGTTGCCCAACGAGATGGCGGCTCAGGTGCGCGCCAGGGTTGCATCGGGCGAATATGCCAGCGAGAGCGAGGTCATTCGCGATGGCCTGCGTGCACTTCAGGCACGGGATCGCGCTATTGATAACTGGCTGCGTAACGAAGCGTTGCCCTCCTATGATGCCTATAAGGCCGATCCTCAAAGGGGATTGTCATTGGATGACGTGAAAGCCGGGCTTGCGGCCCGTCATGAGCGCACCGCCAAACGCGGTTGATCATGGGCTATCGCATTGTCGTCACGTCAGAGGCGCGTGACCAGCTTGATGCGATATATGATTATATCGCTTATGCCGCTACTCCCGACATCGCTCGGCAATTTACCGATGGCATTGTCGATCGCCTGGCGATGCTCACCGATTATCCCCGGACAGGTTCACCGCGCGACGATATCCGGCCCGGCTTACGCACTCTGGCTTATCGGCGCCGCGTGACCGTGGCTTTCATGGTTGAAGAGGTCACTGTGGTGGTGATCGGCTTCTATTATGGTGGGCAGGATTTCGAAACCATGCTCCGCGATGAGCAGTCATGATCAGGAATGAACAGATTGTGTGGCGGAAAAGAGTGGATAATGAGTATATCCACTCTGCACCGTCTCACCGACACAAGGTCATTCGATAACCGGAAGCGTGATGCCTCCGGCGATATCATCCACAACCTTCGCCAGCTCTGCAATCGTCACGACTGAGGCCAGCCCCTGAACGGTCTTCAGGCTGATCCGCTTGATGTCAGGCAAGCTGCCGGACGGGATGACGAAGAACTCCCATTGTTCAGGGTCGCGATGATCGGCGCTGTCGTCATAGATGCCGTGATGCGCGAGGACATAGAGATGCGCAGCCCGTCCGGGTTTCTCGATCCACTTCGTGCCGCCCTCCCAATAGCCGGTCCGGGCCGCGACATCGAAGCTGGGTTTGCTGGGCTTGTCCGTTCCCCAGGATTGCCGGGCCGCTGATTGCTTCACTTCCAGACGCAGACCATCGGATCGTTCGAAATCCCACCCGGCATAATCGGCGCTGCACCAAGTCCATTCCGGTTCCAGCGCGAGCGCGATGATCGCCTCCGCGACATGCCCCCTCAGGATATTGGTAATCAGCGGTTTGCCGAAAGCGGCCTGTGACACCTTCTCGACCACTTCCGTAGTGCCGAAACCGCGTGCCGTAGAAATTGATGCGTGTTCGATGTTACCCTCCGTCGCCCTGAATGGATCGGGGCGACGGCCTGAGCCGGATGTTGGAAACCTGATCGCTAGAACAGGCGCATGCGCCTTTACCGGCAAGCCGGCTGGACATGCGCGCATGCCACCCGGCCTCCGAAAACGGTGACCGAGGTCTAGCGATTGGGGTTTCCACGCCCCACTCCCGCGTGTCTCGGGAGCAGGACGGTCTTAGCCAAAGACGGCAGCGAAGGAAAGTTGCTGTTCCCGCAGAAGCCAGATCAGGCTGATTGGATTGATGAGCGGTCGCACCTTGATCCGCAGAAATTGGCGTTTTTCCGGCAATAACCCATTGTTCCGGAGCGTCTTTTCCATAGGAAATAAGTCCCAACAACTTCAAAGGTTTATGCAATGAAAGGGACTGAAACCAAGGCGCCCCGAGTGTCGCAGGCACTTATTGATCTGGTCGGCGATCATTTTCTGGAAGCGGCTCGCTATTTGCGCGAGATACAGGACGCCCATCCCACGGAATTTGTATCGGTTGCCAAAAAACTGAAGGTCGGGCGACGTAAAGCCTATGAGCTTGTGCGGATCGATCGGCGATTCCATGATCTGGGCATAGCGCCGGAGCGGCTGAGGCAGATCGGCTGGACCAAATTGGCGCATCTCGCATCCCATGTGGATGCCGACAATGTCGAGAAATGGTTGGCGCTGGCGGAAACCGTCACGGCGCACGAACTGAAAATGCTGCTTCGGGGCAAGGTGATCGATCCTGAAACGAGGGCGGTCGTCCTGTATCTCGACAAAGTTCAATATGGCATTTTCGAGACGGCGTTGCTGACGGCAGGTGCGATCAAGGATTCCGGATGCCTGCTGAACAGGGAGGCCGCCCTCACGAGGCTGCTCGATGGAGTTGTGGCCGAGTGACCCTTGCCTCCGCCGGGCAGTTCCAGCGCAATGGCCTGGGCTAAGGTTTGTCCCGGTGCCGCAAAGCCCTCTTGCGCTGCCCGGCGGTTCGGCATCATCTTCCTCATCGAACAGGAGGAACCGGCAAATGAACGATGTGGGTCGACGGAAGATAACGCTCGATGACATCGAGGAGCATGAAACGGCACGCTGGATCGACGAACAGCTCGACCGGATCGAACGTCTCGTCCGCGAGCATGGGGCCGACGACGAAATGCTGGAAGCGATCCAATATCTTCGTGACGAAAATGAATGGTGGACTTCGCCGGATGTCGAGGAACTTGATCGATCGGGCAGGCTGCTGGTGCCTCGTGAGGGAGGAGACAGCCACTGATCCTGCCCCGGAGGCTGGATACCCTATAGTCTGGGTCAAGCCTTTCCCCGGCCACTGCTGCGTTGCGCGTTCTTGACCACCTCCATGTGCTGTGGCACAAACCCGGCAGTTCATCAGAGGGCAGGGCCGCCTGAACGCCGATACCGGCATTCGATGACTTGGATAGTTCCAACGT
>Ga0182744_1000058_pt1 | contig 127003 bp, 96 predicted proteins | sample eDN3rd30CKraftMG_FD_128525 | JGI IMG/M metagenome (GOLD analysis project Ga0182744, IMG submission 128525) | Enriched Miracle-Growth compost microbial communities from Emeryville, California, USA - eDNA 3rd pass 30_C Kraft MG (version 2) (version 2) ... | reverse complement strand
CAGAAGACTTTCAAAAGACTATGAGCGATTGCCATGGCACGAGGAAGCATTCTGCCTCATTAGCTCTATTACCAGAATGCTCTACAATAAAACCACACTAAATTAACTCAAACAGCTTCTTAGGTTTGTTTTTCGGGTGGGCGTGTCCCCGGCCCTGCTGCCCGCAGCCGGCCACCCACAGGCCGGGGCCGGGCCGGCGCCACTCGCCCCGCCCAAAGCGGCGGGGGCTCAGACAATGGCTTCGTCCCTCACGCGGACACCGCTTCCTGATAACTACGTGTAGCCCGTTTTAATCATTATGTTTATGAGCAACATGCGCGTGTTTCAAATCTGGGGCCGGCCTTGAATTTTTGCTTCTTTGAGGGAGGCAAAAGAAGAAGAAAACACTAGACCTATCCGCGATGCACGTTATAACAGCTATCAGCCGGAAACAACTGCAGCCTTCTTACCACCGCAGCCAGACTTCTACCCGCCGGTTTAAATCGCGGTTTTCTTCCGTGTCGTTGTCTGCCACGGGGCTGGCCTCGCCCCAGCCGTGACTGGTTATCTTTTCCGCCGGCAGCCCGTATTCCGTCAGGCTTTGCTTTACCAGCTGCGCCCGCTGAAAAGAAAGCTGCTCGTTCAAGAGCGGCGTGCCGGTATTGTCCGTAAAGCCATTCACAATAAAAACGGCATCCTTGCCGCTGGCAGCCGGCGGCAAAGTAGCCAGTTGCGCCCTGGCGCTGTCTGAGAGCAGCACGGTATTTCTTTTAAAATAAACTACCAGCAACAGCGAGTCATGCACCGGCTTTTCGTAGTTGGCAGGCAATAGCGCAAAATTTTTCTGGAGGGGCGGCCAAAGCGCCAGACCGGGGTCGCTCAGGGTGTCGGCCAGGCCGGTGTAACCCAGGCGGTTGGCCTGCAGGTACCAGGTATCGCCCCGGGGCAGCACCAGGGTATAGCTGCCGTCGCCGCGGTTGCTTTGTACCTGGTACTGGCGGCCTGTTTTGGCGCCTGAAAAATAAAGCTGTCCGTAATTCAGCCGGTTGCGGCCAATGCTGTCGTACACATATCCCTGCACCATGCTCACTTTCCCCGGCTGAAACACCGGTGCCAGCCACGACTGGTACAGGCTGTAGTTCCCGGCAGCGCTGTCGCGGTCGCTGGAAAAGTATAGCGTATCGCCCGCCAGGTTGACGGTGGCGCCAAAGTCGTCGAACAAGGAATTATACGGCCGCCCCAGGTTTACAGGCGCTGCCCAGACGGTATCCTGCCGGCGCCGGCTACTAAAAATATCACTGCCCCCAAAGCCGGGGTGGCCGGTGCTGGAAAAATAAAGCGTTTGGCCGTCGGGATGCAGGAAAGGAGTGCTTTCATCGCCGGCGGTATTAATGGAAGGGCCCAGATTGCGGGGCAGTTGCCAGCGGCCATCTTCAAAACGGGAAGCATAAATGTCTTTCCCCCCATAGCCGCCGGGGCGGTCGCTTACAAAAAGCAGCTCCCGGTTGTCGGCGCTCAGGCAGGGTTCACCCTCGTAGGCAGGTGTATTGATGGTAAGTCCAAACGACTGCGGTGTGCTCCAGCTGGCGCCCAGGCTGTCGTCCGGGTGAAGGGTGTAGGCCATGAACAGGTCGCAGCCGCCGCCCTCTATGCCATTAGGACTGCGCGAATCGCAACGGGTAAAAAACAGGTAATGCCGGTCAGCCGACAGCATGGCTGCTTTTTCGCCGGCGCTGGTGCTCACCGGGTAAGCCAGCCGGCGGCCGGCCAGCCAGCCACCGCAGGTATCGCGCGTGGCGCGGTAAAGGTCGGCGTCTATGCCCTGGGCCAGTCTGGTATAATAAAGCCACTGCCCGTCTGCCGAAAGCTGCGGAAACAGTTCGGAGGCGCCGGTATTAATGCGCCCGGCATCCAGCAGCACCACGGCTACGCCGGCCGGCGCCGGACCCGCTGCTTTCAGGAATTGTGCCCTGCGGCGCAGGTTTTCCCAGGCTGTGCCGGTATCGGCAGCCAGTTCCAGCGCCCGGTCATATTGACCCGTATGCAGGTAAGCATCGGCCAGCAGCAGGCCAAAATATTTTTTCCCGTTTTTGCAGCGCAGGCTTGCTTTTTCAAGCGTTGCTGCTGCGGCTTTGTAATTTTTTTGTATTGTTTGCCACTGCGCTAAAGTGGCATAGGGATCCGGCCAGGAAGGGTGCCGGCTGGCCAGCGCCTCCAGCCTGCGTGCTGCCTTTGCGTCTTTGTGACGGTGTTTTAATTCCAGCGCTTTCTGGTATTGCCGGCCGGCCCGCCGGGGCACATCCTGCCCCGTTGCCCATAGCGGCAGCAATAAAAGGAACAGGCAAAGCAGGCGAAGCATGGATTAAAAAAAATTCCCGCAAAAATAGCGTAGCCGGGCGGGATGGCGCCCCGCACGCCTTGCCGCGCCGCTTACCGCACCCATCTTTCTTCGTTCAGATGCCGCAATTGCACGGACAGGCCATACTGCTGCTGCAGGTAAGCGGCTATCTTCGTGGCAGCATACACACTGCGGTGTTGGCCGCCGGTGCAGCCAAAAGCAATGCTCAGGTGCTCGAAGCCGCGGCTCAGGTAATCTTCCACATTCACAGACACCAGGGCGCGTACATGGTTCAGGAATTCCGGCATTTTAGTTTGCTGCTCCAGGAAATGAATGACAGGCTGGTCTTTGCCGCTCAGGCGCTTGTAGGCTTCGTATCGGCCCGGATTCAGGATGCCGCGGCAGTCAAACACGTAGCCGCCGCCATGCCCGCTTTCATCCGAGGGCAGGCCCTGCTTGTAGGAGAATGAGCAAACCGTAATCTGCAGGTTGCTGTTTTCTGGTTTCTGGAAAGGCTGAAAAGCACTGCGCACTTCTTCGCTGCTAAGCCGTTCCAGCAGGCGGCGCAATTCGGGGTAAGCCGGCTGCTGCGGATAGTCGTTCAGGAATACGTGCAGGTTTTCCAGTGCCGGGGCAATGCTGGCCAGGAAATGCGGCTTTTGTTCCAGCAGGCCGCGAAAGCCATAAGCGCCCAGCACTTGCAGCAGCCGCAGCAGCACCATACGCAGGTAGCCGTTGCGAAAGTGTACTTCGTTGACGCGGGAAGCGCCCACATCTTTATGAGCCTGCAGGTAATGGTTCAAAAGCTCGTCGCGCCAGGCGGCGGGCAGCTGTGCGCGGGCCTGCCACAGCAGCGAGGCCACATCGTATTGCGGTGGACCCTGCATGGCGCCCTGGAAATCTATAAACCAAACCTCGCCCTCGTGCAGCAGGATGTTGCGGCTCTGAAAGTCGCGAAACATCAAAACCGGCGGCTGTTGCCGGCCCAGCTCTTTACTTACTTCTTCCAGCTCTTCCATCAGCAGGTTGCGGTCGTAAACCACCGGCTGCAGGTCGGCAAAGTAAAATTTAAAGTAAAGGAGGTCTGCCATGATGGTTTTCTCGTCAAAACGGCGCAGCCCGTAGCACTGACTGAAATCTGCTTCGCTCCCGGCTATCCACTGCAGTTTGGCCAGCTGGTGCAGGCTCTGGCTAAAAAGGTTTTTCACCTCGTCTGTATAGCCATCGGCCATCAGCTTGTCGAACAGGCTTTGGCTGCCCAGGTCCTGCTGCAGGTAGCATTGCCGGTCTTTGGAAATAGCATAAACCTCTGGTACACGAATCTGATGCTTGCGAAACAGTTCGGTAAAATAGAAGTAAGAGTTGTTTTCTGCTACGTGGCTGTTTACCACACCAATTACAGTGCGGCCGCCGCCTTCCAGGCGAAAGTAGCGGCGGTTGCTGCCCGAGGGCGGCAGGGCATGGCAGGCGGTGGCTTCGGTATGGAAATGTTCCTGGAAAAGTTGCTTGATTTGACTTTCGGGCGGCGCGGGTTCTGGCTTGCTCATGTCAGCTTTTTGGGGTATTCAAATAAAAATATTTCTTTTTCTGCCGCTTCAAAATCCTTCCAGCTATCTGTATTCACCCGGATGCCGGCCACACAGCAGGTGGGCATGTTGTCGGTGCGGAATTTCCGGTTCATGCGGTTTACAAATTCCGTGACGCCCGGGTTGTGGGCTATGACCATGCCGGTCTGCGCACGGTCCGGGAAAGCGCTTATCACTTCCGTTAGCTGCATGGGCGTAGCGTGGTACAGGTCATCCAGCCACTGCACCGGCGCATCGCTGCCCAGGGCTTCCAGCAAAAGCGTAGCCGTTTCCCGGGTTCTTTTAGCGGTGCTTACCGCTACTACATCCGGCGCCACTTTCAGCTTCTTCAGATACCGGCCCATTTCCGGCGCGTCTTTTTTGCCACGATCGTTCAGTGGCCGGTCAAAGTCTGTTTGCCCGGGAATGGTCCAGCTGCTCTTGGCATGGCGCACGATGTAAAGCAGTTTCATATGCTACGGATAATTGTTTAAGGGGCGACAGCGGGTTGTTGGTTGGCAAATTTGAGTGTGGTGGTGACGCCGTCAAACACGGCATAGCTGTCGAACTGAATCCAGTCGCCCAGGTTGATGTAGCGGCTGTTGCCGGGCAATTGGTAATCCAGGGCCAGGTGGCGGTGGCCGAAGATAAAATAGTCGAAGTATTCTTTTTGTAGCTTTTGGAGGCAAAACTGCACCAGAAATTCTTTTTCCGGTCCTTTAAAATTATCGGGCTTGTCGCCGTGCTTGGGACCCAGGCGGCTAAACCAGCCGGCCATGCCTACGCCGGTATCCGGGTGGATGCGGCGGTACAGCCATTGCGAAACCGGGCTGCGCAGCACTTTTTTCAGGAGCTTGTAGCCATGGTCGCCGGGGCCCAGGCCATCGCCGTGGGCAATGAAAAATTTCTTTTGGTTGAAGGTGCGCTCTATGGGAGCATGGTGTACGGGTATGCCCAGCTCGGCTTCAAAATAGCCGCGCATCCAAAGATCATGGTTGCCGGTAAAGGCTTCGATGTGCAGACCTTCATCGCGCAACTGCGCCAGCTTGCCCAGAAAGCGGAGGTAACCCTTGGGCACCACATTGCGGTATTCAAACCAGGTATCAAACAAATCGCCTACCAGGTACAGCTGCGCTGCGTCTTTGCTGATTTCATCCAGCCAATGGCAAATACGCCGCTCGCGGGCCAGGCTGCTGGCACGGTCGGGAATACCGAGGTGAAAGTCGGAAGCAAAGTATATTTTTTTGCCCTGCGGGAGTTGCATGAAGTTGCCAAAATTACGAAAGGCGGCTGCAGGAAAGCTTAAAATACTTAGCTCATCTTTTCCTCTGCTCCCAGGCCAAATAAGGCAAAATCATACTTCACCGGATCTTCCGGATCCAGCAGCCGCAGTTGCGCGGTAAGTGCGCGTGCGTTTTGCCAGTTGCTTTTTTCATTATCAAGCAATCCCAGGCGGCGGGCCACTCCGGCCACGTGCACATCCAGCGGACAAATAAGCTGCGCCGGGCTTATATGTTTCCACAAACCAAAATCCACCTTTCCTTCGTCCTGCCGCACCATCCACCGCAAAAACATACACAGCCGCTTGCAGGCACTGTTGCGCAAAGGCGTGGCAACATGCTTCAGGGTGCGTTGCGGATGCTCTATCGAGAAAAAATACCGGTGGAAATGAATCAGATGCGGCGTTATGTCTTGGCTTTCTGTTTCCAAAGGCAGGAAAGCCGTTTCCAGGCTGTCGTTTTGGGCGAAATGGGCTTTCAGGAAATGCAGAAAGTAAAGCAAATCCGTAGCGTTGAAAGTGCGGTGCGCGAAAGAAAGGAAACGCTTCAGATCTGTTTCTTCGTGCCGGGTAATAAACTCGTAGGGTGCCTCGTCCATCCAGGCCATCAGGCGGTTGGCGTTATTAATAATGGTAGTGCGGCGGCCCCAGGCCAGGATGGCGGAAAAAAAGCCGGCAATTTCAATATCCTGCCGGCGCGTAAAGCGGTGCGGTACCGAGATGGGATCTGCGGCAATGAAGCGCGGCTGATTGTAAAACGCGGCGCGGTCGTCCAATAGCTTTTTTAATGCAGCGGGTTCCAATAGGGTAAAGTTTCACACCGGTCGCAAAGGTGCGCAGCAGCGCCGGGAACAGGTGCAGGATTGTAATTTATATTAATTATAAAACTTACTTCAAACCAGCCTGCCGTCTTTCATCAGCAGCGCCCGGTCGGTTTTGGCAGCCAAAGCTTCGTTGTGGGTAATCATCAGGATGGTCAGGTCCAGTTCTTCGCGCAGCTGCAGGAACAGCTCATGCACGCTTTCCGCGTTGGCAGAATCCAGATTGCCGGTAGGCTCGTCTGCAAACAGCACCAGCGGACGGTGCACAATCGCCCGGGCAATGGCCACCCGCTGCTGCTCGCCGCCGCTCAGCTCTGAAGGCTTGTGCTGCACCCTGCCGCCCAAGCCCAGCCGTGCCAGCGCTGCCGTTGCTTCCGCCGTTGCTTTTTTCTTTTCCATACCGCCAATCCAAAGCGGCATGGCTACATTTTCCAGCGCGCTGAACTCGGGCAGCAGGTAATGGAATTGAAATACAAAGCCCATCTTGCTGTTACGAAAACGGGCCTGCTGCCGGGTGCTTAGCTGAAAGAGCTGCGTATCTTCAAACCGCACGGTGCCGGCATCGGGCACATCCAGTCCGCCCAGCAAATGCAGCAGGCTGCTTTTGCCGGCACCAGACGGGCCGGTGATGGCCACCACCTCGCCGCGGCTGAGTTGCAGGCTTACGTCCTGTACCACGGTCAGTGGGCCATAGCGCTTGGTAAGATGGTCGGCAGAAAGCATGAAAACGCAAAAATAACCGGGCGGACGCTAATAAAAGCTTTTCATTCTGCGGGGGCAGGATGCCGGCAACCGGTAAATTTCAGAAAAGTAAAAATAAATTTTGGCATCAAAATTTGTAGTTCTTATGCGAACGCTTACATTTGCACGATTCAAAAACGGATTAAAATATTTTCTTAGATATGTTTTGGACACTTGAACTGGCCTCTCACCTGGAAGATGCACCCTGGCCGGCCACTAAAGACGAATTAATAGACTACGCCATCCGCTCGGGCGCACCGCTGGAAGTAGTAGAAAACCTTCAGGAACTGGACGACGAAGGCGAGGTATTTGAAGGTGTGGAAGACATCTGGCCGGACTATCCTACCCAGGAAGACTTCTTCTTTAATGAGGATGAATACTAAAAACAACAACTTACTGAAAACAGCCGCTTTGAGCGGCTGTTTTATTTTAATAGCATACCGTACTTTAACCTTCACTTTCTACATTTAACCTTAAATTGCTGGAGTGAGCCACACCATCAAAAAAGAAATCAATGCGATACGGGTACAGGTAGAAGTGAACCTTAAAAAAGAAGGTGACTATATAATAGCCAACTGCCCGGCCTTGTCATTATCTTCTTTCGGCAAAACAGAAGAAGAAGCCAGAGCTGCTTTTAGCGAAGCACTGGAAACTTTCATGGAAGATGTGCTGGAACGTGGTGTGCTGGAAAAAGCATTACTTGATTTAGGCTGGTCTTTGCGTAAACTACCGGTACCCGAATACCTTCCTCCCAAAACAGAAACCATCAATTCCATGTTGTCTCAGGCTTCGCGAAGTTTCTCGCAAGTCATTTCTATACCGGGATAAGCGTGTGGTATTATATACTGTAAAGTATAGCAAATGGGAATTAAAGCGGTGCCGGTTAAAGAATTTCTTGCCTACCTGAAATCATTAGGATTAACGTAGAACCCGAATAGGGCTTCTATTGTTATTTCTTCTTTTGCCTTGAAGCAAAAGAAGCAAAAATTCAAGGCTGTGTCTTTTTCGGCTAAAAATCAGTCTTCGGGGCTAAAATTTGCAAACTCGTCCCGCTTATTGCGGGACTCAGACAGTGCAAATTTTTTAACGCCCCTAAGCCTGATTTTCTTAACGCCAAAAAGACAAGGCCGCCTCCCCGATTTAAAATACGCGCAGGTTCCTGATAAACACAAAGAATAATTCGAGCTACACGTTTAGGTTTAGTGCCTACCCGGGCAAGGGCAGCCACACAAAATTTAATTATCCGGATGGGCATCCGGCAGGGAAACTAATCCGGCCGGTAATTGTACGCTTAGCCTATAAAGACATTCCTGTTGATCACATCAGCAGCAACCTGAAGACGCTCGGGAAATCAAAGAAAGAGTTTGAGGATTGGTACGAGGAGTTTAAATCCGGCAAACACAAGTAATTCTATTCCGGCACTCTTTACTTTGCAGGTGATCCTTCATTGCACGCTTCCTTCAGATAGCCTGTCCAGGCCTCCATATCAGGCGCATCCGCCACATCAAAATCGCCGATTTTAGTGCGGCGCAGTTCCTGCAAATAACCGCCGCAGCCCAGTTCCTGCCCCAAATCATGCGCCAGCGAGCGAATGTAAGTGCCGGTGCTGCAGGCTACCCGGAAGTGCACTTCGGGTAGTTCCACTTTGGTAAGTTCAAATGCAGAAATGGTAACCGGCCGGGCTTTTAATGCCACTTCTTTTCCGGCGCGCGCATATTCATAAGCCCGCTTGCCATCTTTTTTAATGGCCGAATGCTGCGGTGGCAGCTGTAAAATATCGCCGGTAAACTTTTGCGTAGCCGCCTGCAGATCTGCTGCTGTCAGGTGCATTGTTTCTTTAAAATCCTGCGGCTCCGATTCCAGGTCATAGGTAGGCGTGGTGGCGCCTAGGCGGATGATGCCGGTGTATTCCTTGGGCTGCTTCTGAAAACCCTCGATGCTTTTGGTGAGCTTGCCGGTGCAGATAATCAAAAGGCCGGTTGCCAGGGGATCCAGCGTACCGGCATGCCCGATTTTGACGTGCAGAAATTTACGCAGCTTGTTCACCACATCAAAAGAAGTCCAACGGTAAGGCTTATCTACCAACACCACGGCGCCCGCGCGGAGCTGCGCCAGCTCAGGAAAATTCATGGCGCAAAGATAACCGGCTGCCCGCTGCATTTACCAGCATTTCCGGCTATCGAATCAGCGTTAATTCTCCGGCCTCGTCTATTTCCTTACCCGTAACACAGCGGCTGCGGACCCGGTAGAAGTAAACACCCATATCCTGCGGCACACCGCGGTATGTGCCATCCCAGCCTACTTCCGGATCGCGGGAAAGAAACACGACCTGCCCCCAGCGGTTGAAGATTTGCAGCTCGTAGGCCATTTCATTCCCATAAAGGCTGATGCGGAACTGATCGTTTCTGCCATCGCCGTTGGGTGTAAAGGCATTGGGAAAGGTAAAGGTGCAGCAGGGCGCCACGTCTGTAAAAGCAAAGGTGCCTGTAACCACGCAGCCATACTGATTGATGGCGCGACCGGTAAAGGTATCCGGCTCCATGATGCGCACAAAGGGCCGTCCGTCCGGTTCCGTAAACACTTTATTGGCAGGCAGCCAGTCGTAAACCACATCGCCGGAGCTTTGAGGCAGGTAAATAATATCGCCGACACAGGCGCTGCCGCTCACCACGGGCAACTGCAGGCTGGGGCTGGGGAAAACCGTTATCTGCTGTTGGGAAGAATCGCTGCAACCCGCGTACGATACGTGCAGACTGATGGTTTTAGCGCCCGGCTCGGGCCAGATAAGCACGAAAGGCCCCGGGTCTGTGCTACCAGGCAGACTGTCGTTATCAAAGGACCAGAGAAAATTTTGCCCGGCTACCGGTACCGAAGCATAAATAATTGAATCAGGCAGCCCGGCGCAGGGCTTGGAAACCGTAAAATCAGGCAGGGGCGTATAACGCACGGTTACATCCTGCGCTGCCGGCAGACTGGCGCAGCCGTTTTCCACGACGGTCAGGGTCAGATGCTTGGTGCCGGCGGTTGGCCAGATTGTTTGCCACACCAGGCCGCCGATGCTATCGGCCGTACCGCCTGCCCAGTTCCAGTTAAAATTCAAAAAAGGCCCGGTGCCTACGGTGCCGGTAAAAGCGACCGTAGCCGGCTCGGTACGGCTGCAGGGGTTATCCGGGCTCACGGTAAACGACGCAAGCGGGCGGTCCGTTACATACACGGGAATAGTATCGGGTGGCGAGGCACAAACGCTGATAGACTGTGTAACCCAATAAACGGAAATACCCGGCACACTGGTATTGGGTACGGGCGCTCCGGGCAGCAAGGTACCGGCGGCATCAAACCACTGCAGGGTGGCGCCGGGTACTATTTTCACGGAAAGTGCTGCCGCGGGGTCGCCGGTACAAAACATATTATCGTTGAGCAGCAGGGGCGCCGGCAAAGCGCCGGAATCTACCACCACAATGCTCTGGGGCTCCGAGGTACAGCCGCCTGCTCCGGCGGTTACCGTCACTTCATAATTACCCACCGGCAGGCTGTCTATATAATTGGCGTTGCTGGTGGTAATGGTGCTGAAGGGCGCCCCGCCAGAGGTGATGTTGATGGTAAAAGGAGGCGCGGCATTGGCCACATGGTATTGCACGGCTGCCTGGTGGTAGCATTGGGTGGGCGCAATGATTTGCGGCGTAACGGTAAGGGCAGAACTGACGCTGATCACGTAGGCCAGGGTTTGCCGGCTGGCCAGCGGGCAGCCATTGTCTGAGTAATCCAAGTAAAAAGTATAGTTGCCCGGCGCTACAGTGGCGGTAGCCCATTGAAAATGCACATCGGGCGTCTTGGTGCCGTTGCCGCTAACCGTAACGGTGGCACCCGGAGGCAGGCCGCTGCTGCTTACGTTTACATTGTCATCGTTGGGGTCTTTGGGAAAGAGGTGAATATCCAGAAAGGGCGTACCGGGGCAAACATAAATGGTACTGGTAAGGGTATCTGCATAGCCGCCGGCAATACCTGCAGCGCCCAGGCTGGCGCCGGGCGGCTGGTTGTTGCAATCATTCAGCACAATAAAGGTCATTTCGCGCATGGCGCTGCCTACCTGTATGCCATCCCTTCGTTCCACCACCTTGTTCACCACCACGCTGTTCTGCTCCAGGTTGGGAATAAAGCTGAGCTGCCCCGTAATGGGGCTGAAAGCAAAGCTGCCCGGCGCCACACGCAGCGGACTGGTTGGCGTATAACCGGTTACGTAAATAGCGGAACTGCCGTTGGGCTCCAGCGCCGGCGCCAGGCTGTAAAGCAGTTGATCGCCGTCTGCATCCACCGCGCCCTGATTGTATTGCTGACTGGTATTGATGCAATAGAAAGGCGTGGGAATGGTCGTGAACTGCGGGGAAGAATTGGGACCGTTTACATTGTTGAGCTCGGCTGTGAGGCTCATGATACTGCCGCCGCCTGAAGGGCTGGAAATCACCAGGTTGGTAATCGCGTTGCTGCGGCCTGCAAAACCGGCATCGCCCAGGAAACCGGTAAAGACAAAACGCCAGTTGGGCGCTGTACTTGAAAGGGTGTAGGTATTGGAGTAAGTAAACTGCTTGACCCCTGGCAGAAAGCCGCCATTGCAGCTGGTGTTATTAATTTCAGAGGGGCACACCTGGCTGACTTCCACACCATTGAACGGACCGGTGTTGTTTAGCTGCAGCGAATCCTGAAAAGAAAGCCCTTTGTAAATCACCACGCGTGGCACGCTGGTAGGCAGCGAGCCAAAAGCAGAACCATGGCAATCGCCGTACAGTACCAGCGTGATACGGTACGTGTTGCCGGAAATATGGGTGTAATAAAAATCGCCTCCCAGGATGTGGGAGCCATAAGCTTTTGAAAACAGCAAAACCAACAGCGCTAAACTCCAGAAGCGCTTCTTAATGAAAGGGCTCATATAGGTGATTCATGAAAACATTTGTGCCTATAAGTACGATAACGCATCCGCAAGGGTTTTCAGTACATTTCCAAAGGTACATTGCCGGCGTGGTAAGCAGGGTTGCAAAGTCGCCCGTCTGCCTGGGCACTCCGTTAAAAAAAAGGATGCGCGCCTGCGGCGCGCATCCTTCCCGGAAAGCTCCGGCGGGCTTATTGCACTTCTACCACACGGGAAATGCGCTGGGCGCCTTCCTTCTTGGGCAGGCTTACCTGCAACATGCCGTCGCGGTACTGGGCGCTGATGTTGTTTACATCCACCGTATCATCCAGCGAAAAGCTGCGGCTAAACGACTGATGCCGGTATTCGCGGCGCAGATAGCCTTGCTCTTCCCCGCCTTCCGACTGCGACTCCTGGTGCTCGAAGCTCACGGTCAGCAAATCGCCGTTCACCTGCAGTTTGAAGTCTTCCTTTTTAAGTCCCGGCGCTACCAGTTCCAGCTCATAGCTTTTATCGGTTTCGCGGATGTTGGCCGGCACGCTGCCTGTGCCCGCAGTATTCCAGGCACGGTCGTCAAAAAAGCGGCTCAGATTGTTTTGAAAAAACTGGTCAATCAAAGAACCGGTTGCCATGGGCATGGTGCCATTGGGCCTGTTGCTGTTTCTTTTGATGATGTTTGTCATAGTAAACCTCCGTTTTTTATTCCTGCTAAAGCAAACAGGATACCATTGCTTTTTTAACTGAAAAAATGGCAAAGTGCTGGTCATTTTTTCAAGCAGGAAGGCAGTTTTTGCAGGCCGGTACTTCTTAAAGAAGCGCCAGGAAAGCCGGAAGACTTGCAGCAGGATTAGCCAACATGCTTTGTGGCCTTTCCTTACCGTAAATTTGAACCCACTCATGCAGGCGCGTAGGCTTCGTTTTTTATTAATTTCTTGTGTGGCGCTGGCCTTGTGCACACCGCTTTTTTTCTGCAATGCCCCCAAAACAGAAACAGAAACCGCAGGCGCTTCGCCCTGGCGCAACGTGTATGATACCGCTGCGAAGTATGTGGGCATGACTGCCTGCCGGGGTTGCCACGAGGATATTTACCAGTCGTTTATTCAGACCGGTATGGGACAAAGCTTTGGCCTGGCCACACGCGAAAAGTCAGCTGCCGATTTCTCGCCGGAGCACGCGCTGGTGTACGACAAAGACCTTGATTTTTACTACAAACCTTTCTGGCAGGGCGACTCGCTTTTTTTCATGGAATACCGCCTGGGGGCGGATGGAAAAGATACGGTGCACAAGCTGGTGCAGCGTATTGACTACATCATCGGCAGCGGACAACATACCAACTCGCACATCTTTCAGACAGACGGTTATTTCTACCAGGCGCCCATTACCTTTTACACCCAAAAGAAACAGTGGGATTTGGCGCCGGGCTTTGAGCAGGGCGCCAATTCGCGCTTCAGCCGCCTCATTCAAAGCGAATGCATGACCTGCCACAACGGGTATCCGGATTTTGTGCAAAACAGTCAGAATAAATTCCTTTCCGTAAAGCTGGGTATTGACTGCGAGCGCTGCCATGGTCCCGGCTCTTTTCACGTGTCTGAAAAGCAGGCCGGGAAAATCGTGGACACCAGCAAAGGGCCGGATTATTCCATCGTAAATCCGCGCCGGCTGAGCACCGAGCTGCAAAACAACGTTTGTATGCGCTGCCACCTGCAGGGCATTACGGTTTTAAAGGAAGACAAGACGTTTTTTGACTTCCGTCCCGGCATGCACCTGAGCGAAGTGATGACCACTTTCATGCCGGAATACAAAGGCGCGGAAGACAAGATGATTATGGCGAGCCATGTAGAGCGGATGAAGAAAAGTCCCTGCTACCTGGTAAGCGGCAAACTCAGCTGCATTACCTGCCACGACCCGCATGTGAGCGTGAAATTCACGCCGCGCAGCCATTTTTTAAATGCCTGTCAGAAATGCCACAGCGGCGCTTCGCCGAAAGAGCCACATTGCACGGAAAACAGGATGGTGCGCGCCAAAGTGAAGGACGACTGCGTGACCTGCCACATGCCGCAGAATGGCTCTATTGATATCCCACACGTAGCCGTCACCGACCATTTCATCCGCAAACGGCCCGGCCCGCAGGGCGCCGGCGCCGGAAAAATAGAAGCTTTCCTGGGTTTGAAAAGCTTTAATAACGATGCGCCGGACGACATTACCATTGGCCGCGCCTACCTGGAATTTTATGAGCGCTACAATGGCGGCCCCGGCCTGATTGATTCGGCGCTTCTGTATTTAAACAAAAACCGCGCTGGTGAAAAAACGTTGCACAACCGCGATTTTATCCGCGCCTGGTTCCTGAAAAATGAGTTTGGCAACATCATTCAGGAAGCCGCCAATCTGAAGCCCGAAGCCCTTACCGATGCCTGGACCGCCTACCGCATCGGCGAGGCATATTACCAGACCAGTCAGGCGGACAAAGCGCTGCCTTATTACAACCGTGCCGTAGCCATCTGGCCTTATGCCCTGGATTTTCAAAACAAATACGGCGGTTGCCTGCTGGCCCTGCGCCGGGTGCCGGAGGCGGAAAAAGTCTTTGCTTTTGTATTGAAAGAAAATCCGAAAAATGCTTTGGCCAATGCCAATATGGGCTTTGTGCAAATGCAGCTGAGCAACAGGCCGGCAGCTTTTGATTACCTCACACGCGGCTTGCAATTAAATCCCGACCACGAGCAAACGCTCATCAACCTGGCCATCTGGTATCATGGCGCCGGCGATTTTGCAAACGCCCGCAAATACCTGCTGCGTGCCCAAAAGAAAAACCAGGACAATGCGCAGATAAAGGCGATGCTGGAGGATTTGGGGACGCCGTAGCAGCTAAAATGGAATGGCTGAGCCTTGTATGCGATAAGCTACTGCCATCCGCTCCCTCTGCGCTGCCGTACCTTTGCACGGTGCATTACCTGTCCGCTGAAAATCTTTCCAAAGCCTACGGCATCAAGCCGCTGTTCAACCATCTTTCCTTCAACCTTTCCGAGGGCGACAAAGTAGCCCTTGTTGCCAAAAACGGCAGCGGCAAAAGCACGCTCCTCAAAATTATTGCCGGCAAGGAAACCGCCGATGAGGGCAAGCTCTGGATTCATAAAGATGTGGACGTGGCCCTATTTGAACAGGAGCCGAAATTTGAGGAAGGCAAAACCGTATTGGAAAATATCTTCCACCGCCCGCACCCGGTGCTGGACGCCATCCGCAATTACGAAGCCGTCAGCGAGAAAAATGACGACCCCGAAGCACTGGGCAAAGCCATTGTACAGATGGACGAAATGGACGCCTGGGGCTTTGACGCGAAGGTGAAAGAGATTTTAGGCAAGCTGAACATCCACCACCTGGATCAAATCGTCAGCACGCTCAGCGGCGGACAGCGCAAACGCGTGGCCCTGGCACAAACGCTCATTGACATCGGCTTTCAGCACCGGCATGTGCTGCTCATCATGGACGAGCCTACCAACCACCTGGATGTAAGCATGGTGGAGTGGCTGGAACATTACCTGAACGGCGAAAATGTAACCCTGCTGCTCGTAACCCACGACCGGTATTTCCTGGATGCCGTGTGCGGCGACATCTGGGAGCTGGACGGCGATCAGCTTTTTACCTATAAAGGCGATTACCAGAATTACCTGGAGAAAAAAGCGGCGCGTCAGGAAAGCGAGCTGGCAAGCATTGATAAAGCAAGAAACCTTTACCGCAAAGAGCTGGACTGGATGCGCAAGCAACCGCGCGCCCGTACCACCAAAAGCAAAAGCCGCGAGCAGAATTTTTATGAAGTAGAAAAGAAAGCCAAGCAGCGCCTGGAAGACAATAAAGTGGAGTTGCAGATGAAAATGAACCGCCTGGGCGGCAAGGTGGCCGAGCTGAAAAAAGTCTATAAAAGCTTTGGCGACCGGGTGATTTTAAAGGGCTTTGATTACACCTTTAAAAAAGGCGAGCGCCTGGGCATCATCGGAAAAAATGGCGCCGGCAAAAGTACCTTCCTGCAAATCTTGCTGGGTACAGAGCAGGCAGACAGCGGTAAAATCAACATCGGCGACACGGTGGTATTCGGCAATTTTTCGCAAACCGGCCTGGACATTAAAGAAGACATGCGGGTGATTGAATACGTGAAGAATATTGCCGAAAACTTTCCGCTGGCCAATGGCGGCTCGCTGAGCGCAGCACAGTTTCTGGAACTGTTCCTTTTTACGCCCGAGCAGCAATACACCTATATCAGCAAGCTGAGCGGTGGCGAAAAAAAACGTCTGCAACTGCTCACGGTACTCTTCCGTAATCCCAACTTCCTGATTCTGGACGAGCCTACCAACGACCTGGACCTGCCTACCCTTTCCGTGCTGGAAAACTTCCTGGCCGATTATGGCGGCTGCCTGGTGATCGTAAGCCACGACCGCTACTTCATGGACCGCCTGGTAGACCATCTTTTTGTTTTTGAAGGCGATGGCGAGGTCAGGGATTTTCCGGGCAACTATAGTGATTACAGAATGGAGGAAAAGTCCCGCCCCAGCCCACCCCTAAGGGGTGGGGGCCAAGGTGAGGAAAAAGGAAGCACAAATGGTACTTCTCAAAACAGTCCCCCGCCTTCTGGGGGCGGGGTTAGGGGTGGGGCGGCCCGCAAGCTTTCCTACAAAGAGCAGCGCGAGCTGGAAGCTTTAGAGAAAGATATGCCGGCTTTGGAACAGGAAAAAGAAGCGATTACCGCGCAAATGAGTGACGCTTCCCTGCCCTTTGAAAAAATCCAGCAACTGGCCACGCGCATACAGGAAATCACCGAAGCGCTGGAGGAAAAGGAAATGAGATGGCTGGAGCTGAGTGTTTAGGTGGATTCATTGCGGGTTAAAAAACGTCATCCTCCCTGCACTTCAACTTCTTGAACCCTGGCCTTTTTACCATTGCTTTAATCTGCTGGGGCTGCTTTTTTGCCTCATTTCATGCAGTTTCGCAAACATGCGCTTTGTTCTCTTCATTACTTTATTTTTCACTTCCTTCCTTTCCGCCCGGGCACAACCTGTACGGACGCCTCCCGATGTGCTTACCCCGGCCGCTTCCCTTCCCGAAGCAGGCGTCACCAATCCGGATGCCCTGAACAAAGCCACTTCTTTTATTAACAGTGCCATTACCACCGGGGCCTTTCCGGGCTGCCGGGTGCTGATGGCCAAAGAAGGAAAAATCTTTTACGATAAAGCCTTCGGCAACTTTACTTATGCGCCCGACCAGCTGGTAAACAAGAATACCCTTTATGATATAGCCTCTGTTACCAAAGTGGTCAGTACCACGCTGGCGGTGATGCACCTGTACGAACAGGGGCGCCTGAAGCTGGACGATACACTGGGCAGCTACGTGCCGCTTACGCATGGCTACGACAAAGCGGGACTTAAAATCCGTGATCTGCTGCTGCACCAGGCGGGCCTGAAAGCCTGGATTCCTTTTTACCGCAGTTTTATTGACAGCACCGGCGCCCTTAAAGCCGATGTATTTTCCTTTAAAAACGACCCCGCTGATTATCGCATTCCGGTAGCCAGCAAGCTTTGGATGAGATGCGACTATGTGGATTCTGTGTGGAACGTGATCCTGGCTAGTCCTTTGGAAAACAAAGGCCGCATGGTGTACAGCGATCTGGATTATTATTTCCTGGAGGCAGTAGTAGAAAACATCACGGGCCAAAAGCTGGACCGCTATGCAGCAGATACTTTCTGGCACCCGATGGGGCTTCACAACATCGGGTACAACCCCCTGGGCTGGGCGCCGCTTAGCCGCATCGCGCCTACGGAATACGATAATATTTTCCGCGGGCAACTGGTGCAGGGTTACGTGCACGACCCCGGCGCAGCCTTGTTTGGCGGGGTGGCGGGCCACGCGGGCGTATTTGCCACCGCGCAGGATGTAGCCGCTATTTTCCAGATGCTGCTGGATGGCGGCCATTACAACGGCAAACGCTTCTTCAAAAAAGAAACCGTGGATTTATTCACCGCTTACGGTTCTAAAATCAGCCGCCGCGGACTGGGCTTCGACAAGCCCAATGCCAATAATAAAAATGCCGGCCCTACCGGCGAACGCTGCTCCGGCTATACGTTTGGGCATCAGGGCTTTACCGGCACCTGCGCCTGGGCCGACCCTGCCTCAGGAACCGTTTTTGTTTTCCTGAGCAACCGCGTGTACCCCAATGCAGAGAACAACCTCATTAATAAGCTGGATGTGCGCACCAAGGTGCAGGATTATTTACTGGAAGCACTGGGTGTGCCCGAAAACAAAACGCGGGAAAAGCTTTACCAGCTGCAGGTAAAGTAGCAGGAGTTTCCGGAAATAACAAAGCGCAGCCCAACCCTTTTTGTCATAAAATTGTCTATTACCTGCAATCGTCATTTTTAGACGTATCGCTTTTTGCTGCACTTTTGTTTTTCCTATTTACACAACTCTATGCGCTCTTTACTCTTGCTGGCTTTTTTGCTGATGGGTACGCTGGCTGCTGCCCAGCATTATACCATCAAAGGCTCGGTAGCTGATACCTTCAACAATAAGGAACTGGAGTACGCCAGCGTGGTGCTTATCCGCGCCAAAGATTCTACCATGGCCGCGCATACCCGCGCCAAAACAGATGGCAGCTTTGAGCTGAAGGTGGATTCCGCTGCCAGCTACCTGCTGCTCATTACCTTTCCCGGCTTTGCCGATTACCAGGATTATTTCCGGATAGAGGAAAGCGAAAAAGTAAAAGACCTGGGCCTGATTCCTATGCTCACCCGCGCCAATGCCCTCAGCGAATTTGTGCTGCGCCAGCGGCAGGGCTCCATTAAAATCAAAGGCGACACCACCGAATATGCGGCCGACAGCTTCCTGGTGCGGCCCGGCGCTACGGTGGAAGACCTTTTGAAAAAACTGCCCGGCATTACCGTGGACAGCAAGGGACGGGTAACGGCACAGGGCGAAAAAGTGCAGAAAATACTGGTGGACGGCGAAGAGTTTTTCAGCGACGACCCCGCAGTGGTTACCAAGAACCTGCAAAGCAACGTGGTGGACAAAGTGCAGGTGTTTGACAAGAAAAGCGACCAGGCCGAGTTTACCGGCATTGATGACGGCGAGCGCACCAAGACCATCAACCTGCAACTGAAAGAAGATAAAAAGAAAGGCTTTTTCGGGCGCATCAGCGCCGGCGCAGGCCCTTCCATCGCCTCCAACTCCAACAGCCTGAATGCCGATGACAAAAATTCAGAACCGCTGCGCAATGGCTTTTATGAAAACCAATTCATGATAAACCGCTTCCGCGGCAAAGAGCAGATTTCGCTGTATGGCATCATCAGCAATACCGGCCGCGTGGGATTAAGCTGGGAAGATGCAGACAAGTACGGCAGCGGCCGCGGTACCAATGTGTACGATGAGGAAAGCGGCTCTATGTACAGCTACTACTCGGGCGATGAGGATGACTTTGGCAATTACGATGGCACCTACACCGGCGAGGGTCTGCCTACCGTATGGACAGGCGGCCTGCACTATGCCAACAAATGGGGCAAAGACGGCGCCCGCCACCTTTCTGCCAACTATCGCTTTGCGCGCCGCAATGTGGATGCCATTGGCAGCACGCTGACGCAATACGTGCTGCCAGACTCCAGCTACTATACCGATGAGCAGCGCAACTCTTTTACCACCTCTGACCGCCACGGGGCCGACGCTTTGTATGAGTGGAAGCTGGACAGCCTGAGCACCTTAAAACTTACCGCCAATGGCAGCATGACGGAAGGACACAACAACAGCGGCTATCAAAGCGAAAGCCGCACCGCCGGCGGGCAGCTGATTAATACCGGCGGTCGCGCCACTGCCGGCACCACTACCAGTAAAAACCTCAACGCTACGCTGAGCTACCGCCGCAAATTCAATAAGAAAGGTCGCACCCTGAGCCTGGAGCTGCGCGAAAGCTACCGCGAATCGGAAAGCGATAACCTGCTGCTTTCGGGCAATACTTTTTACGCGCTGGACGTGCCGGTGTTTGCGGACAGCATCAACCAGAAAAAGCAAAATGAAAATGCAGGTCAGAACCTGAATGCTTCGGTGAACTACACCGAGCCGCTGAGCAAAAAAATCTTTCTGGAACTGAAATACCAGTTGGGCGTCAGCAACAACAAAGCCACGCGCCTGAGCTACAACCGCATGCCGGGCATGGATGAATACACCGCGCTGGATTCCCTGTACAGCAGCGATTATGCGTTTGACGCCACCACGAACGAAGGCGGCGCCGGCCTCAAATACGTGAACGACAAACTAACCGTTTCACTGGGCGTGAATGCCGCCTTTGCCGACTTTCACCAGGAAGACCTGCTGACCGATACCGCCTTCACGCGCAACTACACCAACTTCTTTCCCCGCGCCATGCTGCGGTATAAAATCAGCGCGCAAAGCGCCATCCGCTTCAGCTACAACGGCGGCACCCGTCAGCCCACTATAGACCAGCTGCAACCTCTGCGCCAGAACACCGACCCGCTGAACATTGTCATTGGCAACCCGGACCTGGACCAGGAATTCAACCACAGCTTTTCCCTTAACTACAACGACTATAAGGTGTTTACCGGCCGCTACGTGTACCTCGGCGGCTGGGGCAGCTTTACCCAAAACGATATTTCCCGCTCCGAAACCATTGACCCCTTTGGCCGCCGCGTGTATCAGTACATCAACGTAAACGGTAATTACACCGCGCAGTTCTGGGGCGGCGTAGGGCAGGATTTCAAGAAGGTAAAAGGCTTGCGCGGCGGCATCTACCTGAATGCCGGCATCAACCACACCAACAACTTCATCAACGGCTTGAAGAATGAAAACACCAACAACAATTACGGCGTGGGCATTCAGGTAAATTATGACAAGGAAAACAAGTTCAACCTCTCGTACCAGCCCGGCTTTAACTACCTGCAAAACAAATCCACCATCACAACGCAGCAAACCAACTACTGGACTTTTACCCAGGAATTCAACGCCAGCGTAGAGCTGCCTTACAAAATGGTTGTGGGCACCGACATCAACTGGGAGTACCGGCAACAGGCCGCTATTTTTGACCAGAACAACAGCGTCTTTACCTGGAACGCGTATATAGGCAAGCGCTTCTTTGAAAAGAAGAACCTGGAAATACGCCTCTCTGCCTTTGACATCCTGAACCAAAACCTGGGCTACCGCCGCACCGCGTATCAGAATTACATTTCCGAAAACCGCTACAACACCATTCGCCGGCACGGCATGCTGACCCTTATCTGGAACTTTACGCACAGCCCGCTGAGCGCCCCGGCGACGGATGCCGGCGCCATTGAAATCGCCGAATAACCTTTCCTGCCCGTCCAAACTATTTTTTTATGAAAGCAAAGCTTATTTCCCTGATGCTTACCTGCCTGCTGGGCGCCACCTGTGCGCAGGCACAGTTTACCTTCTATGGCAAAATAGAATACGAGCGCAAGATGAACCTGCACCGGCAGCTGGAAGGCAACGAATGGATGGAGCGCTTCAAAAGCCAGCTTCCGAAATTCATGACCCATTACTTTGACCTGACCTTCGCGCCGGGCGTTACCTTTTATCAGCAGGGCCGCGAAATAGAGCAGCCCAAAATGATGATGGGCGGCGATATGGGACTGAAGACGCAGGTTTATACCGACCTGGCCCACAACCAGGTAACGGCCAGCAAGCAGGTGTTTGAGCAAAAATTCCTGGTAAAAGATTCCGTGCGAAACATGCGCTGGCGCATTACCGACGAGGTACGCGACATTGCCAATTACAAATGCCGCAAAGCGGTGGGCATCATCCTGGATTCGGTGTACGTGGTGGCTTTTTACACCGATGAAATACCGGTGAGCGGCGGCCCGGAAATGTTTGCCGGCCTGCCGGGCATGATACTGGAACTGGCTATTCCGCGCCTGTACACTACCTGGATTGCCACGAAGGTGGAAGTAAAGCAGGTGAATGTAGCCGACTTAAAAGCGCCGGACAAAGGCAGGGAAATATCGCAGCAGGACCTGCTGGACAAACTCATTAGCAGCACCCGCGACTGGGGCGATATGGGCAAGATGGCCATCTGGTGGAGTGTGCTGTAAATAGCCTATAAAATGAAAGCCGCTTTATTCCTTACCTTCCGCTACATTTGCGTTAACCTCAGATACAATGAAAAAAATCAGTTTCATAACAACCGGCCTGATAGCTGCTGCACTGCTGTTCGCTGCCTGCAATAAAGACGAAAAAAATACGCTGCCCACGCAAAAGGATCTGGAACGAATCCAGGGCACCTGGTACACGGCTGCCACCGGTGAAGATAGCAACACGAATGGCACACTGGATATGGGAGAGCTGACGCCCATTGACTCTTCCGTACAGAAGCTGTATACAGCATTCTTTGGCAATGGCTCCCTCATGTCTTACGGAACCTTTATGGGCATGGATATGGACACCACCTATGGTACCTGGCTGATTACGCCAGACCGCTTCCTGGAAGCCTCCGAACCTTCTTCAGACCCCAGGCACTATTACATCTATGAATTGAATGATACCCTGATGATCTTAAAAAACACGGATCAATATCCTAACCGCTGGATCAGCTACGACAGAAAGTAAGAACACAGACCAGCATCGGATACTAAAAAAGCAGCGCCTTCAAGCGCTGCTTTTTTTTATAAATCCTGGCCGGAAAATATTTTCTACGCCACGTCTTTCCCGTCGTACGCCCATTTAATGTAAATGGCGCCCCAGGTAAAGCCGCCGCCAAAGGCCGCCAGCACCAGGTTGTCGCCTTTCTTCAATTGCTTTTCCCAGTCCCACAGGCAAAGGGGCAAAGTGCCGTTGGTAGTATTGCCGTAGCGCTGGATGTTCAGCATGACCTTTTCTTCGGGCAGGCCCATGCGCTGACGCGTAGCATCGATAATGCGCTTGTTGGCTTGGTGCGGCACCAGCCAGGTAACGTCGTCTGCTGTCAGGCCATTGCGCTCCATGATTTGCGCGGAAACATCGGCCATGCCTTTCACGGCAAACTTAAACACCGCCTGCCCTTCCTGGTACACGTAATGCTCTTTGTTCATCACGGTTTCCATGCTGGCCGGCTTCACCGAACCGCCGGCTTTCTGGTGCAGGTACACCCGGCCGGAGCCATCGGTTTTCAGCACCGCGTCCTGAATGCCATAGCCGTCTGTATTGGGCTCCAGCAGTACGCAGCCGGCGCCATCGCCAAAGATGATGCAGGTAGCGCGGTCGGTATAATCAATGATAGAGCTCATTTTATCGCCGCCCACCACCAGCACTTTTTTATACCTGCCGGTTTCAATAAACTGCGCGCCCGTGTTCAGGGCAAAAAGAAAACCGCTGCAGGCTGCATTTACATCAAAACCAAAAGCATTAGTAAGCCCTGCTTTATCGGCAATGATGTTGGAGGTAGCAGGAAACTGCATATCCGGCGTGGTGGTGGCGCAGATAATCAGTTCAATATCGAGCGGAGAAATGCCGCGCTTATCCAGGCAGCGTTTCACGGCTTCCACCGCCATATCGCTGGTGCCTTTGCCTTCTTCTTTAAGAATATGGCGCTCTTCGATGCCGGTGCGGCTGCGGATCCACTCATCGTTGGTTTCCACCATCGTTTCCAGCTCGGCATTGGTCAGTATATAGTCCGGCACATAACCGCCCACAGCAGTAATAGCCGCGTGAATAGGACGGTTTGTTGGGTGGCTCTGATTATCAGTTAAGGATGCTTCCTGATTCATTATGAAGTTTTGGACGGGCAAAAGTAAACCCTTGTAATAAAGGAAAAGGCAACAGGCCTCTTAATTCACAAATACCACGCAATTAAGTGTGCATGCCGCCATCTACACACAGCACCTGGCCGGTAATGTACTGGCTCATATCGCTGGCCAGAAACAGGCAGGCATTGGCTATTTCCTCGGGCTTGCCAAAGCGGCCGAGCGGAATCTGCTCAAACCATTTTTTAGAAGCTTCGGCATCCCCGTCTTTGAGGTAATGTGTCATGTCGGTTTCAATAAAGCCGGGGGCAATGGCATTGCAGCGGATGTTGCGGCTGCCCAATTCTTTGGCCACGCTTTTGGTAAAGCCAATCACGCCCGCCTTGCTCGCGGCATAAGCCGCCTGACCGGCATTGCCCATCACACCCACCACCGAGCTCATGTTGATGATGCTGCCCGCGCGCGCTTTCATCATGGGGCGGATCACCTGCCGGGTAAGGTTGTACACGGATTTCAGGTTGGCCTGCATCACTTCGTCCCACTGTTCGGGGCTGAGGCGCAGCAGCAGGTTGTCTCGGCTGATGCCGGCATTGTTCACGCAGATGTCTATGCGACCAAATTCCTTTTGCACGTCGTTGGCCAGTTGCTCGGCGGCGGCATAGTTGCCCGCGTCGCTTTTATAGGCTTTGGCTTTTATGCCCAGGGCTTCCAATTCCTGCACCAGCGCGTTGGCTTTTTCTTCAGAGGAAAGGTAGGTGAAGGCGATGTGCGCGCCATGCTGGGCAAATGTTTTGGCGATGGCCAGCCCAATACCGCGGCTGGCGCCGGTGATGAGCGCCACTTTATCCTGTAACAGCTTCATGTTGGAAAGGTGATGTGATTTTGGAGGTGCTAAGGTAGGAATTAGGGAATTAGAGCAGCTTATAACAATAGCTTCGGCACAAAACGCGCTATTATTCTAAAAAAGCCTGTTCTTATTCGCCTATCAAAAAAAAGCAACCGCATCACCGATGACCTGTTTTTATCTTTATTCTTTCTATGAAATTATTGTTTCGCTACCTGAGCCGCTACCGCTGGCTGATTGTCCTGGCACTGGCGCTGGCGGCAGTCAATCAGGTTTTTTCCCTGATTAATCCCTACATCCTCGGCAACTACATCATTGACCCCTACGCCAATCACGCCGCCTACTACCGCGAAAACAACCTGGGCGAGCAGTTTCTGCGCGGCGTGGCCACCGGCCTGCTGCTTATCATTGGCGCGGCCATGGTAAGCCGCATTGCCAAAGCATTTCAGGATTACGTGGTGAATGTCATCATCCAGAAATTCGGCGCCAACCTTTATACCGACGGGCTGCGCCATGCGCTGGGGCTGCCTTTTCAGGATTTTGAAGATCAGCGCAGCGGCGAAACGCTGAGCGTGCTGCAAAAAGTGCGGCTGGATTGCGAAAAGCTCATCACCAGCTTTATCAACGTGCTGTTTACGGCGCTGATTGGCATTGTGTTCGTCTTTATCGTGGCCTACCGGCTAAGCCCCATGCTGCCGGTTATCTTCCTGACGGGCGCCATCGTGCTTGCCTTCCTGACCAGCATTTTGAGCCGCAGGATTAAAAAGATCCAGAAAAACATCCTGCAGGAAACCAACGCGCTGGCCGGGGCCACCACCGAAAGCCTGCGCAACATAGAGCTGGTAAAAAGCCTGGGCCTGACGGGACAGGAAATAGAACGCCTGAACACCACCACCTTTAAAATCCTAAGCCTGGAGCTGCGCAAGGTAAAAAGCGTGCGCTCGGTCAGTTTTGTGCAGGGCACCTTCGTGAACCTGCTGCAACAGTGCATCATGTTTGCGCTGGTGTATTTTATTTTTCGCGGCGACCTGACGGTAGGGCAGTTGCTGATGATGCAGATCTATTCGTTCTTCATTTTCGGACCGCTGCAGGAACTGGGCAACATCATTCTTTCTTACCGCGAAGCGGAAGCTTCTTTAAACAACCTGCAAACCCTGATGGCACGGCCGGCAGAAAGAAAGCCCCTGCATCCGCATGAAATGGGCACGGTGCACCACCTGCGTTTTGACGCAGTCAGCTTTCAGCACCAAAGTGCCACGCGACCTGCTTTGGAAGGCGTTTCCTTTGACGTGAACCTGGGCGAAACCATAGCTTTTGTAGGCCCTTCGGGCAGCGGCAAAACCACGCTCGTAAAGCTGCTGGTAGGTTTGTACCAGCCGGTGAGCGGCGCCATTTATTACAACCAAACGCCGGGCAGTGATATAGATTTCGACGAGCTGCGCCACCAGATTGGCTTTGTAACGCAGGATACGCAGCTGTTTAGCGGCACCATTAAAGAAAACCTCCTGTTCGTAAACCCGCAGGCTACGGACGAAGAGATTTTAAAAGCGCTGGAGCAGGCCTCGTGCCAAAACCTGCTTTCGCGCGCAGAGCACGGCATACAAACCGTAATTGGTGAAGGCGGCCTGAAGTTAAGCGGCGGCGAGCGGCAGCGGCTGTCCATTGCCCGCGCCCTGCTGCGCCACCCGCGCCTTTTGATTTTTGACGAAGCTACCTCAGCGTTGGATTCCATTACCGAAGACGCCATCAGTCGCACCATTCGCGGTATTACCGGCAGCCGGCAGCACATCACCATCATGATTGCCCACCGCCTGAGCACCATCCTGCATGCCGACCGCATTTATGTGCTGGAGCGTGGCCATATTATTGAAACCGGCACGCACCAAAGCCTGCTGGCCGAAAAAGGATTGTATTATGCCATGTGGCGGCAGCAGATTGGCGAGCGCGAGCCCGCAGCACTGTCCCAAACAGTATCCGAATAAACACTGCTTTCCGGAGAAAGCTTTTCCTGGAAACAGGATGCAAGCGTGAAGGATAGAGGCATTTGTCTGAGCACGCCCTAAAGAATTCCCGGCACGGAACACCAAGATTGTAAAAGCAGCTTATGGCAATATCAGGAAAGATGACAGTACGCTGAAAAAAGGATAAAAATATCGGCTTAGCTTTGCCGCGATTTAAAAACATCAATTTACATGAAACAACTTCGCATGAGCCTCCTGGCGCTCTCTGTACTTTCCCTGAGCCTTTATTCCTGCGGCTCGGACAACGACAACAAAACCGCTACGGAAACCACCACCACATCCGAAGCTACAGCGCCCACCGAAGAGGCAGCTCCAAAAACTGTAACGGTTGAAATCAACGCGACCGATCAGATGCAGTATGACAAGAACGAAATTATTGTGCACGCGGGCCAGGAAGTAACCCTGATCCTGCACCACACCGGCAAACTGCCCAAAACCACCATGGGCCACAACTGGGTGCTGCTGCAGCAGGGCACCGACATGCAGGCTTTTGATGATAAAGCTGCAAAAGCACAGGCTACCGATTACATTCCGCAGGACGCGCAAGACCAGATCATTGCCCACACCAAGCTGCTGAGCGGCGGCGAAAGCGACACCATCACCTTTACTGCTCCCGCTACCGGCGCCTACGACTTCCTTTGTTCTTTCCCGGGCCATGCCTCGGTGATGAAAGGCAAATTCCTGGTGGTAGAATAAGCACCGCCCCTTTCATTTACCAGCGACTATTCCCCCAAACAATAAAAAACCCGGATGCCTTGGCATCCGGGTTTTTTATTTATCGTGCAGAAGGCAACCGCTTTATACCTGCTTTACAAACTGGGCATCGATGACCATGCGCACTTTATCGGACACGACCACGCTGCCCGCCTCGGTAATGGCATTCCAGCGGAGGTTAAATTCCTTCCGGCTGATTTCACCGCGAATTTCAAAGCCTGCCTTGGTCTGACCGTAAGGGTCGGTAGCAATACCGTTGAAATCCACGTCCAGCGTTACTTCTTTGGTGACATCGCGGATGGTGAGCAGGCCGGTAAGGTTTTCTCCATCGAAGGAAGTGGATTTAAAAGTAATCTGGGGGTATTGCTCAGCATTAAAAAAGTCGTCGGAGCCCAGGTGCGCATCGCGGTCGGCATTGTTGGTATGGATGGAAGCCGCGTCAATATTTACATTTACCTGAGCGGTTTTGAAGTCATCGCCATCCGTTTCCACCGTAGCGTCAAACTTTTTGAAGTAACCGGTAACGGTGCTGATCATCATGTGCTTTACCTTAAAGGTTACTTCGGAGTGGGCGGGGTCTATGACCCATTTGGTTTTGTTGCTTTCCATAGGATTAATTTACTGTTTTAATTTAGTGTTTCTCAGATTACAAAGTTCCTGCCATTAACGGACATCACCCTTGATCTATGATAAGAAAAGAGGGGGGTAGGAATTAGTTTTTAGTTGTTAGTCGTTAGTCTTTAGTCGTTGGATTTTGGTTTTTGGTTTTTGGTTTTTGGTTTTTGGTTTTTGGTTTTTGGAATTTGGCTCCTTAATCTGAACCGTCCTTCTTTGCCAGGGCTTTGCGCACGCGGCTGAGGCTTTCGGGGGTGATGCCCAGGTAAGAGGCAATCATCCATTGGGGGACGCGTTGCAGCAGATCCGGATAGACGGCTGTAAAATCCAGGTAACGTTCTTCGGCGCTGGCGCTGATCAGCAGGCGGATGCGCTTCTGCAAATGGTGGATGTGGTTTTGCAGGAGCCGCTCGTTGTAGCGCCGAAAATCATCGCTCTTCGCGGCTGCCTGCTGCATTATTTCTGTAGAAAGAAAAACAACGGTACTTTCCTCTATCGCATCTATAAAATATTCAGAGCCTTCCTGGAAATAAATGCTGCCACGGTCGCCGGTAAACCAGCCTTCCGGGGCAAACTGAACGATGTGTTCTTTGCCGGCTTTATCTATGCTGTAAAACCGCAGCAGGCCTTTTTCCACAAAATAAAAATGACGGCTTACCGCCCCTTCGCGCAGCAGGAAACCGCCTTTTTCCACTGTATGCCGGCTGAGGCTGTTGTCTAAAACCGCCGTTTCTGCCGGCAGAAGTCCGCCATTTTTTTCCAGAAAATCAGTAAAGGATATCTGCACAGGCAAATGGATGTAATTGTCTTAAGAATTTAAAATTAGGCTTTTTAGCAACGGCTGCCGGTTTCTTTCCGGCCCGATTCTTTTAGCCTTTCCGGCCTAAACGGAATCGAAATGCGTTTCACAGATAAAGTATGCCTTGTTACCGGCGGCACCTCCGGCATTGGCCGCGCTACCTGCCTGCGTATGGCTGCCGAAGGCGGACAGGTTGCGGTTATTGGCCGCAACGAAACAGAAGGCCACGAAGTAGTTGCCACTATTGAAAAAGCAGAGGGCAAAGCCGTTTTCATAAAGGCAGATGTGGGCGAGCCGGAACAAATCAAACAATGCGTAGACCAGGTGATTGCGCAATACGGGAAAGTGGATGTACTGGTGAACTGTGCTGCCATGATGACGTTTACACCCATCGTGGACCTGGACATGGCCGACTGGGACCGTGTGATGCACGTGAACCTGCGGGCTATTTTCCTGTTTTGCAAATACTGCCTGCCGCATATGAAGGGCGGAGCGGTGATTAATATTTCATCGGTGCACGCCCATGAGTCTACCCCCAACGTGATACCCTATGCCACCACCAAAGGCGGCATGGAAGCCTTTACCCGCGGCTGCAGCCTGGAATACCCGCCCGAACAGGCACGCTTTGTAGCCGTAGCGCCCGGCGCTGTGGATACACCCATGCTTTGGAACAACCCCAACGTAAAAAGCGGCAAGGAAAAAATTGAAGGCGCCATTGGTCAGCCGGAAGACCTGGCAGCAGCCATTTGCTTTGTAGCCTCAGACGAAGCCCGGTTTATCAACGGCACCACCCTGGTGGTAGACGGCGGCCGGCTGGCGATTTTGTAAAGACTAAGATTAAGACTGAGATTAAGACTAAGATTAAGACTAAAGACTAAAGACTAAACCCTACCTTAAACCATGCGCAATAAATTCATGTTCACCACCGGCATCGAAAACAGCTATCCCACCATCCTGGTGAATGGCAAAAAAGTAAGGGTGGACGAAATGGAAAAGTGCGGGCATTACGAAAGATGGCGGGAAGATTTTGAGCTGGTAAAGGAAATGGGCATTGAATTTTTGCGCTATGGCCCGCCCTATTATAAAACGCACCTGGGCCCGGGGCGGTACGACTGGTCTTTTGCCGATGAAACCTTTGCGGTGCTGAAAGCCATGAACATTTGCCCGATTGTGGATTTGTGCCACTTCGGAGTGCCCGACTGGCTGGAAAATTTTCAAAACCCGGACTTCCCGGCACATTTCGCCGAATATGCCAGCGCCTTCGCGCAGCGGTTCCCGCACGTTCAGTGGTACACGCCTATCAACGAGATTTTTATTGCCGCCACCTTCTCGGCGCAATACGGCTGGTGGAATGAATGCCTGGCCGACGACCGCTCGTTTGTAACCGCCCTCAAGCACCTGTGCAAAGCCAATGTCATGGCCATGCTGGCCATCCTGGAAGTGCGGCCCGATGTGACGTTTATCCAAAGCGAATCCTCGGAATATTTTCATGCAGAAAGCCCCCGCATCCGCAAAACGGCCGACTTCCTGAATCAAAAACGCTTTCTTTCCCTGGACCTTTCTTACGGCCACCCGGTAGAGGTAGAGATGTACAAATACCTGCTGGCAAACGGCATGACGGACGCCGAGTATAACTGGTTTGACCAGACGTATGTGAAAGCCCGCTGCATTATGGGCAACGATTATTACGTGACCAACGAGCACCTGGTACATGCCGATGGCACAACTTCCGCTTCCGGCGAAATCTTTGGCTATTACATCATTACCCACCAATACTACGACCGCTACCGCCTGCCGGTTATGCATACCGAAACCAACATCAACGAGCCCGACAGCGTGGACTGGCTTTGGAAAGAATGGGCCAATATCTACCGTTTTAAGCAGGATTACTTTCCCATTGTGGGCTTCACCTGGTACAGCCTCACCGACCAAATGGACTGGGACACGGCGCTGCGCGAGCCCAACGGCACCGTGAACCCCGTAGGGCTTTATGATTTAAACCGGAAGCTGCGCCCGGTGGGCCGCGCTTACAAAAAGCTGATCCAGGACTGGAAACCCGTGCTGGATTTGGAAAGCTACGGTATGCATTTTAGGTATTAGGGGTTAGGGGTTAGTCGTTAGTTGTTAGTCATTAGTCATTAGTAGAGTTAAGAGGCAGGGATTGGGATTTTGGGATTTTGGGATTTTGGGTTTTGGTTTTGGGTTTTGGGTTTTGGGATTTGGATTTTGGGATTTGGATTTTGAGATTTGGATTTTGAGATTTGGATTTTGGAACTCCGCCCTTATTCCCTGTTTTGTGAATCCATAAAAATGGTGACCGGGCCATCGTTGACTAAAGCCACCTGCATATCGGCGCCAAACACGCCGGTTTTTACGGCGCTACTGATGAGCGCTTGTAACTGCGCTACGAAATATTCATACAGCGGAATGGCCACCTCCGGCTTTGCTGCTTTGATAAAAGAAGGCCGGTTGCCTTTGGCATAAGCAGCCTGCAGGGTAAACTGGCTGACCACCAGGATTTCGCCGCCAATAGTGGCCACATCCAGATTCATCAGGCCGTTTTCATCGCCGAACACGCGCAGCTTTGCGATTTTCTGCGCCAGCCATGCCGCATCTTCCTCCTTGTCATTTTCTGCCACGCCCAGCAACACCAGAAAACCTTTCCCGATACGGCTGTGCTCTTTTTCTGAAATAGTTACAGAAGCTTCGGAAACCCGTTGGATGATAGCGCGCATGCAGTAGTTTGAAGATTTGGAAATTTGAGGATTTGGAGATGGTAAAATTAATTATCCCGGCTCGCTGCGGCGCGCCTTTTCCTTTGCGGCTTTGCGTTCCTTCACACCTGCCGTTGAAGCGGCACAGGTTTGCGGGAAACCAACCTAACTTGCCGCCGTGTTCAAGCATCAGGAAACAATAGTGGCGCTCAGCACCCCGCCGGGACAGGGCGCTATTGGCGTGATTCGCCTCAGCGGGCCGCAGGCCATTGCCATTGCCGGGGCTATTTTTAAAGGTAAAAAGCTGTCGGCACAGCCATCGCACACCCTGCATTTCGGGCGGATTACAGACAGTGAAGGTGCCGTGATAGACGAAGCCGTGGCGTCTCTTTTTAAAGGTCCGCATAGCTATACCGGGGAAGACGTGATAGAGCTTTCCTGCCATGGCTCCCCTTACATCCTGCAACAGGTTTTAAATCTTTGTACCGAACAGGGCGCACGCGCCGCGCAACCCGGCGAGTTTACCCAACGCGCCTTTCTGAATGGCCGCCTGGACCTGACCCAGGCAGAAGCCGTGGCCGACCTGATTGCCAGTGAAAGCGAAGCCGCGCATCGCAGCGCCATGCACCAGTTGCGCGGCGGCTTTTCCAAACAGCTCCACGAAATGCGCGAACAGCTTATCAATTTCGCGGCACTCATAGAACTGGAACTGGATTTTGGCGAGGAAGATGTGGCCTTTGCCGACCGGGCGCAACTTTACCAATTGCTCGGCGAAATACACCTGGCCACCCAGCAATTGATAGATTCCTTCCGCCTCGGAAATGCGGTAAAAAATGGCGTGGCGGTAGCCATCATCGGCGCGCCCAATGCCGGCAAAAGCACATTGCTGAACGCGCTTTTAAATGAAGACCGCGCCATTGTGAGCAACATTGCCGGCACCACGCGCGATACGGTGGAAGCGATGCTGAACATCCACGGCATCCTGTTTCGCCTGATTGATACGGCCGGCATCCGCGAAAGCAAAGGCGACGTGATTGAAGACATTGGCATTGAAAAATCCAGGACCAATGCTGCCCGGGCAGACGTTATCATTTACCTGCGCGACCTGATGCAGGAGCCGGATGATGCGCCCATGGAATGGCTACAGGCCTTTGAAGCCAGGACGATTGTAATCCACAACAAGATGGACCTTTGGCAAAAGCAGTTACAGGAAACAGGCAGGGAGGCGGATTTGGCGGCAGGTAATTACATCAGCGCCCATGCGCCCGGAGAAGCGGAACGCGTTAAAGAATGGCTGTTTGATTTTGTGATGAAAGAAGGGCAGCCTGCCACAGACACCATTATCACCAACACGCGTCACCTGGAAGTATTGCGGCATATTCAGGAAGCGGTTGCTGCCATCAAGCAGGGCCTGGACGAGCAGCTGAGCGGCGATTTGCTGAGCCACCACATCCGGCAGGCGCTTTTTTACATCGGCGAATTGACCGGTGAGGTGCAGGTGGACCGGGATATTTTAGGGACGATATTCGGGAAGTTTTGTATCGGAAAATAGGATAGCTGGTTTTCTTTTTGAAAACATGCGTTAGCTTTGTTTTATGAACATCATCAACCGCAGGACCATTATTGCCTATTCAGAGCAATATCCTGTAGCAAGAAATCAATTGCTTGCCTGGTATAATGAGTTTCGGAAGCATGAGTTCAGCAGCTTTCATCAATTAAAAGAAATGTACGGCAATGCCAGTATCATTAATAATCAGTGGGTAGTTTTTAATATTAAAGGAAATGATTACCGGCTAGTGACGGCAATCAATTTTCACCGCAAGGCCTGTTATACCATCTGGTTTGGCACTCATAAAGAGTATGACAAGATCGATGTGGCTACGATACCCTTCAAACCCTGATTTTAATAAAACAAATGCTATGAACTGGAAAGTAATCAATAATGAAACGGAATATCAGAAAACGCTAAACCGTGCGGTGCATCTGTTTCATGCCGAACCCGGAACACCTGAAGACGAAGAATTGGGCGTTTTGCTGTTACTGATTAAAGATTATGAAGATCGTACGATAAAAATGCCGGAAGTGAATGTCCTGGAATTAATTAAAGAAAAAATGGAGGAACAAGGGCTGAAAAACAAGGACCTGGAGCCAATCATTGGCAGCAAGGGGCATGTATCCTCCATCCTTTCCGGCAGGCGCGACATAACGCTCAAAATGGCACAAAAGCTGCGGGATTTCTTTGACCTGCCGGCTGAGGTGTTCCTGAAAGCATCGTAGATCCTGTCTGCCAAACCTTCTTTCAACAAACAGGTAGTAACTCAATAATAGACCAACTACTTCCCCTCCCCAAATGCCACATACATATACCGGAAGTTCAGTATCATTTCATCAAACTGCGTGATGACATCCTGCCCCAGGTTGCCGTCCCGGTTTTGGGTGAGGGTTTTGGCGCTGGTATGTACCGGCACTTTGGTTAAGGTCGCCTCCTGGCTGCCAATTTGAAAGCGAAATTGCGGCAGCTCATAGACCTCTGCTTCCACAATGCCGCCAGCACTGCCAAAATGCTTTTTCATTTTAATGCCCAGGCTGTCCACCAGCGTTTGATGCGCCGCGTAATACCGTTCTGAAAGCTCCGTGGTTTTGGCACCGGTGTCAAAATTCAAAAGCAAAGTATCCGCGCCGGTATATGCCGCTACCACCGGCACCTGATTGTCCAGAAACAGGTTTTGCAGCTGACGTTTTACCGGCGTCTGGGGCACGTAAATGTTACCGCCCTGACGCAGGTGCACCTCGCCCATCTGATGGATTACCGGGAAGCCGATGATACCTTTAATAACGAGGCCGGCCTGCGGGAAAGAAAGCTTTTCATCGGGTAATACCAGGAAAACGACATGACGAAAAAGGATGCGTCCCACCCAAAGGCTGTCGGCCACGGCCAGCTTGCTTTGCACCTTAATGCTGGTACCGCTGCTCACCGTTACGCCGCTTTCCTTCAGCTGCAAACCCAGTTGCCGGGCGCAGCTTTCGCTGATGGTAGAAAGGCCCGCACCGGAGTCAAAAATGAAATCAACAGCAGTATCGCCGGTGCGCACCGGCACCATCAGGTGGTTGAATTTATTGCGGTAAGCAGGAAGGGTCTCGTCTCTGGCAAGGTGCATTTCCTGGGGCGGCACTGCCTGCAGCGCACCAAACAATCCCAGCATATTCTGGTACGATGCCACTGCCGCGCTGTCCTGCCTGCTTCCGAATTTCGCTATTAACTCCTGGTAGGTTTGCGCAGCTTTTTCATAGGCATACAGCCGTAGGTAATTGCTGGCCCTGGTGTTCAGCAGGACGATGATTAAAGAGTCGCTGAGTTGCTTTTGGTAGCGGCCGAGCAGCGTTTCAATATGCCGGTTAGAGCTGGCGCACTGGTCAAATTTATTTTCGGCAAGCGCGGTGTAGTAAAGGAAGAGCTCCGGTGCAATTTTTCCTTCCGCCGTTTGCAGCAAGCTCCGGAGCCGGAAAAAATTATTTTCCGCCGCCGACTGGCTTAATTGTTTTTCAAGGTGTCCATCCTCGTTTTTAAAGGAAGTGCAAAGTACCCATAGTCCAAGTACCAAAAATAGTGTGCGCATAGTTGCAATTTATTTATTGATGCGTATCCGTGCGGCTGGCCATTGGCTCCTGCCGGCTTCGTATCGTCTGTTTTTTCAGAAGTTGTTTTTTATTCCTGGCGCCAGGTTACCCTGGCGCCAGGAATGTGCCTGTAAATTTTGCAGGATTAAACCTTATTCAAATTCCGGGTGCGCCGCATCCCAGTGCAACTTAATGGTAAACTGTTCCGGCACATAATCCGGCGCATCCCAGTAAAGGCCGGCTGCCGGGCTGCCGGTGCGTTCTGGCATCTGCCCGGCTGTTATCAGGGCTTTGTCATCGGTTGAAGAGAAACGCAGCGGAATAGTCACTTCGTGAAAGCCTTCTATCTGGATGTATTCCGGCACATGGTCCAGCGTGCTGCCACTGGTGCAGCTGATAAACTGCCGGTGCGTCATGAGTACGTTGTCGGCATAAAAGCGGAGTTTTATATCAAAGCCATCTGGTTTGTTCACGACACTACCGCTCAGTCCGTCGCCGGTATGGCCGGTCAGTTTACGCTCTATCACCAGATGCGAAATGGCATCCCAGCTTACTTTATAATCGCCGCAGGCATCCATCGTCACATGGTTGCTAAAGGTGCCGGAGGGCATTTCAATAATACCCTGGCAAGTGCTATGCAGATTGGTTTCACTGACCTTGGGCACCTGCCCTGTCCGGAAGAAGCCGGCTGCATCGCCCCGCAAATGCAGGACAACGTTTACCTTTTTGGTGAGCGCACCGTCGGGGCTTTGCTTTTGCTCGTAGTACAGATTCACCACCCATTCATTGAGGAGCTTGCTGGTCGTCTTTGCTTCAGCCGTCACTTCCACCATGCCGGAAGAACCGGGGCCTGTAGTGGGTATGTCGCAGGCAATCCAGCCGGGTGTCCAGATGGCCACGGTCACAGCATGATTATTGATGGTTACCGTGCGCTTGCCCGGGCCCGGGTCTGCGCCAAAACTACCGTATAGCCAGAGCCGGCTGTCGTAATCAAGGCCACCGGCATGTTTTTCCGTTTCATCTACCTGCATATAGTCAATGTGGAAGTCATTCCGGATAGTAATGTTGGATACCAGCTGAAAGTCACCTTTTCCTTTCATCTTCACCGTCACACTTACCGCTTCGGGATTTATATGCGGCACCGTGTTGGGGGCTTCATAGTGCGCTTTGTTTCCATCGCCTTCAAGCAAACCCTCACCTGCATAATCCCAGGCGCCCAGATAGCGGATGGAGGGCGCAGCGGGCTGCGTCAGAGGCACCCCGTCGGGCCCGGAGATGTCACCAAAATCGTCTGGTATGGTGGCCAGCACTTTTAACTCCAGCTGCGCACCCGGGTCCACAAGCGTTTCGCCGGGCACAATGAAAAAATAGGGGAAATAGCCCCAGTCGCTGAAATGCGTGGTGTTTACCGAAAGCGTGTGCTGGGTTTTATCCAGCAGGGCTTCCCCCGCGCTGAACCATTGGCCGCTCTGGTCCTGATAGGCAATGCCCAGCAGTTCCGCCGCTGTGTTCCTGATGCTGTCTTCCTCATAATAGAAGGTGACCGTTACCGGCTGCGCGAAAGAAATGTCGTGCGGCGTCAGGCGGTAAGCCCTGCCATAGCCATAGGGCAGTTGCCGGGTCACCGGCTGCATGGTGATTTCGCGGTCTTCGCTCAGCGCACCGGCAGGAATAACCAGTTTCATCCGGCCATCTGCACTGGTAAGGGTGCCGCCAGCGGCGCCGATGGTCTGGGTAACCGGTGTGCCATCGGGCGTGCCGGCAGTGGTTATCAGCGGTGCGGGCGCCGGTTCCTCTGGCGCGGTGGTGTCTTTTTTGCAACAGGATAATGTGAGTGGAATCAGCAATAAAAGGAGCAAGCCTTTTCTGAAAGCAGGATAAGAAAGCATGATAATTGCCTTAAATATTTATTATATTATTAGAAGAAAACAGGTGGCCGCAATAATTGCTTCAGGCTTTCCGGAGTACCGGTAAGTTATTAATGAATTGCGCGCAGAGTATTGGAGGTTGGTACTCCGCAAATGTGGCAGCACGTGCTGCCACATTTTCCCGGTAGGCAGGATTGGCCAACACCTCACTGACCACCTTTTTTATTTTTTCCGCTTTGGGGCGGTCGGTGCGCAAATTAATGCCCAGGTTAAAATAGCCTACCCGGGCGCAGATTTCATTCTTGCCTTCATGAATACCGCCTACCACCATGGGCAGCTTGTGGGTAATGCTTTGCAGCACGCCGCCATAGCCGCCGTTTGAAATAAAGACAGTTGCATAAGGCATGATGGCGCTGAAGGGAATAAAGTCTTCTATCACCACATTGCTGCAGGCAGCGTAACGCTCCCTGAGTTCTTTGGTGCGTGCGCCTGCGGTGGTTACTACCAGCAGCTTGTCCGTGTTTTTAAAAGCTTCAATGCTGGGCACGATTAGCTTATTGACGTCCACTTCAAAAGTGCCCTGCGTTACCAGCAGCACCTGCTTATACTGCCTCAGTTTTTCTTTAAACCTCAGGTCGTAGTTGCGGTGCGTTGTGTAGGGCAGCACCGGGCCAATAAAATGCACATTGGGACTTAATTTTTCCCGCTTGTATTCAAAGCCCGGCGTACCGCTTTGCAGGTAAAGCGTCGCTTTATCTATCTGCACCTCAAACAGGTTTTTGCCATTTCGCGTCATGCCCTGACGGCTGAACTGCGCGTCTATCAGGGCATGTGGTTTTTTAAACAACACGCGGTCGGTAAGGAAGCGCAGCACGGCGTAAAGTGCCCTTCGGGCCATCGTTTTGGCGGGTGTCAGGCCCATCACCATCGGGGGCATCCCCGGTGCGGAAGCGCTTAGCGGCGTGATGCCGATAGCAATGACATGCTTCTGCAGCTTTTCTTTCACGAAAGCCAGACCGGTAAAGGCGCTGTCGCAAACAAGGATGTCAAAATCAAAGCTCCTGCCGATGTCGCGGATGTCTTCATAGTATTCGGTGCCGCGTGCAATGAAATAGCTGCAGATGTCAAAGATGATTTTTTTGACGTGGCTTCGGATGGTTTTGCGTTCCGGGAACACCTCGTCAATATTGTGCACCGTCACTTCTTTGGCCTTGTTAAAGAGATAGAAGGGAATATCCAGCTTCTCAATTTTGGACGCATAGCTGGGGCCGGTGTACCAGCGCACATCGTGACCCTCCTGCTGCAACTTTACGGCAAGGCTGGTCAGCGGACTGAAGTGCCCGTCTGCGGGGATGTTGGCAAAAAGAATCTTCCGTTTTTCCGTTGCTTCCTGCAGGAAGTCAAAAGGTTTTTCTGTAAAGGCATTTGTGTAGTTCATGTTGCTTTTTGTTTTGAAGCAGCAAAAGAACATTTCCAACAATGCGGAAAAAAGGGTAATTTGTGCCGTAAACAAGTCATTTTACGCCATGGGACTTCAGGCTACTGCTATCAGGGATATGCTTCACGCCGCCGCCACCGTTGAGTGGGACTATGATACCCTTTTGAAAATGTCTGGCTTCACGCCTGCGGAAATTGATGATTCCGATAAAATCCTGGAATGGCAGAAATCGGCCAAAGTCTATGATTTGTTAGCAGACCTTACCGGCAATGAGCAAATTGGTTTGCAAATGGGCGCGCAGGTCACGCTGTCTATAGTCGGTATGGTGGGCTTCCTGATGCAGGTGAGCGAAACCCTGAAAGATGCGGTGGAGGTGTGTTGCAAATATGGACACCTGGTGTGCCCCATGATTGTGTACCGCTACCAGGCAAGCGACAACCTCGCAATCGTGGAACTGCATCAGAGCGCCCTGTGGAAAAGTACCTATCCGCGCAGCGCACGCATCGCTATTGATTTTTGCATGGCCAGTACGGTAAGTTTTATCAAATTGCTTTCCGGCAAAGCCATTTACCCGCTGGGCGTGGAAGTGGAATTTTCCAAAAATGCCCTCGCCACTTATACCGAAGCCCTGCATTGCCCGGTGTTGTTTGGCGCCCCGCAGCACCGTTTGATTTTCCGGTTGGAAGATGTAGAAACCCCGGTGCTTACGAGCGACAAGTCGCTGTATGAAATGTTCAACAACATCCTGAGCCAGAAAAAATCCATGGCGCTTCAGACTAGTGTGATCGAATGCCTCCGGCAAATGTTGCTGATGCAGTTCAAAGGACAAATCCCTACGATAGAAGACGCGGCTGCCGGCCTGAACATGACGGTGCGCACCCTGCAGCGAAAGCTGGCCGAAGAACAAACCAGCTTTCGCGAGGTAGCGGCAGCAGTGAAAAAAGAGCTGGCGCTGCACCTGATGAAAAACCGTCCGGGTACAATTACGGAAGTAGCCGAGGTAATGGGCTACAATGATTTGGCTGCCTTCCGCCGCGCCTTTAAAGGCTGGACCAAAGAAACGCCCAAAGCCGTGAAAAAGCAGCTGCAAGCGGGCCAGCTGGTAGCGCAGGATTAAGCAGCGGCTGCGACTGCTGCCTGTAGCTCAATAGATTCATTTTACCGTCTGAACACCATGGTCTTGCCCAGCAGCGTTACCCCTTTAAAGGCTCTTACTTCCAGCTTGCCGCTGCTGTTGATGCTTACATTGGCGCTGTACGTGTTTCCCTTGCCGGGATTGTAAAGGGTGCCGCCTTCCCAGGCGTCATCCGCTTCATTATAGTGCAGGCCCGTCAGCACGTCCATGCCAATAATTTTGCGTTGACGCAGGTCCGGGTCCGGATTGTGTACATCGCGCCGTGCTTCCGGGTCTTTTTCGGGATGGTGGCGATCTTTGTAAGTAACTACTTTACCGCGATACTCGCTATCCTGCCGGTAGATGCGGATGGTCAGCACTTTTTCTTCCGCCTTCCATACGCCCAGGATGGCATCTGCTTTCTGAGCGGCGGCACGGCCTGTGGCAAACAGCAGGCAAAACAACATTAAGGTTTTGAGGTAGGACATTATCCTTTATCCAGTAAAAAGTCGCTCCAGCCGCCATTAAAAATGTGCTACCTTTTCCTAAAATCCTGCCCGGGCCCTTTTAACCCCAAAGAAAATCATGGTACAAATCAAGAGAGTGTACGAGCCTGCTGCTGCAAAAGATGGCTTCCGCATCCTGGTAGACCGCCTGTGGCCACGCGGGCTTACCAAAGAAAAGGTAGCAGCAGACGTTTGGCTCAAAGAAGCAGGGCCTTCCACCGAGTTGCGCCAGTGGTTTGCCCACGATCCGGCAAAATGGCCGGAATTCAAACAGAAATACAAGGCCGAATTAAAGGAAAACAAAGCCTTTGAAACCCTGAAAAATTACGTGCAGGACCATCAGACAGTGACCTTGCTGTACGCAGCAAAAGACGAGGCGCACAACGAAGCGCAGGTATTGGCAGCGTTGCTACAGTAAAGGAAGCGGGCGGTTAATGCCCGGGCAGGGGATGCAACAGGGCATGCTGACTGGCGGTGTGCAAATCGCGCCAAACACGGTTCAGGGCGGTCTGTGTGTCGGCGCCGGCCATACCGCAGTAGGGATATACTGCAGCAACTGCTTCACGGCAAACCGTGACCAGCGCGCGGCAGGCCTGGCTTACCTGGTGCATCAGGGCGCTCTCTTCCGTCTTGCTGCTTTCCTGCCGCATGGATGCTTCAATAGCTTTATAAAAGCGCTCGCGTTCCGCAAGGATCTTGGTGGTGGCCGCGTGGTGCAGGCGGTGCAGCGCGCTGTTTTTATTTGAAAGCAGGATGTTGCCCGCCAAAGCTAAAAACTGCAGGCTCATACCACAATAATTCACGCCCAGCGTTGCTTCGGCAAACTGCAAAAAAGGATAATGATAGACAGGGTGATCCAGGCGGGAAAGAGCCGCGTCTATTATAAAACTACGGGTGGCCGGCACCCATAAATCCTGCACCCGGAAGGTATGGCTGCCGGTGGCTACCAGGCCCATGGCCCGCCAGTCATCAACCACCTGTACTTCTTCCTGCTTAAAAATAAAAGACTGAATCAGCGGACTGCCATCCGGCCGGGTTAATGGCTGGTTCCCTTCCCATAGCTGGCAGTTGGCGGTAAAATGCGTGAGGTGCGGGGCGCCGGTGGCAAAGCGCCATTGGCCGGAGATGCGGTAACCGTTTCCTTCTTTTACGGCGCGGCCACTGGCCGCGCCGCTGCCGCCCAGGCAGACTTTTGGACTAGAAAATATTTCCTGCGCCAGGCTTTCATCCAGAAAAGCCACAAACCAGGCGGCGCCCGCACAAAGCGTAATCGTCCAGCCCAGACTGCCGTCTATGCCGGCCAGCCTTTCCTGCAACTGCAATGCCTCGGGCAAGGGGCACTGCAGCCCGCCGAGCGCTTCCGGCACAAACAGGCGAAACCATTTTTCCTGGTAAATCAATGCCAGCTGCCGCTCCGTCAGGCTACCCTGCTGCTCGGCTGCCGGCGCTTCCTGCCGCAGCATTTCCTGTGCCGCCTCCGAAATAAAGTTCATGGTGTAAGGTGTTTGGGCTGGGCTGTTGCAACGGCAGCTATGGCCCTGCCTTCCTGGCGCAGCAACCGGCGCCAGTCCAGATAGCCCCACACGGCAATGATAAACAGGAAGATGGTAAGCAGCCCGTACAGGGGCAGTCCTTTATGAAAAAGCAAGGGAATGGCAAAGGCATTGCTGATGTTGAGCAGGATCCAGTTTTCAATTCTGCGGCGCGCCAGCAGCCACATACCGGCCCAGGCCGTGGCGCTTACCCAGGCATCCCAGGCCGGCACGGTAGAGGTAGTATATTGTTTTAAAAGAAAGTAAAGCAACACAAAGCCGCCTGCTACGATCAGCGCGGTAACACCCCATTCTTTGCTATTGGCTTTACCCGGCTGCAGGGCAGGCCTGTTTTTCCGTTTCACCCAAAGCCACCAGCCATAAATGCTCATCAGCAGGTAATACAAATTCAGTCCTGATTCGGCAAACAAACCGGCATGGTAAAAGATATAAATGCTCACCGCCACGCTGATGATGCCACAGGGATAAAGCCAGATTTTATTAGCCCGCGCCAGCAACACTTCGGCCACGCCAAAACCTACGCCCACGTATTCCAGCGGAGGTGTTTGCTTTATTTCCTGAAAAAGTTGCTGCCAGAAAGACAAGGGGTGGGGAGATAGGGGTTAGGGGTTAGGGGTTAGTCTTTAGTCTTTAGTCGTTAGTCGTTAGTCGTTAGGTTTTGGAATTTGGTGTTTGGTGTTTGGAATTTGGTGTTTGGAATTTGGTGTTTGGAATTTGGTGTTTGGAATTTGGTGTTTGGAATTTGGGGTTTGGAATTTGGGGTTTGGAATTTGGTATTTGGAATTTGTAAAGCTTACTTCAGGCAGTCTGTATGCACCGGCAGTACGCCGCGGGGCTGCAGGCGGCCTGTCAGCGCATCCATCAAAGCCTTTTGCGTCCAAACGCCATCTTCGTAACCAACCAGCAGGGTGCGGGCTTTGCAGCAAAGCTTTACCGCGTAGGCATTGCCCAGCAAAGCAAGGGCCGTGTTGTTACTTGCGGCGGCATGGGTCAGGAAATTGCGTTGCACCTCGCTCAGGCCAAAGGTTTTGGTAGGGTACATTGGCAGGTTATGAATGCCAACGATGACCACGTCATAACCCTTTAATGCCTGCTGAAACGGCACACTGCCGCTGCCTTTGGGCAGTTCATAAAAGCGGATGCCGGCCCACTTGCTTTTCAGCGCATCCTGCAGGTCTTTGTCCAGTTGCCCATTCACACCCACATAGGCTATTTTAAGGCCGGGACGGGAAAGCATGGGCCAAATCTTATTGTCATCCCGCACCAGCGTCAGTGCCTTGCGGGCGGCATCGTTGTTGAAGGCAAGGGTCTGCTTATTCAGGTCTTCCGTGGCGCCGGATACCTGCAGCTGCACCGGTTCAGACAAGCCGGCATTGTATTTGGCCCGAAGTATCTTTTTCACCCGGCGCTCCAGCTCTGCCTGGCTGATTTTACCGTTGTTTACCGCCTCGTTTATTTTTGAAATAGAAGTGGGCACATCCTGCGAGAAAAGCAACACATCGCAGCCGGCCATAAAGGCGCGGTAATCGGCCTCGCCGGCCGGAAAATATTTGGCCACGCCCTGCATGTTCATGGCGTCGGTAAAGATGAGCCCTTCAAAACCCATTTCATTTTTCAAAAGCCCGGTGATCGTGTTTTTGCTGAGCGTGGTGGGCACATTGGCTTCTTTTTCCAGGGCAGGAACAGAAAGGTGCGCTACCATAACACTTTGCACACCGGCTTTAATGAGTTGCTTAAACGGGTAAAGCTCCAGGGTATCCAGCTGCGCTTTACTTTTGCTGATAACCGGCAAATCCTTGTGGCTGTCCACACTCACATCGCCATGACCCGGAAAGTGCTTGGCGCAGGCCATCACGCCCCTGCTTTGCAGGCCGTTCATATAGGCAATGCCCAGGCGGCTTACCAAGTGTTTGTCTTCGCCAAAAGCGCGAAAGCTGATGACGGGATTGTTTGGATTATTGTTCACATCCACATCCGGCGCGAAGTTCACGTGCACGCCCAGGCGGCGGCATTGTTCGGCAATGAGCTGCCCCATTTGAAATACAAGCGCCGAATCGCGCGTAGCGCCCAGCAGCATCTGCCGCGGAAAGTTAATTACACTGTCCAGGCGCATGCCCAGTCCCCATTCGGCATCCATGCCAATGAGCAGCGGCACATGGGCCATTTGCTGGTAACGGTTGGTAAGCGCAGCCTGCCTGCCCGCGCCGCCCTGCATGAAAATAAGGCCGCCGATTTGCCGTTTGCGCAGCAGTTGTTCTATATCGGGCTGATTGAAATTTTTACCGCCGCTGTAAGCCGCCACCATAAAAAGCTGCCCGATGCGCTCGCTCTGATTCATGGAAACATACACACTATCCACCCATTGCCTGCGGGCAGCTGCCTGCTGCGCATCTTCTTTTGGGGTATTATTTACCTGCTGCGGCGGGGGTGTTTTGGCATGTTCGCGCTGGGCGCAGGCAGAAAAAGATATCAGGACCGAGCAAAGCAGGAAGAATGCATGTTTTACAATGTGCATGGGCAGAATAGAAAAAGGAGATTTTGGTAAAGGTACCAATCCTAAAAAAGCGCCGGCATGTTGCCGGCGCTTTTGTTCTTTCAAAAGGATTATTTTAATGCAGGGCTAACAACCGGCCGTATTCGTCCGGGTGCCTGGGTGCCGGCATGTTTTATTCCTTAACCCGTGACATCAGCATGTTGAAGCTGCAATCTGTAAAGGCAGCTTTTTCGCCCATTCTTACCATGGTGGCGTTGCAGGTGCCTTTCACCTGATAAACGTCTACAACGTTGAAGATGGTGGTATCTACCTTCACGAAATTAACGGAGTTGATATGGATATTGTAGACACTGGCACTGGTGTCAGCAGAGTACCAGGTATATTCTGAGGGATCGGCGGGAGAAAATTCCACATCAGCGCGTGGCGCTGCATCAATATCAAAAGAAATGCTTTGACCGGCCAGTCCCAGCACTTCTTCGTTGGTGGGATGGTGGTCAAAATAAAAAGAGAGGGCTACAGACGGCAGGGGTGTATAGTCGTTAAACATAATTCCCCCAACACGGTTTACATAAGAAGAAAGGTATTGAGCCGTTTCTGTATCACCGCTGAATTTGTAGCTGGTACCGTTGAAGGTAAAGTTGACAGCGTAAGGTTTTGCGGGAGTGACCGGTGTGTTGTCTTTATCTTTTTTGCAGGCAAACAGGAAAAGCGCACAGGCAGAGAGCAGGAGAAATGTTTTCTTCATGGTATTTATATATTATAATAACCGCGAAGATAATAACCAATATTTTAATTTTCGTATTTTTACTGCAAGAAAAATCATTTCAGATGCCGCTTCGTCAAAAAAAGCTCAGGTGGTTTCCTATGGCGCTTCTTTTATTTTTCTCTTTTGTGCAATGGCAAAAGGGCATGAGTCCGGTACCGGGCCTGGTGCTGGCAGCGCTGCTGATTTTAGCAGTATGGACGCGCCCCATCACGCAACTTTATGAGGAAAATAAAAAGAAAAACAAAGCAAGGAATGAGCGCTATTTCACGCAGCGGCGCAGCGGTTGACGGCAGCGCAGCTAAATGAAAATTCTAAAATAGCTGCCAGCATTTTCAAATCCTCAAATCTTCAAATCCTCAAATTGCTTACTTCATCGCTTCTTTTTCTTTCTGTAAATGCAGCATCTTGTCGCGCAGGCGTGCGGCTTCCATAAAGTCTAAATCCTTGGCCGCGCGCTCCATGCCCTTTTTCGTTTGGGCAATCAGCTTTTCCAGCTCCGCGATGTTCTTATAGCTCACGTTGTCTTCCTCTGCAGCCAGGGCCGGCGCGTCGTCATGAACGGCGTATTTCGGGTTGCCGCCTTTGATGTCCAGCACGCTGGTTTGCTTCATGATTTGCTCCACGCCTTTGCGCACGGTACGTGGCGTAATGCCATGTTCCTGGTTGTATTTGATTTGCTTGTCGCGGCGGCGGTTGGTTTCGTCAATGGTGCGCTGCATGGAATCGGTGATGCGGTCGGCATAAAAAATCACCAGGCCTTCCGCGTTTCGCGCCGCGCGTCCGGCCATCTGCGTCAGCGAGCGCTCGTTGCGCAAAAAGCCTTCTTTATCCGCGTCCAGGATGGCCATCAGCGTTACTTCCGGCAAATCCAGGCCTTCCCGCAAAAGGTTCACGCCTACCAGCACGTCAATATTGCCGAGGCGTAAATCGCGCAGGATTTCCACGCGCTCCAGCGTGTCCACTTCCGAGTGAATATAACGGCTGCGGATGTTGATGCGCTTCAGGTATTTGTCCAGCTCTTCGGCCATGCGCTTGGTCAGCGTGGTGCAGAGGATGCGGTCGCCTTTCTTTACGCGCTTGTCAATTTCATCCAGCAAATCGTCAATCTGGTTGATGGACGGGCGCACTTCAATGGGCGGGTCCAGCAGGCCGGTGGGCCGCACGATTTGCTCTACCACGATACCTTCGCTCATGTTCAGCTCGTAGTCGGCCGGGGTGGCGCTCACAAAAATTACCTGGTCCAGCAATTGCTCAAATTCGTGGAAGTTCAGCGGGCGGTTGTCCAGCGCGCTGGGCAGGCGGAAGCCAAAATCCACAAGGTTTAATTTACGGCTTCGGTCGCCGCCATACATGCCGCTGATTTGCGGAACGGTCACGTGGCTTTCATCCACCACCAGTAAAAAATCGTCCGGAAAATAATCCAGCAAACAGAAGGGACGCGTACCCGGCATCCGGCGGTCCAGGAAGCGCGAATAGTTTTCAATACCGCTGCAAAAGCCCAGTTCCTGAATCATCTCCAGGTCGTAATTCACGCGTTCCTTGATGCGCTGCGCTTCCAGCGGCTTGCCGATGCTTTTGAAATATTCCACCTGCGCATGCAGCTCATCCTGGATTTCATGGATGATTTGCGTCAGCTGGTTTTTGGGCGCCATGTAGAGGTTGGCCGGGAAGATGGCCGCGTTTTGCATCGGCGCAATGCGCTTGCCGCTTTCCACCTCAAAGCTTTCAATTTCTTCTACCTCATCGCCAAAAAAAGTAACGCGGTAGCCATAGTCCACATACGGCAGGTTGATGTCCACGGTATCGCCCTTTACCCGGAAGGTGCCGCGCGTAAATTCACCCTGGCTGCGGCTGTACAGCCCGTTCACCAGCCGGTGCAGAAATGCCTGCCGGCCTAAGTTCTCGCCCTGGCTAAAACGGATGATGCCATTGGCATATTCGGTAGGATTACCCATACCATAAATGCAGGAAACAGAAGCCACCACAATAATGTCGCGGCGGCCGGAAAGCAGGGAAGTTGTGGTGCGCAGGCGCAGCTTTTCCAGCTCTTCGTTGATGCTTAAATCCTTTTCAATGTAGGTGTCGGAAGTAGGGATGTAAGCCTCCGGCTGATAGTAATCGTAATAGCTCACAAAGTACTCTACCGCGTTGTGGGGGAAGAACTGCCGCAGCTCGCCGTACAGCTGGGCCACGAGTGTTTTGTTGTGGGTCAGCACCAAGGTCGGCTTTTTCACTTCCTGGATCACATTGGCTACGGTAAAGGTTTTACCGCTGCCCGTCACGCCGAGTAAGGTCTGGTATTTTTCGCCGGTTTTAATGCCTTTTACCAGCTCGGCAATAGCCGCCGGCTGGTCGCCTGCCGGCTGGTAGGGACGCTCTATCTGGAACTTCATTGCTAAGGCTCCGAAGTTACGAAAAAGGAAAGGTTTGGGGCGTTAAAGAAGCGTTGCACAGCCGTAAGTTTGCAACCGCATGAAACGGAATTTAATTGGCTTTGGCATAGGCATTGTCCTGGTATTGCTGGGCACCTTTTTAGTATCCGCAAAGCCAAATATTTGGGGCAGCGTGGTCATTACCGCAGGCCTGATAACCGAATTGATTTTCCTGGTTCTGATCTTAAAGCGGGTATGGCAGTCGCGGAATAACATAAAGCAGTAAGGCGGCAGGCATACAAATGAATAGTGTTTTTTCCTGCCTGGGCTTTTTCCGGCTTTTTAGTTTTTGCTACAGAAGCACCCGGAATGTTGCAGGCGCGTGTGCTGTGCCAAACAATTCAGCCAAACACCCCACCTTTGCCCTATGCTTCAAACCGATTTTCTGGTTATTGGCTCGGGCATTGCGGGCCTGACCAGTGCCGTAAAACTGGCGCGCCGTTTTCCGCAGAAAACCATCACGCTCCTTACCAAAGCAGCCAGCGACGAAACCAACACCAAGTACGCGCAGGGTGGCATTGCCGTGGTGAACGACCCGGAGAATGATTCGTTTGAAAAGCATATTGAAGATACCCTTATTGCCGGCGACGGACTTTGCGATAAAGAGATCGTGGATATCGTGGTAAAGGAAGGCCCGGAGCGCGTCAATGAAATCATTAGCTGGGGCACCAATTTCGATAAAAACCAGGAGGGCGACTGGGCGCGGGGCCGGGAAGGCGGGCACTCAGAATTCCGCATCCTGCACCATAAAGACATTACGGGCTATGAAATTGAGCGGGCACTGTTAGCCGAAGCCGCCACCCATCCCAACATCGTGATTCATAACCATTGGTTTGTGGTGGATATCATTACCCAGCACCACATGGGTTTCCTGGTTACCAAAAGCACGCCGGACATCCGCTGCTATGGTGTGTATGCCCTGAACCTGCATACGGGCGCCATCGAAAAAATACTGGCGCCATTTACCATTCTGGCCAGCGGCGGCGTAGGACAGGCCTACCGCAGCACCACCAATCCCCGCATTGCCACGGGCGACGGCATCGCCATGGTGTACCGTGCCAAAGGCAGGATTGAAAACATGGAATTCATTCAATTCCATCCGACCGCGCTTTTTGAACCCGGCGTCAGCCCTTCTTTTCTCATTACCGAAGCGGTGCGGGGCGATGGCGGCATCCTGCGCAACAAAAGCGGGGAAGCGTTTATGGAGCGCTACGATCCCCAGCGCAAAGATTTGGCGCCCCGCGACGTGGTGGCCCGCGCCATTGACAGTGAGATGAAGCGCGAAGGTTCCGAGCATGTGTACCTGGACTGCCGGCACATGGATTATGAAAAATTTGTGGCGCACTTTCCCAACATCCTGGCCAAATGCGAGAGCCTTGGTATCGACATCCGCGAGCACCTGATACCGGTAGCACCTGCGGCGCATTACTGCTGCGGCGGCATTAAAACCGACGAATGGGCCTGTTCTTCCATTCAGCAACTGTATGCCTGCGGCGAATGTGCCAGCACGGGCCTGCATGGCGCCAACCGCCTGGCCAGCAATTCTCTTTTGGAAGCGCTGGTTTTCGCACACCGCTGCTATGAAGCTATTGCCCGGCAAACAGAAGCCGGCCTCGTGACGCAACCTGATGCTTATGAAATCCCGGACTGGAATGCCGCCGGTACGATGGAACCGAAGGAGATGATTCTGATTACCCAGAGCCGCAAGGAACTGCAGCAGGTAATGACGGATTATGTGGGCATTGTGCGCAACGATGTGCGCCTGGCGCGCGCTACGCGCCGGGTGGATTTGCTATTTGAAGAAGCAGAAGCCCTTTACCGGCGCACCACTATTTCTCCGCAACTGATGGAACTGCGCAACCTCATTACCATTGGCTACCTCATCATCAAAAGCGCTTCCTTCCGCAAGGAAAGCCGCGGCCTGCATTTCAATACAGATTACCCGGAAAAGAGCAAACGCGTGCAGGATATAGTTTTATAATTCTTTACAGGCCGCTTTCCTGTTTTCCAATTTTACAAAACCAAAAAATACATCCTGCTTTGACCAGCCACGAAGATTTTATGCGCCGTGCCATTGTGTTGGCACAGGAAGCTGCCGCAAACGGAGAAATACCGGTAGGCGCCCTGGTGGTATGGAACGGCAAAGTAATTGGCCGCGGTCAAAATGAAACCGAACGCCTCAAAGATGTGACGGCTCATGCCGAGATGATTGCCATTGGCGCCGCCACTAATTACATAGGGGCCAAATACTTGCCCGAAGCCACGCTCTACGTGACCCTGGAACCCTGCCTGATGTGCGCCGGTGCGCTGTACTGGAGCAAGATAGGCACGGTGGTCATAGGCGCTGCCGACGAGAAAAACGGCTACCGGCGCTTCACCGGCGCTACCCAGCCCTTTCACCCCAAAACAAAAATTGTGACGGGAGTTTTGGCAGCCAGCTGCGCGCAGCTGATGCAGGATTTTTTCAGGGCAAGAAGGTAAATGCCGGCCGGAAAACCTATAGCTTTTCCGGCTCATCCAGCATCAGGGAAGGCTTCATGCGCCTGACCACCAGGCCAAACAAAAACAGATGGGCAATGGCAAATACAATGGAAAAGATAAACAGCGGCCAGTCCTGCACACCCGGATCTGTAGTGGCATGGTGCAAAAAGGCTACGCCCAGCAAGAGCAAAGCGGTAATAAGGCCGGCCATGCTGACAATACGGTAGCTGTTGGGCGTTACCTTTTTACCGTTCAGCTTGCTGTGCTTCATACCATAGAATGCGTAAACATCCAGACCCAGCAGCATCCATACAATAAGGCGCACCCAGGTATCGAGCGGCAGAAACACCATCATAAACAGGCAGGTAGCCACGCCCAGTACCGGCACCAGCGGCACCAGCGGCGTACGGAAAGCGCGCGGCGCTTCGGGCATTTTTTTGCGCATAATCAGCACCCCAATGCATACCAGGATAAAAGCGAATAAGGTGCCGATGCTCGTCATTTCGCCCACCACACGGCCGGGCACAAAGGCGGCAAACAGGCTTACAAACACCATGAAAAACAAGTTGGATTTATGGGGCGTGCGGTACTTACCGTGGGTGCGCGAAAACAGTGGCGCCAGCAGGCCGTCTTTGCTCATGGTGTAAAACACCCGGCTTTGCCCCAGCAGCATCACCAGGATTACAGAGGAATAACCCAGCAGAATGGCAATGATGATGCAGGTATTGAGCCAGGGATAAGAAGGCACGATTATGCCCGCCGCATCCGGATAGCCCATATGCTCAATGGCAATGGCTACCGGCGCCAGGTGACTGGCCCCGCTGCCGGCAGTAAATTCTGTATAATTTACCACGCCGGTCATTACGTAAGCAAAAATGATGTAGAGCACGGTGCAGATAAGCAGCGAGCCCAGGATGCCAATAGGCATGGCCTTTTTCGGATTTTTGGTTTCCTGCGCCGCAGTGCTTACCGCATCGAAACCAATGTAGGCAAAGAACACCACCGCTGCCGCGCGGATGATGCCCGACCAGCCAAACTGCCCAAACTTGCCGGTGTTTTCCGGGATAAAAGGCGTCAGGTTTTCGGGCTTAATAAACTGGAAGCCGATGATGATAAATACAAGCACGATGGCTACTTTCAGAAACACAATAATGTTGTTGACCAGGGCCGATTCGCTTGTGCCGCGAATCAGAATCAAAGACATGAGCGTTATGATAAACACCGCCGGCAGGTTCAGGATGCCGGTTACCACCTCGCCGTTTGCCAGCGTAGCCGTGTCAAACGGCGTCATCATCAGTTGCGCCGGCAGATCCACTCCAAACGACTGAAAAAGCTTGCTGAGATAGCCAGACCAGCTGGAGGCCACCGTAGCCGCGCCCACCGCATATTCCAACACCAGATCCCAACCAATGATCCAGGCGATAAACTCGCCCATGGTGGCGTATGAGTAGGTATAAGCGCTGCCGGCAATGGGAATCATAGAAGCAAACTCGGCATAGCAAAGGCCGGCGAAAGCGCAACCCAGGGCGGCTATTACAAAGGAAAGCATGATGCCCGGCCCGGCATAATCGCCGGCGGCAAGGCCGGTCAGCGAAAAGAGGCCGGCGCCAATGATGGCGCCAATGCCCAGCGCAACCAGCGCGCCGGCTGAGAGCGTTTTTTTCAGCCCTTTTTCAGACTCTTCGGCTTCTGCAAATAAAACGGAAAGCGGCTTGCGTACAAACAGACTCATAGGTCGGGAGTATGGAGGTTTTAGGGATGCGGGTAGCCTGGCCGGGAAACTTGCTGCTTCGGGTTTTGGCCCTCGCTGCTTACCCAAACTTTCAATTAAAGGGATGAAAACTAAAACACAATCCTTAAACAGCGGTCATTCCGGCCATTCTTTTTTTTGAGCAGGATAAAAAGCAGCCTTGGAAGTGCTGCTGTTCTTCCCAAAATTCAACATATGGCTGCAGCAAAGGCTGCCTGCTGTAGTAAGTTTGCGGCATGAAAGCAATCCTGCGGTCTTTTCTCTTTTCCCTGCTTATAGTTTTTTCCTTTACGGCGGCCCAAGCACAGCCGCTGCTGCCCGAGGTAACCATTGCCAGCAACAACGGTATTAATTTCCTGAGCTGGAGCTGCCAGTACGATGGCATCCGCTCCATTGCCGTGCAGCGTTCGCCCGATTCGGTATTTAACTGGACGGTTATCGGGTTTGTAAACAACATTAAAAAAGGGCCGCAGGCCTACATTGACGGTCACCCCCGCCCGGGCAAAAACTTTTACCGGCTGGAAATTGTTTTCAACTCAGACCTGCACTGGTTCAGCAATACCGTACAGCTTTTTATAGACAGCAGCGCACTGCAAAACCAGCCGGTGTTGCCGCCCAACGATTCGCTGCAGCACAACGTGGCAGCGCTGCTGAAAAGCGGCGTTATGGCTACCGCCGGGCCCAACGACAGCGTAGCGGTGAAGGTTTCCATTCCCGAAACCAAAGACGCGCAGGCATTCAGCTTTCCCCGCTCCCAATACGTGTTTACCAATCCTTTTACCGGCCACATCAATGTAGAGCTGGGCGCGCTGGGCGGACATAAATATTCGCTGGAATTCTTTAATGATAAGAATAAAATGGTGCTGGAAATACCCCGTATTTCCGAGCCAACAGTCATTATCGATAAAAGAAATTTCCAGCGCAAAGGCCTTTATAAATTCCAGCTTTATAAAGACAAGGAACTGATGGAAACAGGATATGTGACGCTGTATTGAGGGATGAGGGATGGGTGATGGGTGATGGGTGATAAGTGAATAGTCAATGGTGACTACAGACTAACAACTAAAGACTAAAGACTAATACCTAATACCTAACTCCTAAGACCTCCCCGCCCGGCACAGTTTTTTAAAAAATGGGGCTGTAAACCATATAACATCCCATGAAACACTTATCACGAGTATCCATTGCGTTGCTGCTGGCCCTTTTTGCACTGGCCTGCAACACCACTAAAAAAGCACTGAAAGACCCCTACAAAGACCTGAAGCGGGATTTAAGCCTGGCCAAGGTGACGATGATGGGCGATACCATTCGTGTGATTTACCCCGAGATAGCAATGTTTGATTTTGGCAAGGCCGAATTGCGTGCCGACGCGCGCCAACCCTTTACCACCTTTGCCAACATCCTGAAGCGCTACAACCAATTGCGCGTCCGGATTGTAGGCTATACAGACAATGTGGGTACCGATGCGGTAAACTATGATCTTTCCAAACGCCGCGCCCAAACTGCTTTTGATTTCTTCACCAGTCAGGGTGTGGCTGCTGCCCGTATGAACCAAAGCGGCCGCGGCCCCGAAAACCCCATCATGAGCAATGAAACGGAACTGGGCCGGCAAACCAACCGGCGGGTAGAGTTCCTGCTTTATTAAACCTTTATTTTCCTGCCCAAAAGGCAGCTTCATAAAAAACCACAGTTTTTGACTGTGGTTTTTTATTTACACGCAGGGCTGCCGGGCCATTGGTACTTGTAACGTGAATCCCGGATAGGTTTTTATTTCTTCTTTTGCCTCCCTCAAAGAAGCAAAAATTCAAGGCTGTGTCTTTTTCGGCTAAAAACCAGTCTTGTGGGGCTAAAATTTACAAACTCGTCCCGCTTATTGCGGGACTCAGACAGTGCAAATTTTTTAATCCCGACCTACGGTTGGGACCTGATTTTCTTAACGCCAAAAAGACAAGGCCGCCTCCCCGATTTAAAATATGCCCAATAAAAAAGCCCCGCTGCTGCGGGGCTTTTCATAGTTTATGGCTTTAGTCAGATGACAGAACGGCCACTTTATCCTTTCAGCCGGAACGAAAGCAGTTTCCTGTCTGCCGGGAATTTGGAATAATAAAAAAGCACCAGCGCCATGCCATACAGCGGCAGACATGGAATGCGGTAACGGCTCAGCGCGCCGAAGTTGTAAGAGGAAATACCTACGGCAAAAGCGAAGATAACCGCAAACACCAGGCAGAATTGCAGGGTGCCGTTGCCGATAAAGGCCCGCCACATGCGCACAGGCCCTACTGCCAGAAGCACTTTGAGGGTCAACAGTAAAAATAAAGTGGCTTCCAAAGCATTGAACAGCACAAAAATTTTGCGTGATTCCCAGATGTAGGGGCGGAACAAGCCTACGTTAATCCCTGCCGGCGCTTTCTTCAGCAATCCCAGAGGCGTTGGGTCTATAGTACCCAGGCTGTACCCCGAGCCTTCATCGCCGGAAACGCTCAGAATATAATCCCGCGTTACCTGGGAAGTCTGCCCAATATTTTCGAGCGAATACTGCCCCAATTCTGCCGCAAAAGTGTGGGAAAACAAATAAAGGCACGCGATAAACACCAGGCCGGAGATACCAAAAAGCAGGGGTTTGAAAAAAGAGAGTTTTACTTTATCGCCATACAGGGCAATAACCCAGAGGCCCAGCGCCGGCAGAAAAGCCACCAGGATGTAAGGCTTAATAATAAATATAAGATACGAGCTGAACAGGAATAAAGCAATGCTGCTGACATTGAATTTGCGCTGCACCAGTACCCGGTGCGCGGCAAAAATCATCCAGCCCAGGCCAAACATGCAAACGGTGTCTTTAAAAATGCCGGAACCCCAGATAAAGGTGGACGGAATGTAAAGTGTAGCCAGCGCTACCGGCCGCACCAGGTGCGGGTACATACGTGCAAAGGTGCGAAACATGGCCCAGACGCCGCTAAAGCTGATAAATGCAAAGAGGACAGAAGTTGGCAGGAAGGTATTAAACGTAAAAATGGAAAGCAGCGCGGTAGCCCCCACCACCGCATAGTTATTCAGCGTTGTGTACCAGGCAATCTGGGATGTGTATTCCCGGTAGTTTCCATCATACCAATCCGGGATATGCAGCACCAGTTTCAGCCACTTTAGAGGAGATTCTGAAAAAGCAGAATTGACTACCCGCGACTGGAAAAAATAATTGGCCGTGTCTCCGCCGCCATAGTAATACTGATAAACAAGACCGATAAATAGGGCGCCTGCCACCTTTACAGTCAGGCCCGGCAAAAAATAAGGCCGCCAGGCATGGCCAATTGGATAATACCTGTCGCGGATGCGGTAAGCCACTAAATATACCAACCCCAATATTAAAGGCAGCAACAGATAATCCAGCGGGGTGATAAATAATTGCATAAAATAAAAAAGGCCTGACCACGCAACGCTGGCGCCGCCGCGAAATTACAACTTGCCGGCACGCCAGTAAATGAGAAACTTTCTTCCGGTTTGGTAACACGGTCCTAACCGGCCGTCATGTATTGCTGCCACCAATGCTGAAACACCAGCAGCGCCCAAATCGTGGCATGACTGTCGCCCGGATTACCGGAGCGCAGTTTGTCTTTCAGGGCACGGATGGCAGCCGGATCAAATATTTCCTGCTCGCGTATGCGCGCATCGCTCAGTAAATCTTCGTCAATTAAGCTCCAAAGCTCCTTACGAAACCAATCCAGCAGGGGTATTTCAAAGCCTCTTTTCGGGCGGTTGTAAATAGCCTCCGGCAAATCTTTCCGGAAAGCATCCTGCACAATGCGCTTTTTCAGCTGCCCGTTCATTTTATAAGCTACCGGCAGGCCAAAGGCAAAATCCACCACATCCTGATCCAGAAACGGACTGCGCACCTCCAGGCTGTTGGCCATACTCATCATATCCACTTTCACCAGCATGTCGCTCACCAATACCAGATTCATATCCGCCAGCAAAACTTCATTAAAGTCTTTGCCGGCAATACCAGCCGTAAATTCCTGGCGTATTTGCCCCGCCAGGCCAGTTTCTACTTTTGCTTTTAAGGTTGGATGCAGCAGCGCCATGCTTTGCGCCACGGTCTGAAAAGCCGCCCAGCGCCAGTAACGGTCGGCTGCATTCAGGCGCGCGCCGGTGGCAAAGCGGTTCAGTTGCCGGAAGGTATTGGTAAGCTTGTTGTTGCGGCTTTGCGGTAATACTTTCCAAAGCGGACCGCCTGCTTTCACCAGCGTATTCAACAGGCCGCCCTGCCGCATTTTCAATTCTGCGCCATGCTTGTTGTAGCCGGCAAACACCTCATCGCCGCCATCGCCCGAAAGCGACACGGTTACCGCTTTGCGGGTATAATAGCACAGGATGTATTCCGGAATGGCCGAAGAGTCGGCAAAGGGCTCATCCAGGTAGTCCAGTACACTGTGCACGTGCTCCAGGAAATCGTTGCTGGACAGCGAAAACACCGTGTGGTCCGTCTGGTAGCGGTCGGCCACCATTTGGGCATAATGGGTTTCGTCGAAGAAAGGATTGTCTTTGTAGCCAATCGAAAAAGTCTGTAACCCTTTTTTATGCCGGGCGGCCAGCGCCACCACCACGGAAGAATCAATGCCGCCGCTGAGGAAGGCGCCCAGTGGCACATCGCTCATCAGGCGCTTTTGCACAGCCAGCTCCATCAGGCGCGCCGCTTCCTGCTGGGCAGCTTCGTAGGTATAGGCCTGGTAAGCCTCCGGCTTTATTTTTAATTCATAATAAGCCTTTTCCACTACTTCCCTGCCCTTTATGACAGCAAAGTGTCCCGGTTTTAGCTTGCGCACACCGGCCACCAGACTGTAGGGCTGCGGCACATAATTAAGCTGCAGGTACACCGGCAGCATACTGGCATTGAGCTTTTTGGGGATGCCGGCTGCAAACAGGGCCTTCATTTCTGAGGCAAACAAAAGCTTGTCGTCGTCTTCGTAGATCAAAAGCGGCTTCTTGCCAAAGCGGTCGCGGGCCAGTGTCAGCGTACCGGAAGCGGTATCAAATATGGCTACTGCAAAAAAGCCATCCAGCAGCGCAAAGCAAGCCGTGCCCAGGCGGGCAAAAAGCAACAGAAAAACTTCTGTATCAGAGGTGGAGCGCAGCGAAGCACGTTCTGCTTCGGTGAGATATTGTTCTTTTAATTGCTGGTAATTATAAATTTCGCCGTTAAAGGCAATGGTATAGCGCCCGTCTGGTGTAGACATGGGCTGCGCTGCCGCGCAGGAGGTATCTATAATGGAAAGGCGGCGGTGGCCCAGCGCTACGGGATGCTGCACCCATACGCCGCCGGCATCCGGGCCCCTTTTGATCAGGGTATCGTTGGCTGGCCGGAGCTTATCCAGGTACCGTTGACCATTATCAGAAAAACTATAGGCGCCGGAAATACCGCACATGAGAGGTTGAGGTGGAGGTTAAGGTTAAGGTTAAGGTTAAGGTTAAGGTTGAGGAGGTACGGTGGCGGCTGCTAAGATTCAAACAGGTTTAAAAAAGTAGCTGCGTTGGCAGTAATGCTGTACTGGTTTTCTATGGTTTGACGGCCCGCCGCGCCCAGTTGCCGCCGCAAACCGGCATCGGCAATTAACTGCCGCAACGCCAGTTCCCAGTCTGCCGCAGTCTGTGCCAGAAAGCCGTTTTCACCCGGCACCACAATGTCTTTATTCACGCCCACCGGGCTGGCCACGGCAGGTATACCCAGCGAAAGGTATTGTATCAGCTTGAAACCGCATTTCCCTTCACTCCAGGGGTCGGCCGTCAGGGGCATCAGGCCAATGTCTATTTGCAGCAAATCTTCAATTTCGGTAGTGGCATTCCAGGGCACAAAGCGCCAGTCGCGCAGCGAAAGTTCCGGCTTTTTATCGGCGATCACCAGGAAGGTAAAATCCAGATCTTCCTGCAGCCGGGCAATAACCGGCAGCACCTCATCCAGGTATTTAAGGGTGGAATGACTGCCGGTCCACCCTACCGTTACTTTCCCGTCGTGGTGCTGCTTTAGCTGATTGTAGCGCTGTGCGGTATCTACCACAGTTGGGATGCGCCTTACCTGCGATGCCCCCTGCTCCTGCGCAAAGCGGCAGAGATAATCGTTGCCCCCCACTACCGCGTGCGACCACCGGCAAATGCGGCCCACTTTCCAAAACGCCTTCAGCGAGGCTGCCAGCCTGTTTTGCGCAGACGTATTGGGAATCCAGATGGCATCGTCGAAGTCGTAAATAATTTTTTTGCCTAAAACTTTTTTCAGGTACCATTCAAACAGGGGCGGGCCCAGGGGTGCTGCTTCCCGGTGAATAAACACCCAGTCGTAATGGCGGGCTTCTGTCAACAGGGTTTTCCAGCGGCGGAGGTACCCATTAACAATGCCGGCTGCTTTTTGCGGCAGCGAGCCGCCTTTATAAAGCACCTCCCACACGGCAGGCGTCATAAACGGCCGGAGCGTATAGCGGATGCCGGCAGCATCCAGCAGGAAAAGCAGATTTTCCACCCGGAAGCGCTGGGATGGCGCGCGGCCGGCAGGATACGGCAGCAGGAATAAAACTTTTTTACCGGTGCCCGGCATTTGAGGGGTTAGGGGTTAGGTATTAGTCGTTAGTCTTTAGTCTTTAGTCGTTAGGGTTGGGGAAGTGAGAAGATCCCAGAACGGCTATGACTTTGCAATCAGGAAAGTATGTTCGCAAAAATAGCCGATAACTGCCCAGTACCGTTCCCGAATTTATGCCGGATAAATGCCGCCGCTTCTTTTGACAGGGCGCCGCGATAGCCGTCATCGTTCATCAGTTGCTCCATTGCCGCTGCAAAACCGGCGGCATCGCCCACCGGCAGCAAAATGCCCGATACGCCCGGTACCATCATTTCGGCAGGACCGCCACAGTCAGCACTGATTACCGGCAGGCCATAATACAGCGCTTCGTAGCACACCATGCCAAAAGACTCGGAATGGGAAAAATGCAGTACCGCATCATAGTCTTTCATCACCGCTTCCACGTTGGTAACCGGGCCGTTTAGCCTTGCCAGTGTTTCCAGGCCCTCAGCGGCAATGTATTGTTGCAGCTCCTGCCGGTAGGCTTCGTTTTTTTCCAGTTCCATGGTGCCGCCGTAGAAATCCACCACAAAACCGTTTATTCCTTTTTCTTTCAGGATGCGGATGGCCCGCAGGGCATCTTCCTGTCCTTTGCCGCGGATGTAATTGGCCAGGTACAAAAACCGGAAGACGCCGCCCTTCTTTTCCTGCAACTGATAAGGCGGCAATTGCTCTGTTACCTGAATGGGATCGTAAACCACCTGCACCCGCGCGTCCTGACCCCAGTCTTTTTTAATGGCTTCCGAAACGGCTATGATGGCATCTGCCCTTTTGAGGTGCCAGTTTTTCCAGAAATCATAGATACGCCCCGGAAAGGAACGGCGCAGCATCCGCGCATGCACTACCAAAGGCAGCTTTTTGCTGAACGCCTGCGCGGCGTAAGGCGTGAGGTTGTAGAGGTCGTTCAGGTGCAAGGCCTGTGGCTGCTCTTTCTGTATGATTTTCTTCAGCCGGCGGCCGTTGGCAAAGAGGGCCGGCAGGTAGTGCAGCAGTTTGGAAGGACTGCGGCCGATTTCCACAAAAGGCAGGGTATGCACGGTGACATGCTGCCGGGCTTCTGCAACTACCGAGGAACCTTGCGGCAATACCCACACATGCCGGTACTGGGGCGTGGCAAGGCACCAGGAAAGCAGGGCTTTATAGGCGCCGGTAACGGCGGTAGAGTTGTCTATATGGAGGATAACAGGGCGGGACAAGGCTTGGAGATGCGCTATTGGCGTTACTTCAAATGAATACATCAGGATACGACTTCCGCCAGCGCTGTTACTTTATTGCCTTCCTGAACCATGGGTCCGCCCGTCTTGTGTCCGCCAAAGGCAAAAAGCTTTTTCAGGCGCAGGAATGGCCGCTCGTACAGGTAAAAGGAAAGCCAGGCAATAACAATGGTAAGTGCAAAGCTTAAAAGCATAAAGGCTGGGCCGGAGGCCACCGGGCTGCCGGCATGCAGTAACTTTTGCAACAGAAAGCTGCTTGCAAACATGGCGATGGGATGCAGCATGTAAAGGCCGTAGGAAATTTTACCCAGGAAGCCCATGACCTTGAAGCGGCCAAATTTCAGGAGCGAATGGCGCGCGAAGTTTTGTTCCAGTATAATGCAGGAAAACAAAACAGCACCCAGCATGTGCAGCACATAGGTATTAATTGGCAGCCCGTGTAAATGAAATGAGCTATAAATCAGCAAGCCCGCCGCTGCATAAATTGCCAGGATCAGATAGCGGTTGATGTTTGTAAAGAAAGCAAGGAATCTTTTGCTGTGAAATGCCTGATAGGCAAACCAGGCACCAATGGCTATTTCGCCAATCCGGGTTAAAGAAGAACTGTACAGTTGACTGAAATCATTAAAATAATAGCAGGCAAAGCCAAAAGAAAAGAGGATGAAAAACACCGGGATGTAGCGATACCATTGCGGACGTATCAAAAAACAAAGCGGCCAGACCACGTAAAACTGCTCTTCAATAGACACCGACCAGGTGATGTTCAAAACCAGCGGAAAGCTCCGGATGCTATCCAGCGCCGGATTCAGAGAGATGACACCGAAGTTGCTTAAAAAGGTAGCATACAGCCACACCGGGTAATCAAAATGAAGGGGTTGCCCCATCATTTTGTATAAAAAGGGCAACACCACCAGGCCGGTAAAAATCACCAGGGCATAAAGGGGCCAGATGCGCAGCACCCGCCGCATGTAAAATGCGCCTACGTTTACCTTTCCTTTTTTCCGGACTTCTACCAAAAGCAGCCAGGTAATCAGGAAACCGCTGAGCGCAAAAAAGAAGGTAACCCCCCAGCCGCCGCTCGACAAAACACGGACCAGCCCCAAAAGCAGGGGCTGACTGGTAAACGATGCTACATAATCGTACAAGCCTACATGGAACAGGAACACCAGCATAAAGCTGATAAACCTCAGTGTATCCAGGTTTTCAAAAAAAGGCTTTTCCTTTTGCTTTTCCACTTGTTCTGAAACAGCATCTGTTTGCCCCAGCTTTTTTGACCCTGCAAGATCCGGCATCATCAATTAAATTTATTTTTTTATGATAAAAAAACCTTATTCTATGGCTTCAAAAAAATTCGGTCAACTGCAAAACATGGAGCGGGCAACCCGTTTAATTATCAATTCAAATCTATGAAAGAATGTCTGCTTAATTTTCCGGGCGCCAAAAAAGCGGTAATACCCGCACTATATACACAGCTTATTTTTTGCGCAATGGCCACAACAAACGGAACACATGCCGCTTCATATCTATCAGCCACTGGCGGTCCGTGACCTTGCTGATGGTATGCAGGCCGTCTTTGTAATAAGCGTCAAAGGGCCGCAGCTCTTTTATTTCTTCCTCCACAAACTCGGTGGGCGTCAGTGTAATAATTCTATTCAGCACCACGCTCCCACCGTAGGTCCTGCAAAAGTTCTGGGCCGGCCGTATCAGGTTGCCGGCTGCATCCAGGTAAGGCGTGCCGGCTGGCCGTGCACTTCTTGCGGAAATCTTTACCGGATTGCCCGGGTGGGGCGTAAAAGGCGCCGACAAGCTGTCGCTGAAAGCCAGGTGCAGGTGCTGATCGCCGTCGTACTGTTGGTTATGAACGGTGTAAAACAGCCAGTAGCGGTTTTCGTGCCGCAGCAGGGTGGCATCTGCAAAAGCATCGCCCTTCAGTAAATCGCGCTCCCACACCCATTGCTTTGGAAAAGCAACTGCACGGTACAGGGATACCTTTCCGGCAGCGCCCGTTTCCGGTATCAGGTAGGTGTCGCCGTTTTCGTGAAAAAGGTAAGGGTAAGATGCATGACAGGTAATATCCAGCCCCTGTGGCTTATATCTTTCCAGCTCCTTTCCTGCAGCATCCAGCCGCGCTACCAGCAGCTTTCCCCTGCCCCCGTCGCTGTAATCCAGCTCTTCAAAAAATACGGCAGTGTCGCCTTCCGGAAGTACTGCCCCAAAACAATCGGCATTGAAGGTGGATTTATTTTTATGACGAAGCAGCTTTTTGGGCATTTTTTCCGGCGCAGCCAGCAAATCCGCCATGGTTCCTTCCAGCAGCGCCACGTTCCATTTTTGCATCACAAACAAACGGAACCAAAGGGCTTTGGCGATATTCCCACCCAGCAAAAAAAGAAAGCGTATGAACTGCAGGTTGGTAGGATAGCGGTAGATGGGCGCCGTGGTAGGCGTGGGCGGGTCGTTCAGGTAAGCCGCATTACCACGCGCAATATCCTGGCACACCCAGGCCGGCCATTTCGCGCTTTCATAATAGGCCTGATCCACGTTTTTCACGTAGGAATGCCGCTTGGTGCGGAAAATGCCTTTCTTCAGCACCACCCCGCCATCCAGCTTGTTGGTAAGCCGTTGCAGCACCGAGCCGGTTTCGGGGTCGCCTTTGTAGATTTCCCAGAAGCAGGGCGGACCGCCGCGGTATTTCAGCTCGTCATCGTGGTGAAAAGACCAGACGCCATAGGCAGGCACCTTCAGGATGTCGCCGCGGATGATGTTGAAGCCAAAGCGCAGGATAATATCCAGGCGGTAAGAACGGATGGTTTCCAGGTCTTCCGCTGAAAAGTACTGGGAATATTTTCCCTTCTTTCGCACCACGCAGGAGATCGTGGGCACGCCCTGCAACAAATCGCCCGCGTCTTCGGGACGCATGGAAGCAGGCTTGTACAGGGTGCGGGTATAGGCGGTAAACAGCAGGCGGGAAGGCGCAATGTCTTTTACTTTTTGCAGCCGCGAGCGCTGCGGGTAATTGGCCGGATCATCCAGAATTAAAAGGCTGATTTCCACCAGGCCGGTAGCCAGCATATGTTCCAGGCATAGCTTTTGCCAGCGGGGCAGCTCCGTGCCCAGGCACATGATGCCCAATCGTAATTTTTCCACGCCTGCTACAGGGTATCTATTAAATTCAGCCAATCGGTTACAATGGTTTCTTTGCGGTACGCGCTTACCTTTTGCAGGCAGGCTGCTTTGGCGCCGGCGTACCAGTCTTTATCCTGCAATTTTCGAAGCGCATCCAGCCAGACGCCCAGCTGTGCAGCATCCGGCGCATCGGTATAATAATCGGGCACCAGGATGCCGCAGGCCACCGGTTCAGCCGCTGTGGCGGTCTGGGGTTTAAACTGCCCATCATTACAAAGAATTTCCCGCGGACCGGTTTCACAATCTACCGAGATGACCGGTGTGCCACAGGCCAGCGCTTCGCCCAGCACCAGGGGAAAGCCTTCAAAGAAAGAGCTCAGCACAAAGGCTTCGGCGCGCGCCATAAAGCGGTAGGGATTAGTTTGCTTGCCTACGAAATAAACATCGTAATGGGCGTGCAGCGGCTGCCCGCCTTCCGGTTCATACACGGCCAGTCCTCTTGACTGCGCATGGGCCACCAGGTCTTGTTTTAATTCGCCTTCCCCCAAGATGCATAGTTTTTTATGCAAGCCGGCCGCTTTTGCCGCAGCCAGCATATCTAAGAGTACTTTTTGGTTTTTCTGCCGGCTCAGGCGGCCGGCATGTACCAATGTTCCAGGGCTTTCAAAGATGGGCGCATAGACCTCCAGGCTTTCCTGGCTCAGCTGCCCGATACGGTTGACCTCGAAAAAGTTAGGAATAGACACCACCTTAGTGGCAGGCAACCCGATGCCGCGCAGTTCCGCGCCCATGGCTTTGCTCACCGCCACCACCTTGGCCGACTGCCGGTAGCTCAGGGGCAGCACGGCCTGGTTCAGCACCTTCTTTTTCAGCGCCGATTTGGCGCTGTCGCCGTGGATAGAGCCGTGCACGCAAAGTACTTTTTTACAGTTGCCTGTATTACTCCAGCTCAGCAGGATATTAGGGCCTTCCATATGGCTGATGCACACGTCAATCCGGTGTTCTTTCACCAGTTGTTCCAGCCGCTTTTTGCGGTTCAGGAAACGGGAAAGGCTGTTGCCGGTTGCCGGTTGTTCATCCAGCGCCAGTACCGGGTAGTGGCTTTTAAAAGCGGGCTCAAAACCATCCAATGTAAAAACGCAAAGCAACAGGTTGTGGGTTTCCGAAAGCGCTTCGGACAGGTGGTAGCATACTTTTTCGGCGCCGCCCATGCTCATCTGGGTAATGAGCATAAGGATGTTTTTACGGGGGTGGGTCATGGAGGAGGTTAAGGTTGAGGCTAAGGTTGAGCAGATGAGGCAGGGTCGGGTTTGCCTTCGTAAATGGCTTCATAGCGGGCCACGCAGGTCTGCATGTCAAACTTTTGAAAAGCCGCCGCTGCGCGGGAAGCCAGTTGTTCCCGCAGGCCACGATCCTGGTACAGGCGTTGCAGGGCATCTGCCAGGTCCGCTTCCATTTTCATTTTATCAGACAAGGGCAGCAATAGTCCGGCCATAGCGCCTGTTTCTGTCTGCAACATGCTCCTAACCTCGCCGATGTCGGTGGCTATAACCGGTTTGTTGCAGTAGAGATATTCAATAATAACGGTAGGCAGGCTTTCCGCTTTGTAGTAAGAAGGCAGTACGCCTACATCAAACAGGCGAATGTAGCCGGTGGTATTGGCGGTATAGCCGGCAAAGTGAATGTTTTTGTGCTGGCCGTGTAACAGCCGCAACCTATCTGTTTCCGGGCCGGCGCCTACCAGCACCAGTTGTGCGTCTGGCAGTTGCAGGCTCAGGAAAGCGTTTATGAGCAATTCCCAGCCTTTTTCCGGAATGCCGCGGGCTACCATGCCAATGACGAAATCGTGTGCCCCGATGCCCAGGCTTTCGCGGCTGATAGGGGTTTCGTCTTTTACCTCATATCCGTTCAGGATGGGGGGCACCGAAAGCCCGGGATGAAACCTGCGACCCAATTCAGCAAACTGCTTTTGCTGCTCTGTTGAAATTACGGCCATGGCCTGTAGCGAGGCAACCGTATGTGCCAGTTTTTTTCCGTATTGCCGGATGCCGTAGGGCCGCTGGGTGCGGTACAATAAATAATCGCCGTGATGGGTAGCCACATGCCGGAACGGGGGCAGTTGTTTGCGATTCAGGCAGGCTACATAATAATCCGGCTTAAAGAGGTGCGAGTGCACCACGCTTATTTTATGCTCGCGGATGGCTGCTGCCAGCGCTTTGCTGACGTCGCGTTGCAACAGGCTGAAATCAATACCGAGGCGGCACAGCAGGCCATCGAACTTTTGGCGGAGCCGGGCGGCTTTTTGCTGAAAATTGAGGATACGCACCGAGGGGTGGAGGGAAGCCGCAATTTCCTGCTGCGTGCGGCCCGGATGCACTACAAACAAAAATACCCGGTGCCCGCGTGCCTGCAGCGCATTGGCCAGCCGTACGACAAAAGTTTCGGCACCCCCGGGGTGCAGCGTTTCGGTAAGGAGGAGGATGTTCAAGAAATGATTGCTAACTTTTAATACAGCGCTTTAGCCAGTACTTTACTGAAGCCCACAGCAGCGGCGCCACCGGATTTAACCGCATGGATTTCCACAGGTACGTCCTGGCCAATTGTAAATTGCCGCCGTCTATCTGGAAAACGGCATAGTCCCTGTATTGCCGGGCCATCAATTTCCGGTTGCCCAGTATTGTTTTCTCCCAGTTTTTTATGGCGGCCACATTGCCCTGCTTCACCCAGTCTGTGCCCGTCTGCCTGCGTTGCGCTATTAATTCATAAAATAATATCGTCGTAAACATCTTATGCAGGTTAAAAGTCCGGTGGTTGGACGCTGCATGGGTACGTGCGTGATACAAGGGTTCCGCAATATGCCAGCCTTTGGTTCCTTCCAGCAATTCCATGATAAAGTAGCGGTCCATAGAGGTGCCACCTTTAAAGTAGGGGTGCATTGCCGGCACTTTTTGAAGCAATTCGCGGCGGAATAAAACGCTGGCCGGCACAGAAGGAAAATCATCTTCAATACCATTTACCAGGCCGCTTTGCTCTGCTTCCGGCAAAGCCACCCGTCCGTCGGGATAATGAATGGCAGCCTGCGTACCCACCAGCGCAACGCCGGGGTGGGCCTGCAGCACCTTTATTTGCTTTTCAATTCTGTCCGGCGAGGTCCAGTCATCGGAATCCTGTATCGCTATAAACTGGCCGGTAGCTTTTTGAAACAGGAAATTATAGTTATCCAGCAGGCCCAGGTTTTGGGGCTGACGAAAAAGTTTTACCCGTGCGTCTTTAAGGGCATATGCAGCGGCTATTTCCGCAGAATTATCTGTAGAGGCATCGTCCGAAATCAGGATTTCGATGTCTTCATAGGTTTGCAGCAACAGGCTATCCAGGCACTGGGAGAGATAGGGCGCACAATTGTATAACGGGACAAGAACGGATACTTTCCTATTATCGGCATGCATAGCCAAAGCTTATTTTGCCGGCAACCATCAGGAGCATACCAGGGGCTGCCTGTAAAAAAATAATACGCTCTTTAATAATTACCTGCCCAAGCGGGCCCGCAGGGAAGAACGCAAATAATAAGAAAGTGTCCGGTAGTTTTCTTTCTTAAACGGCGACAGCAGGAAGGATTCGAGCAGCAGGGCCTTGGCCTGCACAAATTTTCTTTTATCAATGTACATGGCTGCCCACATGCGCTTGCGTTCGCTCATAAAAGAGCGCTTGCGCAGCAGTTCTTCCTCGTAGGCTTCTATAGCTGCAAAGTTTTTTTGCTCCAGCCAGTCGGTGCCGGTTTCGCGGCGCTGCCGGAACAGTTCGTGCAGCAGGGGCACTACAATCAGCTTACGGGGGCTGTTCAGCACGTTGGTAATGGAATCGGGGTTGCTGCGGTAGCTGTAAAGCAGCTTGTCCAATACATAAATGGGGTATTTCTCATTGGCTACCGCGGTCCAGTAATGGTCGTCGCCCATGCCGCAAAACAAAGGCGAATAATAGCCAAACTCTTCGTACAGGCTGCGGTGCACCATCAGCGAGGGAAACCAAAAAGGGTATTCGGATCGTTCGCCCTGCACCCAGCCGCTTTCGCCGATTTTCGAGAAACGGAACGGCTCCCCGTCTTCATCGGTTTGAAAATAACCGCAGCCAATTATTTTTACATCCGGATAGCGTTCTGTTACGCCAATTTGTCGTTCAATGCGGGTAAAATCAGAAAAGTCGTCGCTATCGTTTTGTGTAATGAACTCCCCGCGTGCCTGTTGCAGTGCAAAGTTTTTATTAGCCACATAGCCCAGGTTTTCTTCCTGCAGAAACAGGCGCACCCGGGGATCTTTGAGCTGTTGTAACCATTCACGGGTACCGTCGGTAGAGCCATCATCGCTGATGATCAGCTCCAGATTCTGATAAGTTTGATCCAGGATGCTGAAAACTGCCTTTTGTATATAGGGCCGGGTGTTGTAAGCACACATTACAACACTTACCAGCGCACCGGGTGAATGAGCCATGATAGGTATTTAATTTTTTGGAGCGATACTCGGTCTTCGCTCCAACGCCAGGCCGCAAAATTAAGCCTTAGCCGCCAAATAAGCGGTAAGCAATTGCCAAAGAGTTTAAATCATATTTTAAGATTATATTGAAGACCGGCTGGCTCTCAAACCATAAATTCCTGAATCATTTTTTCCAGTTCCCTTACATCCACCAGCAGGTCATGCTGGTCGGTACCCTTCTCATTAACTGCACCCGTAAATACGGTTCCATGCTCATCAACAGACCGGCATAACATCGCGGCATAGGGAAAACCATACTGTACGCATATCCAGTAATAAAAAGGATCCATAAACCTGTCCGGATAAAGTTCCATGAACCGGAGCGGTTTGCCTCTTCTGAAAATGATACTGGACAAAGCTGCGCCATGGATACCAATGACATGACTGGCGTTCATAAACAGGCTTATCTGAGCTTCCAGGGAAGTGTTTTCCACCTCTACATAGCTAAAGCCATATTTATCCAGCACCCGGATCACTTCTTCTTTATTAACCAGCCGGCGGCTGTTTTTTCTGCCAACAAAAATCTTATTGTTTCCGTTGGTATCTATCCGGTCTATAACTTCCCTATCAATCAGGTCCACAGCCGCGTCGAAATTGATTTTATGGGCCCACCAGGCATTCAGGAAATAAGCATCCTCTGTTTCAACAAAGGTTTTGGGTTCCTGGAAATACCAGTTTTGCTCCCTGAAGACGGAAGAAAGTTCCATAAAGCCCTGAAAATAAGCCATTTGCTGCACGGCCGCCGGCATAACAATGTGTGCGTCCGCTATGCCAAGTTCCTTTGCCAAACTTATTTGGCCGATAATGTCATTCAGGAAATGTCCGTAATTGTTCCAGGAATAATTCACCGGAATTATCTTGCCCAGCTTTACTGTTTTACTGCGTGTCAGGTATTTCAGGTACATGGGCGGCGGAAAGTTGTTGACATGCTTGTTGTAGTTGGAATAAGGCAACAACTCCCATTTTTTGGTCATGGCCCAGCCCATATCAGGCTCCAGGATGCAGCCTGCGGCATAACGATAGCAATAGCGCCGGAGTAACCATTTATTACACGCCTGCAGGAATGCTGCCAGGGTTGGCGGTATAAACCTGTCGAATTGCGGATAAGCATTGATCATCAAATCGGAGCAATAGCTCATCTGCTCATCCGCTGGCGGTGGCAGGCTGCGTGCAAACAAGGCGTTGTCTGCCTTTCTTAAAAGTTGCTTTATCACAACACTAAATTTATTCAAATGGCTCTTAGTAGCATGCAGGCAGCACGGGCAGTCAGAAAACAAGTTACCCCACAACCCGGCTGCGAGTATCCCCCATTATTGCCTGGCTTTGAGGATGCCCTGCCTGGTTTTTAACCTCCAGGCATAAAAAAGCGTCCGGAGGTTTTGAAGGCGCCAGGGATTCAACTGAAACGCCTTCCGTGCCAGTGCCCAGCCTTCCATCACCTTCTTATGGTCCAGTTGAATGCAGGAATAATACTGGTATTTTTCTGCCATAAACCTCCGGTCCGATAACAATTGCTGCTCATAGGCCAGCAATTGTGCTTCTTTTCCTTCCGCCAGCCAGTCGGTACCGGTTTCCCGCCGCTGTTTTCTAAGTAAGTAATAGGCATCCAGAACCGACAGTTTTCTGATATACCGCTCATCTATACTTCTGTGATCAGAATTCGTCCTGATAAGCACGTGATACAGCGGTTCATTGATGTAATAGCCTTTGAAATGGCTCAGGCAACACAAAATAAAGTAGCGGTCCATGGCTATCAACCGTTCGAAATAAACGTGAAAGCCGGGAACTTTTTCCAGAATAGCGCGTTTGAAAAAAATAGTTGCCGGATCATAATGCTCTTCGCTGAAAATATCCAGAAAGCCGTCCGCGATATCGCCTTTCTCAAAGTCTGTACCGTCTGGCCTGTGATAGCGGCTTTTGCAGAAGCAAAAATCTGCCTGTTTTTCTTTTACGGTCGCCAACTGACGCGCCAACCGCTCCGGCGCGCACCAGTCGTCGGCGTCCAGAATAGCCAGGTAGTCGCCTTTGGCTTCAAAAAACAGGCGGTTATAGGTAAATACATGTCCCCTGTTTACTTCGTTAGATAGCAGCCGGATGCGCGGCTCGTGCGCCGCATACTTTTTTAAAACAGCAATGGTATCATCGGTAGAGCCATCATCGCATATCAGCAACTCCCAATTGCTGTAAGTCTGCGATAATACACTTTCAATAGCCCTGTGTACGAATGCAGCATCGTTATAAACCGGGGTAACAACGGATAGGAGTGGATTTGCCAAGAAATAAACTTTTATGGATAGGATATCGCAAGAACCCTGTTGCTTTTCGGATGCATACTGCCGGATACCGGCGGGGGAAGAAAAGCGCCGTTTTTAATTAAGTTCATCTGCCGGTGGCGGCGTATGCTTCCCAGGCGCGCGGTAACCTTCAGGAAGGCTTGCCAGGAAACGGAAAGGTTTCTGAAATCCGGAAAAACCAGCGCATTAAAAGTTGTTACCAGCAGCCTGCGCCAACAATTAAAATAATTTTTAATGAATGATTCCTCTTTTGACTTCAACAACAATAAATAACGGGCGTATGCTTTCCATTCCTGCTTGCGGCGCGCGTAAATTTTGCTTTCAGGATAATAATGGTACACAGTGGCCGCAGGCGCCAGCCCTGCTTTCCAGCCATGCCATTCAAACCGGCGCCACAAGTCGTCATCTTCGCCATACATAAAAAACAAAGGGTCAAAGCCACCCACCTGTTCCAATGCCTCCTTCCGGATAAGCCACATGGCAGCCGGCATCAGCGACACTTCATAAACCTCGCGGGCACGGCCAAAAAACATGTCGGAGGCCAAAGCCGGATAAGCCGGATAAATGTATTCAAGCAAAAACATATCCAGGCCCGTGCCCTCATACGCATAAAACATAGGTGCGAGCACACCGTAATCCGGGTTGTTTTCAGCAGTCAGGAGCAGGTTTTTCATGCAGTCTTTCTCCAGTCTGGCGTCCTGGTTCAGGAGGGCAATAAAGGCAGCGCCCCGTGCCTGCGCGTATGCCATACCCTGGTTATTAGCCACCCCAAACCCACGGTTCACTTTATTAATAATTAAGTGTACGTCCGGAAATGCTTCCTCCATAAGGGCAACCGTTTCATCTGTGGAGCAATTATCTACCACAATTACACCTGCAGGAACCGAGCTGCTGCTGATACTTTCCAAACAGGGTTTTATCCACTGGCTGGCATTATAAGTAACTACCACTACCCATAAAAGAGGTATCCCCGCTTCATTCATTCGCATCCTGCTTTAAGGGCTACAAAGGTAAATAATGCCACTTTAAACGGCTTTCCAAAACTTCTCGCCTATAGGAAAGCGGCCAACCTCATGTAGCCGGGTTCAAGAGGCCCCGGCACCACGTCTTCCAGTGGCAACATCGTATTATAACTGCATGATTGGCCTGGACTTAAGCCTGTTGAAATAGACTTTGCAGGCGCCCGGTCTGAAGCCAACAGACGCCAACGCGCTTTATGGTTGCTTACCTAACAGATTATTTAGCGCTTCCGGAATCTTCTGTTTTTTTTATTCTTCGAAGCCAGTATACCGCACTCTTAATGAAGTACAGGTTGGGCTTGGGCAATATTGATGCTTCCAGAATTAACGGAAGGCTTAAGAAGTATTCTTTATTACGCAGCAATTCACACCCATACATGCCCCGCTCATAATGCAGCAGCGCTTTGTTTTTTTTAAGTAAACTGGCTGCCGACAGGCCCTTTAAAGTATTGCTGATGTAATGATGCATCATTCGCCTGTAAGTGGCGTGTTCTTTATAATAGCTACTCTTTTTACTTTGACTGCCCCGCACCGTTGCGTTATGGTATCTATGGTAATTTTTAGTAGCATTGCCAGAATAGTAAATATCCGTTTTAAGGGCCATCACGCTCCAGGTTACCCAGTCTCCTACCATCCGCAATTCTGTAATGTCTTTAGTAAGCACTTCTTCCAGCAACTCTTTTCGAACAATTACCGCGCTTGCATTAGGAATGCAATTATTATCTATTAAATGTTGGCCCAAATACCCATGGCCTTCCCATACACCTGCCTTTAGGTCATAGGGTTTATATTGTAGTATTACCTGCGACGCTTCATCTACCGGCAAGGAAACACAATAACGCAATCCACAGGTCGCTGGTATAACTTCTGATAATAGTGTTTCTAAAAAATTAGGGGCACAAAAATCATCACTTTCTGCAATCCAAATCCATTCCCCTTTTGCCAGCTTCAAACCTTTCTCCCATTGGCGAAAAGTTGACCCGCTATTTTTTTCATTATAAACAATCTGACTGACTTTAGGATGATGCGTATAGGACGCCATGATATCCCGGCTTGCATCGGAAGAACAATCATCCAGTAATATCACTTCGTAATCGTTATAGGTTTGAGACAACACACTGTCTATACGCTGCCGCAGGTATGGCGCGTGGTTGTAATTGGGAATGATAACAGAAACAGTCGTCATATTTCAATTTATATTTCTACTTTCTGGTAACCTAAACGAATACTTGTCTTGTTGTATTCGCTCCATTCGCCGATATCCATCCAGGCGCCTTCGCTTACGGGAAACACCCCTACCCGGCCACCCCGGTTTTTTACCTGCTCAATGAGCTCGGTGATATGAAAATGCTGCTTTTCCGGAATTTCATCCAGCAGGTGCGGTTCCAGGATATACATGCCGGAATTGATCTTAAAGGTATATTCCGGCTTTTCCTGGATATTGGTCAGGATGCCGCCCTCGCCTGTTTCCAGCACGCCATAGGGTATGGGATAATGCTTTAGCACGCCCACGATGGTAATCTCATTCTGATGCGACTGGTGATAATCATATATCTCTGCGTAGTCGCAATCAATGATAATATCGCAGTTAGACACGAAGAAGGTACTGTCAATTTCCTGCCGCAGCAGGTACAGGCTGCCGGCCGTGCCAAAAAAATCATCTTCCAGAAAATAAGAAATGTTGTATTCCGGGTTGTCCAGCGTATCAAAGTAATGCCGGATCATTTCGGCCCTGTAATTCAAGGTCATTAGAAAACGGCGGCAGTTCACTTCCACAAACCGGTCCAGGATGTGTTCCAGGATGGTTTTATCGCCCACCGGTATCAGCGGCTTGGGCAGCACATTGGTAATGGGTTTCAGGCGGGAGCCTTTGCCCCCAGCCATAATCACAACCGGCAGTTGCAGATCGGCGCCGGGCATTTTTTGCTCGCTGCCAAACACTTCGTCCCAGAAGTAAACGCGCTGCAGGGTATTTTCTTCGGTCACTACCGGCATGCATTCGGTGCGGTAGTGCAGCATCTGGCCTTTAATATGCTTAAAATTGTCTTCCGGCCGGGCCAGCGTCAGACCGCTCTTCCGGGTAATGTTGCCAATAGCCTCGGTAGTGGGCGTATTTTTAATGATGGCCCGCTGAATATCCCCGATGCTCAGCAGCCCGGCAAACTGGGCGCCATCCATAATCAACAGCAGCTTTACCTGCAGATCATCCATCTTTTTCAGCGCGGCCAGGATGCTGGTTTCCGGGGGAACGGTGATTTGTTCCACCCTTTTCTTGTTTTGTTTCATAAAGCAACTGTGGGTATTAAGGCCTGCATCATTTCTTCCAGGCCCTGTTTCAGCGTATAGGCAGGCTGCCAGCCCAGCTCGCGGGTGGCTTTCTCATGATTGCACACGGTATCCAGGATTTCATTGGGGCGCTGCTCGCCGGTTACTTGCAGGGAAAGCGTTTTCCCGGTCAGCGTTTCCAGCAAGCGGCAGACGTCCGGGATGGTATAGCTGACGCCACTGCCGATATTATAAACTTCCAGGTGCGGCTGCTCCTGTTCCAGCGCCTTTACCAGGGCGGCGGCTACATCCTGCACGTGCACATAATCCCGCCGGGGCCGGTCATCAAATACCGTGATGGTTTCGCCGGCAAGCGCCTGACGCACCAGCTTGGGAATCAGAAAATGCGCGGCCTGCCCCGGACCGTAAATATTAAAAGGCCGGAGGATGGTGGCGGGTACGCCGAAATCGCGGTGGTAAGCCTCGCAAAGTTGTTCACCCATCGCTTTGCTTTGCGCGTAAGGATTAAAAGGCTGAACCGGGTGCCGCTCGTCTATGGGCTGATAATGCGGCTGCCCATACACGTAAGAGCTTACATAGATCATGCGGGCCTCGTTTTGCCGGCATAGCTCCAGCACATTCAGGGTGCCGCCCACATTGGTATTATAGAAAAGCGCCGGCTTTTTGTAGGCATCGGGCACAAAAGAAGCCGCAGCCAGGTGCAGCACCGCGTCAAAACGGGGCAGCGCGGCCAGGGTTTCCGGCCGCGTCAGGTCGTAACCGCTGCTACGGCCAACAGGCAGGACCTCCACGCCTTCCATGGCTGCCAATAAGGCACCCACCCTGCTGCCCAAAAAACCGTCTATTCCGGTAACCGCTACCACCATAATGCTTAGATGTTATAAATTCCTGCTTTGTACTGGCGTAAATTTTCCGGCTCGCTAAACCAGGCTACGGTTTCTTCCAAACCTTCGCGCAGGCTGTACTGCTGTTGCCAGCCGGTATGCTCCTTCAACTTTTGATTGGAACCAAACAAACGGAACACTTCGCTTTTGGCAGGCCGCAGGCGTTCTTCGTCCGAAACGATGCGCGCGGCAGGGTTAATAATATTTATGAGCGTTTGTGCCAGGTCGCCCACCGTAATTTCAGACTGGGTGGCAATGTTGCAATCCTGGCCAATAAGGCTTTCCGATTTGGCAATTTCCACGAACCCGTTCACCGTGTCTTTCACGTAAAGCAAATCGCGGGTAGGCGTCAGGTCGCCCAGCTTAATGGTTTCTTCGCCATTTAAAAGCTGGGTAATAATGGTGGGTATTACCGCGCGGGCCGACTGCCGGGGGCCAAAGGTGTTGAAGGGCCGCACAATGGTCAGCGGCAGGTTGAAGCTGCGGTAAAAAGATTCCGCGATGCAATCCGCCCCTATTTTGGAAGCAGAGTACGGCGACTGCGGCTGCCGGGGGTGCTTTTCATCGATCGGCACATACTGGGCAGTGCCATAGACTTCTGAGGTAGAAGTAACCAGCACGCGCTCTATGCCCAGGTCTTTAGCGGCCTGCACGATGTTGAGGGTGCCTTTTACATTGGTATCAATGTAAGAATCCGGCGAATGATAGCTGTAAGGAATGGCAATGAGCGCTGCCAGGTGAAACACTACCTCGCAGCCTTTCATGGCCGTGCGCACGCCGTTGGGGTCGCGCACATCGCCGGTAAAGATTTCTATTTGGGAAAGCACATCCTGCGACAGGCCATCCAGCCAGCCCCAGGAGTTGAAAGAATTGTAATAGCAAAAGGCTTTTACCCGGCAGCCTTCTGCCAGTAATCTTTCCACAAGGTGGCTACCGATAAAGCCATCGGCGCCGGTAATGAGTACTTTTTTACCGTTTAGGTTCATGTGTCCTTGTTATTAGGATTTAAAGATGTATAAATCTTCCTGAGAAGTTTAAAGCCGGGAATACGGTGCATTTGCTCGTAAAAGCGGCGATATATATTTCTTTCTACATAGAGCGTAGAAATATCCCCCAATTGTCTTTGAAAAAAATCATAGTGTTTTCTAACCACGTAGTTTTTTCCCTGCTGCCAGTTAGGACCAAGCATTTTAGAGGTCAATGAATTTTCGCGGACGCGGTAGTAAAAGCCCACGAATGGCAATTTCTTTACCTGTCCACCTTCTTTTAGCAGGTTAATCCAAAACTCGTAGTCTTCAAAACCTTGTTTTAACTGTTCATCATATCCCCCTACACGTTCCCAATCCGTACGACGAAACATTGCGCTGCAGAATATCATATTTTCAATGGCTAACCATTCGAAAGTAAATTCCTGAAGTTTCCAGATCCCTTTCCGCACACCAAAATTTTCTGCTTCACAGTAAACAAGGCTCAATTTGGGTTGATGCTCTAATTCATTAACACAAGCGCCTATATAATCCGGATGGATTTTATCATCTCCATCAAGCGGAAGAATATACTTACCGTCAGACAATTCAATACCAGCGTTTCGGGAAGCACTTAGTCCTACATCAGGTGTATGAATAAGCCGGAAACGGGTATCTGCATCGCAAAACTGTTGTGCTATTACCTCTGTTTCATCTGTACTGCCATCATTTACAATGATACACTCCCAATTTTCATAAACTGTATTTTCAACGGATTGCAATGTTTCCTGCAGAAAAGCTGCAGAATTGTAACACGGTACAATTACTGATACTTTTGGCGACAATAAATCTACATGCTGCATTCTGCTCAACAAGAATATTAATGTATTTAAAACTTAGTAACAACCTAAGTCAATTCCTGGGTCGTTAACTTTGGAATGACTCCCAGCGCATGATTAAATTGTTCGCGAATTAAATAGGCATTACAGTGTTGTTCGACCGTGTAATTACGTGCGGCCTCCCCGTGCATTTCCAATAACTGGCCATCTATTGCATAAGCATAAAGCGCGTCAGCATACTGTTCAAAATCAAGGAAAGGAACAACAAAACCACCCCATGCCCGTATAAAGGAAACTGCACCGCCGCTTTCTTCAAAACTAATGGTTGGCTTCTGAAACAAAGCTGCTTCCAGCATGACGAAAGGGTAAGTGTCTTCCCTTGAAGGCAACGCAAGCACATGGATGTCATTATAAAAGTCGGCTATACCCTCGGTATGGCCTTCAAAATAAATATAATCCCTTAACCCGGCCTTTTCAATATCTGAGTTATAAATATGGTAAGCATTAGTTCCTTTTTGGATTCCTTTCCAAACAAACCGGACTTTTATCTGCGGATACTTCTGAACAAAAACTTTTGCTATGCATAAAAAGTATTCGGCACTTTTAGCCCAACTGTTACTCCCAATCATGCCTACTGTAAAATAGTCATCGGCTTTTCCTTCTTTGCTAGGCTGTGCAGAAATTACTTCCTCATCCAAACACTGGTTAACAATATGAATAGATGATTCGGATATGCCCTGATTTATTAAATGTTTTTTCAGAATGAGCGTCGGAGTACATATAACTGATATAGAACGCAACTTTTCCATTCCTGAATTGCCCAATATACACTGGATAGCTACAGGCATCTCATATAAAAATAGAATAGATTTTTTTATGCGCTCTAGCTCTTCTTGTTTAAAATGAAACAGTGAGGAAACAGAATTAAATATTACCGCGTCGTAGCGCCTAATTGTATTTAGCAGTTTTTTGTACGGCAGATTGATCTTTGTAATGCGCTCAAATATTCTATAGAAAAACTTATTACTATGGTTATAATAAACCACCCGGTGCGCAACATCCCGGAAAGATATTCTTTGGGTAGGTGGTACCGTTAGTATAGACACATCGGCTTGTATAGATTCATCTGCTTTCAGGATATTTAATAAACGATGTAAGGCCATCGGAGCGCCTGTAAGAGAATCATTTTCTGCAATAAACAAATATTTTTTATTGCCTACCCTATTTATTGCCTCCTTGTTCATATTTTTTCTAACCCTTAATGGCTACCAACAGCCCACCTGCGCTGATTGAAACTGCTATTGGGCCTTGGGCTTTGTTTCTTTTTTTACAAGTTGCTTGCCCCAGCGTGTTACATTGCCTAGCACAGGACTTACATAAAGAAAATCCTTCCAGGAAGCTGAACCGAAAGACTTAAGCTTGGCATAACATTGCCTCGCTATAGCCTCCTGACGGTGCATAAAAGCATCATGGAGTAACATCTTGTATTTATGAACGACACCCTCCTTTATCGCATCTAATTTTCCAACCCTTTTTGCAAAATACTCCCGCACATCCAAAATAGATAATTCAAAGGCAAGGTTCTTTGCTATACTGCGGCTGTTAGAAGCGCTCTCTATGTGTTTTCGCCATACGGTGGTAAACTCGTTAATAAAGCCCAACTTTCCTTTCTCAATAGCATACAGCCAGAGCGGATAATCTTCCATTAAAAAACCCTTGTCAAACAAGCCATCCTCAAGCGCAGATTTTAGAATGCTTGTTCTAATCATAACTGTTTGTGCACCTATGAAATTACCATTTAACAATTGCCAATAACTATCGTGATTAACATCAGGAATAGGTATGTCTTTCAGAGTTCCTGATTCGACTTCCAACTGTTTATAGCGAGTATGAACCATGCTACATTCAGAATGATTCTTTAGATATTCATACTGTAATTGCAGCTTTCTAGTATGAATCCAATAATCATCTGGGCCACATAATGCTGTAAACTCCCCTTTGAGTTCTCTGACTATGGATTTAAAGTTTTCAAGTATACCTAGATTTCTCTCATGGGCCAGTATTCTAATTTTCCCCGGATACTTGCTTTGATAATCAAGACAAATTAAACGGGTATTATCCTTCGAACAATCTTCACCTATTACTACTTCAAAGGGAAAATCAAACTGTTGAGCCAAAAAGCTATCTATTGTCTGCTTAATTGTATCTTGCTGGTTATAAGCGCAAGATAGAATTGAAACTACAGGTAAGTTATTCATCTAATCTAACCTATTTACAGAAATTGATTTTGCAACTCTCTCCACCATCTCCCTCCCCATTCCCGGCCACATGGGCAGGCTCAGGCAGGTATTGGCTATTTCCTCTGCGATGGGGAAGGCTCCTTTTTTAAAGCCAAGATGGCTATAGGCTTCCTGCAAATGCGGCGGTACGGGATAATGAATCAGGGTGCCAACGCCGGCTTCGGTAAGGTGCTGCTGCAGTTGATTGCGCTGCGGGTGGCGCACCACGTACAGGTGATACACGTGCGTGGCGCCATCGGCTACTTCGGGTAAAATCAGATCCGGTATGCCCGCCAAAGCTTCGTTGTACCAGCCGGCTATTTCCTGCCGCTGACGGGTCCATTCGGGCAGGTGCCGCAGCTTAATGCTTAAGAAAGCGGCCTGCACCTCGTCCAGGCGCATGTTGTGGCCGATGACCTCGTTGTAATATTTTTTCTGCGAGCCGTAATTGCGCAGTACGGCTGCCTTTTCGGCCAGGGCGGCATCGTTGGTGGTAACCGCGCCGGCATCGCCAAGGGCGCCCAGATTTTTGCCGGGGTAAAAAGAAGTGCCGTTGATGTGGCCCCAGCTGCCGGTCAGTTTTCCCTGCCAGGCAGCGCCCTGACTCTGGGCATTGTCTTCCACTACAAACAAGCCATGCTTCTCGGCGATGGCCATGATACCGGTCATCTCGCAGGCCTGCCCGTAGAGGTGCACCGGCATAATGGCTTTGGTGCGCGGCGTAATGGCCGCGGCTACGTTTGCCGGGTCCAGGTTGTAGGTCCGGATATCCGGCTCTACAAACACCGGCGTGGCGCCCACATAAGAAACTGCCAGCGCGGTGGCGATGTAGGTATTGGAAGGCACAATCACCTCGTCGCCGGGACCAATGCCCAGGGTTTTGAGGGCAATGTGCAGGGCATCCAGGCCATTGCTGACGCCGATGCAATGCGCTACCTGATTAAAAGCAGCGTAGTCTTTCTCAAATTGTTTCACCTTTTCGCCCAGCACATACCAGCCGGTATCAAAGAAAGCTTCGAAAGCTGCCTGAATATCGTTTTTAATGACCGCGTTTGCGGGAGCGAAAGAAAGAAAGGGAATAGTCATAACCAGTATTTAAATGAATATATTTATACATTGGACATTTGCGCAATCATTTAAAAAGTGCATACCCAACCCCACTATATCCCATGCCATTTCCAGAATAAAATACATATTTTCCAAAATTTGTATTTATTGGTACGGGGTAACATATCATTTCAGAATCCCAGCCACTTGTGGATTTATGTAGATTAAATAAATAATCCTTCCGCACCCACTTAATACCGTCCTCTGATTCTGCATAGCCTGGACTATATTCTTTAGTAAGTGTGTCACGGGTGTAGAACATTTTGTAAATCCCATCCTCTTTGAACACGGTTGGCCTCCCAATCCGATATTCTTCACCAACTATGTCGATGCAAGGCGTACGTATATCATTTGGTATTAAAACTCCATCCTCTGACTCAGTATACATAATCATGTAACGAGGATATGGAATCCCATTAATTATTTCCCAACCATCTCCTTGAGAATACCAAATCCGGTATTTGCCATTCTCCTTTATCACTGTGTGAATAGCTCGAATGTATTTTTCATTTTTATAACGATCGAGAATTGGCGTTTCCTGTACCCGTTTAAAAGTTTCACCGTTATCCGTACTAATAGCCAATCCGGAGAATGCTAGAAATTTAACCTGTTTCACTAATTGAAATCCCACATAATACATACGGATTGCACCTTCTGCCCTTATAATAGAACCTAATATAATACCATTGTCATCAAAAGTTCCAGGTTTACCTAAATCCAACACAGGTTTTTCTGAAACAGATAATACTGTTTTAGGATTTTCGGCCAATACATCTATATATCCAATTCTACTTCGACCATCTTTGTCTCTAAATCCTCCATAAACTCTTATGATTTTTTCATCAATAACAAAGGGAGTGGGAGTAATAAATGTATTATTTTTCCAGGAATCGGCTAATTCAGGTTTAAATATTAAACCTTGCTTTTCAAAATTCATTTGCATCTTGTATATTTTAATTACCTTAACTAGTTGACCGAGATACGCAAGTCTATTATCAGGTTTAATTTCCAATAATTAGCAATATTAAAATGTATTAAAACTGGCTGAGTGGGTGAATATGGATTTATTCAAATACTTTTCATGTAATTGCTATTAACTCTTATGCATTTCTCTATTTCTAACCTTCTTGCACTCCATTCAAATTTGCACCGCATTCCTACGCCAATCTCAATTCATATAAAATGAATAACCCTTTCACTAAAAGTGCAATTATCCTCTAGGCATTAATTGTTGCACTTTCAATGAAAGTTCTACTCTTTGCAATGCTTCTATAATAAAGGCTATACTTGGTTTTGAATTACATTAAAAGCTTCATAGCTTGACTTAGCAGCAGGTTTTGCAGGTGCACCCACCATCAGCTTACCGGCTTCTGTATTCTTTACCACGAGTGCTCCGCTTCCAATAATATTATCCTTTGCTACTTTAATGTTATCATTGAAAGTTGCATTTACCCCCAAAAAGGAATAGGCACCAATTTCACAAAATCCGGATATAACACAGTGTGAAGAGATGTAGACGTGGTCTTGAATAACAGTCCGGTGGCCGATATGATTACCACTCCATAGTATGACATCATCGCCTACCTGTACGTGATGCTGTAATACATTTCCTTCAAAAATGAAGACATTTTCCCCAAGCTTCACATTACGCCACACAAAAGCCTTGCTACTTACGTATGTTGCACAAGTATAACCTTTCTCCTTTGCAGCATAAAACATTTTGGCACGTGTACGGTTTAATTGCACATAAGAAATGGCAACATAAACTTCGTAATCAGATGGGGGATATATCTGTTCCAGGTTTTCAAAAGCAACTACAGGTTGTCCGTAGAAGGTATCTTCCTTTAAATACTTCTCGCTTACGCTAAAGGCAACTACCTGGTAAGGAGAATCATAAGTGAAGTACTCATAGGCTATCTCTGCTGTTTCGCCGATGCCAACGATTACGAGTTTTTTTTGCTTTTCCATATTTGTAGAATTAAAGTATTAAATGCATGGTTTCTCTTAAGACACCTTGTCCTCCGAAACCTTCTTTAAAGTGAAATAAACCGTTATTAATAGTTCTCCCGCCATCTTCATTGGCTGTTCCCAAGTTAAAATAGTCATAACCATGCTCTGTTCCCCACTCAATTACATAATCAATAATAGCATTAATAGGCCGGAACTCTTGGTATACACTATCTTGTCCGATATATTGAGCGTGCAAAGCCTTTTTGCCACAAACGAATACAAGGCAGCCACCTGCAAGTATTCCGTTACAATAAGCACCAAAGAACTTAACATACTCGGAGCCAACCATTTCTATAATGTGATGTATTTCTGCCAATGAATGAACTGGCTTCTGGCCATGTTTGACTGCCAGGTTTGCTTCCAGAATAGGCCAGAATAAATCAATATCATTACTCTCTTTCACGGTAACGAACTTCCAGGCCTTTTTAATATTGTACCTAGTACCATTTTCATATCGCTTTCGAATTGCTTCAATTCCTTTCCGCAAATCAATATATATCTCTAATTCTCTTCCTTTCAACTTAAAATCCCTGTACCAGAGGGCATAATCAGTTGCGTCGTGAATAGTGCTGTAAAAAATTCGAAATGGATTGCGAATAACAATCTCATTTATATTGTTTTCCTTGCTTTCTTCTATAATTAGGTCAATAATTCCAATGGCTTCATCAATTCCTACCTTATCATTGATAATAATGCCGCCATAAGTTGAGCGGCCAAATGAATGGAATACGCGCTTGCCATCACGTTGATAAGCAATAGCCGGCAGGAGTGCAATTAATTTACCTTTTTTAAAAAAAAGCAAAGAATGGTCTTCCTCAATGTTTTTAGGGTTATGGTCATAAAAAGCTTTCGCGTGTAAAAATGTTCCATTCATAGAACTTTTTACAAAACTCTCCCATTGTTCCCGGTAATCCTCTGTATACCTTGTTTTATCTAACTGCATCTTTAAATTCCTGGTAGTTTCTAATGTAATCTTCCTCTGTATAATGAGCAGAAGCTAAGCAAAGCAAAACCGCATTATGTGAGAATTGAATTTCACGCCATGATAGAGGCGGAAGGTAAAGCCCAATATGAGGCTCTTCTAAGACAAAAGATTTCTTATTTCGGAGACGATCTTCAACTACAAACGTGATTTTGCCACATACCGCAAAAATGACTTGCTGCAATTCTTTATGTGCATGGAACCCACGGATTACATTCTGAGGTGTATAGTAAGTCCAGTAAACTCTTTTTATTTCAAAAGGAATATTTTGTTGCGCCTCAGCAACAGTTATATATCCCTCATGAAGCGCGCCAATAGCCTTAAACTCTATATATTGAGGCGAAGCAGCTGCCAATTTCATTATGTACTAATAATTTATTTACGGACAGACGACCTATGTCCATTTAAGTGGAGGTATTATCGTAGATTTAGGCGAGGATAGATTCAATTGTCTTAAAAGACTTTTCATATTGAATATTGGGGCGTATAATGCCTGGCAACACGTTACTATTACTTCCAATTGTTTCATTAAGAATTTCAAACTGAATTGTATTCTCAGTTTGAAACAGAACATAACGCTGATCCTCGCCAAACATCAGCTTAAAATAATAAACCCCTGCATTAATCAGATTTGGTGGCAAATGAGCCTTAACACTATATATTCCTTTATCCGAATTTTTATTTTCACTTAAAAGTGTACCATGATGAAACACTGCTATTTCTTCATTATTTCGAAGTTCGAAAGTAACATCAAGATTTATGTTCTCTTTTTGATTGTAAAATTCCAGTTCAAATTCTAAACCAGACGAGATAGTTAATATTTCTCCCTTTAGGGGTGTCACGCCAAACTTCAGGATCCGTATATTTTGATTTCCCGGCGCTTCTTCCAGCGGGCCGTGGTGCTCAAAGTAGGAATTCATATCACCCGAGTTCTGATAGAAATTCACCGCTTCCAGGGCGCTGCCTTCAAAAGCCAGGGTACCATGCTGCAGCACCATGCCGGTGGTGCACAGCTGCTTTACCGCTGCCATGTTGTGGCTGACGAACAGCACGGTACGGCCTTCATTCACGCTTACGTCTTTCATCTTGCCCAGGCATTTTTTCTGGAACTCCGCATCGCCCACAGCCAGCACTTCATCCACAATCAGGATTTCCGGCTCCAGGTGGGCGGCTACCGCAAAGGCCAGGCGCACATACATGCCCGAGGAATAGCGCTTTACCGGCGTATCTATATAGCGCTCCACGCCCGCGAAATCCACAATTTCATCAAACTTCCTTCTTATTTCCGCCTTGGTCATGCCCAGGATGGCGCCATTCTGAAAAATGTTTTCACGGCCTGTCATTTCCGGGTGAAAGCCAGTGCCCACTTCCAAAAGGGAAGCAATGCGGCCCCGCACCTTGATGCAGCCGGCAGTAGGCAGCGTTACCTTGCTCAACAGCTTTAGCAGCGTGCTTTTACCGGCGCCATTGCGGCCAATGATGCCCAGTACCTCGCCCTGCTGCACGGAAAAGTTCATGTCTTTAAGGGCCCATACATAATCGCTTTTGCCTTTGGCGGTACGGTCGTTGGTTTCCCCGATTTTGGCAAAGGGGTCTTCTTTACCGCGGATGCGGGCCAGCCAGCGGTTGAGGTCGTGGCTGATGGTGCCGGTGCCTACTTCGCCAAGGCGGTACAGCTTGCCGAGGTTTTCTACCTGAATTGCAGTCATTATGGGTTTTAGGAGTTAGGGATTAGGGGTTAGGGGGCGACGGCTGGTGCTGCAAGCCGGGCTTTACGTTTAAAGGAAAGCCGCATAACAGGTAGCTCCATCCAGGTATAGGAAAGGTAAGCAATGGCATAGGTGAGGCCGAAGCTAAGCAGCACCATCGGGATACCAAAACCAATGGTCAAAAATCCCTCATGGCCGCCGGCCTTTAATAAATAAATTATAATGGGTATTACCGGCCAGTGGTACATGTAAATACCGTAAGAAATTTTGCCCGTTACTGACATGGGCTTCTTATCCAGAAAGGTTTGTCCCCGGTAAATTGCACCTAAAATAAGTGTGGCAAACAAAAGCGCCTGCAATTCAGAATTGATGTAGGGCACATAAAAGCTGCCGCTCAGCCAGATAATGACCAGCAACCAGAGGGCATACCAGAGCCATCCCTTTTTAGCATAGGCGAGAAAAGCCCATTCGCGCTTGAAACCAATGCCCGCCAGCCCACCTATGGCCATAGAGCCAAAGCAGGTATTCACCAATACCTGATTGATGGTTGCAAACAGCGGCTGTTGAGAATGGGAGCTTAAATAGGCAAAACCATTGCGCAGCAGAAATAAAGCGATCAAGACCGTCAAGCATACATAAATGCCATTAAACTTTCGAAACGAGGCCGGCCAGAATAAATAAAACTGTTCTTCTACCGATAAAGACCAGTAATGGGGCAATACGGAAAGGCGCATGGGTATAATTCCTTCCAGGTTTACCAGAAACAAAGCAATAAGACCAACAGAAGCTGCATCCAGGCTATTAAAGTTTTGATAGACAGGTGTGTACTTGCTTATAAGCAGCACGGCCAGCAACAAAAAGAAATAAAGCGGCCAGATGCGCAGCAATCGCTTTTTATAAAAATGCAGCAGGCTAACGGTACCGGTTTTTACTTTTTCATTATAGAGCACATAGGTGATGATAAACCCGCTGATAACAAAAAACAGGTTCACCATGCTTTTCATGGAAAAGGTAAAATAATCATACACCTTACCGGACTTATCATATCCCAAAATACCTGCAATCTGGTACACGTGCCCGATAAGCACCACGCTTGCCGCTATGGCTCTGAAACCGTCCAGACCGGGCAGGTATTGTCGCGAAACCGGCGGCACCTGCTTCGTTTCTGCTCCCTGATGTTGCATGGCAGGCGCCACTGCTGCGCCAACCATTGCCGGTTCTTCGGTGATATTTGAAATACCCATAAATGCCATTTAAAGCTGTTTTAAAGAGCAGGTGTCAGCTATGAGCAGTAGCAGGTTTAGCGATGAAAGAGCGCCGCATGATAGGCAGCTCCATATACCGGTAGGAAAGATAAGCGATTGCGTAGGTAAGGGCAAAGCTCAGCAGTACCAGCGGCGCAGAATACCAGGCTGTGATCAGGAAACTGAATGATGACTTGTGTAAGAGCAGCAGCAGGACGGGTATCAGCGGCCAGTGATACATGTAAAGGCCATAGGAAATCCTGCCGGTACGGTCCATGGCCTTCCAGTCCAGAAAGGACCGTTTGCGGGAAACGGCGCCCAGGATCAGACCGGCAAAGACCACCGCCTGCAATTCGGAATTGATGTAGGGCACATATACTTTTCCGGACAGCAATACCAATGCTGCCACCCAGCAAAGCAACCACACGCCGTTTTTTTTGAATACGCTCAGCCAGGCCCATTTTCTCTGAAAACCAATGCCAGCCAGGCCGCCAATGGCCATAGAGCCAAAGCTGGTGATCACCAGCACTTCATTCAGGGCCGCCAGAAACGGAGTATGGTAACGGGAAGACAGATAGGCGCAGCCATTGCGCAGCAAAAAAAGCACGGCCATTACAACAAGACAGACCAGGATAGGATTCCGTTTGCGTAAACTAAGCGGCCAGAATATATAAAACTGCTCTTCTACCGACAAGGACCAATAATGCGGCAGTACGGAAACGCTCATGGGTATCAGACCGTTTAAATTCACCAGAAACAGGGCAAACATCCCCAGGGACCAAAAGTCCAGCCTGCCAAAATTTTGATAGACCGGCGTGGCGGCGCCCAGGGCAAATACGACAAACAACAAAAAGAAGTAAAGCGGCCAGATGCGCAGCAACCTTTTTTTATAAAAATGCAGCAGGTTGATGGCGCCTGTTGTCACCTTTTCGTTGTAGAGGATATAGGTAATCAGAAAGCCGCTGATGACAAAGAACAGGTTCACCCCGGCAAACCTGAAATAATGGAAGAGGGCGCCCGCCTTTTGATACCCCATCAGGCCGGCAATCTGGTACACGTGCCCAATCAAAATGCCCCCTGCCGCTATGGTCCGCAGACCATTCAGCCCGGGCAAATATTTTCGTGGCTCAGGCACGTGTGGTGTTGCCTTGCCCGGCTGCATTTCAACCGCCTCATTTATAGGAACCTGCGCCATTCCCGCTTGCCAGCTATCTGCAGGAGTTGTGTCCATAACGCTTGTTTTGAAGGATTGAAGGGTTGATGGATTGGTACGCGCCGGGAATTCCCATTTTCTTTCCCAAATACCCAATACTACCCTACTGTCAGCTCCCATCTCCCTCAAACCCCTAACCTCAAACCCCTAACCCCTAACCCCTAATAACCTACACCGTGTCCATAAAGCTGCGCTCCACTTTGTTGAAGATAATGGTGCCGATGGCCACCACCAGGGCGGCAAACAGCGCGCTGTAGCCCAGGGCCATCCAGCTAAAGGTGCCGCTGCCGGTAAAGCCATAGCGGAAGGTTTCGATCACGGAACTCATGGGGTTGGCCTGAATGAGCCAGCGGTACTCCGGCCCAATCTTGCTCAGGGGATAAATAACAGGCGTGGCATACATCAGCAGTTGCACCCCAAAGGTCATCAGGAACACCAGGTCGCGGTACTTGGTAGTCATGGCGCTGATGATCATGCCAAAACCCAGGCCCAGGCCGCCCATAATGAGGATAAGCACCGGCGTGAGCGCTATGGCCCAGTTGGGATGCACGGCGTCTGTCGTGACCAGGTAATAGACCCAAAAGGCCAGGAACAGGGCAAACTGAATACCCAGCTTTACCAGGTTGCTCAGCACAATGCTCAGCGGCATGACGAGGCGGGGAAAATATACCTTGCCAAAAATCTGTGCATTGTCTTTAAAGACCGTGGAAGTGCGGTTGAGGCATTCGGCAAAATAATTCCAGATGGTAATGCCGGCCAGGTAAAAAAGCATCATCGGCAGGCCATCGGTGCCGATGCCGGCAATGCGGCCAAAGACCACCACAAACATGGCAGTGGTGAGCAGGGGCTGCAGGAAAAACCAAAGCGGGCCCAGCAGGGTTTGCTTGTAGTTGGCCACGATGTCGCGCTTCACCATCAGCAGGAGCAGGTCGCGGTAGCGCCAGACCTCGCCCAGGCGCAGGTCCAGCAGGCGGCGGCGCGGCTCAATGATTTCGGTCCATTGCTGGTCTTGCGTAGCAGTCAGGGACATGAGGGGGATTTGAAAATTTGAGGATTTGAAAATTTGGAAATGTGGGAAATGTGGGAATGTGCGGAATGTGGAGAATGTGCGGAATGTGATAATGAGGTGGCTCTATTCACGATTCACGATTCACCACCAGGCGCATGCCCAGCTCCTGCAGCACCAGTTCTATTCTTTTGCCTTTTACAGCAGTTACGGTAGCTTCCTTCCCGGCAAACGGCCCGCTGTCCAGGGAGATGACATCGCCCGGCTGATAGTCCAGCCGCTCGATTTGAATGTTTTGGTGGCGGCTGACAAACTCTTTGAGCGCCGCAATTTCTTCCTCGCGAATCACTGCTTTTTTGCCCAGCCAGTACACATAGTTAATCACACCGGCTACCATTCTTACCGCTGCTTCTTCTTCCGGGCTTACCCGTACAAATACATACGAAGGCAGCAGGGGCAGTTCCACCCATTTCTTGCGATCGCTCCACTGCCGGAGGCTGCGGTTCAGCGGGCAATAAGCTTCAAAACCATGGGACAAGAGCCCGTCAGTTACCTTTTTCTCCCAGCGGGGCTTTGTATAGACGGCGAACCAAGACATATGGAGAGGGATTGAAGGAAGCCTATGCATTAAGCACATTTCAGGGATATCGTTGTAAGCTTTATCAGCATTCTTAAAGCACTCTTTTGACTCGTTCTTTGTCATTCCCGAAGGGAATCTATAGACCCTCTTCGAGGGTGACAAAGGACGAGTGTTATAGGCCGCGAGCGGCGATTCACTGTTAACTCCTTACCCATTCAGGATTCCTTTACCCACAGCTTCGCCTCCTCAGTCCCATAGGCAGGGATGAGGGGTGAGGGGTGAGGGTTGAGGGGCGCTTTTACATGAGCTGGTTAGCTAATTGGCTCATTAGCTAATTCCTCAGCTATTTTTATAAATCAGCAGCCTGGCGTCCCCGGGCAGGTTGCTGAATTCCGTTTCACTGTACACCACATACCGGATTTTGCGGGTGATGGCTTCCTGGGCACGGGCGGTAAGCTCGGCGAGGTAGAGCGTGTTTACATCACCCACTATCAAAAGGTCTATGATGTTTTCGTCGCGGCCACTGGCAAAAGCGCCGGTAAGATAAACTTCTTTTACATTTCCCAACTGACGGAGCACCCGGTCTACAATCTGGTCAATCCCCACATACTTCATCAGGATGCTGTGGATGTCTTTGAACAGCGGGTGGCGCTCGTTGGCTTTGAATAATTTTTTATTCCCTTTTGCCTGTGCCGAGAGCATACCGGCCTCCTGCAGGCGGTTCAGTTCTACGCGGATGGCATTGGTGCTTTCGCCAAACTCTTCTTCCAGGCCGCGCAGATAAGCCTCGGTGCCGCTGTTCAGAAAGAACTTCAGCAGGAGTTTGACGCGGGTTTTGGAGGAAATAAGCGTTTCTAACACGAAGCAGAATGAGTAAAAAAACTACTCAAAGATAGCAATGCCTCCGGCATTACCAACTGTCCGTCAAAAATTGCGGGGAAATACGGTAACTATAGGAGGAGCAGTTGGCCACAATAATTGGCAGTTACCGTTGGCCCTGTATGGCGGGCCTTAAGACGCTAAACCTGCGGCAAGCGTACAGCATCAATACGAGCAAACGCTTTCCGGCTTATGAAAAAGCCAGTAAACGGCACTTTTGATGTAATATAAATTGGGCCTGGGTTTTAAAGACGCCTGCAGGATAAAGGGGATGCTTTTCAGCAATTTATGATTGCGGATCAGCTCGCACCCGCGCATGCCTCTTTCTTCAAAAGCCAGCTGTTTGTTTTGGCGCAACAATTCTTTACACTTACCGGCGGGCGCTTTCTCGGTGATGTACTTAGCCAGGTACCAGCGAAACAGGGGAGATTCTTTGTAATAGTTGCCCTGCCGGAAGCTGCTGCTACGTACGTTGTTGTTGTGTTGCCGGTTGTAATTCCGGGTCTGGGTGGTGTAATAAATATCGGTGAGCAGGGACAGGTGGGCGTAGGCGGTCCAGTCGCCAAACAGCTTAAAGGCCGTTATATCCGCGGTAAGTACGGATTGCAGGAGGTCTTTTTGGATTAGCGTAGCGCTTACATTGGGGATGGTGCAGGTGCGTAACAGGTGCTCGCTCAGGTAATGAACGCCCTGCCAAACACCCTGCCGGACCTTATAAGGCTGAAAACTAACCTCCGTATAGCCGTCAGCGTTCATAGGATAGGATACTGCGTAACGGAGCCCACAGGAAGAAGGGATGCTATCCTGCATCAGTTGCTCCAGAAAATCGGGCTCGCACAGGTCATCGCTTTCTGCAATCCAGATCCATTTGCCCCTGGCCAGGGCTATGCCTTTTTGCCACTGGCGAAAGGTGGAACCGCTGTTAGTTTCATTATAGACCACCTGGCTTACTTTGGGATGATGCCGGTAGGTTTCGATTACAGCGCGGCTGTTGTCAATGGAACAATCATCCAGTATAATAACTTCAAAATGGTTATAGGACTGCTCAAAAATTGATTCCAGCCTTTGCTTCAGGTAAGGAGCATGGTTGTAATTGGGTACAATTACCGATACGACAGGGTTGGAGGCCGGTGTTGTCATGGGGGACCGTTCTTGATTGCTTGAAACGTTTGGTGGCAGCAGGAAAGCCGGGATTTACTTCAGGAAGCCGGCGTGCGCTGCCGCAACCGCGATTTCAACTGAAACAGCCGGTTGTAGAGCCCCGGGCTCATTTCCATGAAGTAGCTTTTATAGGTGCGGGGATTCAGTATGTCTTTGGAGCGGATAAATTGCCGGCTGAACCCGTAGAGTTTGGCCGGCCAATGTTTTCTCAGCGCTTCTTTATAGTCATATTCTGTTTCCCAGCTACGTAGTGCCTGTTGAATCTTAGGCAGGTACCTGCCTGCGGTTGCTTCATTAAGGGCATGCAGGATGGCAGCCTTTTCGGCTAGCAGGGCCGCTTTCAGCACAGCCGTTACCTGGGTTTCGCCCTCGTAGTTGGCCGAAGCCTGATGCTTGCGATAGCAGGCCATGACTGCATCCATGTAAAAGAAAGGCCCTTTTGTAAGCAGGTACAGGGATAAAGGGTAATCATAAAAATTATGTTGGAAAATCCAGGCCGGATAAGCCGGTTGCTGCCGGAAAACCAGGGATGTGTTATTGAGATAAAACCGGCTGAGGAAAGGCTCCAGATGAAACACCTTTTTTTTGTCTAATACCTGATGCCACGCGCCTCGTTTGCCAGTCCATTGCACGAATACATCTACCCGGTGAAAACAACCTGAAAATTCCGGATGCTGCTCCAGGAAATCCACCTGTTTTTGGAGCTTCAGCGGGTCGGTCCAGAAATTTTCACCTTCACAAATAGCAATATAGCGGCCCTGGGCCGCGTTGAGTGCCTGCTCAAAATGAGCGCTGCTGGCGCCTGCAGCCTGCCCGAGCCACCTGATTTTATCTTGGAACCGGTCGCGGTACCACCGGCATGTCTCGGCCGTTGCGGCATCCGTGGCCGGGCCGGTGAGGATCAATTCAAAAGCAAAAGAAGTTTGTTGTGCCAGCACACTTTCAATAGCTTCCCGGAGATAAGCCTGCTGATTACCGGTGACCATGCAAACGCTTACTAGCACTGCTTCCTTTTTCATGCGTAGGGGCTCTGTTCCTGATTTATAATGATAGCCTGGGGTTGATGGCAGGCTAAAGGTGCCTGGCTAACCAGCCGTTTCGATTCTTTTCCCTTTTAACCTGGCAGGCGTCAGATAAGGGACTTTTATAATTCCGGCAGCTTAACGCTGCCTGGCCTTTCGGCGCTGTGGCCGGCGGATGACCTCCTTTTAACCGGCTGAAACCGGCCTTTCAGCTTTAAAAAATGTTTTTCATACAGGTGAAGGCCTACATGAGCCAAACCGGGCGTTAAAACCAGTGCCAGCGCGAGTGCCAATAGCAGCACCTGCCAGCATTGGGTGTTTAGTTACAACTTATCCAGCAGGGTGGCAATGACCAACATAGCTATAAAGTGCCCGCAATAAAGGGCATAAGTATATTTACCCAGCCGTGAAAGGATTTTAAGGTCCTGCAGCTTCAGGAAGGAATGCGTGCGGTAATTCTTAAGAAACAAAAAAGAAGCGAGCTTATCAACCGGTCTACATTCTGATATTTGTTTCACTATTTTGTTCCTTTCCCATGCAGCCGGCTGTGCAGACTACACTGAATAGCGTATCTTCTTTTAATACGACATGCGGAGCGACTGGGGCGGCCTATTGGTAAACCTGTAGGCATATTTTTCTTCAACCAGCTTTTGGCTTCTTTTTTCAAGCAGGGTATTAAAAAATGGCAATTTATATCTCCGGATAAGAGAGGAAATGGCGCTTTTGAGCGTTTTGGTACCTATATGGTCCAGGGTACTCCGGAAAGGAGCGGGCTTTACGACCACCGGATACACACAACGAAACGCTTGAAACGCTCCTTTTCTAAAATAGCCTCCCCAGGAATCGGGCAGTTCTGAAATGGGCATCATGACGCTTACCATTTTCTGAGCCACCGGCAGTGAAACCATATAAGCCATTGTAGAGGCCATGTAGGTTACATCTATAGGAAACATGAGTTTCCGTTCATTTCCCAACTCAATGCTGTTTTGGGTACTGAGGCAGATTTCTTCATTCCGGTGACTGTGATAAGAAAGGGCAATCACTTCATTTTTCCGTAGTTCACTGCCCAATGTCAGCAGCAACTCCTTTATATCGGCCGGCAGTATGGCATCATCTTCCAGGATCAATGCAGCTGGCGCTCCGTCTGCAATCATTTTATTAAGTGCCTTTACATGCGAAAGAGCGCAGGCGCGCATGCCTTTGGTAAGAAAGGGCTGTTGTGCGACCGCCTGCGCGTCGCAAAGGCGCTCAAAGTCGGTATCCTTTAATTCCTGATAGTCTACAGCGTCTATCATTTCAAAGTCGAGTCCCAGGCTTTCCAATTGCTTTGTAATAGAAGACCTCCTTTCAGGGGCACGTTTCAGGCTAATCACATATACCTTCGTAAGCATAAGCATTGCACTTTTTGAGCTTTTATTTATTCTTAATTATTCGAAAAATCATTGTGGCCCTGCAGCTGCATCAGGCTGGCAGTAAGGTAGGAGTGCCGGGGAGCATTTCTGCAGCCAAACCTTTCTTAAACACCGGGGCATCCTGATGGACACGGTTGGGCGCATAGTTTAGGACACAACCGGCAATGGTTGCAAAGAACTCTTCCTGATCGAATTTTTTATGCTTTGTATATTCAATAAGGTCCGCATATTTTGCTTTAAATGCAGGCATGTCTGTAGCGGCAGCATTAATCTTCTGCGCCAGCATGCCTGGTTTAAAAACATCGAACACCGCATCCGGCACCATTTCGCCTACAAAGCGCGCGTAACCACAGGTACTGGAAAGCAATACCGGCTTGCCCAGACTTAGTGCTTCGGTAGCGGTGGTAGGTTCATTGTCAATCAGGCTTGGAATAATAATTACATCGGCCTGCTGGTAAAAAGGAGTAGGATTAGCAGTGTAGCCCAAAAACCGTACATTTTCTGCCTCTAACCCAGACAAGTCGAAGGTGGCTTTATAGGGCGCCGATACAGGGCCGGCAATGTGCAACTCTGCGTTTTCCGGCGCGACCAGCTTCCATTCGTCCAGTAAGCGGTGGAGCCCCTTGAGCAATACGGAGTAAGCAATATATAAAAACACCACTTTCCCCTGTTGCTTTGGTGGTTGCGGCAGTAGATCTGTAGCGCTTCTTTTTGGTATATGGATAAAAGGCACTTCCATTACACATTTACCCAGATGGCTGAAACTGTTGGTAGTTACAGGCGAGATGCTAATGACCTGATCCAACCATGGAAGCGAGGCTTCAAATTTTTTGAGCCTGCGCCGATCGGTATACGCATCATTATAATGCACTTTTTGGACACCTTTATGGGCTAGCTCGTTCCGGCAAACCTTTTCAATTTCCAGTTCATTGGGCGTGGGCGGAATGTAAGCAATATGTTTAAAGCCCTTTGCCTTTTTCAGGGTCCGGGGCATAAAGGCGTGGGTAGTAATCAGATAATCGCCTTTCAGTTTTTTCCTGGAAAGAAAAAAATCATAATACTGTTCTTCCAGCCTGCGCTTTTTTACCAGATCCAACAGTTTCCAGGCCGCCAGCTTGTTAATAAGATAAAGAAAGCCCCGGGAAGACCAGTGTACGCTTTCCGAAGGAAAAGTAGTTTGATGCGGCCCTTTGTTAATGGTCAGGAAACGGACCTCAAAACCTTTGTTGTGCAGGTGAGCCGCCAGGCCATAGCTTAATTTACCGATGCCACCGGCACTATTGGAGGTCAGCGATTCAAAAGTGGTAATGGTAATGCGTGCGTTTCCAGCCATGTCCTTAAAATAATTAAAATACTAAACAAGAAGACCGGGTGCAATAGCGGATGAGGCAGTAGCAAAAACCGGCAAACGGCACTCAGGAAAAGCCATGGCCATTCTGGTTTATAAAAATCTATTTGTCCACTACTCAGGCTGCCTGTGCATTTAATTTGCTGCCGCTGATCCTGGACCGCATATAATACAATATTGTCCTTAAATTAAGGGTACTGAATGGGTCAAGCGCAATTGCCTTTTTCAGTAAGGAGCGTGCTCCCGCAAAATTGCCTTCGTCCACCCGCATCGCCGCAAACCGTTGATACATTTCAGACTGCCATTTGCGGTTCTCTAATTGTTTGGCTATATATTGATGGGCTGCTTCAAAATTGCCACCCTGCAACCAGTCGGTGCCGGTTTGCGTTCGTTGTTCCAGAAGAAGATCGATCAGCTTTTTGCTGGCCATCCGTTTTAAGTTCAGGGTATTGGTGAGGGAATCCGGATTATAGCGGTAATAATAAAGGGGCTCATTCACAAAACCGATATCGGTATAGCCCATTAGTTCAAAAACCCAGTAAATATCTTCAAAGCAGGAAAGGTCTTCAAAAAAAGGGTGATAACCACCTGCCAACTTCAGTAACTCTCTGGAGATCATGATGGTAGTAGGCCAGAAAGGCAATTGGTAGATGTCTCCGCGGTTCAACGACTGCTTGAAGACGCCTGCCTCATTAACCGGTTGCTTACCGTTCGGAGTAACATTAAAATAATTCACACCTACAGCCATCCTGTCATTGCTTTGGAGGTAAGCTACCTGCCGCTCCAGCTTTTCCGGCGCCATCCAGTCATCTGCATCCTGCAGGGCAATATAATCTCCCTGAGCAAGACTCATAAGCCTGTTGCGGGAACGAACCAAACCTTTGTTGGTATCATTATGACAAGGTATAATCCTTGCGTCTTGCGCCGCATATCGGTCAATAATGGCTTTTGTCTGATCTGTAGAGCCATCATCGGCCACCAGCAATTCCCAATTAGTATGTGTTTGCGCCAGGACGCTCTCTAAAGCTTTTTCAATAAGGGATACACAGTTGTATGCCGGCATAATGATAGATACGAGCGGCATTTGTTGGCTTGCTTGCATGGTGGTTTGTATAATTAGCTGTGCTGTATGTATTCTTTTACTTTGTGATAGATAAAATTTTTGCCTGCTTTGTGATATAATACAGCTTCGCCTCCTCAGTCCCAATTCAGGACGCAGCAGGACAGTATACCGCAGGACATAGCTGGGTTGCCGGCAGCGCAACGCCATAAGCGCGGCACTGTGGCGGGCCACAATACAAAATGGGTGGGGTTAGAACAGAAGATGGACAGCTAGGAGAGGCTGCAAGCAAAACACAACCGGAAAACCGGCACAACTGCTTACAAACGGTGTGAATAGCCAGACATACAGTTTTGGTAAGGTTTAGCCGCAAGACTGGCTACGTGCGTAAGTGCTGCACAACCAACCGCTGAGGCTTTCAACCGTACCGAAACATAAATTCACCGGGTGAAGGAGTGAAATAATGAGGCCAAATTATCACTATATCCCTGATTAATGTTGCTCCTGCTTAAAATTGCGGAGAAATACGGTACATGGCGGCGGCCTATTTGCGGCCATGCAAAAGCCTCTCTTGGTAAGGCCGTTGTAGTTCAGGAAAAGACATGAAAAAAGGCTGCTCCTTACGGAGCAGCCTTAATAAATCATGTGGGTACTAAACCATCCTTTAATGATGGTGGTGGTGCCCCTGCGGCGCTTTGAAGAATTCCTCTTCGCTTACTTCCTGCTCGCTGATATTGAACTGCGTTTGCAGGAAATTAAATACCTTTTCGGTAACCAGGCGGCGGTAGGTTTCGTTGATGGTTTTGTCGTCCTTCATCATCTTTTCCAGGTAGCTGTCCAGCCAGGGGGCTTCGTCGGCATCTTCCATGCCAAAGTATTGCAGTACCTGCTGCTGCAGGTGGCTTTTTAAATCTTCGCGCGTTACCTGCAATTCATTCTCCTGGATCAGCTTATCGGATATAAGCTGCCAGCGCAAACCGTGCTGAAATTCGCCAAAGCCCTGCTCAACCTCCTGCAGGCTGCGCTTTTGCTCCTGACCCTCGGCCAGCCAGCGCTTCAGGAAGGCTTCGGGCAGGGTGATGTTGGTTTCATGCACCAGGGTTTCGAAAATCTCGTTGTTGAGGCGTTCGCCGGCCATGCGGTCAAATTCTTTCTGCAGCTCTTCGCGCAGGCGGTTGCGGAAGGTAGCCTCGTCCATCAGCTCGTTGGGGAACACCTGGGCCATCAGCTCGGCGTTCAGCTCGTGCGGGTGCAGCAGGCCCACCTTGGTGATGGTCATTTCAAACGTCTTGTCGCCATCTTCGGGCGCTGCTTTCAGGGATTGCTTCAGGAATACGGGCAGCTCTTCGGTGGTGGCCACATCCACCGGCTTGATGAGCAGGCTGTCGCCGGCCTTGCGGCCCATCAGTTGCTCCTGCAGGGCGGCGGGCAGCTTGTCCATCAGGATGGTTTCCTCTACTTTCTCGCTGCCCTCCTGCACCGTGCCATCGGGGGCGGTTTGCTGGAAGGTGCAATAGATGATATCTTCCTTAGAGGTCACTTCCTCCACGCTGTCTACCTTGCCAAAGCGGCGCTGAATGCGCTCTACTTCATCATCCAACATTTTATCGGTTACCTGTACCTTGTAGCGGGTGAGGTTTTTGCCCAGGGCGGTGAGCTGAAACTCGGGTACCACGCCAATTTCAAAATCCAGTTCCACCTCGCCGGGCTGGTTCATATCCAGGTTCAGCGGCTCGCCGTTGGTAATGGCCATCGGTTGCCCAAAGAGGTTCACCTTTTCCTGGCGCAGGTAATCTTCCAGTTGGGCGCCGGCGGTGCGCAGCACTTCATCGGCAAACACGCTTTGGCCATACATCTTGCGGATCATGCCTGCGGGCACCATGCCTTTGCGGAAGCCGGGCACATTGGCCTGCCTGGCGGCCTGCTTCAGGCTTTTTTCAAAATTGGGCAGGTAATCTTCTTTAGCCAGCTTGATTTGAATTTTTTCGTGCTGGGCGCCAATGGGTGCACGGTTGATGGTTGCCATATATGATTTAGTATTTTTTATTTAATGAAAACAAGGCCGGCCTTGCAGCAGATGGGCCGGCCGTGGGGCTTTATTTGTGCGGGTGGAGGGACTCGAACCCCCATGCCTTGCGGCGCCAGATCCTAAGTCTGGTATGTCTACCAATTTCACCACACCCGCTATTTGGGGCGGCAAAGGTAAGGCAGGAATTCAAAATGTTTGCTTTCTTATTTGGAGGGGTTAGGGGTTAGTCTTTAGTCTTTAGTCGTTGGTGGTTGGTTTTTGGAATTTGGTTTTTGGAATTTGGTTTTTGGGATTTAAAAAGCCGTCGTTGCGGGCTCCGACCCGCAACCTCCCATTTTCAACGAATAAAGTAAAAAGCCATCACCACACGAAGGGCGTCGTTGCGGGCTCCGACCCGCAACCTCCCGTGCCCAACGAAAGCTTTAAATGCTTCTTTTTAATAGGAGGTCCCGGCTCGGAGGCCGGGACGACGATCACATATAGGATAGCCCTTCGTTTATAGCATCTTTCCTGGCTTTATAATAAAATTATTTTTTACCTCTGTACGTACAATGCTTTAAATGGAAACGTCGTTGCGGGCCCGGCCTGCAACCGACAATGCCAATAAGGTATAACACTATCAAACACACGAAGACCGTCGTTGCGGGCTTGACCCGCAACCTCCCATTTTCAACGAAAACCTTTAAACGCTTCCAACTAATTTTAAAAAGTTGTACTTTTAAAAACCCACCCGGAACTCAAAAATTATGTTGCCATGCCGGGTTTCACCTATATACTTTCCAACAGCCACCGCACTGTGCTTTACATTGGCGTTACCGCCAACCTGGCCCGGCGGGTAGCACAACATGCTGCTAAGTCAGTAAAGAGCTTTACCAGCCGCTACAACTGTATTGAACTGATTTACGCAGAATACTACCGGGATATCCGCACAGCTATTGCCCGCGAAAAGCAACTAAAAAACTGGAAACGTGCCTGGAAGCTGGCACTAATACGGCAACGGAACCCGGAACTCAAGACTTTAACGCTGGAAGATTTTGGCGGCGGCATCCTGGACGCCATGGAGATTCCGCCCTATTACCTTTATGATCATCCGGATTTGCCGGAAGACGGCCAGGGGAGTAGTTCCATGCGGCTTCCTAATGGGAGGTCCCGGCTCGGGGGCCGGGACGACGATCACATAGAGTGATAGCGCTTCGTTTGCAGCAGCTCCATGTTTTATTATAAGCCTGCTGTTATTTAAATTATTTCTCACCATAAGAAAGCCGTCGTTGCGGGCTCCGACCCGCAACCTCCCGTGCCCAACGAAAGCTTTAAATACTTCTTTTTAATAGGAGGTCCCGGCTCGGAGTCCGGGACGGGGCCGGGACGGGGCCGGGACGACGATCACATAGAGTGATAGCGCTTCGTTGGTACTATCTCTGAGCTTTTATAAGCCACCAACCGCGAGGACTTTCCAAAATTTATACAGCCCTTTTCCTAATAAGACAATTTTGTCTTTTATTTGCAGCACCAATCCTCCTTTATGCGTCGCGTGATCCTGGCTTTGTCTGTTTTATTTGCCGGCTATACCGCGCTGGTGTATGCGCTGGGCGATGGCGCCCCACCCGCTGCGGTTGCTGCAACGCCTCAGGTATCTCAGGGCGCTGCGCTCTGGCGGGACCTCAATTGCCAGGGCTGTCATCAGCTCTACGGCCTTGGCGGCTACATGGGTCCCGACCTTACCAACACGGCCCGCTTCAGGGGCCCAGCCTATATGAAAGCCTTTATTAAAAACGGCAGCAGCCGCATGCCCAATTTTCACCTCAGCGATACTGCCATAGACCAGCTGACTGCTTTCCTTACCTGGGTAGACGCCACCGGCCTGAGTTTGCCACCGGCAAAGAGCGTGCACTGGAGCGGCACTTATCAAATATCCGAACGATGAACCGCTACCTGAAAATCTTCTCCGCCTTTACACTGGGCATGCTCTTACTGGCGCTGCTGCTGGGCTGCGTGGCTGCCTGGGCCTTTCTATACCCGGCCGCCTTCAATGGCTGGCTGCCTTTCCAGCAACTGAGGCCCATGCACGTGTCGGCTGCCCTGTTCTGGATAATTGGCGGGGGCGTAGCCGGCATACTGCATTTTAAGCAGCAGGTACAGGGCCGGCCGAAAAAGCCCGGCTTTGAGAAAGCCTTTGTAATACTTTGGATCAGCACCATCGCATTGATATTTGGCTGCTATGCCTGCCGCAGGTTTGGCGGCCGCGAGTATTGGGAGTTCCCGCCCCTGCTGGGCCTGCCGCTGCTGGCTGCCTGGGTGCTCCTGCTGCTTTCTTTTGCCGCAGGCTGGAAAAAAGGAGCCCGTCCCGCGCCGCTTTATGTCTGGATGTGGACAACAGGGCTGGTATTTTTCCTTTTTACTTTTTTAGAGCAAAACCTTTATCAGATTCCCTGGTTCCGGGCTTCGTACCTGCGCGAGCTAACGGTGCAATGGAAAAGCAACGGCTCGATGGTGGGCGCCTGGAATCAGATGATTTACGGCACCTCGCTTTTCCTGATGGTGCGCCTTTCGGGCAATGAAACCCTGGCGCGCAACAAAAAGGCGTTCTTCTTTTACTTCCTGGGCCTTACCAACCTGATGTTTAACTGGGGGCATCACCTGTACAACGTGCCGGGCGCTCCCTGGGTGCGGCATGTAAGCTACGCCATCAGCATGACGGAATGGGTTCTGTTTATCAGCATCCTGCAGGGCTTTAAGGCCAAGATGAAAGAGCAGCAAACCTACCGCCACCTGATGGCCTACCGGTTTTTGCTGGCGGCCGAAGGCTGGGTTTTCCTGAACCTGACGCTGGCCCTGTTTATGAGCATTCCGGCCGTCAACCGCTACACACACGGCACCCACATCACCGTAGCCCACGCCATGGGAACCACCATCGGCATCAACAGCATGATACTGCTGGGCGTGTTTTCTGAAATGCTGCAGGCAGAGCGGCTGCGCGCTACCGCCAAGCGCTGGCTGTACGCCGGCTTTCTGCTGACGCAGGGCAGCCTGCTAGTATTTTGGCTGGCCCTGATCGTGGCCGGCGTGCTGAAGGGCTACCGGCAGGTGGCACTGGGCATGCAAAACTTCGGCGAGGTGATGCAACCGGTGCATACGGTACTGCACGTCTTTGCCCTGGGCGGACTGCTGCTGCTGGCGGGCTTTACCATGATGGCAGTACCCCTGCTACAGGCATTAAGGCTCAGAAAAGGGGAGCGGCCCGCTGCCGTAATTATTCGCATGGGCGCGAAACAGGAAAAGGCCCCGGAAGAAATCCTTTAGGAGAAAAAGAAAACAGACCGATGCTGTCTGCGCCGAAGCTGACTACCTTACGAATAAAGCCCGCCATTCACCGAAATTACCTGACCGGTAATGTAGCCTGCTGCTTTGGAAGCCAGGAAGCCAACCAGCGCTGCCACTTCTTCGGCTTCGCCAAACCGCCCGGCAGGAATCATCTTTTTCAGTTCTGCTTCGTTCAGTTCTTCGGTCATATCGGTGCGGATAAAACCGGGGGCGATGGCATTCACGGTAATGTTGCGCTTGGCAATTTCCTGCGCCAGTGCCTTGGTGGCGCCAATCATGCCGGCCTTGGCAGCGCTGTAATTCACCTGGCCCGGCATGCCTTTCAGGCCGCTCAAAGAAACGATGTTGATGATGCGGCCATAGCGGTTCAGCAGCATGGGCGTGAGCACCTGTTTGGTAACCGCGTACATGCCGTTTAGCGAAGTGTTCAAGACTTCGTCCCACTGTTCGTCCGTCATGCTCATGAGCAGCGTGTCGTTGCGCACGCCGGCATTGTTGACCAAAACTTCTATTTTCTGACCCGGATGACTTTCCTGCCAGCCGCCCAGGACTTCCTGAATATTTTGGCGGTTGGCTACATCAAAACGCAGGAGTCCGGCATTTTGACCGGCTGCCTCCACCAGTTGTTTTGTTTCTTCGGCGGCAGTTTGATTGCCTTTGTAATTAATCAGGATATCATAGCCCTGGCGTGCCAGTTGCAAGCAGATGGCGCGGCCAATGCCGCGGGAGCCGCCGGTAACCAGCGCCCAATTATTAGAAGAAGATTCAAGATTCATGCGCGGTAAAAGTAAGCAGACATCACGCAATGAGTTTCACGCGAAGGCGCGAAGGTTCGCAAAGGCGCAAAGCACTTTTTCACGCTGCGACGCTGCGGTAACAGCGGCGCAGGGAGTTAGAATGTATTAATTATAAATGATTTTTGTCAAATGTTAAGCACATAACGGTCCCCCCTCCTCCTTTGGAGAGGGGGTCAGGGGGTGAGGCTTTACCATCCCAGCAACTTCTTCATCTTCTCCCCCACTTCGGTTTCCATCAGCCATTGCTTGATGCGCGTGAAGCGTTCAGTGCTGGGTGCATCTTCGGTAAAGCTGCCGGCCAGCCGGCTTAATTCATCAAACAGCCAGCGGGTGGCGGGTGAAAGGCGCTCCGCGAAATCTTTGTAGCTAATCGCCTGGATAATGGCAAGCGCGTGTATGCTCAATACTTCAAACGTGTTTTCAATGACACGGGCGCACATCATGGCGGCATTGGTGCCCATGCTCACAATGTCCTGATTGTCATTGTTGCTGGGGATGGAATGCACGTACACCGGATTACTCATCGCCTGGTTTTCCGCCACATTGCTGGTGGCCGGGTACTGCATGCCCTGCAGGCCAAAGTTCAGGCCGAGGACACCCAGGTTCAGGAAAGGCGGCAGCTTTTTATTGAGTGCCGGATTCAGGAGAAAATTGAGTTGCCGCTCGGCTAACATGCTGAGTTTGGTGATGGCAATCTTCAGTTTGTCCATTTCCAGGGACACATAATCGCCGTGGAAGTTGCCGCCGTGCAGGATGTTTTGGTGGCGATAATCAATCACCGGATTGTCATTCACAGAATTCAGTTCCTGCCCAATGATGTTGGCCGCGTATTCAATGGTATCATAGATGGGTCCCAGGATTTGCGGCACGCAGCGCAGTGAGTAATATTCCTGCACCTTGTCTTCCAGCACGCTTTCGGTGACCTTTTTTTCATACAGGTGTTCGTGGCGTTTGCGCATCAGTCCGCTTTTCTTGCTGATGGCACGCATGGAGCGGGCCACGGTTTGCTGGCCGTGGTGCAGCTTTACGTTGTTCAGTTCTTCAGAGAAATGGTCGTCGTAAGCTTCCATGATTTCATTGACCATCAGGGAAAACAGGATTTGCCCGGTCATCAGCCGGCGCGCCAGCAGCACATTGATGCCGCCAATGCCGGTCATGGCGCTGGTGCCGTTCAGCGTGGAAAGCCCTTCGCGGATGTGAATGTCCAGCGGTTTCAGGTTCAGCTTCTGAAATACTTCTTTCGCCGGAACTACTTTTCCTTCCAACCAGAAGTTACCCTCGCCAATCAAACCCAACGCCAGGTGGGCCAGTTGCACCAAATCGCCGCTCGCGCCTACGCCGCCATGCGCATAAATGCAGGGATAGGCTTTGGCATTGATGAGCGCCACCATCAGGTGTACAATGTCCGGATGTACGCCGGAGTAACCCAGCAGCATGGTATTGAGGCGGGCCAGCAAAGTGGCGCGCAGTTGGGAAGGACTGAGTAATTGCCCCATGCCCGAAGCATGGCTGCGGATGAGGTTGTATTGCAGTTGCTTGCGGTCGGCATCTTCAATGCGGTATTGGGCCATGGGGCCAAAGCCGGTATTGATGCCGTAGATGAGCTTGTCCTGCGAAAAATCTTTGAGAAACTGATAGCTTTTTTCTACCGCAGCCAGCGCTTCAGGCGCAATGCTGATGGTTTCTTCCAGTAAAACGATGCGCTCAAAAGTTTCTATTTCCAGTGCCTTGCCGCCGAGTTGTATCACTGCCACAAATAAATTTCCTGTTTTATTTAAGAAGCCACAAAATTAATGTGCGTCCTGCTCTCCGGCTGCTTTTTACCACAGCAAATCTTCGTCTTCTCCTTGCTGCCCTTTTTTGCTGAATCTTTTCCTGGTAAGGGCCGAGCGCCACTGCCGTTCAAAAATCAGATGGGCAACCGCTTCAGCAGCTTCTTTTTCTGCCAGCGCCCGGTAAAAAAGCCGTTCATCTAAATCCATACGGTACGCCGCGCGGGAAAGCTGCTCCGGCGCATGTGCCATCAGGTAACGCACCATAGCGGTAAGCTGCGCTATGATTTCCGCTTCACTTTTTCCGGATAATGCCTCGGTACCCCTGTATTTGTCCGGGAACAAATCCCCGGCCTGCACGTCTTTCATCTTGATGTGTGAGCGGACTAAATTAATGCCGCTGTTTTGCCCACTGCGCTATTATTTTGTTTGCCTAAAACAAGGGGAATGAACAAGGCCCGGCTGGAAGCGTTTTCGGATGGCGTGATGGCCATTATCATCACCATCATGGTGCTGGAAATAAAAGTGCCGGAAACTGTAAGCTGGCAGGCGCTGTTCCAACTTTGGCCGGTGTTTATCAGCTACCTGTTTTCCTTTGCCGTCGTGGGTATTTACTGGGGCAACCACCATCATCTGCTGCAGGCCATGCGCTACACTACCGGCAAGATTATCCTGGCCAACCTGCTGCTGCTTTTCTGCCTGTCGCTGCTGCCCTTTGCTACTGCCTGGATGGGCGAGCACCAGTTTGCGCCGAATACAATTGTCTTATACGCCCTTGTTTTTATGGCCTGCGCCCTGGCCTGGGCGGTGCTGCAGGCGCAAATCCTGTGTCAGTTGCAGGAAGACAGCAGTATCCGGCTGGCACTGGAAAAGCTGAAGGTAAAAGGCTGGATTTCTTTTTCCTGCGCTTTGCTGGCCATTCCGCTGGCCTATTACCTGCCTTTCGTTTCCGGGGTTTTGTTTGTGGTGCAGGCCGTTATCTGGCTCATTCCTGCCCGGCAATTAGAAAAGGTGCTGCACGACGCGCAGCACCTGAACATTCCTAAAAAATAAATTTTATAGTTGCGAGAAAGGCATTTCTATCGCCTTGCTCACCAGTTCGCGCACGGTGCTCATCGGGATGCGCTCCTGCGTCATGCTGTCGCGGTGGCGCAGCGTCACGGTGCCGTCTTCCTTGGTCTGATGGTCGATGGTGACGCAGAACGGCGTGCCAATCGCGTCCATGCGGCGGTAGCGCTTGCCAATGGTGTCTTTCTCTTCGTAAAAGCAACGGAAATGCGGGCGGCATTCATTCATCAGCTCCCGCGCTATTTCGGGCAAACCATCTTTTTTCAAGAGGGGCAATACGGCGAGTTTAATCGGTGAAAGGAACGGCGGCAGCTTCATCACCACGCGGTCGTCTTTCTTTTCCGGCGTGCTTAAATCTTCTTCGGTATAAGCTTCTGAAACCACCATCAGAAAAGCGCGGTCCAGGCCAATGGAAGTTTCCACTACGTAAGGAATGTAATTGCCAAAGGGCTTGCCGTTCAGGTCCAGGTCGTTGTCAAAATACTGGAGCTTTTTACCGCTGTGCTGCTGGTGGTTTTTCAGGTCAAAATCGGTGCGGCTGTGAATGCCTTCCACTTCTTTAAACCCAATGGGGAAATTGTATTCAATATCGCAGGCAGCGTCTGCATAATGGGCCAGCTTGGCGTGGTCGTGAAATTGGTAACGGTCTGCGGAAATACCCAGGCTCAGGTGCCACTTCATGCGGTGTTCTTTCCAGTAGGCGTACCAGTCCTGCTGTGTGCCGGGACGCACAAAAAACTGCATTTCCATCTGCTCAAACTCCCGCATGCGGAATACAAACTGACGGGCTACGATTTCATTGCGGAAAGCCTTGCCGGTCTGTGCAATGCCAAACGGTATTTTCATGCGGCCTGTTTTCTGCACGTTCAGGAAATTCACGAAAATGCCCTGTGCGGTTTCGGGGCGCAGATAAATGGTATCCGCCTCGCCTTCCACGCTGCCCATTTCGGTGGAAAACATCAGGTTGAACTGGCGCACGTCGGTCCAGTTGGCGGTGCCGCTGATAGCGCACACTATTTTAAATTCTTCAATCAGGCTTTTGAGGCCCGCCCAGTCATCGGCGGCCAGCAATTCATCCATGCGTGCTAAAAGCGCCGTGGCGCCTTCTTCGTTGCCCCCTTCGCGCAATTTTTCCGCTTCCGCTTCCAGCAGGTGATCCACGCGGTAGCGCTTGTTGCTGTCTTTGTTGTCAATCATCGGGTCGCTGAAGTTGTCCACGTGGCCGCTGGCTTTCCATACGGTTGGATGCATAAAGATGGCGGCATCTATGCCCACGATGTTGTCGTGCATCTGCGTCATGGATTTCCACCAGTAATCGCGGATGTTTTTCTTCAGCTCGGCGCCATATTGGCCATAATCATACACGGCGGAAAGGCCGTCGTAGATTTCAGAAGAAGGAAAAATATAGCCGTACTCTTTACAATGAGAGATGATGGACGAAAGATCTTTTTTGCTGCTCATAACTGGGGTGCAAAGGTAATCCGGTAATTTGCTATTGCGCCAATTTGCTGATTTGCCTGTGCGCTGTAGCTTCCTGAATATTTTCAGACATTCTTCTTTGCTACCCGGCAAAAAAATACCCTGCGGCTGGACCACAGGGTATTTTATCTTTTAACAAGGCCTGGCTTACTCGCTACCGAAGCCGGGCAGCATGCCTTCAAAACGCGGGCAGTTCATTTGTTCGCTGCGTTTCTTGTGGCGACCGCGCAGCACCAGTGTCATTTCATAACCGGCTCCGTTGTTGTTGAGCGCCGGCTGCAAAGCAGAGGTATTGCCTTCGTAGGAAAAAAGCAGGGAATAAGCCAGGTAATCCACGCGCAGCGTAGGGATAATGGCATCGTCCCAGCGGTAGAAAACACCGGCGCTGATGCCAAACCGGCTTTTTTCTTCATTGAGGTCAAACTGCCGCCAGCCAACCATGGCCCCGGTAATGGTTTCCTGATATGGATTTTGATGGGTGTAATTGGCATGCACCACCGCAAAGAAATTGGGATTTACCCGCCATTGCAGGCCCAGGCTGCCGGTCCATTTTGTGTTCAAGCGCACAAAAGCGTCGTTTTGCTGAAACGATGCTTTAGGCCGGTTCAGGTGGTAAGCGGCTGCGCCTATATAATACGTAACACGGTTGTCGGGGCCGGCGGCACTGTTCAGGCTCACGCCGGCTGCCAGGTCCCACAAACTCATCGACTGGTTGATGCCTGTTTCACCGGTTGGAGCGCCGGGCACGTAGCCAATGCCTGCAATGTACTGGTTGTTGAAGGTCATGCGGCCCGGATCCACCGAGCGCTGCACATAGCCACCGGCAAAACCCAGGGAAAGAAAAGTGCTGCGATGGTCTTCCAGGCTTTTGTTGTAGCTGATGGTAGGATAAACCTGCAGGGTAGAGAAATTGACGCTGCCGGCACGGTCGTAGCTCAAAGTAAGGCCATAGCTCAGCGCATCGCCATTCTCGGGGTTCAGCACGCTGCGGTTTTCTATAGAGGCCAGCATGGTCTGGTAGGCCGGCGCCACATTGCCCCACTGGCTGCGGTAATTCATGACCGCTTTATAATCGCCGCTGAAGATGCCCGTAAGCGCGGGGTTGCGTAGTTGCGCATTTTCATAGAAATGCGCGAAGTGGATGTCCTGCGCCCGGCAGGACCAAATGGTCGCTGCCAGGAACAGGGAAGTAATGAGGGATAGCTTTTTCATTTTCTTGATGAATTTATTTTTTATCTAACGATAGAAATGTCGCCTTTCAGCTCTACGGTTTCGCCCTGATTACAGGTGGCCTGAATCACGTAGATGAATACATCCGGATTAAGTGGCTGGCCCTTGTAGGTGCCATCCCAGCTAAAGCGAACATCGTCTGTGGGAATGTCCCTGGCTTCGTACACCACCTCGCCCCAGCGGTTAAAAATTCGGAAGCTTTCAATGCGGCTCACACCTCTGCCCCGCGCGTAAAAGCGGTCGTTGTTGCCGTCGCCATTGGGCGAGAAGGTGTTGGGCAGCCACAGTTGCGAGCCATCGCAAAGCACCTGCACGGTTACGGTAGCCGTATCGTTGCAGCTGCTTGCATTGCTGGCATACACGGTATATGTAGTAGTGCGCGCCGGGTTGGCAAGGGGCGAATCGCAGGTGGTGCAGCTCAGGGCATCGGCCGGCGTCCACAGTACGGCGTCCACCTGGCTGTAGGCAGGCGAAAGCTGCAGGCTGCTTCCGGCCAGCATGGTCAGGCTGCTGCTGATGGAAACTTCAGCGGTGGGTTTTACCGTCACCGTTACCGGCTGCGTTTCCGTAAAGCAATTACCCTGTACAATAGTTACCGTGTAGGTAGTGGTGGTATCGGGGCGTGCTATGGGATTGGCAACATTGGGGTTGCTCAGGCCGGTGGCGGGATACCAGTTGTAGGCAGTGCCACCGCTGGCCGAGAGGCGCCATTCGCCGCCTTTGCAAATCTCTCCACCAGGCTCAACCGCCATGGGTTGCTGGGCTACTACAGTTACCTTAATAAATGCCGTGTCCATGCAGGCATGGATATCGGTACCAATAACGGTATATACCGTAGTAACATCCGGCATGGCGAGTGTGCTGCTGCCGGTGGCGCTGCTTAAGGTAGCAACAGGGCTCCAGGCATATACTGCTGCGCCGGTGGCGGTAAGGGTGACAGATGCGCCTTCGCAAATCGTCACGTCCGGCGAGGTGGTCAGCACCAGTTCGGGATAAACATTTACAGGAACGGTAATGGTGTCTTTACAGCCGCTGCTGTTGGTGCCGATAACTGTGTACACCGTATTTTCCAGCGGATGCACGGTTAAGGTATTGGAAAGTGAACCGCCGGGCAGCCATTGGTAATCAAAGGCGCCGCTGGCCGTGAGCACTGCCGTACCAGCTTTACAAACCGAATCTGCCGAAGTAGTGACTGTAACTTCCGGTACCGGACGGATGCTGACGTGCACAGAATCGGTACCCTGGCAGCCAAAAGCATCGGTAGCGGTTACATGATAGGTAACCGGCAGCACAGGCGCAGCCACGGGATTCGGAATATTCGTGGCACTCAGGCCGGTGGCGGGCGTCCATACAAAGCTTAAGCCTGCTGTGGGAGCAGCCTGCAGCGTTACGCCAAAACCGGGGCATACGGATGTATCCATACCGGCATCTATCGCCGGCAGCTGGTGCGTAAAGACCGTAGTAGTAGCCGTGTCTTTACAGCCATGGATGTCGGTACCGATGACGGTGTACAAGGTTGTATCCGTTGGTGTGGCTACGGGATTAGCCACCGTACTGCTGCTGAGCGTTGCGGCAGGCGACCACTGGTAAGTGACGGCACCTGAAGCACCCAGCGTTACCGCGCTGCCCAGGCACACATCACTGTTAGGCCCGGCGCTTACGGCAGGCGGCGTATAAACAGAAAGGCTTACCGTAGCGGTGTCTTTACACCCATTCGCATCGGTCCCTATTACCGTGTAAACGGTAGAAACAGGCGGCGCGGCATTGGGCATAGCACAAGTGGTGCAGCTCAGTCCGGTGGCCGGTGCCAGCCAGGTATAGCTTGCCGCACCGGTGGCCGTCAGTTGAGCAGAATCTGCCGGACATACCGAAGGCACACTGCTGCTGACCGTTACGGTAGGCGGGGTATAAACGTTCACTGTCACCGTATCGGTTGCCGTGCAGCCGGTAGCAGTATGGGTGCCGGTAACCGTGAAAGTGGTAGGCTCGTAAACTATCGCGGTAGCGGTGGCGCAACCGGTGGTGCAGGTTACCGCAGGACTCCAGCTATAAGTCATACCGGGAACAGGCTCAGCGCTGAGTATGGCAGTGCTGCCCGGGCATACAACCGGTGTGCTGGTCGTAGCGGTCACTACAGGCAGGCTATTCACAGTAACAGTTTTGGTAACCGTGTCGCTGCATCCTGTGGCATTGGTACCTATGATGGTGTAGGTGGTGGTGGTGTCGGGATGCGCCGTTACCAGGGCGCCGGTGGTAGCGCTCAGTCCGGTGGCAGGGCTCCAGCTGTAAGCGTCGGCGCCCGTGGCCGTGAGCGTGGTGCCGGCACCTGCACAAATAGCTGCCGTTCCGGATACACTAACAGCAGGTTTGGGATTTACCACTACCTGCACGCTTGCCGTATCATAGCAGGAAAGACTGCCGGCAGCAACCGAGCCGATTACCTGGTAGGTGGTCGTAGCGGTAGGTGCAGCCATTACAGCGGCACCGGTGCCAGCGCTCAGCCCTGCTGTGGGCGACCAGCTATAAGTAGCAGCGCCTGCGGCGGTCAGCAGTACTGACTCGCCGGCACAAAGCGTATCCATTACAGGCGTTACTGTTACCTCTGGCAAAGGCAGCACGGTAATAGTTACCTGGTTGGTGTCTTTACAGCCAAAGGTTTCGCCAACGACGGTGTAAGTGGTGGTAACGGTGGGTGTAACTGTGCCGGTAGCACAGCTGCCGCCACAGGTAATGGCAGGGCTCCAGGTGTAAGTGGTAGCGCCGGTGGCCGAGAGCGTAGCGCTGCTGCCATAACAAATAGTGGACGCCGGGCTGATGCCGACTACCGGCTTGGCACTTACGATTACAGTTATTGCCGCGCGGCTGCCTTCGCATCCGGTGGTTTCCTGTTGCTGGGCAACATACCAGGTAAAGGTGCCCGGCGTGGTGGTAACCGGTGTAGGCGCGCCAGCCAGCGGTGTGCCGCCTGAAGGCGTTGTGTACCACTGGAGGGTCATACCGGTAGCTGCAGTCGCTGTTAAAGGCGTTGCCGGCTCATATTGGCAATAGGTCACTGTTCCGCCGACAGGCGCAGGAGGCAGCGGCACCACTACTACGTTAATAGCGGTGCGCGGTCCTTCGCAACCAGTGACGCTGTTTATCTGGCCAACATAATATACTGTCGTTCCCGGCGTACCTGTGGCAGGTACTGGGGCGGTTGTCATTGGTGTGCCGCCAACCGGGGTTGTGTACCAGCGCAGGGTGGTGCCGGTTGTGGCGGTTGCAGTAAGCGGTATGGCAGTTGCGCCCTGGCAGTAGGTAACTACCGGAGCCGCAACAGGCGCTGCAGGCTGCTCATGGACCGTTACGGTTACTACCGCGCGCGGTCCTTCGCAAGGCGAGGCGCCGCCCGGAGCGCTTTGACTGACATACCAGGTAAATGTGCCGGGCACTGTGGTAACAGGCACCGGGGCAGCACCCAATGGCGTCCCGCCTGTAGGCGATGTATACCAGTTCAGCACATAACCTGCTCCTGCGGTTGTTGCCGTCAGTGGCAGGGCGGCATCATACTGGCAAAGATTTACGGGGGCTGCAGTAGGCGCAGCAGGCAAAGGCAATACCAGGACTTCCACGGTGTCTTTTGCACTGCAACCGGAAATTCCGTCTGTGCCGGTTACCACGTAGGTGGTGCTGACCACAGGCGATGCCACCGGAGCCGCGCAGGAATAGCAGCTCAGACTGCTTCCAGCGGGTGTCCAGCTGTAAGCATCGGCGCCCGTAGCGGTAAGCGTGGTGCTGCCGTCGACGCAAATGGCCGCATCCGGCCCGGCATTCACTGCCGGCGCAGGCTGCACCACAATGGTATGCACTACCGTATCGGCACAACCACTGGCATCTGCCACAATCAGGCGTACGGCATGCGCGCCGGGTGTTTGGAAGGCATGACTTGGGTTTTGCAGTGTAGACGTGTTAGCCGTGCCGCTGGCAGGATCATCGAAATTCCAGTTCCAGGTAGCAAGCGCCAGGACCGGCGTGCTGGAGGTATCCGTAAAGGCTACCGGTGCAAACTGGCATACAGGATTAGGACTGGCCATAAACCCTGCCTTAGGATGACCGATGCGGATGGTATCCGGGTCTTTGATAATAGAAACACAGCCGGTGCCGGCATTGCTCATCACCAGCACGGGCATAAACGTACCGCCATTGTGGAACACATGGCAGATAGTAGTATCGCCGGCTGGCAGCGGCGTGGTGATGGCCGTGCCATCCTGAAAGTCCATGGCCAGACCCGTGCTGTTGGCAATGCTGCTGACGTTAAAGCAAACGGTTTCCGGCGCGCAGGCGGTAATGCCGGCATACTCCAGCGTGGCCGTAGGACCTGCGTGTACCAATATGGTTTTTGTGGCACTGTCCTTACAACCAAAAGCAGAAGTTACAATCAGTTTGGGTGTAAAGGTTCCGGCTGTATTGTAGATGGTGTTGGGGTGCTGAATACTACTGGTGCTGCCATTGCCAAAATTCCAGGAGTAAGAAAGTGCTGCTCCCGGTGTGGCAAACGAAGTATTGGTGAAATTGACGGTCATCGGCGGGCAGTTGGCAATGCTGTCGCTCATGGTAAACGCCGCGGTAACACCGTTTACCGTTACGTTGTAAATCATAGAGTCCTTACAACCTGCCGGATTGGTTACCACCAGCTTAAAAGGTTGTACGCCGGCAGTATGACATACATAAGGTGCCGGAACAGTGCTTGTGGAAGTGCTGCCGTCCGGGAAGAACCAGTTATAGGTCAGGCCGGTACCCGAAGAGGTATTCGAAAAGGTAAGGGTGGCTCCTTTGCAGACATTCAGGCCGGGGGTAATAGTGAAATTAGCTGTGGGACCACCTGTATTGATCAGGGACGGACGGGTAATGCTGTCTTTACACCCGTTGGCGAGTGTGTACACCAGCTTGACGCTAAAGCTGCCGGGCTGTGTCATATAGGTATGACTGGCCGTGGTGGCTGCTCCGGTGCTGGTGCTGGCGCCGGCGGTTTCGCCGAAATACCAGGCGTGATTGGCAATGGTGGTGTACAGAGCAGTAGCGGTATCCGTGAAATTCACCGGAAGCGGTGTGCAGCCTGCAAGCGGTGCCGCGGTGAAGCCGGGATTGAGGCCGGTAACCTTAATGGTTTTTTTGAGGGTGTCCGTACAGTTATAAATGTCGCGCACCCACAGGGTAAGCGTATAAGTGCCCGGGGTGGTATAAGGATGTGATTTGACATAGGTACCACCAATCTCCCAGGGTGACCCATCGCCCCAGTTCCAGCCATACTGCGCATAATCAGGGTGATATTGGGCCGTGTAGGCACCCGTTGTGCCGCGGCACAGATTGGTATCTGCAACCAACAGTTTTGCTTCCAGTGGAAAAACAGGCACCCATTTAGACACCGCCACTACACATCCTGTAGTCAGATTAGTAGTAGTGAGGGTTACGGTATAACCCCCATAAGCTGGAAAAGTAAAACAAGGGTTTAAAGCCGAGGAGGTATCTGTAACAACCCCTGCCACGCCAAAGTCCCATTGATATGTGGTGGGGCCGGCCGAAATAGAAATATTATTGAAACAAATGGTAAACCGGTCGCCGCAGCTCTGCAGCTGATAAGTAAAGTCGGCCATGGGGTCCAGTACCGTAACGGTATGGGAAACCGTATCGGAGCAGCCCCCATTGGTGGCTATTAAGGTTACGGTATAGGTGCCGGGATAGTTGTAGGCATGTACCGGACTTACCGCTACACTGCTGTTGCCATCGCCAAAAGACCAGGCATAAGCCATGCCGTCCAGGCTCGTGTTGTTAAAGGTAATATTGTGACCTACACAAACCGTATCGGGCGTGGGCGTAAAAGCGGCCGTAGGCTTCTTGCCTACTACAACGGTCTTGGTAGTAGTAAAAGAACAGCCACCTGTGGCACCACTGCCGGTACCGGTAACTGTTATCACATAAGTGCCGGGTGTAGTGTACAGGTGGCTGGCAGCAGTGCCTGTGGTAACGGTGACTGGTGAGCCATCGCCCCAGTTCCAGGAATAGCTGTAGCCGGATGTTGTGCCCAGGACACTGCCAATGCTGAGCGTAAAAGCCCCGCTGACCGGCGCGCAGCCCAAAACAGAAAGGCCGTTAATATTGGCTGTAGGCTGGGCTACCTGTACATAATTGGGCTTCTTCAACGTGTCCTTACAACCGGCAGCACTGGTGCCAATCAGCCATACCTCGTAATTGCCAGTAGCAGTATAAGTGTGTGCCGGACTGACGGCGGCACTGGTCCCCCCGTCGCCAAAAAGCCAGGTATAGGAAGTGCTACCGGTGCTGGTATTGGTAAAATTCACCGTCAGTGGGGCTGTGCAGGAAGCCAGGGGCGAACCGGTAAAGGCCAATGCCGGCTTTGGCAGTACCGTAATCGTGCGGGTAGCTGTGTCGGGGCAACCACCCGCATTGTACACCAGCTTTACGGTAAAGGTGCCTGCAGCATTGTAGGCATATACCGGGCTGGCAGCAGTGCTCATATCGCCGGGGGCGGTGCTGGGCCATTTAAAATACCAGGTGCTGCTGCCACCGGCCGGCGTAGAGGTATTACTAAAGCTCACCGGCGCGCCCTGGCAAATGGTAGTAACACTGGGCGTGAAGCCGGCAGTAGTCTTGTTTACAGTTACCAGGCCCGGCTGTACCAGCGTATCGGTACAACCGTTGGCGCTGGTTACAATCAATGTTACACTGTAGCTACCGTAGGCGGTGTAGGTATGCGTAGTAGCTGCGCTGGTGCTTGTGTACAGGGGCGATCCGTCACCAAAATTCCAGCTATAGCTTGCGGCGCCGGCAGAGGCAGCCCCGTTAAAGCTAACGGTATGCGGTGTGGCACAACCTGCCGTGTTGCTGGCCGAAAAGCTGGCAGTCGGGCCACAGCCTATCTTGATGTACTGGTCTTTTGTAATAGAAGCCGCACAACCGGCGCTGTTGGAAGCCACCATCGTTACGGTGTAGTTGCCACAGGCCGTGTAAGAGTGGTTCAGCGTACCGGCACTCGTAGTGGTGTAGGTAATGCCTTCGCCAAAATCCCATTCGTAGCTGCCGCCGCCGGGGGCATTCAGCACAGTGGTGTTTAGAAAGCCTACCGTCTTGGCGCCACAGGGCGGGCCGGTGGTATCCGGGCTCACAAAATTGACGGTAGGAGCCGGGCTGGCCGTTACCAGGTTCAGGTACTTCACGGAATCCTGGGCACCGCTGGCGTCTGTAATGCGCAGCTTTACGGTGTAAGCGCCGGGCGTCAGGTAAATGGTTGCCGGATGTTGCAGCGTTGAGGTAACGCCGTTGCCAAAATCCCAATAATAACTCAGGCCGGTGCCAGTGCTGGTATTGGTAAAATTGACCACCAGCGGGGCGCAGCCGGTGGTAGGCGATGCAGTGAAGGATGCCGACTGTGCGGCGGCTGTGCCGGCAACAAACAAGGCGCCGACAAAGCATACGATTGCTAGTAATCGTGACTTCATAAAGGGTGGATAGATAAAAGGAAAGCTAGAAGGGGTGGGTATGAGTATGGCGCACAGCATGCCCGGAAGCATGCTTTATGCCTGTACACACAAGGGAAACAGAAACGGGATGGGTGGGTGGGTGGGATGTTCTGTTACCGCTGCAATACAGGCTGCCGCGAAGAAAGCAGTGCCCGCTGGTACATCTGGACGGTGTTTTCCAGGCCCAGGTACAGCGCATCTGCAATCAACGCATGGCCAATGCTAACTTCGTTGAGCCAGGGCAGCGAGCGGGAAAAGTAGGCCAGGTTCTGCAGGTTCAGATCGTGTCCTGCATTCAGGCCAAGGCCGGCTTTATAGGCCGCCTTGCCTGCGGCCACATAAGGCGCCACAGCAGCAGCTTTATCGTACTCATAATCCCGGGCATAGGCTTCGGTATAAAGCTCCATACGGTCGGCGCCGGTTTCCGCGGCCAGCGGCACCCATTCGGGCACCGGATCCAGGAAAACAGAAGTACGAATGCCGGCGTTGTGGAATACCTCTATGATGCTGGTGAGGTAAGCCTGTTCTTCCGGGATGTCTACGCGCCAGCCATGGTTGCTGGTGAGTTGTCCGGGCGCATCCGGCACCAGGGTTACCTGGGTAGGCCTGGTTTTAAGGACGAGCGCTACGAATTTTTCTTCGCGCGGGTTGCCTTCGATGTTGAACTCGGTATAGACAACGCTTTTTAAATCGCGCACATCCTGATAAGTGATGTGCCGCTCATCGGGACGCGGGTGCACCGTAATGCCGTCGGCGCCAAATTCCTGAATGGCTTTGGCAGCCTGCACCACGTTGGGCACGTCACCGCCCCTGCTGTTTCGCAGGGTAGCGATTTTGTTGATGTTTACGGATAGATGAGGCATGGGGAGGAGGGAGCTTAGAAAAAGTTATTTTAAATGAAAAAATAAGTTTTATTATATTATAAATCGTTATAAATGATTATGTGTTAATGCGCGAACAGGTTTTTTATTGCTCATTAACGGCACTCATTGCACGGAACAATATTAACAGAACAAACCGATGCTTTTAAAAAAACTTTACAGCAAAAATAAATAGTCTTTGGCTTTAGCGCATACAAAGCGCTCGTTATCTTCTGATTAAGGTTATTTTATGCTATTTTAATAGGCCGCCCAACCAACCCGACGGGAGCTCTGCAACACAGCTTAAGCCTCATATCATTCATTAAATTATTATTATTCCACATCTGCGCTACGCCTGTAGTTAACACAAAACATACCGCGCCCCTGCCTCCTATTTGAAATGCGCCATGTGTATTGTAGGGTTCAATAAAAAAGAAGCGCCTGCTTTCCTCTAGTAAGTCCTGCGCAGACTATACCAGAACCGTCTTTTTTATAAAACATAAAAAGCCCGGCCATGGAAATATCCATGCCGGGCTACCTGCAACGGGCGTTGCAAATCCATCCTTTCAAATTAAACTCCTGGCTTACTCACCACCATAGCCGGGCAGCATGCCTTCAAAACGAGGGCACTTCAGTTGCTCGGGGCGTTTCTTGTGGCGGCCGCGCAATACCAGTGTCATTTCATAGCCTGCCCCCCGGTTGTTCAATGCCGGTTGCAGTTTCGATACATTGCCTTCATAAGAAAACAGGAACGAATAGGCCTGGTAATCTACCCGCAGCGTAGGGATAATGGCATCGTTCCAGCGGTAAAAAGCGCCCACACTCAGGCCAAAATCGCTCCTTGCTTCACTACCATTAAACTGCCGCCAGCCCAGCATACCGCCTGCAATTGTTTCCTGGTAAATTTCCTGCCGGCTGTAATTGGCATGCACCACCGCAAAGAAATTGGGATTAAAACGCCATTGCAAACCAAGGCTGCCCGTCCATTTGGTATTGAGGCGCACAAAAGCATCGTTTTGGGCAAAAGAGGCTTTGGGCTGGTTCAGGTGGTATGCGGCTGCACCTACATAATACGTAACACGGTTATCCGGCCCGGCGGCGCTGTTCAAACTCACACCGGCTGCCAGATCCCAAAGGCTGATGCTTTGATTCAGGCCGGGCTCACCGGTTGGGGCGCCGGGTACATAACCAATGCCGGGAATGTACTGGTTGTTGAAGGTCATGCGGCCCGGGTCTACCGATCGTTGCACATAACCGCCGGAAAAGCCTGCCGATAAAAAGGTACCGCGGCTGTCTTCAATGCTTTTGTTGTAGCTGATGGCCGGATAAACCTGCAGGGTGGAAAAGCTCAGACTGCCGGCCCGGTCGTAGCTTACGGTAAGACCATAGCTGAGGGCGTCTCCGTTTTCTGCATTAAGAATACTCCGGTTTTCTACAGATGCCAGTACGGTCTGGAAAGCAGGCGCAACGTCGCCCCACTGACTGCGATAGTTGACCACCGCTTTATAGTCGCCGCTGAAAATGCCGGTAAGCGCGGGATTGCGCAGCTGCGCGTTTTCATAGAAATGCGCGAAGTGGATGTCCTGCGCCCGGCAGGGTTGCCACAGGCAGGCAGCAATCAGCCCGCCAATAATAATTATTATATACTTCATTTCAGAAAGCTGTTTTTTTAGCGGATAAGGTTGATGTCACCTTTCAGGGTAATGGTTTCTCCTTTGCCGCAGGTGGCCTGAATGAGATACACAAACACATCCGGGCTAAGCAGCTTGCCTTTATAGGTGCCGTCCCAGCTAAAGTTGATGTCGTCTGTAGGAATGTCTCTGGCTTCGTACACCACCTCGCCCCAGCGGTTGAAAACACGGAAGCTTTCAATGCGGCTCACGCCATTTCCCCGCGCATAGAAGCGATCATTGTTGCCATCGGCATTGGGGCTAAACGTATTGGGCACCCACAACTGGCTGCCATCGCAGCTTACCGTAATGGTAATGGCATCCGTATCGTTGCAGCCATACGCATTGGTAGCAAAAACGGTGTAAGTAGTGGTAGCGGCCGGCGTGGCGTAGGGCGCGGCGCAGTCAGCGCAGTTCAGGCTTTCCGTAGGCGTCCACAGAAAATGATCAACATGTTCGTAAGCCGGCGTCAGCTGGATACCTGTCCCTGCCAGAATAGAGGTGTCATTACCCAGTTCCACATGTGCTGTAGGCTGCACGGTTACCGTTACCTCATGCGTTTCTGTAAGACACTCGCCCTGTGTGATGGAAACGGTATAAGTGGTTGTTACATCCGGTGCGGCAACCGGGTTCGCTGCTGTATCGCTGCTCAGGCCGGTAGCAGGAAACCAGCTGTAAGCGGTGCCACCGCTGGCACTAAGCTGCCATTCCTGGCCCTTGCAAATAGTACCGCCCGGCCCTGCTGTGGTAGGTTGCACCGGCACTACCGTCACCAGAATAGAGGCCGTATCCTGGCAGCCGTTTTGATCCGTACCGATAACCGTGTACGTGGTAGTTGTATCCGGCAGGGCAAGGGTGCTGCTGCCGGTAGGGCTGCTGAGGGTTGCGGCAGGGCTCCAGGTGTAAGCCTGCGCACCGGAAGCGCTCAGTTCTGTGGAGGCGCCTTCACAAATAGTTACGTCCGGCGAGGCGGTCATTTCCAACAATGGATACGTACCTACCTCAACCGTTGCGGTGTCTTTACAGCCCCCTGCATTGGTACCAATCACGGTATACGTGGTAAGTGCGGAAGGTTGCACACTGATTGCGCTGCTGCTTTCCCCTCCGGGCAGCCAATGATATTGCAGTGCGCCTGTGGCCGTTAGCAGGGCGGTCATTCCCTGGCATACCGAATCGGCAGATGTAGCAACAACAACCTCAGGCGTTGGCCGTATAGACACCTGCACCGTGTCTGTGCCGGTACAACCAAAGGAATCTGTTGCCGTAACCATATAGCTCACAGGGCCGGCTGGTGTGGCTATGGGGTTAGGTATATTGGGATTGCTTAATCCGGTTGCCGGCAACCATACAAAGCTGAGGCCTGCTGATGGACTGGCCTGAAGCGGCACGCTGAATCCAGGACAAACAGAGGTATCGGCGCCTGCATAAATAGTAGGCAAAGGATGTGTAAACACGGTAACTGTCGCAGTGTCCTTGCAGCCATTGGCATCGGTGCCAATCACGGTATAAATGGTGGTATCTGCAGGTGTTGCAACAGGATGACTGCCGCTGGTAGTACTGAGCGTAGCGCCCGGGCTCCAGCTGTAAGTCACTGCACCACTAGCCGTCAGCGATGTGGCGCCTCCCTGGCAGATGTCTTGCGGATCTGAAACAATAACCACTGGGTTGGGATTTACCACAACTTGTACGCTTGCGGTATCGTAACAGGTAAGGCTGCCGCTGGCAATGGCACCAATCACTTCATAAGTGGTGGTGGTAAGCGGCGCGTCCATTACTACAGCCCCTGTAAAAGCTGCTGCACCCGGTGTGGCCGTCCAGCTGTAAGTAGCAGCGCCTGTAGCCGTAAGTGTGACGCTTTCACCCGCGCACAGCGTGTCTGCTGCCAGTGTGACGTTTATGGCTGGCATGGCCCCGACTGCAATAAGAACTTGGCCAGTATCGCTGCAACCCAGGCTTTCACCTATTACGGTATAGGTAGTGGTGACGGCGGGCGCCACTGTGCCGCTGGCACAACTCTCATCTGTGCAGGCAATAGCCGGGCTCCAGACAAAACTGGTAGCGCCAGTGGCAGTCAGCGTTGCCGTACTGCCCTGACAGATAGCCTGGTCCGGACCGGCCGCTACAACGGGTTTCGGATGAACGGTGACCGTAAGGGCAGCCCTTTCGCTTTCGCAACTGGCTGCCGGGTTTACCTGGCTGACGTACCAGGTAAACGTGCCCGGGATAGCTGTAGACGGTGTAGGGGCGCCAGGAAGTGGTGTACCACCGGTAGACACGCTGTACCATTGCAGGCTCAGGCCTGCATCCGGGGTAGCCGTCAGCGGGCTGGCCGCATCAAACTGGCAATAAGTAACACCGGCCGTAACAGGTGCTGCCGAGCCGGGTATAATGCTTACCGTTATGGGTGTACGTGGACTTTCACAACCGGTGCTGCTGTTCTGCTGGCTTACGTAGTAAACTGTGGTGCCGGGCGTAGCGCTGGAAGGAATAGGCGCGGTAGTGCTGCCGGTGCCGCCTGCCGGCAGATCATACCACAACAGCATATAACCGGGCCCTGCTGTTGCCGTAAGGGGCGGTAAGGTGGCATCCTGACAATAAACCAGCGGTGAAGGCGCTGCCGGCACAATTGGTTGCGGATAAACCGTGACCGTTACAGCCGCGCGCGGACCCTCGCACAGTCCGCCTTCCGGCGATGTGCTTTGGCTGACGTACCAGGTAAATGTGCCGGCTACTTCTGTTGCCGGAACCGGCGGGCCCCCAAGCGGGCTGCCGCCTGTAGGTGTAGTGTACCAGTGCAAGGTGTAGGCAGTATCCGCAGGTGTGGCCGTTAAAGGAGCTGCTGCTTCATACTGGCAATAGCTCAGGGAAGCAGTCAGCGGCGCTGCCGGCAAAGGCACAACCGTTACGGTAACACTATCGATAGCGCTACAGGTGGATGTGGCATCCGTACCGGTAACCAGGTAAGTGGTGGTCGCTGCGGGCGTTGCCGTTGGGTCGGCACAGCTATAGCAGCTAAGTCCGGCAGCAGAAGGGCCCCACACATAGCTGCCTGCACCGGTGGCATGAAGCGCGGCAACGCTGCCGGCACAAATAAGCTGATCCGCACCCACGTTGACAACCGGCACCGGCAATATGGTTACGCTTTGAAACGAAGTATCGGAGCAGCCATTTCCGTCTGCTACAATCAACCTTACATTATGCGTGCCGGCAGCCTCGAAGCTGTGTGTAGGGTTTGGTAGTGTAGAAGTATTGGCGCTGCCGCTGGCAGAATCATCAAAATTCCAGTCCCAGCTAACGATTCCGGCAAGCAGGGAATGTGATGTATCGGAGAAGCTAACTGCTGAGAATTGGCACGCCGGATCAGGCGTCACTATAAATCCTGCTACCGGCTCCCCGATTTTTATTGTATCCGGGTCATGAATAACCGATACGCAGCCCGTACCCGTGTTGCTCATTACCAGAATCGGCGCAAAGATGCCGCCTTCTGTAAATACATGGCAAATAACGGTGTCTGACAAGGGCACTGGCGCACTCACAGTAGTACCATCCTGAAAATCAAGCGCCAGCGAGGTGCTGTTGGTAATGCTGCTGATGTTGAAACAAACCGATTGCGGCGCGCAGCCGGTGATGCTGCTGTAATCAAAAACAGCCGTCGGGCTGGCACTCACCACTACCGTATGCGAAATCGTGTCTTTACAGCCCATGGCAGAACTTACTATAAGCGTGGGCATATAAGTGCCGGCAGCAGTGTAAATCGTATTGGGGTGAAGTATGGTGCTGGTTACACCGTTGCCAAAATCCCAGAGGTAAGTAAGCGCGCTGCCTGGGACCGCAGCCGATTCATTCGTAAAATTGACGGTAAAGGGCGGACAACCAGACACACTGTCGCTCATGGAAAAGGCAGCAATTGCACTGTTTACCACTACATAGTGCACCATAGTATCGCTGCAGCCACCCGGCGAGGTAGCTACCAGCTTTACCGGCTGCAGGCCCGCAGTATGGAATGTAAAAGGCGGCGGTGTGGCACTGGTGACGGTACTGCCATCGGGGAAAATCCAGAGAAACGCCATGCTGCTGCCGGAAGAGGTATTGATAAAATTCAATGAGGTACCCAGGCAGATGCTGGTATCCGGCGAAATAGTAAAAGAAGCTGTGGCGCCACCTGTGGTAATGAGTGCCGGCCTGGTAATGCTGTCTTTACAACCATTAGCCATTATATACACCAGTTTCACCCCAAAAGAGCCAAGTGGCGTCAGGTAGGTATGCGTGGCTGTGGTGGCCGCTCCGGTACTGGTGCTGGCGCCGGGTGTTTCGCCAAAATACCAGATGTGATTCGTAATGGTGGTAAAGAGCGCGGTGGCCGTATCCGTAAAGCTCACAGACATCGGTACGCAACCGCTTACAGGCGTGGCGGTAAAGCCCGGCACAATTCCGGCAACATTTACAAAATTGGTTTTCGTAAGCGTGTCGGTACAATTGTACACATCCCGCACTACCAGCCGGACGGTATAAAGCCCGGGCAGGCTGTACGTATGGGTCATGGTGGCAGTGGTGCCTGCTTCCCAGGCCGAACCATCACCCCAGTTCCAGGAATACTGGTTGTAGAATGGATTGGATTGCGCGGTGAAGGAAGCCGTTTGTCCGGCGCAGAGATTCGAATCGGCGCTGAGCAACTTTGCCTTTAAATTAAAGATGTTTACCGTTCTGGTGATTATATCCGTGCAGCCGGTGGTCAGGTTGGTGACCGTTAATTGTACCGGGTAGCTGCCATAGGCAGGAAAAGTAAAACAGGGATTGTAAGCTGATGAAGTATCGGTGGTGGTACCAGGCACGCCAAAGTCCCATGCGTACAGGGTAGGCCCGGAAGAAACGGAAATGTTATTGAAGCAAACGGTATAGCGGTCGTTACAGTTTTGCAGGGAATACGTAAAGTCGGCCCGGGGCTCCAGTATCACCACCGTCTGGTACGTTGTATCGGAACAGCCGCCGCTGGAAGCTACGAGCATAACGGTAAAAGTGCCGGGGTCGCTAAAGTTCCAGGCTGGATTAACAGCGCTACTGGTGCCGCCATCACCAAAAAACCATTGGTACGTAGTGGCGCCGGTGCTGGTATTCGTAAAGTACACATCATTACCAAAACATACCGGGTTGGGAGCAGCTGTAAAAGAAGCGTCGGGTGTGGCGCCCACCACCACGGTTTTCGTGGTGGTAAAAGAGCAGCCGGCAGTCGGGCCGCTGCCCGTACCGGTTACAGTAATCACATAAGTGCCGGCTGTGCTGTACACGTGGCTGGCGGTATAACCACTGGTAACGGTAGCCGGTGTGCCGTCTCCCCAGTTCCAGGAATAACTAAAACCTGAAATACCTGCAGGGCTGCCCACACTCAGTGAAAAATCACCGTTGGCAGGCGCACAGCCCAGGTTTACAGGACCTACAATGCTGGCAGAGGGCGGGCCAATCTGTACATAAGCAGGCTTTAGCAATGTGTCTTTACAACCCGCAGTACTGGTAGTGATGAGTGTTACATGATAACTGCCGGGGGCCAGGTAGGTGTGCGAAGGATTGGCAAGCGAGCTGCTGCCGCCATCACCAAACTGCCAGCTGTAAGCGGCAGCGCCGGCAGCAGCGGAAAAGCTGACGGTAAGCGGCGCGGAACAGGCATACAGCGGTGTACCTGTGAAAGCCGTTGCCGGCTTGGGCAAGACAGTAACGCTGCCTGTAGCCGTATCGGCACAGCCATTGGCAGTATAAACCAGCTTAACCGTATAGGTGCCGGCCGTGTTGTAAGCATAAACAGGGCTGCTGGCAGTTGCCATATCTGCCGGCGCGCCGGAGGGGTAATTAAAATACCAGGTGCTGACGCCACCCGCAGGTGTGCTGCTGTTGCTAAATGAAAGCGGAACGCCCTGGCATACGGTGCTCACGACAGGTGAAAAGCCCGCAGTGGTATGGTTTATCACTACCAGTCCGGTTTGGGTCAGGGTATCGGTGCAGCCCTGCGCACTGGTCGCAATCAGCGTCACATTATAAGTGCCGTTGGCTAAGTAAGTGTGCGCTGTAGTGGGCGAGCTGGAAGTAACAGGTGCCGACCCGTCGCCAAAATTCCAGTAATAGCTGACCGCTCCTGCAGTGGCGCTGGCGTCAAAGCCTACGGTATGCGGCGTGGTACAACCCGTGGGATTGGTAGCAGTAAAGCTGGCTATTGGATTGCATAATACTTTGATGTACTGGCTTTGGGAAACAGAAGCCGCGCAACCTGCGCTGTTGGTAGCCACCATGGTCACGGTATAATTTCCACAGCTGGTATAAGAGTGATTCAGCGGTCCGGCACTCGTAGTGGTATAGGTAAGGCCTTCACCGAAATCCCATTCGTAGCTGCCGCCGCCGGGAGCGTTCAGCACGGTGGTGTTTAGAAAGGTAACCGTCTTGGCGCCGCAGGGCGGGCCGGTGGTATCCGGACTGTAAAAGTTGGCGACCGGCGCCGGACTGGCTTCAATAAGGTTCACGTACTGTACCGAATCTTTATGCCCGGCTGCGTCTTTGATGCGCAGTTTTACAGTATAGGTGCCGGCTGTGAGGTAAATGGTAGAAGGATGCTGCAGCGTAGAGGTAATACCATTGCCGAAATCCCAGAAATAGATGAGTCCGGTGCCGGTGCTGGTGTTCGTGAAATTCACCACCATGGGTGCGCAGCCGGTGGTGGGCGATGCAGTGAAAGATGCTGTCTGGGCCGTTGCGACACCGGCAACAGTTAAAAGGGCAATGATCAGGAAGGCAATGGAAAGTAACCGTGACTTCATTGTGGAAAGAGGAGGGATGAGAGAGGAAGAATTTTACCTGAATAAATTATCCATTTACCAGGCGTACAGTATCAAAACGCCTGCAGGCGGCTTACCTGCTTGTAGCATTATAGAAATTAATTGTGCTGTTGCAGCAACCGGCACCTGCGGGTTCTGAAAGTTGATAAGACGCATTTAAAATAGTGGGCTGGAAGGGCACACGCTACCGGCACAGCCTGGCGGTGAGAGGCTTTGCGACGCGGGAAGGAAAGAACAGGGCATAACAGGCATGGATAAGGGGGAAAGGGAAAAGAAAAACGCGTTTCTTGCATTATCAGTAAACGCCTGCAAGGTTCGTCAGGAAGGAAAAATTGCTCCGGCCCGGCAGGATTCACCTAAATTAAATGAATATATTAAGCTAATTTTCGCATTTTGTTTAAAAATATTTTACTGCAAATGTAATTCCTCTGACCAAGCCGTTTCCAAATCACTCGTTATCTTTCCATTTTCTTAAAGCCGGCATCTTTGCCACATGGCGCGCATCTTCTATTTTCTTCTTTGCGTTTTCCTGCTGGCTGCCTGCCGGCAATCGCCGCCTGATAAAACAAAATCGGTTTTCCGGCTCAATCTTTCTTCCGGCACGCTGGAAAGCCTGGACCCTGCTTACGCCAAAGACCTTTATACTATGTGGACGTGCCACATGCTGTACAACACGCTGGTGGATTGCGACAGCAACCTGAGCCTGCAACCCTCGCTGGCTAAAAGCTGGGAAGTAAGCAGCGATGGGCTTACCTACACTTTTCATTTGCGCGGGGATGTATTTTTTCACGACAATCCGGTTTTCCCGGACGGCAGGGGCCGCCGCCTTGTTGCGCAGGATGTGGTCTTTAGCTTTCAGCGCCTGACAGACCCGGCTACGGCCAGCAGCGGCGCCTGGATTTTTAATGACCGGGTGGATAGTACCGCTCCGTTTCTGGCGCCGGACGACAGCACCTTTATCCTGCGCCTGGCTACTCCGTTTGCACCGCTTCCGGTTATGCTTTCCATGCCCTACTGCTCGGTAGTGCCGCAGGAGGCGGTGGCACATTGGGGTAAGGCTTTCAGAAGTCACCCGGTAGGCACCGGCCCGTTTCAGTTCTCGGTTTGGCAAGAAGGCAACACACTCATCCTGCACCGCAATCCCCATTACTGGGAACAGGATAAAGCCGGGCGCACCCTGCCCTACCTGGATGCGGTGCAGCTTTCCTTTTATGACAATAAAGCCACTGAATTTTTACTCTTCCTGCAGGGGAAGCTGGATTTCGTAAACGGCCTGGATGGCTCTTTCAAAGACCTGGTGCTTTATAAAAACGGCACCTTAAAGCCAGACTTTGCGCGCCGTTACCACCTGCACAAAAGCACTTATCTCAATACCGAATACATTGGGTTCCTGACCGACAGTACGCGGCCGTTTATGCAGGGTTCGCCGCTGAACCATGTGCTGGTACGGCAGGCCATGAATTACGCTATTGATCGCCGCAGAATCGCCCTTTATTTCCGCAACGGCATTGGCATTCCCGCCACCGGCGGCTTTATTCCGGTGGGTATGCCCGGCCACGACACCGGCGGCCATTTCGGCTATAACTACAATCCGCAGAAAGCAAAGGAGCTGCTGGCTAAGGCCGGCTTCCCGGACGGCAAAGGCCTTTCCCCGGTTGTTATTGCAACGCCCGACAACTGGTCTGATATTGTAAACTTTATTGCGACGCAGCTGGCCGATGTAGGAATTCCCTGCCAGGTAGCCATCATGCAGCCCAACCTGCTGCGGCAGCAAATGAGCAACAGCGGGGTGGCCGCCTTCCGCGCACAGTGGATTGCCGATTACCCGGACGCAGAAACCTACCTGGCTTTTTTCTACAGCAGGCTGCCGGCGCCGCCCAATTATACCCGTTTTCAAAATAAAACCTACGATGCCTGGTACGAAAAAAGCATGCTGCTGCCGGATAGCAACCGTATTGCCACCTACCGGCAGATGGACAGCCTGGCGATGAGCTATGCACCGCTGATGCCGCTTTTTTATGATCAGCTCTTACACTTTACACAGAAAAACGTGCAGGGCTTTTCCAGCAACCCTATGAATCTGATAGAATTGAAAGGCGTCAGGCTGTAGATTTATTTAATTAATAGTTTTTCTATTTTGTTGCTGCGTGGGCAACAGCAGAATTGACTGGCCAACAAACATTGCCTTTTTAAATGTTAAAGAACTTATTGCAGTCGATTACTTACTTTTAATTAGTTGTTTTGTGTTACTAAAATCCCGAATTACTATTATTACTTTATTTCTATGGAATTAAATAATTTACACTCCATTGTGCCGCAATCACTGAAAAGGCACTTACAGCGGGCTATATACTTCTGCTGCATTTTGCTGGCCATGGCACCGCTTGCCGCGCAGGCGCAGACTACAGTGACAGTAGGTACTGCCACAGCGTCTTCTACTTATTTCCCCAACTACTATTTTTATAATTACAGTTATACACAGACCATTTACACGGCTGCGGAAATAACAGGCGGCGGGGCTGCGCCGGGTGCGAACATCATTACCAAGATTCGCTACAAGCCCAATGCCTCTGTGAGCACCTCCAACTGGAAAGACTGGGTGGTTTACCTCGGTAATACCTCGAAAGTAGGCTTTGCCTCTACCACAGACTGGGTAGCGCTTTCCGACTTGTCAGTGGTGTTTGATGGCACTATTCCCGCCACCGTTACTTCCGGCACCTGGATGGAAATAACCCTGGCTACTCCTTTTGTGTGGGATGGCACCAGCAACCTGGTAGTAGGTATTGATGAAAATACGCCAACCTGGGGCAGCTCGCCCAGCTGGCGCGGCTACACCCTGGCTCCTTCTACGGGTCAAAAAGGTATCTATTATTACAGCGATGGCACCAACCCTAACCCCTCAGCGCCGCCTACCGCTAACTCCAGAAGCAACAATGTGGCAACCATACAATTTGACATGACGCCGGCTCTGCCCTGCAGCGGTACGCCGGCTGCCGCCATTGCCAGCAGCGCCACTGACATTTGCGCAGGTGTGCCTTTTACGCTTACAGCTACGCCCAGCGGCATGACCGGCTATACCTACCAGTTTCAGGTTTCTACAGACGCTGGTGTTAGCTGGAGCAACCTGGGCACCGCTTCAGGGGGATCCTCTTATACCGTTCCTTCCCAGACAGTTGCTTCGCAGTACCGGGTAATCGTCACCTGCTCGGGCGGCGGCAGCAGCACTTCCACCGCGGTGGCTGTAGCACAAAATGCCCCAAGCACCTGCTATTGCACACCTGCCACTACCGGCGGCACTACTTATTACATCACCAATTTTACCACTACCGGCGGCACTATTAATATCAATAAAACCTCGGGCAGCAGTGCTACCGGCTACCAGGATTTCCATACTACAGACAGTGCAAAAGCCCTGCCCGGCACTACGCTCAATTACAACATGACGGTGGCCGGCGGCAGTACTTATGGCCGTGCCATCTGGATTGACTTTAATGAAAACGGCACTTTTGAAACCTCGGAGCAGATTGTCAGCAGCACCAGTTATGTAAGCTCACCGCTTTCCGGCAGCTTTACGATTCCGCTTGCCACTGCTCCCGGCCGCAAAAGAATGCGCATCATAGCCAGCTTTACTCCTTCCAATCCTAACGATCCCTGCACCAACAGCGGGGCCGGTGAATACGAAGATTATTCGTTTGTAGTTACGGCGCTTGCCAGCTGCAGCGGCACGCCGGCTGCTGCTATTACCAGCACTATTACCACCGCCTGCGCCGGCGTTCCTTTTACACTAACGGCATCGCCTACCGGCCTGTCCGGTCTTACGTACCAGTTTCAGGTTTCTACAGACGGCGGCACCTCTTGGAGTAACCTGGGTACGGCTTCTACCACACCTACTTATGCCATAGCTTCCCAAACCGTAGCTTCCCAATACCGCGTGATTGTCAGCTGCGCTGGCGGAGGATCGAATACATCAGCAGCGGTGGCTGTAGCGCAAAACCTGCCCTCTGACTGCTTTTGTACCCCTACGACCACGGGCGGCACCACTTACTATATTTCTAACTTTTCGACTACAGGCGGTACTACCAACATCAACAAAAGCTCTGGTGGCACTGCTACCGGCTATCAGGATTTTCATACCACTGATTCTGCCATTGTCAACGTAGGCAGTACTTTAAACTACACCTTCACGGTAGCCGGCGGCAGTACGTACGGCCGTGCCATTTGGGTGGATTTAAACGAAGACGGTTTCTTCCAGCCTACAGAGCAGCTGGCAAGCAGTACTTCTTACCTGAGCTCGCCGCTTACCGGCAGCTTTACCATCCCGGCCGGTACCACAGCAGGCAGCAAGCGGATGCGTGTCCTTGCCAGCTTTACACCTTCCAGTCCCAGCAACCCCTGTACAAACAGTGGCAGCGGTGAGTACGAAGATTACACGCTGAATGTGGTTGTTCCCATGCCTCCTGTATTAACGTCATTGGGTAGTTTATCAGGTTGTAGCGGCAGTTCGCTGGTCATCACCGGCACCGCTCTTAACGGCGCTACTTCGGTAACCATCGGCGGCACTCCGGCCACCATCACCGCCAACACACCTACCTCCATTACGGTAACCATT